>JACCEE012761608.1_pt1 | contig 67166 bp, 55 predicted proteins | sample 7449931 | NCBI WGS metagenome assembly JACCEE01 (sample SAMN15323457, study PRJNA562643) | freshwater metagenome | isolation source: river surface water | place: USA:Blue River Watershed | collected 2017-08-19
GACGCTGCTGGCGCTTGCACAGTGGGCTTTGTGTGAGCCCTAAGCGCGCGCTCAGCCTCCTTCATCTTGGCGGAGGCCGCCTTTTTCTCCTGAATAATTGCTTCGAGCTTCTCTGGTGTAATCTCAACTGCGCCCATTTTTCCTCCCGCTAGATACTAATCAGCGCTACGCGATGGTGACTGAGCCGGAGCCCGCTGTGACGCAGTAGCTGAGACCGTCGCTGACGAGCACGACAGAGGTGCCGATCGTGGCGGGGAAGGTGAGGGTGGTACCATCACCCGCTGGCAGGCCGCCAGCGCGGCCGCAGATGTTCGTGCCCACGACAGTGAAGGCGTCAGCAGACGCGATGCGGAAGACGAAGTTCGCGCCGGGGAAGGCGGACTCAGCCGGGAGTGTGACAGCGTGGGCATTGCCCTGACTGGAGGAGAGAACGTAGACACCGGGTGAGGTGACAGAGACGTCAGCAGTCCGGGCGATCGTCTGAGCGGGAGAGAAGGGCAGGCTCTCGAAGGAGACGCCGACGCCTGCCTCCTGAACGAGGCCCTTAGATGCGGTGTAGGTGATCTTTGGCATGACTTGCTCTGGTCCCATGCTTCCAGGCTACCGGGGACTTCAGCGTAAGGGCCTGGGCTTGCGCTTACATATGCGCCCTACGTGAAGTCCTTGCCCTTGCGCGCTGCCATCTTCTTCTTGACAGCCTCCCTCACTTTAGGCCCGTAGCCTACCCGCCGGCGTGTGCCGTCGCGTCGCAGAACCTCCCCGACGAGAGGAATGGGTATTCCTGCCCTCTCACAGTAGGCCATGATTCTGCGTCCCACACGTCGCTGCCCGCTGCTGTCCTCGGGCCACCCCATCTCCTGCGCGATCTGGAGGAGAGAAAGTCCCTTGTGTCGCAGGGCGAGAATTCGCAGGTCCTCCTTTCGCCTGAGAACTTTCTCGGGCGACACGGACTCCGTGTAGGCGCTGAATCCCACCTTGAGCAGAGCACGATAGAGCTGACTCTCTGACACGCCGATTCGGCGGGCGACGTCCTCAGGCAGATCTCCCTTGGAGATCCGATCCTTCGCAAGGCGAAGCTCGGCCGCGGTCCACCAGTGTCGCTTGATCCTGCCACCCAGGCCCTTGTGGTGGAACTGGGTGAGAAGGGCACCTGGAGAGATGCCCAGCTCAGCGCCAAGCGCGGCAGCGTCCTCACCCGCGAGGTACCTCTCGTGCAGGGGCACGATCACTTCGATCGGGTGTGTGTAGACAGAGCGATTCCTAGGCATCGGCGACCTCCTCGATCACGGGCCTGAAGGTGGCGCGCCACGCGGGAGAGCTCCAGGAGAAGTTAACGGTCGCGCCGTCGATGAGGATCATCTCCTCTCCCGCGGCGCCCTGAACTGGGATGACGGGTGAGCCCACGGGAACGAGTGAGAACGCCTCACTGCCGTCTGCGAGGCGACCCGTGATCCTCACGTCCCTCACACAGACATAGAGGCTCCCCATCTGCATGCTGTCCTTCGATTCCGCAACTCGCACCATTGTGCCCTCCTGCGGATCTAATATACAACATTACGCAGTGCCTGGACACTCATTTTCTTGAAAGAATTCTCTTTATTACCTCACGCAGGAGCATATCGTCGTAGTACGACGCGATCTTCCTGCGAACGTCTGGCTCCACGATCACGCCAGCCTTGTCCAGAAGATCTGGCTCAGATCCGTAGGTGGGATCTGCGGGCGGCCTGCGGCGCTTCGGGCCGCGCTTGATTCCACCTGGCAGGGGCGGATCTCCCGCATGGCGCCAGGCGCCGCGGGACTTCCCCTCACGAAAGTATGACCTCACAGGAGTGACAACACTCATGGGTCCGGTGCTCTGCTCAATCTTAAAACCGTTGAGAACGCGAGCATCGCTGACGGGCTTCAGGAGTTCAGAGCTGCTCCCACTCAAGAACCACTGCTCGAAAGTGCCTGTCCGCGTCGCGCCCAGCGCATCCAGCTCGGACCATGAAATTCCTTTCATAATGTCCGCTGGGGTTATCACCTTTCCCCTGAGCTCGGCCGGCACGGGAGAGCTGCTGGGCCACGGCAGGAGGTAGTTTCTTCCATCTGTGATGTCTCCTCCGCCGATATCGACTCCCTGCTTGTGGAGGTACTCGTTCTCCTTCCCGATTCGCTGAATGTTGTAGGGAAGGTCTCCAAATCGAGTCTCTGGGAGGTGGACATAGGCGTCATCGAAGCCGGGGGCCTGGGCCGCCCTCTTGAGCGCATCTCGCACGTCGGGATGATTGGCGGCGTCGTAGACCTCGCGATCAGCGCCCGCTCTTGGGCTCGGCACCTTGGAGTCCTGCGCGTACTTCACTACGTGCCACTCGAGATCTGTTCCCTCAAATCTAATTGACTGGCCGCGATAGGGCACCCATGATCCCGGCGGAGTCCCGCTTCCTGTGCCAGACGAGACGTAAAAGGCATGACGCTTGCCGTCCCGTCCAACAAGGATAGTCGCATCAGCGCCATGAGACGTCGTGTACCTGACGCCCGTCGTGCCAACACCCCACCTGCTGAGGGCTTCAATTGCAGGGCGGGACTCCCTCATATGCTCAGCGGTCCCACCTGACGCAGCGAACTGTCTCTCAGACTGGGCTGCGGTCCTCGCGCTCTCAGGCGAGGGGTCAGGTGTCCTCGGGACCCTGTAGTCGCCGGTCTTGGCGTGTATTGTCGCGTCGCGCGCAATCCCTAGGTCCCTCTCGCCCCTGATATTGGGCAGCATGTCGTTCAGCGCACTGTGGTCGCCCTGGGCGAAGCGTCTGTGGGCGTCAACGTGTGCATGAAGCTTGTGCATCGCGTCCCGCTTCGCGTTGTCGACAATCAGCTCAGCGAGCTCGCGATGGCGCGGGTCAGCGACCTGCCTGACCGCTGGCATATCCTGCACAGATCTGACCGCGGCCTGCGCCTGTTCGACGCCCTGACGTCCCATGAGGGCAGCAGCCTCTGGCACCTCGAGCACATCAAGGAGCTGTGACATCTGAGCGTTTGTGACGGCAGCGCCCTTCATGACCCTGCCCGCTGCCAAGGTCGCGCCGAAAGCGGGAATCGATGCGACTAGAGAGATCGCGCCGTTGTTGAGCAGCGCCTCCTTCTTGCGATCGTCATCCTCAGCAGCGGCCTCTGCGAAGTAGAGAATGCTGTCCACAACATCCGCTGCGTCAAGCGCAGTTCCCGCGCCCTGGAGGATGGTGTGCATCTGTGTGAGGATCCAGGCAGAGCGGGTGAAAACAGGATCTGTCGGGCTGGGAGCGTTGGCGGGAGCACCCATGAAGGCGTCGATCGTCCCGCGGAGAAGGGCGTCCCTGAGGCCTGCGGGTGAGAGAATGAAGGCCGCGACCTGCGGCGCGTTGTTGATCCACCCCTTGAGCGTGCTGGGCGCGCTCTTAACGCCCCGCTGGACGGTGCGCACGACCTCGCGGGAAAATGAGGGCTCGTCCTCGGGCCCGAGAACAGCGCGCTCAACGTCGTCCCACACGCTGGGCTCCTCCTTGGCCTCCAGCAGCGCAACCCTAACAGCAGATGAAAGTCGTGTCATGCGTCTAACTATAAAGACGCAGCCTCTGACTGGGAGAGAGCCTCAGCGTCAACAGGCTCAAACGCAAGCTGGAAGGTGTTCGACGCCCAGCTGAATGGGATGACCATGCCCCCGATGAGGACAGCCTCAGCGCCGTCCCTGGTCCTGCAGGGAATCACAGCGGATCCCGCCTCGACCACGACCTCTGTTCTTCCATCTGACCTGGACTCAGCCTCGTACGAGGAGATCCGGATGTCGTTCCTGCAGCTGTACACCCGTCCCTCGCGGAGAATGAAGGGCGACATTGTCTCGAGAATCTCCCTGACCTCGCCCACATCAAAATTGTCTCTGGTCACCGATGATCCTCGCGGTTGAACATCATCCTGTATATTCTGCTTCCCGCGCCGTAGATCCGATAGACCCTTCCCTCTTTTGCGATCTCACGCTCTGTCTTTCCGGCTCTGGCCCGGTACTTGAAGCGATCGAAGCGATCCACACCGTTAGTGTACCAGTAGGAGGGGCCCGTCTCACCGATAGCGTCGAACCCGGCGAGCAGGTAGACGTTGCCGTGCCCTGTGTCAAGATCAGCGTAGCTGATCATGCCTTTAAATCCGCACCTCTTCGCCCACTCAATTGCGCGCGGAAGCAGACGCTGAAATCCTCCTGTCACGATCGTGTCGCGTGCGGAGGCAAATCTTGCTATCTCGACCAGCGACTGCGCCCTGTGAGTGCTCTGCCTCGGGACACGGAGTGTGACAACACACACGATCTTTCCCTCATAGGAAAGACCGAGAGCGTACCTGTGAACTGTGTGCCCGTAGAGGTGAGACTCATTCATGAACTCTGCGGCGATTCGTGACGCGACTTCAACCACGCTGCACTTTCTCGCATGAACTCTTGTCCTTGCAGCGCCAAGCCTGTGCCGTATCATCGACTCAACAATTGACCTCTTGGCGCGCCACTGGTCAGCATAGACGCGAAAAAGAGGCACACCTCTCTTTTCACACTCTCTTGTCTTGTGCAGGTGCGACTTGGGCGACTTGCCGTTCTCCTCGCTGTGCCAGAACAAGCCCTCGTACTCCAGCGCGAATCCGCGATCAGCAACAAGAACATCGATCTCCTTGGGAGAGATGAACTGCCTGTTATTTCTGGACACAGGATACCCACAGTCCCGCACAAAATCTCCGATCTCTATCTCAGCGCGGGACGTGGAGGTCGGATAGCAACGAGGACACAAGGATCCTCGCTCGAAAGCCTGCAGCGTCTTCTCGGACGTCTCACCGCACTCTGCGCACCTGAAGGTGAGATGCTGCCTCTGTCTGGAGGTGTAGTCCTCATAGACGACCTCAAGTGATCCATCGCTTCGGGATGCGATCCGCGAGGTCAGCTCATCCGGCGTGATTCTCTTGCCTGCGCGGATTCTCTCAATAGAGGCGAGCGTGTGACGCCTTCCGTAGAAAGGGTTGCCCTCGCCGGTCACACGCAAGGCGATCCTCGCGACCCTTTGGTCTGTCTCCTTGGTCGCTCCCTTGTTCCAGGCGGGAGACTTCCCACCTCGCTTGCCGCCCTCCACCGCGGCAATTCCCTTGCAGTCTGAGCAGTATCGCTTGAATTTGAAGGCGGTGTAACGCGTCTCGCCGCCGCAGGATGGACAGCTAGGCCTCACACCATCATAGTGGAACTTGACCGTGTAAGCCTCGCCGCTTAATCCGTGGTCGCGCTTAATGTGCTCGGACAGGCGCTTGCCAGATTCGCAGGATTTGTCACAGATCAGACACATCATTGTTGTCACCGGCTTCTGTGACGATTATACACTATCGCAAGGAAGTTTCAAGGCAAAAAAGAAGCGGGCCACCCGTGAAGGTGGCCCGCCCATTCTCTATCGGGTTCTCACCCGATAGCATCCAGACGGTTAATCTAGATGATGTTCATGTCAAGACACGTGACTGTGCCGTAGAAGTCGGCGCGCACCATCTTCTTGCCGTAGCGAGTCATGACACCCTTACGCGGAGTGAAATCCTCTGGCGCGAAGATGGTCGGCGTGACGATGAGCGGCACGTACGGAGCGTAGACGTAGCCGGTCTCGAGGTAGCTGCCGCCCTTGAAGCCGACGAGGATCTTGTTCCTGGGGAAGTAGGGATCCTTGTAGACCGTGAAGCGGTTGCTGAGGGTGCCGATCTTCTCCGCGCCGATGGACATCGAAGCGCCGACCTGGCCGGAGCCGTCGATGCTGTACGCCGGCTTGTAGTAGACCGAGGCCTCGAGGATCGTGGCGACGTCTGGGCCGATGACGATGAAGTTCGCCGAGCCGCGGAGGGTCTTCCTGTGGATCTCGTTCGCAACGTCGATGATCGTCTCGATCAGCGTCTCGTACCACTCGCGGACGGTGCCCGTGAAGGCGGGGCCCGGGGTGAGCGAGGTGTTGCGGGTGATCTCGAGGCCCGTCGTCTTGTTGACGAACTTGCCAGGAGCGCGGGACCAGAAGAAGTTCGCGCCGCGAGCCTGCGTGAGCAGGTCGTTGAGGATCTCACGGTCGATCTCGAGGGCGATCTGCTCGGAGAGGATCTGGGTGAGCTCCACCTCAGCGTCGAGGCTGTGGTAGGCGTTCAGGTCCTGCGCGAGCTCCGGCGACCAGCGAGCGCGCAGCTTGCGGGTCGTCGCGGTGACCGCGATGCTCTCGATCTTGATGTCGATCTCAGGGATGACCGGGGACGGGGTGCCCGTGCTGAAGTTCGACTCGAACACCGGGACGGTGATGGCGGAGCCATCGGTCTGATCGGCGCTGAACACGTCGGCCTTGGCGAAGGACGCGGTGAGGAGCGTCGCGGCGTCGCCGGCGCCAGCGGCCGGAACGTAGGCGCCCGAGACGACCGTGAGGATCGCGGCGTTTGTGGAGCCGAGAGCGACAAGGGGGTCAGGGGTGAACACGCCGCCGGAGTAGGTGCCGAGCTGGGTGAGACGACGAACGTTGAGGATGTTGCTGCCCGCCTGGACCGCCTGGGGGATCACGGCGAGGCCGCGGTCCGCCTGCGCGGAGTTCGAGAAGAGCGCGAGCGACTTCACGTTGGTCGTGTCGAGGCCGGTGAGCTTGTTAGCGCCTGCATCGAGGATGAGGAACTGGAAGCGGCCGGTGCTGTCGAGAGCGCCGTTCACCGCAGCGTCGTCCTCGATGAGGGTCGTGATCTGCGGGTCGAACTGGAGGAACTTCCCGTCAGAGCCGGTGGCGTGGGCCACGGAGCCAGCGGTGAGGGCCGAGGTGCCGCCGAACGCGCCGCGGAAGAGGACCGTGAGGCCGCTGCCGGACGAGGTCGTGTGGACCTTGGTGAAGGAGGTGCCGACGAGGTCGTACTGGCCGCCGGTGGCGAGAGAGCCGCTCTGGATGCCACGACCGGTGGGGCTGTTGTAGATCGACTGGCCGGCCGGGAACGTCGCCGCGGTGGTGCCCGCATCGCCGCCCACGTTGTTGCCGTAGGTGTAATCCAGGTAGAAGAGCAGGCCCGAGGGGAGGCTCATCGGCTGGATCGACACGAGCTCGTTGGCCACGAGGCCGCCGAACACGCGACGAACGATGGGGAAGGCGATGTTGGTGAAGCCGCGGAGGTCGCCGGAGGAGGAGGAGCTGCCGCCGCCCTCGCCGACGCTGTTGAACTCGCGGAGGAGCTGGGCAGCCTGGTTCTCGAGGAGGGACGCCATGTTCTCACGGCGCTGACCCTCGAGGCCGCGAAGGAGACCGGTGCGGTTCCACTTCTCGACGAGGCGCTTGTTGACGGTGCCAAGGTGGCGCTGCTTGATGCCCTCTGAGAGCTGCTCAAGCGAGAAAGATCTGCTCATAGTGATGACTCCTGACTGATTTTGTGAAGTTAGGCCTTGATGCCTGCAAGGATGGACCAGCGGTGAACTTCGACCGCCTCGTTCATGCGAACGCCTGAAGTGGAGAGCGGACGGGCGGTCGGGCTAACCTGACGGTTGGCTGACTCATTGACCAGGGGGGCCTTGCCCTTGGCGACGCCGCCGCGGGTGCGGCTGATCGACTCGGTGAGACCCTTGTACAGCAGCTTCACCTCACGGAGGCTCCGGGCACCATCGAGGGACTCGATGATATTGCGACGCTGGCTGTCGGACAGGTCGCGATCCTGGAGGAGCCTATTGACGTACAGAAGCTTGGCATTGAACAGGTTCATCTCGGTGAGCTGCGTGCGAAGCGTCTCAATCGCCTCGACGTGCCTGCTGAGACTTTCCTTGAGGTCACGATTCTCCTTCTTCATGACCTTTGCCGAGACCTTCATCTCGGAGACCTCGTCCTCAGTCTCCTCAGCGGTTTCCTCGCCGAGAAGCTTGGACCCTGCAGCGACGCCCTTCTTTTGGGCGGGGGTCATGCCAGCGCCGTGGCCGCCCTTCTCGCTGATGAACTTGGACTGGGCCGCGACGCCTGAGCGGTGCGCCGGAGCGTTGCCGGTGCCCAGGTTCGCCTTGCCCTCGCGGAGCTTGCGAAGCTCGCGCATGAGGACAGACTCGTTGACGCGGAAGACGCGCTCGTTCTGCGCCTTGGGAGCGGGCTCAGCGCCCGGAGGAAGGCTGCCCATATCGCCCATGGCGCCCATGTCGCCCATGTCACCGCCGGGAGCGGGCATAGGAGCCATGCCCATGTCGCCCTCGGGAGCGGGCGGCGCCATCGCGCCGCTCTTGAGATCCTGGACCTCGGCGTCGATAGAGTCGAGCTTGGCCATGATCTGGTTGAGCATGTCAGCGATTCCGCCCTGATCGGCATCGCCCTCGTCGGCGTCAGGCATCCCGCCCGCGTCGCCCTCTGGCTCGACCGGGAGATCGTCGCCCATGTCGTCGCCCATATCTTCCTCGCCCTCAGACTCATCCTCAGACTCATCCTCGGACTCATCCTCGGCTTCCTCGTCCTCGGCCTCAAAGAGGGAGGCAAGAGACTCATAGAGGTCGTCCATGCCGTTGCCCTCGTCGACGGACTCGTGGTCGCCGTGAGCGGCCTCGAACATGTCCTCGGCCTCCTCGTCCATCTCGCCCTCGTCAGCGAGCTCCATGACCATGTGGTCACCCTCGTCGCCCGACATGAGCTCCTCGAGGTCAACCTCGTACACCTTTTCCTTCTGCATATCAGCGTTCTCCTTAACGATGTGAGGGGATCTCACGTCAGATGGAGCCGATCGAGCACCGATGGCCCCAGGCTTAGCGGGAGAGGCACGCATCTTCTCAACGACTGAGAGCATTGCGACGCTCTCCATCGGAGAGAGCGTCTCAACTACGCGATCCATGGCGCGAAGGATGTGGTTCCTCTCCATGATCGTTTCTGCGTCCTCAACTGGAAGATCACCATCCTTGGCCAAATCGATCTCGTCCAGCTCGTCCTGCCTCTCATCGGCCCCGCCGTGGGACGCAGCCGCTGCGTTCTCAAGGAGCTGATCCTCGATGAACTGCCTGATGCGGGGCGTCACAGAGTCGATAACAGCGTTCTTAGCGTTCTGCTCGGCAACCTCGCGTAGCTGACGTGCGTCAGCGAGGGCCTCTTGAAACAAACTGCTGCTCATCGATCAGTGCCTCGACCGGTAAATATCGCCACTTTGACGATTTTCGTCAAACTACGCGCCTTCACCGACAATGACGTTGTTTGGGCGGATCGAGTCGTTCTCGTCTTCTACACCCTCAGTGTCGTAGGTCTTGCTCATGAGATCCCGAAAGCGCAGGACCTGTCGGGCAAGTCCCCTCTCGTCTCGGTCTGGGAGGACGTCGCCTAGGCCCGGGTTGAAGGAGGCAAGATCATCTGACGCAAGGAAGGACGCGTGAGACGTCCCGTAGACAGTGCCCGTCCTGTGCTTGACGCCCGGCCCATGCGTGATGTTGGGAATCTGGACGGGATCGTTGGGATCCTGCGTCCTGTTCGTCATCCTGTTGAAGCCGATGATGGGCGTGATGCTGTTCGCCATGAACGGCATGCTGCTGTCCTCAGCTAGGGCGTTGAAAGTCCCTGCCTGGCCGAGAAAGGTTCCAGCATCGACCCTGGTCTGTCCCATATCTCTTCGGCCGCTTCCCCGCCCGCCGACCTTCCTGCGGAAGCGTGCTATCAGCTCAGGCTCGCCCGTGTCGAGGTCATCGTTGTCCTCGGGCTCTCTTGGGTCAGCCGGAGCGGGAGGAGCCTTGTAGGGATACGAGGATGCAGCGGTCCACGTCCTGCCCGACCCCTTCGGCTTTGAGGAGCCGTAAGAGGTGCCGAGCCGGTCGTCCATAAACCCAGGGAAGTACTCCCTGAGCAGCCTCACGCTCACGCTCCGCCGGGATCTGGCAGGCCGCCGGACCCAGAGTAGGACCTGCCCTTGATGTAGCTGCCAATCTTCTGGCTCGCCATGTTCGAGGAGGTCTCGGAAGGCTTAGCAGCGCCGCCCAGGCCAACGCCGTACTCAACGCCCGCCTCAGGAAGAACGCCAGCATAGGCGGGCTGCGCAGAGGGAGAGATGTTGCCCGGTGTGGTGGAGGAGAGGTTGGGAATGTAGCCAGAGGCAGGAAGGCCACCACCGCCAGCGACGACAGTGTCCTGGTCTGGAGCGCCCGGATAGTTCAGGCTGAACGTGCCAAAGGTGTGACCGCCGTCGTTGACGACGCCAGCGCGGACTCCGATTCCGGGCACGCTGTCGCCAGGGCCGCCTCCGCCGTTGAGGGCAGCCACGCCAGCATTGAGCGCAGCGGCCTCATTGTACTCATTGTAGAGCGGCGAAAGGGGAAAAGCAGCGCGCATGTTCGCGTCTGTGCGGTGGCCCAGGCCGCCCGTTCCTGGTGGACCAAGAGGCTCAACTGTTCCCTGGCGGTGTGATGGCATTGCTCGTTCCCCTCGGTCTACCTATGGCTCAGAGGAGGTTCGTGAGCTTCTTCTCAAGAGCGGTGCGGCTCTCGACGACGAGGCGAAGCTTCTCGCGGAGGCGACTCTCAAGATCGCGCATCTCCTTGAGGTGCTTGACCTGCTTGGAGAGCGTCTCGGCCATGTCCGCAGCCTCGACCTCGCGCTCGTCAAGCTGCATTGCCTTGCGGGCTCGGCCGTTGCTGGCCTCAACCTGCTTGGGAACAGAGGACTTCTTGCCGCCCTTGACGGTTGGGTTAGCAGGCGCCTTCACGGGCGCAGCGCTTCCCTCGGTCTTCGGGGCCTTCTTTCGGGCCTCGGCGACGATCTTCTCCTTCTCTTCCTGGATGATGCGGCGAAGGGTCTCGGGCGTGAGATTGACAACATTGGCCATGGGTAGGGTCCTCCGTCCGTAAATATCGTTGGACCTGAAACTGACCTATGTCCTGGATCTCTACTCGGGCCTGCCGTCAGCAAAAGCGAGCGCTGCCCAGTTGGATGAGGCGTCGCCGAAGATGTCAGACGGATCCAGCTGAGACATCTTCATGCTAGCAAGATCGCCTCCTGTTGCTGGACCACGACGCTCCGCATCAATCTGCTCCTGCAGGGTGGTCGATGCAGTGTCGGCAAAAATCTCTCCCAAAATGGGATCAGATGTCAGGCCCCTGACGTTGGGCGTAGCAGGCCTCGGTCGAGCGGTGGGCGCGGGTGCTGCAGTCCTGTTGGGCGAGGGTCCTACGACTCTATCGAGACTCATGCCGCCAATAGTGCGCCTAGGAATGTGCTGCTGCGGGGCATTTTGTGTCTGCTTGGCTCTATTTCCAGCAGGCGCTGCAGGCCTGGCGTCGCGGGACTCACTAATAGGAGCACGAACGCCCTCAGCGATCACCTCAAGAAGGCACTCCTTGATGAGGGACTTAAGCTCAGATCTTGTCACTTTCTCTCCCAGGATAGGATCTCATTGAAGATCCTATTGACTCTGTCCGATCTGTTAAAGTGACGACGAAGGTCAGCCTCCTGGATCCTGCCCTCGCGGATCATGAACGCCCCTGGCGTGGAGGGCTCACTCACCATGTCGAAGCAGATCAGCTGGAAGTCCTCCTGCACAACATCGTGCTGACCCTGCTTCTTTGTGGAGCCAACTCCTCGCGATGAAATGCCAAGAGTCACCCCAGATTCGACGAGGCTCTGGAGGATCTTGCCTGACGGTGTGTTGAGCAGCTCAACAGTGCCGTAGACAACGCCGTTCTCCATGCGTGCAGATCGGACGATGTGTGAGGCGTTCTTGAGCTCAACGACAGAGGAGGCAGGGTGGTCGCATTCGCCCAGGGCGCGGTTCTCACGAATGAATTTCTGGTAGTTCTGGATCTCTCTTGCAAGAATGTCGCGCGGATAAATGCGGCCGTTCTGGTTGAGCGTGTCAGACTTCTGGATCACACCGCTAAGCATGATCTTGCCGCCGTTTGAAGTGCGGGACTGCTCGACCATGAGGGGCGAGTACTCAAAAGGCTGCCACTCCGTCAGGAGCTTCCTCTCCATCACACATCCCCTGTGCGAATCTCTTGGCTGAGCTTCGCTGCTGTCAGAAACTTGACGACAGTGTCGTCGTCGATCAGGTCGAGGGAGAGCTCGCTGAGCCGCCTGCGAACCTCGCCTGCGCCCTCTCGGATGCACTCATTTCTCTCGTGCGCAACATAGTGATCAAGGTCATGAATCGCACGAGTCCTGATCTCCTGCATCATTTGGCGAAGCGAGGTCTGGTCGCTGCCAGGCTGAGCGAAGATGTAGTCACGGACTACCCGACGCTGCTCATCTGTGAGAACAGAAGAGAACTTGCTGTTCAGCTTCTCTGTCATGATCTCCACAACAAGAGAATCCACGCCATCGACCCGCTCAGCTGTGCTGACATGGATCTTTTCGCTCAGCATGCTCTCAACCAGGCGTGTCTCATAAGAGACAATGCGCTCAGTCGGAGCTGCGGAGTCTCTCCAGTCGTTGAGGAGAGTCTGAATGGTGGCATATTGACGGTAGCGATCAAAGTGGGTGTCGTAGAAGTCCTGTCCCAGACGTCGGTTGATGTCAGAGATTAGACGCCCCTTCTCGGCCTCAAGGTGATCACGTCGTGTTCTTCTTGCAGCATCCTTCGCCTCTGTGAGGATCACAGCCGCGACAGGGGTGCCGCTGACCTGTGCGTTGGCCAGGGCATTGAACAGCCTAAACTCTCTGTAAAGCTCAGATCCCGGCCGAAAGTGGCGGGAAATGATGTTTAAGCAGACCTGGGCCGCTGCCCTGTCTCCCTCGACGAGGCAGCTGGACACACGGCGTAGCAGCAGCTCGTACACGACGCCCGTATTCCGCTTCTTGTTGTGATGGCGGGACGACATGTCAGCTCTTTCTCTCCCCTCTGTTACCTAGGCCTGCCCGCAAGGAGCGAAGAGTGCTGTGCATGTCCTCGGACATGTCAGTCGTGTAGCGATTGACAACTTCGTGAATGTCGCTCTCTTTTAGCTCTGCAGAGAGATCTTTGAGAGTGGGAGAGTGGTCTTTCTTCTCGCCGTGCGGGTGAGAAATCTGGTCCCGCTCATCTCCTGGATCGTGATTGACCAGCGAAGCGTGGTCGACAGACGACCGGAGATTTCCACCCGGCTTTCTGCGATTAGCGTTGTGCCTCATTCGATGGACGTACTCCGCGTGCGTCTCACCAGGCTGCCGCGGACGTGCACGCTGGGCCTCAGCAAGGATGATGGGGAGGGCAGAGATGCGTGCAGTGCGATCGATCGCATTCTGCGCTCGCAGGGGTGCATCCTCGTCGTCAAGGTGCATAATGTCTCTCTCATCCATCGCCTGGGGAGGCGCCGCTGGCGCTGGAGGAGCTGCTGGGCCGGGAGCCGGCTCAGACTCACCCGGAGGAGGAGGTGGCGATCCGTCTGGCGGAGGAGGAGGACCGCCCATTCCCATTCCGATCTCACCGCCAGACGGTGGCGGCTCAGGCGAGAGACCGCCTCCCATGTCGCCGCCTGCCTCGGGCTCCTCTGCCTGCACCTTCTCAAGCTCAAGCTCCCGAATCTTGTCCTTGATCCGGCCCTCCTCAATCTCCTCGATCTCCTCGTCTGTGAGGCCGAGGAGGTTCTTTCGAAGCCATCGCTTGTCGAAGTAACCCTCTGGAGCCTTTGACACAATGTCAAACCGCGTCCCGTAGAGCTCAAGCTTCTGCTGCTGTGCGATGGTGGAGGGATTTGGAAGCTGGAGAGTGAAATCAAGAAGATCCTCACCATCCAGGCCATTCGCGTACAAGTGGATAATCGCAAGCTTGTTCAGCTCTGCGATAACAGTGCGCTGAATGCGCGCAATTGTGCGAGAGAACCTGATGTCCTCCTGCGAAAGAGTCGCCTTGCTTCCGATTGACTCATCGTACCCAAGATACGCCTTGGGAATCTTGAGAGCGGCAAAGAGCTTCTTCTGGATGTACTGGACGTCCTCGATCGCGGCAGCGTTGGTGCCGCCTGACAGTGTGTCGATCTTGGTGCCGGACTCGCCGCCTCGGACCGGAATGAAGTAGTCCTCGTCAACTGAGTTCCGTAGGAAAATCAAGGACTTAACTGGGCTTTCTTCACCTATGCCGTTAACAGCGAAGTTGTGCCGATCGTCCTCGCCTCGACTCCCCACGACTGTCATGCAGTAGACGTCGTCTGCCACGCCCTCGATCACCTCGACGCGAACGACCTGATGGTTGACGGGGGCAGGATTGCTGATCCCAAACCGCCTCAGGTCGCCGAACTTCTCGCTGGGAATGCAGCCCATCCTGTGGAGCTTGCCGGAGACTGCGTTCACATGAAACTTCAGAGCGTTGCGCTTGTTTCCTGCGTTCGCCAGCCGCAGGGAGTCGATCATCTCGGGGCTGCTCCTGAGCGCCTCTGTGATCTCCTCTCTCCCTGCCCTGCTGTCCCTCTTGATCATGTCAAAGACGAAGGCCACGACCTCGTTGGGGACGATCCACTGCATCGCCTCTGATCTTGCGTCCCTGTTCTCGCTCCAGCTCTGAAGCTGCGCGTCCCTGCGGGCGTCGTTGTGGGAGGCATGAAGATCAGATCCGTTGTACTTCTCTCCCATCCGTCTAGCCTTGTCAAGGGTGCGGTTCAGCTCAGACGTCCGAGCGCGCTTCTCGGGCGACTTGTTGAACTGGATTCGCTTGATCCTTCTTTCAGCGAGAAGCTCAGGGCGATTGAGGGTCTTCTCGCAGTGCTGTGCGTGCATCGCCCTGTGCTCCCAGAAGTTCATCACCTCCAGGTTGTCGGGCGTGTTGTTTCTCTTGTTGGCAGCGCCCATCTCCGGGTGCTTGTGGTGCACAACTCGAAAGTCTGTGCTGTTCCACGCATCCGCGTGGGCGTCTCTAGCGACGATGACGTGGGTAGAGTTACGATTTCCTTCTGGCTCGACGATTCTCTCGTATCCGCGATTGTTCAGGTCGCGGTACGCAGACATCAGACTCTCGCCCACAACAAGCTCGTCCGCCCGTCGCGACGTCCCGTCCCTCATCACGAAGGGGTGCTCAGGCGCGGTGGTGATGTGGGAGCCGTTGTCAAGCCACACCCTCACTAGGCGATTTGCGGTGTAGTTCTTGCCGCACCAGACGACCTTGCCCGGCACCACTCGCTTGGTCCCGTCCTGGACGGAGTACACCCAGGGGGTCCAGCTGGGATCTGCAGCCATTCGCCTGGAAATATCTTCAATTGTTAGCGTTGTTCCGTCAAGAAGAGGAACTGGAGTATCATGCTTTATTGGCATCGGATTGTATCGCATGTCAACGCGGCCGCTTCCCTTGTCAACAATCTGGCTCTTTTTCAGGGCTGCCTGCGCCTGCTCCATGTAAGCCGGAACTTCCTCGGGCGGGACATTTCCGACATCGATGTAGAACACACGACGATCTGGCGATCTGACTACTCGATACACAAGCATCGCGTCCTCGGCGAGGACCATCTGACGCCAAACTCTTCTTGCTCCCTCTAGGACTGAGGATCCATAGGGCAGGAAGGCATCGTTGCCAAGCAGCCGAAAGTGAGTCACCTGCCAGTTCTCAAGGGGCGTGTTGCCCTGCGTGATCCAGCGGTACCTCACTGCCATCGGATCCTTGGGATCGTAGTTCTCCTCTCTTTCCAGCTCATTAACAGGAATAGGAATGACATTCAGGACGCCGTGTCCTGGATGCACATCGTTGAAAAGGCAGAAGTCGCCGTACTTGCAGAGGTTTCTCACCCACGCTGTGAGATTGAAGTTCACGTTCAGCGTGTCGAAGAAGAGCTCGTTGAGAAGGCGCTCAATGTCCTTGTTCTCCGAGTACACAGAGAGGATCTGACCATCAGCACCCGGAGATGCGACCTCTTCTGAGTAGATGTCGAGCGCGCTGTTGATCTCAGGCGTGTAGTCCATCTCTGAGAAGTCGCTGTAGCGCGCGAGACGATCGTAGGTGCCATAAGCGCTCATAGCGCTGCTGTACACAGAGCTATGATTCTTCCTGAACATCTCGTACGCAGAGAGGGTCTGGTCGCGCTCTGTGGGCTTGAAGGACTTAACCGTCCGCTTGATGACGGGTCCGCTCCTGAACAGCGTGGTCAGGCGCTGGAAGAGGCCCAGCTGATCGTTCTTGGCCATTTCTCTCTCCGTGGTCCTATTGTAGGCCGCGTTACTTTAGAATCCACGAAATGTCGTGCGGAATTCTTCCCGCGCGAACGTCAGCCTGCGATCTCATATCCCCTCTCGGGTGCGCTGCAAGCTGCGTGGAGGTGTAGATGTTGGGAGTCTGCCCAGGCAGAACATCAGATGAAGGCTTGGCAGTCCGCTTCATTCCCGCGAGAATTGCAGTGTTAATGTTCACCGCACCGCGACTGTACTCTGAGTTGGCGTCGTAGAGCCACGCACCAATCGCAAGAGACATGACAAGGTCATCGTTGTGCCCCTTCATAGCCTCTGCCTTGGAGTTGTTGGACCAGACGAAGGTCTTGAGCTCCTGGTAAAAGCGTGTCGAGTAGGAGGTGATGACCTTGTTTCTGATCAGCTCCTCAAGCTTTGTCAGGATGATGGTGCGCGTTTTTCCTGTGGTGGCGAAGCCTGCCTGAGCAAGATCAACTGGCTGGGTGTAGTCGCCGATCAGGGCCGTCTTGGTGCCCTGCGAAAATATCCTCGGATATGCAAGATCTCGAAGTCGAAGAAGGCACGCGTAGCCGTAGGAGTTGTTCTCTGGGCAGACAAGCGCCTTGTTGTACTTGAGACCCCATTCATTGATCAGCTCGGCGAATCGGTCAGGCGGCATCTTGCCTCGGTACTCAACGACGACCTCGCCTGTCATACAGTCAATGATGTGGAATGTTGAGAAGTCTGTCGCGTCCCCTCTCGCTACGTCGCCCGTGAGAATGTACTTGTGCTCTGACAGCGGGATCTTCCAGATCCACACGTTCATGTCGGGACCGCCCCTCATCACAGGCGGTCTGCACATTCCGTTCACCCAGGCTATATCGTCGTCAGTCAGGAACGTCTCACCAGACGCTGCAAAGTCGCAGAGAAACTCCTGCGCAATTTGCCTGTCAGAGAAGTTCTTGGACTCCTTGTCAAACCACGCCTGGTCGTGCTCTGGATGAACATGCCACGGGAGCTTGACAGGATTGAACTGGTTGATGCCCGACTCAGCATCAGCGTAGAGCTTGTAGAACTGCCCGCCCACGCCGTTGGGCGTAGAGAGGAGGATGGCCTGACCGCCTGTTGAAATGGTAGGATAGAGCGCTGTCCAGATCTCGTCGAAGTTCCTTACGAACGCGCACTCGTCAATGATCAACAGAGTGAGTGACTCAGAGCGGCCCGCGTCTTCAGAGGTCGGGATCGCCTTGATAGATGATCCGTTGCTAAACTCGACCTGCTGTTTGTTGTTCGCAGTGATCTGAGGAAGAATGAGCCAAGTAGGCATGTTGTTCAGGATGGTTTTGACCTTCCTGATGAATCCCTGCGCGACCGCCAGCTTTGTGGCGATGACAAGGATGTTCTTCTCCTTCTGGTACAGGGCCATCCACACTGCGTAGGCAGCAGTAATTGTGGATAGTCCCAACTGACGGGACTTGACGACAATGTTGTATCGATTCTTCCTGAACTGATCAACGCAGTCGTTCTGGAAGTCGTAGGTCTTGAACGGGAGAAGACCGCGAGTCGGGTGCTGAATCTTGCAGTACGTGTTGAAGAAGTAGATCGGATCTCGTCCGCATCGAACAATCTCCTCAACCTGCTTCTTCTTGGGAACTAGAGCGGGACTAACTCCCATTCATCAACCAATCAGGTACTTTGTAGTAAACCTGAGCAGCGTAGGTCTCACTGGGCTCTGGAAGTTGTATCCCATTGCCTCAAGATCAATGCCCTCGCTGTTGACCTCGAGCTTAAGCTTTCTGCCTGCCACTCTGTTGAACTCTTTCTCAACATTTGATGTGAAAGCCTTAGCTGCTCTGGCGGCCCTGTCTCTTGCCAAATCGACCTGCTGAATCTTGTCTTTATCTCTTACGATATTGATGATCTCATGGCAGGTGACAACAAGAAAATCTCCTGCAAGGTGGGATCTAATTGTTAGACCGCTACCATGCGAGGAGGACTTGCCGAAAGTCGTGTCGATAATCGCCCCGAGGATATTGACGTCGTTGATGCTGAGCATGCCTTAAGTATTACGGGCAGCCTTTGCTCTTGCTTCCTCAACTGAGGGTCGCCACCCCTTTTCCCAATCGGCTCTCCTGACCTCAGCAAAGCTGACTGCGCAATCATCGCAGCACCCATGTGTGAGGTATTGCTCTGGATCTCTTGGATCAGACATGCCAGACCTGCAAACTGGGCAAAAGAGGGGAACCTTCACGCCTGCACCCGAGACGCGCCATCGACGCGAGTGATCTCAATTACTCGATCAACAGCGTCCTTGATAGCATCAACGTGCGAGATCACAAGGATGAATCGATACGAGCGGCGGAGCGACCTAATCAAGCTAGAGCAGGCCTGCAGCTGCGTCTCGTCGAGCGAACCGAATCCCTCGTCGATGATAATGAAATCAGGCTTTGGCAGCGTCGTGATCCGCGTAAGCGCAACGCGAATCGCAATGGAGGAGATCATCTTCTCCATACCCGATGCGAGCTCAATGATTCTGCGACTGTCCCCATAATCAATGTAGATTTCAAGGGCGTTGGTCTCAGCGTCAATCTCGAGCTGAACTGTGAAGTTGACCACACCCGCAAGAATCTCCGCGATCTCCTGGTTCACTGCTGGGAGAAGCTTGTCAAGGATCTGGCTGGGCAGTCCCTTCTTAGAGTAAGAGGTTACGAGCGTCTCGTAGACACGCCACAGACGCTTGAGCTCCTTGAACTCGCCCTGGCCCGTCTGCAGAGACTCAATCTCAGTCTGTGTTTTTGCAATCTGTGACTGCTCCTTTCCTCTAGTGAGCCCAAGCGCGTCAATCTCTTCGCTGATGGCGTCAAGCCGCTCCTTTATGCGAATCAGCTCAGCTGATCCAGGATCCTCAGCTCTCCTCTGCGCCTCCTTGTACTCTTGCTTAGACTCAGCAAGTGCCTCAACAGCTCTCGCAACTGCCTCGTCTGCAGCTTTGATTTCATCGCGTGAAGCAACAATTGACGCTGCAAGATCCTGCTCTCTCGAGACAGCGCTGTGGTATCGCGTGATCTTCTCTTCGATGTCAAGTCCGGCAAGAAGTCTCAGGGCCTCCTGGCTGCTTTTAAGCGCTGCCTCAGCGTCCTCAGCGGCCTTTTTATGGGTCTCAATTGCGTCTCGTGAGAGAAAAGACCTCTTGATGAACTTGCATGTGGGAAATGAGTCGCCGCACGGGATCTCAGAGAGCACCGCAGCGTCATCAACCGCAGTCTGGTGTGAGCTCTTTGCAAGACGAAGAGACGTGGCTAGGTCCTTCACTTGCCCCTCAAGATCTCGATGCGTCTTGAGCTGCGAGCGAAGCGTGGTGATGTCAACTTGCTGCTTGAGCTCGTCGATAGCGGCAATTTTTGCCTCAGCAGAGGACTTTCGCGTCTCTGCTGACGTCTTTCTTACCTTTGCAGTCTCAAGCTCTCGCTCTCGTCTAGAGACAAGCCTTGAAATCCTCTCAAGATCGTCCTGAGTGACAACCTGAGTCTGTCCTGCGTCAGCAAGCATTTGCTCCTGCAGCCGCTTCCTCTCGGCGTGAAGTAGACCCACGCTCTCATCGATCTGAGCAATTTGCGCGTCAGCTGCAGAAATCTTGGTCTGCGCTGCAGAAATTGCAGCGGTCCAGTCCCTGTCTGGCATTGCCTTGAGACGCGCCTTGACGCTGTTGGCATCGGGCTTAATCGTCTCAAGGACCTGGTCAAAGATGTCCAAATCCAGAAACCTGCCAAGATACGACTTGCGTGAGGTCGCGCCCTCGTCGATGAAGCGATTCATCGTTCCTTGGGCAGAAAGTGCAGTCATAAAGAAGTCTTCAGCGGTGCCAATTGATCGCCGAATGATCTTCTCTGTGTCAGACCGCTGCTCTCCCGACGCATTGTCATTGCTGTCCGTGAATTTAAGAGTTGTGGGCGCCCAAATGCGACCATTCCTCTCGTACTTCAGGGTGGACGACCTCTCAATTCGGAGCTGTCTGTCGCCAACAAGAATCTCAGCCTTGACACTGCAACCCTGCTGACCTGACCTGATCACATGAATGTTCTTCATGGAGCCGCGATCAGTTGTGTTGAAAAGGCAGTAGACGAGGGCGCCAATGATTGAGGACTTACCGATTCTGTTGGGCCCAAAGATCCCGGTTACGCCCGTCATGTCTGCAAAGCTAACAGAGTTCCCGCCGGCATAGGTGAAGATGTCGTCGAATTCAAGAGAGCTGACAGACCAGGTTACACCCCGTGCGTCCTCTGCCTTGTCTCCTGCCTCACCCAGGGCCTTGCAGACGATATCCTCTGCGAGATCCCACTCCTCTTGGGTGTGGTAGTCGCGCACCAGCTCCTTGATGAGTTTGATGTGCGTCTGGGGCGAGTGAAGATCCTCGCTGATCACGTCGGTGACGACTACTGCTGTGTCCTTCTTCTCTCGCTTTGAGACAAATTCACGAATGCCCCACTTGAGACGAAGCTCCTCGTGAAGCTGTCGCTCATCCTGCGGCGAGCAGCTGCTATCGCAGACGAGGCGGACTCTGCATCCTTCAGCAAGTCCCTGGGATCTTGCTGTGCTGTCCACGCTTCCCTGCCACTTAATTGTCACGTACTTGTCGGGAGTCTCAACCTCCTCAAACCAGACCTTGTGCGATCCTGGTCCCGGGATGTCCCAGATGAGAAAGCCTTTGGGCAGACCCTCACCGTAATTCTGCTGGAGGATACTGCCGCTGTATCCGATCCAGGGCATGGGAGTCTCAATCTCAAGCAGGCCCATCTTACTTCCCAGCACATTTGCGCCAGGATACTCGTGGAGGCTCTCAGCCGACACAAGAAGGCGGACCTGCTTGTAGCTAAGAAACTGCATGCGGTGAATGTCGCCAAGAAGGGCGACATCGAACCCATCGAACAGGTCGATGGTGGTGTCAGCCTGGTACTCCATGTCTGTGTCGAGCAGACATCCTGCAATGCCACCGTGAAAGGCAGCAATGTTGATGTTGCCTGGGACAGGCTTGACCTTGTCCCACCCCTCCTCGTCGAAGCAGGAGAACACGCAGAGGTTGTATCCCGAGACGTGCATTGGATAGACGCCGGACTTCTTGCAGAGCATGATCGGGTGGCGCGTGGAGGAGCCGATCGCACTGATGATGGGTGTGATGGCGTCCAACCGGGACGCGTTGCTGAGGATGCCGTCGTGGTTGCCGAGGGTCACGTAGACGGGGGCAATCTCAGCCATGCTCTTGAAAAAGTCAGTGATGAGATGGACTGCCTCAGGCGTAATGCCCTGCGTCTTAGTGTGCCAGATGTCGCCACCAACAAAGATCGCATTGACCTGCTGCTCTCGACATCTCTCATAGAAGGACTCAAATGCCTGGCGATACTCTGCGTGTCGCTGCATTCCTCTGATGTGGATGTCGCTGATGTGGGCGATTCTCATAGGATTGATCCGCTCCTAATGCTTGAGATGGAAAAAATGAGTCTATCCATCGGACGCCAGTGTCTTGCGCTTCTTACAGCAGCCATGACCTCAGCATGCGTCATGTCTCCAACGTCCTTTGTTCCGGGAGAGACATCAAGCACTCTGACTTGACAGTCGTAGGAGTTAAGCATCTCTGCAATACGCTGGCTCTTCTTTTGCATATCCGCATCAAGAGCAAGGACGACCGGCGTCCTATTCGCTGCGATTCTCTGAAAGAGAAGGTGACCCTCAGTGAGCGAGGAGCCAAGCAGGCAGGTTGCATTGTCGGGACACTTGAAGAGATCAAATGGTCCTTCAACAAGAACAAGCTCGCTCTTCCAGTCGATGTTCAGCTCATTGAAGACAATTTCTGTCTTCTTGGCCTTGCAGTTAGAGTATCGAAGAGTGACATCAGGATCTACTGAGCGCCCTGTGTAGAAGTTGAGTCTCCCATCAGCGTCAAAGGATGGGATGATAACTCGGCGACGCATTGCGGATGAGACGCCCAATCGAAATCGAACAATGTCATCAACACCCAGGCCGCGCCTAAAAAGGTACCTAACAGCATTTCTGGCGTCCGGATCAGCGAGAGCACTCTTGCTGTAGACGGGCTGAAAGTTGTCTGGCAGCGTGAGGCGCTCTGCCTCCTTTTCGTCCTGCTCGCTGTCTGTCATGTCAGACAGCGCAGTTCCTCCCTCGCACTTTGTCCTGTACTCATCAGCGACGTCCTTTGAGACGTGCTTGTAGAGGACAGAAGACACTCGCTTGGCACGAAGACCGCAGACCCAGCAGTGGCAGCGACCCGTCTCAATGTGTATTGAGAGCTTTCTCTTGCCTGACTTGCCGCATGATGGGCACTCAACGGCAATGTTTGCGCCGCGAACGTCTACAGATCCGCCGCCAAAGGCAGCCTTGATGAATCGAATTTTTTCTGTGTCAGTTACCACGCGCTGATCATAGCGCTCTTGGTCTCACTTTACAAGGGACTCGTAAGATGCTCTCGCCATGACGTAAGCGTCAGCGACATCGAAGCAGCTCTCCTCAAAGATGACTGCGCCTCTGTTTTTGCCTCTCGTGACGACTCTCGTGGGCCACTGATAGTCGGGCAGGCTTTTTGCAACCCAGTCCATGACGACCTCTTTCACCTTGTCGTCCTTTCCTTTCTTGATGCCGAGCCTGCGCCTTGCGAAAATCACGTTGAGGTGTGTGGGCTTGACGCCCGTCGACTTCCAGACAGCGTGAGTCACCATGCCGTTGTATCGGTTCAGCGTCAGAAGAGTTGATGCTGACGACATGCCTCGTGCAAAGCGAAGGAGTGGTTCTTCTATGACTATCTGAAGTCCTTGCTGGTGTCCCTGGATCTGCGATTTGACTTCCTCTGCAAGGCGATCTGCCTTTGCAAAGAGATCGTCACCATCGTGGGACACAAGGCATCCCATTCTCACGAGACCACCATGACTGTCAAGGAGGCACCAGCCCGTCTTGCTCGTCGAGACATCAAGTCCGAGGATCATTAGAAGTCCAACTTTAGCCTAAAGAGGACGTCCTCGTCGGGCCGCTTGAGAAAGGGTTGAGAGAGCGTTGCGCGTGCTATAACGTTTAGATTTTCATCGTGGAGATTGATCGTATCGATATAGACGAAATTTTTTGCGTTCTCAAAAGGGCTTCCTGTGGGTGGGAAGCTAAGATACGAGTCATTCTGCGACACGTTGGCAGTGCCAGCTGGCACCTTCACGTCAACTGTGAGAACATGAGCGCTTGCGTCTGTCTCGAACTCGCACGCCCACTGGTGCTTCCCAAAGAAGGGGAGCACGGGGGAGAAAACAAGGCCCACACCCTCGTTCTCGAAAAAGAGCCCCTGTGTGTTCCAGGTGGCAAGAAGCGTGTTTGCGTCTGCCCTATAGAGGCCATTCTTTCCGTCGTCCTTGAGCGTGATCCGAACCTTACCGTTTGATCCTGTCATAGCACTGTCGAGGACTGTGAAGGTCTTGTCCAGAACACTGTGTCCGTAAGTCAAGACCGGAATGTCGATCAGCGTGCCAAAAAGGATGCCCTGCTCCTGCGAGTAGTACTGAGCTGCGTAGTAGCCATTGCCTGTCGCCTGGTCTATGATCGGCTGACCCGTGGGATCCTCGGGCGTTGTCTTGAGCACTGTAGGCGACGTAGCGGGATAGGCGTTGGTGATAGCAGTCAGTCCAATTGTGCTGTAGTCTGGCGCACCCCTGTAGCTTCTCAGCGATCCTGTGACTGCAGGAACAGACGCAAGAGAGGCGTACTGCAGCCTGTACTGCCCATCATCGCACGGCAAAACAGTTAGATTCCGCTTCCTGTTGTGTGGATTGGCGTAGTAGGCTGAGTTGAAGTCCAATGCGGTGTCAAGACCTACAAGAGTTCCTGTGAGGTTGTACAGGCGCGGATATCCGGCAGTGCTTCCAAACTTCACAAGATTTCTGACGTAGTTCTCGACGTTGACGTCTCGTCCTCCGCACCCAAACATGAGATCTTTGTTCACAGGATGTTCTGTCATCTTGAACAACTTTGTGTCGAGAGAGACAGGTGTGTTCCTTAGCGGACTCTCGTGCATGAAGTAGGGCGGCATGTAAAGGAGCGCTCGCTCTTCCTGCACGGAAAAGTCTGTGCTCGCGTTCCTCTCGCGCTCTACGTCTGTGAGGCATCTGCTATAAATCTTGAGAGAGTGAATCTCAGCGTTGAGCGGGTTCGCAAATCCAGGAGAAGGGTCGCCCGCTGCAAAAGCAACATTTGGCATGAGACCCTGCTCGGCTGCGACTGCAGCGTTGAAGAGACGACTCCCGTCTGCTGCGGAGTTCAAGTGGTTGCCGACAACAAGGCACCCAGGCAGCGAGGTGGGTGCAATGCTTGCGCTGGGAAGAGAGAACAATCCCGACTGCGTTCCATCGACGTGGAACGAACCTGTACCGCTGTTCTTCTTGGAAGACCAGGAAGCCTCAAGGTGGTGCCAGGAGTTCAGACGAAGTGCGTTGTCCTTGCTCACAAAGATCAGGTCCTGCGGGTAGGTCCTGCTGCCGTTGGCAACTGCTAGATCAATGTCGCTGGGGGAAATGTTTGCGCTGTGCGAGAGGGCAAGGACGACTCGATAGGCGTCAGGCCTGCCATCTCCTCCTCTGCTGGAGCCAGATGTGATTGCGAGGTAGTAGTTTCCGGGACTGTGCGCAATTACACCAGCCCGAAAGCTGTCGCCCTGCCTGTCAGTAGTGTATCTCGGATTGATGTGAAGATCGATTGTGATCGCATCAGAGACAGCGTAAGAGCTGGGAGCAACGAAGTCGGGAAATACGATGGCAGAATCAGACGGGACTGATGATGCTGTAAAGAAGTTGAGCGAGAAGTAGTTCCCAGCTCCCATAAACTTTCCCTGATTGTCGGGAGCGTAGTAGGGAACTAGTGAGCCTGAGATGTACCTTCTGGCAGCTGCGTACCTCGCGCCTTCCGTCTCAACTGCAAAGGTCTCAACTGCTGGGTCGAAAACATGAAACCGCGGTGCGAATGAGACAGACGCTCTAGGATCTGTTCTTGAGGCAGATGAGATCTGGCCAAGAAGTGACTCAACCTTGCCAGAGACGTTGGTGACACCTGCTGCAATAGATGCAGAAATGCTCGCAACAGAGGCAGCAATTCCTGTCCCCACATCTGAGTCTTTGTGTGAGACAGTCTCGTAGGAAGAGAGTGTCTTGACTCTAGTGGTGGGTCGCGCGATGAGACCCAGGCTGCCTGTGATGCCGCTTGAGCTTGAAGTGAACTCGCGACGGGAGCTCATGCTCAGCGATCTGGTGTCTCTTCTGTGCTCGCTGATCTTGAAAGTCGACATGTTAGCTTAAGTAGAACTCGAGAGTGCGCTTAGGTTCTACAATACAGCGCAGCCAGGAGTCACAACGTGCCAACCAACCCCAGCGAAGCGGATTCATCTGCTCTGCAGATGACATCGGGCGGGATGGGTTTCGAAGCGTTCATCTCCGATCCGCTCGGTGCTATTGACGCACCAGAGCCAACGCTAGCGTCATCGCGCTTTGTCTACAACTACTTCACGCCCAATGAAAAGCTAGCTTATGAGGGCGGATCGGGATATGCACAGCACACGGGTGCGGGAGCGCTCGCACTTGAGTCCACCCCGATGTACATTCAGCTGACTTTCAAGCCGCCCGCTGCGACTAATCAGCTCACTGAGGGGCAGGCAAGATCTCTTCTGGGCGGCGATCTTTTGACGCTGATCTCCCAGGGATATCTGAATTTTGAGGAGTCTGTCACGTCTGAGAAGTTCAGCCGCGTTCAAATCAGCCCAGATCAGGTTGATGTAAGGCTGAGCTCAGTTATCTCTAGTCTCGGCGTCACTCTCTCTCCTGAGGAAGTGCAGGCGCCCAGGTCGTTCTCTGAGATGGGACGACACGCTGCTTCTTTGATGTCGGGTGTGAGAGGCGAGGCATCTGCGGGCGACGCAGATGTTGTTCTTTCAAATCAAGAGATCGGCCAGGCGATCGTAAAGTACATCAACAGCAGCGGCCAGTCCAAGGGTTTCGGATACACATCTCAGATTGAAAGAAAAGTTCTTGAGAGAAACGACATCATCACACGTCGTCAAGAGACTCTTTCGATCAATAGGATCGTGTACGACAGGATTCTTCGTGCGTCTACGTGCAACACAAACAACATCTTTGTGGATGCAATATCTGACTTTCTAGATGATAGTAGGGCAATTCAGCGTAGCGCAGTTGCTTCATCGATCGCAGCAGGCATCTCTGCGGATGTTCATGAAATGACAATTCGCCCCTACAGAATTGCGCCTGGGACATCACGAAATCGCTCTTTTTTGGTGGGCTACATGATCGAGAAGATGGAGGTGCGTCGAGACGACATAGTCACGCACCCCACACTTCTGATCTACAACACGTCTTCGCCCATCATCAATGACACGTCAGTCAACTACGCGTCGATTTTCCGGTACAGAGTGAGGTCAATTTTCGTCAGAGAAATGCAGGTGATGCAGGAAGGGACCAACGAGTCTGCCGTGGGATACGTCCTGGTGGCAAGCTCAGGAGAGTCAGCGGAGACGTCTGTCGTGTGCGAGGAGCTTGTTCCTCCGCCAGAGATTGCGGACTTCCGGGTCACGTACGACTTCCAGGCAAGAGCAAATCGACTTGACTGGTCTCTTCCCGTCAATAGACAGAGGGACATCAAGTACTTTCAGGTCTTCAAGCGACGTAGCGTGACGTCGCCGTTCAGGCTTGTAAGAGTAATTGACTTTGACGACTCAACGATCAGATCGACAATGCCAGAGAAGTACCCGGACTCCGTGGTCACAAGAGCTCCTGTTCCTCTCTGCGTCTTTATTGACGAGGCGTCTTCTGAGGATCGAGAGGAGATCTACGCAGTGTGCGCTATTGACGCACACGGTCTAAGCTCAGGCTACTCCACACAGATCGGCGCGACATTCAGAACATCGCGGAACTCTCTGAGTGTTCGCACCGTCTCGCGGCCAGGTGCTCCCAAAACATATCCCAATCTCTACATCGCAGAGGACGCCTTCGCAGACGCTGTCCGGATAAGCGACAAGAGATCTCTGTACACCCTGTTTGACCCCGAGGCGATCGAGATTCAAACAGGTGAGTCAGGTGCGGAGATGTTGCACAACGTGGCGGGCCGCTCCACTTTCACTATCTCAATCATCAACGAAGAGAGCGCGCTCGGTGCCTCAGTCACGCTTAGAAGCGCAGAGTCGCTGATTGGCGACGTGCTGAGAACGAGCAACATAACAGGTGATCCGGATGAGGTCATCCTCACTGATATGCCTGCACTCTCAGGACGTAGTTTCACATAGCAAAGAAGCGCTAGATAATTAGCGAAGAGGTCAGAAATGGGCTTTCTCGATAGCACCACCAACAACATCGTGATTGACGCGGTGCTCACCAAGTATGGCCGCCAGGCGCTAGCCAGGAACGACGGCTCGTTCTCAATCGTGAAGTTTGCGCTTGGCGATGACGAAGTCGACTACACGATCATCAAGCAGTTCGGCATTGATGTGGGCAAGGAGAAGATCGAGAAAAATACGCTTGTCCTTGAGGCGCAAACGGGTGAGAACCTTGCAATCAAGTACAAGCTTGTGAGCGTTTCTAATCCGAACGTCATCTACATTCCCAACATCTCTCTCGTGACGTCGCTGAGCAACAACGTTCTGTCGCTTCTTCCGTCGAGGACGTCCAACCTGGTGCTTCAGCAGACTGTTGCCTCTGGCGAGTCTGTGGATCCTGAGCTGGTTGATCAGATCTACGAGGTGACGATCAACAGCCGCTTCCTGACCATTTCGGGTCGCACGCCCGACATTCTTGGCACAGGAGACACGGTCACGTACCTTATTCCGCAGTCAGGCGCGATCAGCCCGTCAGGCGGTTCAACTTGCCAGTTCACACTTGGCTCACGCGCGCTTTCTGCCTCAACGTTTGAGACGTACGGAACGAAGAACAACAAGAGCCTGATTCGCACGTACGTGAACGTGAAGGGCTCTCAGTCCGGCGCGTCCAAAGACATCGAAATCAACATCACGCTGACCTGAGAGGCACATGTCGACATTCTCAAGCTTTGCTCCGTCTGATATTCGCGCCTCTGCTACGACGCTGACCCAGCTGGTCGACGTCTCGGGCGCAGATATCAGCGGCTCTGACGGTCGTAAGACCTACTCCCACTTTGTCTCTGGCAGCCTCACGTCCTCCCTGTACTGGACATTCCACGATCAGGACTACACGCTGTCGACTGCGAACCCAATCTGCGACATGACATTTGGGTTCTTCTCGGGAAGCTCTCACCTTCAGAGCTCACTGCTCTCTGTCGACTCTGCTGGAAAGTCAATTTGGTCTTCACAGTCATTCCAGATCAGAGAGAAGATCAACATCTACAGATCACTCTCCCAGGTTCTCTTGGGCGACGCAGATGCTCAATTTGTGGCGCCTTTTGGAAGCGCAACTGCAGCGGACGCAATTGACGCTGCGGTCTTTCTCTCATACAAGCGTCTCTTTGTAAGAGATGGCATGAAGAGGGAGACATTCGCAATGCGTCTGTTCTCCACTGCCACCCTTGACGTCGTGGACAACGGAACGTTTCCCAACTTCTCGAACATCTTCAGGGAGACGACGTCAGGCTCAGACACTCTCACCGACATTGGCTCGAGCACATCGCGCGAGACTGCACTCGGCGGAGCCGTGGGCAACATTGTGATGTCGAGCAACACGAGCAACACAGTCGGTCTGATCTTCTACGACGCTGGCATCGTGGTCCTAGACGCAGAGCGGGTCTTCTGGGGCGGTCAGCATGCGTCGGGGACAATTGGCGCAGCCTACTCAGCCGGTGGAACGTCTGTCACAAACGGTGCTGAGTTTCCGGCTGGATCGATCATCATGGGCAGGACTGGGTATGGCAATCCGTCCGCGACCTACATTCCTGACTTCTTTGTGTCTGCCTCGATCGACGACATCAACAAGCACATGTCGACCGTCAGATTCGGCGGTGCATCAGCGACAAATTCGATCACGTCGGCGATGACGTTCCAGAACATGACGAACATCAACTCTACTCTGGTGTTCTGCAGGGCGGATGCCGACTCCTTCAATTTGAGCTCGAATCCGACATACACGAACGCAGATGGGCAGATCATCATTAACGAGGTTGATGAGACTGCGACGCCATTTACTTTCGTGACGTCTGTCGGGCTCTACGACGCGAATAACAACCTTCTCGCCGTTGCGAAGCTCTCGCGCCCCCTTGAGAAGAACTTTACGAAGGCTATGAACATTCGCGTCAGGCTTGACTTCTAGACGCTCCACACCCTGACAGGGATCGCAAAGACCCTGTCAAAGATGGTCGGCTTGATGCAGAGGTCCGCATACGTGTTGGACCTAATGATAGGCGTCCTGCTAAAGACATCAAGAATCCGCAAGTCCGCTGATAGGGCTTGCGGATTTTTTGCCCTCTCAGGCGTGATCACGCTTTGTGAGGTCTGACCGTATGCCTTGACTCGAAGCGTGTCCATATTGTCTGGGACTCTCGGGTTGAATGCAGTCTCTGACGTCGTGAATACAGACTCGTCGAGGTCAAGACCTGACACTTCTCTGATGTGTTCTTTGAGGAGGCCATCAATGACGTGATTGTCTCTGAGCTTGCTCACGTCAATCGCAGCAATTGATGGGACGCTAAGCTCCTTAGCAAGCCCGCTAAGAGAGAGAAAAGTGCAAGTGATGGTGTAGTCAGTGACCCTGACCCTGCCACTTTCTCCCATAGGTGTAACATCGTCATTAAGGACGTCGAAGGACGTCGTGTGAAGGACTGGGTCAGTCTCGCCAAGCGCAAAGATGGGTGCAGTAACAGACCTTGATCCTGCGTCTGTCTCGACTGGCGAGAGGCCAATCTCATACGCACGCTCTGGCGAGAAAAATGTGTTGAAACTGAAGTAGCGGGTGATCTCGATCGGCTCCTGACCCAGGTCCTTGCTGACAAGCGAAATCACAACCTTGACGTACTTCTCCTCCTGCCCTGCTATGTGTGCAATTCCTGCAGGGAGTCCCACAAGCAGCACCTTGACATTGTCATCGTGAAAGTAGGGATGCGAGAGCAGTGCTCTTGCAGCTGTCGCCTTCTTGACAGGAAGGACAGATGATGCGTCATAGCGCCACGAGTGATACGGGTCGCTGATTGCCCTTGAAAGATACGAGGAGTACCGCAACCTAGCGGCGTAATTCTGGACAGGCGTGCAGGCCTGGTTGAACACGCCTCCAACGAGTGGGCTTGCAAACTCTGGATCTGTAGGCTGCTCTTGCGAGGAGAAATCAGCAAGGTGAGCTGCAATTCTCTCGAGCTGGCTCGCCACGATTTCCAACGCAAGATGGCCATCGCTCATCGTGACTCCCACGCTTGATGAGAGTGACATGAGCGTCTCAAAAGCAAGACCTGACTGCTTGAATATGTGCACGGGCCTTCCGACACTGCCCCCGTCCCAATCGCTCTTGACGTTAAAGTCTCTTGTGAAGCAGGCATCAAGCGTAAAGCAGAGCATCGCAAAGATGTTAAGGCTTATAGACTTGAGGCTGTGGGGTGTGCCCCTGCACGATGTCACAATCTGCTCGTCAGAGGTGACACCAGGCAGAATGATCTTGGCGACGTTAATGCACCAATCGACCAGGCGATCAATTAGCGCTGCGCCAGTTGTGTTTAGGTGAAAATGGATGCCTATAAAGTTCTGGTAGGTTGGATCATCATCGCTATCAGTTCTTGTGTAGGAGCGCTTGTAGTACCGCTGGAGCTGCATGAAGACGTCGTGCACATCCTGCGGATTTCTACCGTAGATGCTTGTCGTGATGGGATCTGGCGCGTCCTCTCTGGCGCCTGTCTTAAAGTCGTAAGACTGCGACCAGTAACGCATGATCTCATCAATCATGGAGGAGACACGATTGCGCAGAGTGCTTCCGTATGCCTCGCTCATTGTCATAAAGATGGGAAGATCAATGCCTGCAGAGACGGTAAAAAACTTGGGCTGTCCCGATGCGTAGGTCTCGCCGAGAGTGCTGCCAAGCTGCGGCGTGGAGTTTGTTCCCGCAACAGAGACAAAGTTGCCGTAAAGTCCCGCTATAGTCTCATCATCCTCGCCTACGCCGCCAAGTTCATTGAGCTGCTGGGTTGTCGTGCTGTAGTCGATCTTGAGCAGGGGTGTGATCTCTCTGAGGATCAGGGTCGGGATGTCTGAGACTTTTGTGCTCCCCCTTGAGGTGGGAATATCAACAGTCGGTACGAGCCTTTGAACTCTTCTGATTTCAGCAGCGGCAGAAGTGACGCGATTTGAAAGATCAGCAGCAACTTGTGCAGCATCGTCCCCACTGCCAAAGATTCGCGGATAACCGGACACAAAGCCCTCAGGCAAGCTTCCCGCCCCAAATCGATCAAAGAAGACTGCTCTCCCCTCTGCTGTTGGAATGTCAAAGAGTGACCTGACCGCAGTTCCAACACTTCCTTTGAGGGCAGCGTCCAAAGAGTGCGTGGGAAGTGACCTGGCACCTGTGCCGTTCTGTCCCGCGAAAAGCGTAGTTCCCAAGATGCTGGAAAGGCTCTCGTCAAGAGAGCGGCTGTTGGTGACATCGTCTTCGCTCGCTCTTGCAGCAGCAACAACAGCGAGATTGTGCATTATGACGGCGGCGCTCTCAGCAGATGTTCTGCTTGATCTTGCCTGACGCATGTCACTGCTGAAATTTTCTGGGCGGTTAAAAGCTTCATTTTTGAGCGTTTTTGCTGCTGGGTCATCCCCTATTGCAAATGCTCTCACCTGCGTTATTCCCGATCCTGTGTACGACTCTGTGTAGGCAGGCGTGGCACCTGATGAGCCAAAGACAAAAAATGCGTGCGCGCTCTGAAGGAGCCAGTACATGAGTGTATAGCTCGAGAATGCGCCATCAAGCCGCTTTGCGTTGGCAATTTGCGGGAACCTCGAGGCGCTGAGCCCCATAAGGTCAAACACAAACGGAACTGTGCTGTCAACGTCAACAGACGTAAAGTCTCGTGTCCTGTGCCTAGGAACTGTGGAGTTCCACACAGCAATTGGGCGAGAGAGATCTCTGAACGCTGGACTTTGAGATGCGGCGTAAATGACATCCCAGATCCCGATAAATCTTCCGCCCTTGGTGAGGGGAAGATTCGAGATGTCCATTAACGACAAGAGGTTCTGCATTCGAATTGCACGAGCCTCATTGCTGTCTATCGTCTGAATCGCGATAGCAGCGTCTCTATCCCACGCAGCGACTACCTGCTCAAAGAGCGTGGCGTTGCTCTCCTCGAAGGGGCCGCTGGGGATGAGAATGCGTCGCGTCTCTGCGCTTGGCTCTTCCTGACGTGCTGGCAAATTGCTCAGCGTCTGCCTTACTGCACGGTAGCCCGCTTCTTGCGTGATTTTGGCAGCTGCTCTCTGGATAGAGAGAAACTCAGCCATCTCCTTAACTTCGCCCGAGGGATCAAAGAGAGAGTCAAGGTCATAGAGGGAGAGAATCTCTGGCTGGATCGTGTAAAGTCCGTAATCGTAGGTGAACTCGTTAGACCTTGATCGAAAATAAGCGGGCACAGAGGCAAGTGCCGTCCCAGTTTCCTCTCTAACAGGAGCTCCCACAAATCTTCCGGGCGAACCAGATCGCTGAAGAGATCCATTCCCAGCAGTGTTTGCAATGCCCGGAGTGAGTACGCTCCTTGTGGAGATCGCACGCTCTACGATCTTTGCAGCTCCGGGATCGCCTGCTCCCAGCACGGTGTTGCGAACAGGCTTTTCTTTGATCTGGCTGAGCGTTTGCACATCAGCAAGATCGGGCTGCGCTCTCAGGGCGGCATCAACGGGCGTTGTTTGCCGCGCAGCCGGGTCTCTACTCACAGGCTCTTGTGTTGAGTCTCTAGTGGCCTGCGAATGAAATCTGGAGCTCGAAGATCCGATCTTGCGTGCCATCAGCGAATTCTCCTGGGGACTTCATAAGCAGACGAAGTCGAAGTTGTTCCAGCGCTGCCGTCCAAGTAAATGGGAGTCACAGCGTACTGCATGATCCTACCGGGATCGAGCCTAGTGCGATCCTGGACAGTGCAGCTTGTAGACTGGGTTGCATGTGCAGCTGATGCGACAGACCACCTTGCTCCAGATGAAATGCCCTCAACGATATAGCGATCAACAGCGAGTGGGCTTCCTGCAACTACCCATGAAACTGTCGGCACTCCAGTGTGTGTGACGACTTCTACTTTGCCAACTGTCACGCTTGGGGGCTCAAAGAGGATGACCGTCTCAGCCGTGTCTCCTGTCTCACCGTCCCTAAAGGCATCTATTGCCGGCCTTCTGGGCATCGTTCCTGTCTCAAAGTTCTCACGGGAGAAGAACTTTCTAGTCTTAGAGACCTCGGTGGACAGGCCCGAAGAGCTTCTGCTAACGTCTGCCTTTGTTATGTGAAGCCCCAGGCGAGACACGTCTGGGTTTATAGCGATATTGTTGTTGGCCCTGTCACCTACGATGTCAGCAGCCTGAGAGGGCGACCTGATGAAGGCGCGCGCAAAATAGAGCATTCTTGACCGCGTCAAGCTGTCTTCGACAGTGTCGACGATGTCCTTGGCGGTCTGACCCACAAATTTTGTCTCACCTGTCAGAAGGTTGGTCCGATAAACATCGAACTTCACACAGTTGAGAAGGCTGTTCTTAAGCGCTGTCAGATCTTCCTGGTAGGGAAGGTCAAGCCCAGAGTCTCGCATGAAGTCAACAAGAAAGTCAACATCGTTCTTTACGATGTCAGACTCGATGCTGATCGCAACCTCTCGGCCTGTTGCAATTGTCCTTGCAAGCGCTGAAATGGAGACGCCAATGATCTTTCTTGGCTTGATTCTTCTGATCTTGAACACACTAGCGCTCTTTAAGACATCGCCCGACTGCGTGTAGATGTCTAGATGGTAGTCATATGTGACCAGGTCTGAACAAGTCTCATCGACTGTGTTCCTTGCGGCTGCTGACGTCGTTGGCCTGTTTGTGACTGCATAAACTGCGCCGTTTCTTGTGTCCACGCGCCTGATCATCACGCTGGAAACATTGCTTCTGCCGCTTGTGTCGATGTAAAAGCCGATCCCAGCGTCGAGATTTGTGCAGACAAGTGACGACTCAGCGATTGTCTTTTCATCTCTTGCAACTAAGCTGGGCAGCTTGACAACAGAAGATGTGAACTCACTTGTTGCAACTTCTCCCGCAGCAGCAAAAACTCTAACAACTGCGGTCTCGACAATGCCGTCAATTGTCCAGGACCTTGTCTCTGGATAAGGGCAGGAGAACTTGTAGGTCCGCTCGCTGAAGCCCTCACTAGCTCTGATATAGTCCTTGCTTGACCTGACTGCGATGATCACGTCTGTCCCGAGAGGATCTCTCTGGGTTGCAGTTACAATGACTTTTCCCAGCTGAGTGAAAGCGGCAACAGCGTCAGGCGGGATCATGGGCTGCCTGGCTAGACGTCCAACCTGCGCAAAATTAATTGTGGAGGTCTTCTCATCGATGATGCCTGCCTTGGATCTAGCGCGAGCGCGCAAGGAAGCGATTCCTGCAGCGTCTCCCGGCTCAACAGAGAGTTCAACTCTAACTCTTCTGATTGCGGCGTTCTCTTCTACGAAAGCTGATCTGGGCTTAGCAATGGGAACGGCTGTCGCTCTCCTACCGCTCAAGCTTAGGCTGGAGACAGCAGCAAGGCTGTCAAGCGGCAAGCTTCCGAGGCTCTGCGTGGCAGGATCTCTTCCTGCTGCGATAGCCTGGCGGTCTTGGTCGCCCGGTATCTTCCTGTCAACTGCCCTTTCGCTGCTGTCAGGCTCAAACTTGAGCCTAGACGCTGTCACTCTTTGCCCGCTTGAGATGATCTTTGCAGAAGAGTTCGGGACAAGAAGCGTTACATCAACTTTTGCTGACGACACAATCTTGTCAAGCCGGTCTGCGTCAAATTTTGTGAGGGACTTGGACTTGGCAGCCCTGTTGAAGTCAGATGGAGAGGTCAGCGGCGACCCAGGTCTGACGGGCGTCCTGACTAGGTCAACGTCGAGCGACAAAATGCCGGCTCGCAAGCACAGCGTGGTATCGATCTCGATCTCAACGGAAACCATCTTGGTGGCCGAAGATGCGACGGATCTCATGTCCAGCGTCTCCGCCAGGATGGAAAAGAGGCCGGGTGTTCTAGCTACTTTGGCGATCACTTGAGCACCAACGTGATGAGGTTGACAAAGGTGGGAAAGCCGTATGTGTTGAGAAACACGCGTCCCGCAAAAATAACTCTCATTGTCTCATCGCCCTTCTTTACGTCGCCAAAGTCGATGAGATCAAGCTTTCTCATGCTTGTTCCCTCGCCTGTCTCAAAGACCTGGAGCGCTATGCGGTTGCTGGCAGTCGTCTTATCGAACTGAGTTATGAAGGTCTGGTACTTCGTTCCTTTGCTAGAGGACGTGAGAGAGGACAGGGGTGTTTCGTAGTCGCTGTCCTCGAACTGCTGACGCGCGTCTGCATAGTTGCCCAGCTCGTCTCCGTTGTTGTTGACGGGTGGGAAGAACATAAAATTGGGCTTTCTGGACAATCGCTTGTCAAAAAGCACGGACTCTATGCTGTCAATGTGAGCCCGGGATGTTCTTGTTGAGTCAGGAAGGACAGGAACATAGTCAAAGTCTGTGCCGCTAAGAGCAAACTCTGCTGTCTCTCTGTCTTCTGGATCATCTGTGAGGAGAACTTTAAGCCCCGCAAAATTGCTAGCAGATGAGGCGGCCACCTCCTGGCCAAAGCTTGCAAATGCGGTTGTCCTCTGGAGGGGTGAGCCCGAGGAATCGTAAACGACGCCGCCTCTTATCGTGGTGTCTCCCGCAATAAACGGGATCAGCTGGCCGCTGTCATCGGACTCGAGCGTGATCTGGTCGCTCGGCGTGCTGTATGTCTCAAAATAGAGGCGACGCGTTGCGTCCTCAGCACCCCCACTAGTCTCTCGCTCATAGAAAGAGGAGCGATCTGAGACGGTGGCTGCGTCTATTCTGAGTTTTCCTGACGCAAGCTGCTTTCTTCCGATTGGCGTGAGAGTTAGGTCAAGGACTCTGCTCTTGCTGTCGAGAATACCTGCCACTTTTTTGCTCCCCTTTAAGTAGGAGAGCCCCTCGAAAGACTAGCTGTCGAAGAAGACGCCCGATGAAGTCGCGTGCAAAGAGGTGTTGCGAGTGAAAGCTGTGGATCCTGTGAACACGTTCGTGACAGTGAAGTACTCCTGGCCCGAAACGTTTCTCACAAATCCCACACCGTCGGCGATGCTTGTCTGCTTAGCAGCAATGTCCGGAGATGCGTAAAGAAGGTTGGCTGTGCTGCCGAACCTGTCGTTTCTAAAGACAAATCTGCGAGGAAAGGAGCCAGCGTCAAGAGGCTTAGCGAGTCCGTCAAGTGCAGAGACAAATCTTGGGTACCTGTAGAAGTCAACTCCCGCGAAGGAGGAGCCATAAAGTTTGTACTGCCGCGGCGTCTGAAAAAGCGGCGACCATGACTGGAGAAACCGAGCCCCTATGCTTCCCGTGATGTAAATGGCGTTGTAGTTGCCATAGGACGCTGCAAGAGGATCGAGCAGAAACTCATCAAGAACCGGAGAAGCAACATCAAATGAGACGGAGTCACCCATTGTCTCAAGATGCCGTGAATTTGATCGCCTCTCGCCGTTGACGATTTGGCTGCCATAAAGTGTGATCCGAGCGTTCTCTGGCATCATTCGCATGAAAGACCCAGTGATCTTGGATGTGATGTTGGAGAAGAATGTAATTCCTGCGTCAAGACCCAAGACAAGCTCATCTGACGGCTGCAGGACAATGGGTGTCTCAGTGCCATTCTTCTCGTGGACTGATGCTGCGCCGTAAAAGTTGTAGTCCTGCCGGGGTGTGATGTTTCCCACGATCTTGTAGGAAATAGCTGTCCCGGGACTAGGCTCTGCGGATCCTGTTGTTAGAGTTAAGCTCTTGTGCTCTCCACTTCCGTACACACCGAGATAGCTTCTTGGGTCAGGCTTGTCAGTATCGAATATTTTCGACCCAGAAGTCTCCATGTACAGCGTTGTTAGATCACCGCCTCCCTTGAAAGCATACGATTCAAGATCAGTCAGGCTCAGATAGTAAGGAGCAAGTCTGTATTGACTCGATCCTGAGTAGACAAGGGGCGATCCCGCAGTTATACCAAAGATGTCAGACTTTCCACTTACATCACCGAACTCATTGTATCCAAAATAAAGAGAACCAGCAGTTCCTGGCCAAGCGTGCTGGAGGTGGCACAATGACTGGTCAAGGTTCGCAGATCTAAAAGGATGAATTGACACGCCGCTTTTCCCCTTGGGAGAGATGCTAGGCACCATCTCAAGCCTAAGAGTTCCCGCGTAAGTCGAGGAGATTCCTCCTGCCGTCGGGTTCATGTTAAAGTCGTGCTTGAATGCGGGCGTGTGGAACGGATAAATCGATCCCGTGTATGTCGGCGCTGAGGACGCAGAGGTAAAGATGGCAGCGCTGACGTCAATCGTTCTCGCGTTGTAAAAGCATGCAGACGCTGAGGCGATGAGAAATCTCTCCGACCCAGAGATGTCCATGTCTGAGTCTCGTATAAGCGTTCCTGACTGATGGATTGTGCTCTCAGCAGCATTTCTCTGCTGCCTGTACAGGAAGAACACGTAGTTGTCCATGTCACGCATGTGAATATCATCTTGTCCTGGGCCTGTTCTCGCGTGTCTCCGCCTTACCTGGACAGGAATTTCTACTTGCACTCTCTCAAGCAAGAAGGGCGAGTTGATGTATTCGCTCATGCGAAGGACGTGGTCCTTTGACGCGTGATACTTGTTGGCAAAGGGAGCAAAGAAAGACGTTGTGGGTGTTCCCACCTTCTTTGATCCCAGCGCAATCTGCTGAGCGTAGTCAAACCGCCTTCTCTCACCCGTGGTGTCACTAGGAGATGTGTAGTACTCCCAGCTGCGCTGATTCGCGTGATTCGGCGGAACAAATTGACCCATGTATCGATCGTTGCCTGTGATCACAAGGTCATACTTGGGACCCGGACGGAGGGCAAGAAACGGGCTGCACATTGTCATATCGTTCAGCGGTGAAGGCTGACCTGAGACAAGGTCGTTCCTGCCTATCATGTCCCACTTCTTGCTTGCAAAATTGAAGTACGCAAAGCCTGTTCCGACACCCTGTGTGTAGAACTCGCCGCCCGGGTCTGCGAGCACCTCTTTCTCTGGGCACCTGAAGACGTATGTCTCCTCGCTCGGCGTGATGTCGATGTTGATGGCAATGCGGGAGCTGAGCGGCCCCTGGAATGAGGGCCCAAGAGAAGAGGAGGAGAAGATCGTGTCCTGGCTTGAAAGAGTAGACTCCTCCTTAAACGGAGCGACTGTTCCCGCAAAAATTGTCCTGTGGGTGTCCGCAGTGCCGGGACGCGGTCTCCCAGTTGCGACAATTCCAGTTACATCTGCGTCAGGATGGCCCACGGGAAGCATTGACGGGTATGAGACAGTTGTTGTCTCAAAGATGTGGGTCTGCTTATCGTTGAAGGGCTCAGAAAGACCCGCAAAGAGGCCTGTGTCTCCCGTGGCGGGCATCCTCTTGGGAAGGCTGTCTTCCTCTCTGACGCGAATTCTGGGGCTAATCTTGGTTCGGGACGCGCTCATCTCTTCAGGCCTCCGAATGCGACAGAGTCGACACCGTAGTCCGAATTATGGTAAGTGAAACCAGTCCCTGCGCTCCTTCTTGTGGGGCCCAAAGATCCGCCGTGTCGAAAGAATCTGCCTACGACAATGCCCTTAGGATCAATCAGACCCTCGTTGAACGGTGTGCGATCTGACCCGAACATACCCATGAATCCAGGAATGGGCCTTCCCACAGCTGTGTCGGTTGCATCAAAAAATGCATTGTCTGTGCTGCTCACGCTCTCGCGCTCGTAGAAGTTAACAATCTGCGCTGAGGGCCGCGAGTTGAGAGAGAGCGTCTCGCAGTCTGCCTTGATTCCGCAGGCTGGGACAACTCCAATGATCTGGGTTGTGGCAGTGAGCCTAACGGGAAGCGGCTCGATCGTCGAGTTGATAAACCCACGATCATCACCGTAAATTCCCACATCTCCTGCCGCGTCCAGCATCTGGACTGCCGTGATCGTTCCTCTCTTCTCAGTGAAAGGCTGGTATCCACCTGGACCTGTGTGGTGGCCCAGATCCATCACCTCGACAGAGAAGTCCGATCTTCCGCTAGAGAGGAGGGGAGAGTTGGACTCAAACACTCTTCTTGCGTAGTCCTTGACCTCGATGCCCTGGGTGAAGTCGCGAATGTCGCTGTACGTTTGTGGGAGAAGAGAAGTCTCAATCTCTGACATTATCGCTTGCTCCTCTTCTTTTCTGTGAGATCGCCCGACGCGGATCTTGCCGTGTCTCTAGCGTCGATAAGATCCGTGCCTGTCACGAGACTGATTCTCTCGGTGGCTGTTGAAGAGACGTATTGCCGGTCAAAGAAGTATCTAACCCTTGCCCTCTCCGCAACGTGGGACTCAACGACGTATGAGACACCCAGGTAAACGCTGTTCATGGGTATGAGCTGACCAATGAGGTCGCCCAGAGCTCGACTCACCCAATTGAAGACCTCGTACATTGCCTTGAGATCGGGTCGATCTGTGAGCCTGTTGAAGTAGACCCTGCGAAGGGCCTCAAGGTCCGGATAGTAGTCGTCAAACATCACACGCGGATCGCCCAGAGCAGCATCAAAAAAGTCTAGAGATGAGACAAGCTTGATCAGGTCATCGTTGAGAGCGTCAACTGCTGAAGCCTCAACGGCAATCCTGGGATCTGCAATTGGGGTCTCACTTCTCACCTGCTCGTAGAGGGGAGCAGGCAGCGAACCAGGCTCACCGATCAAGTTGTCAGCCTCCTGGTAGGACCTTACTCTCACCTTGTCTGACGTCTGTCGGACATCAAAACGCGTAGAGATCTGGCTGAAGGAGGTCGTATCTGGGCGCAGCACGAGAGCGCTGGGCTCAAATCCCTTGCCCGCAGCGTGCAGTCTCTGCTGGCTGAAGTCAAAGATCTGTATCTCTCCTAGGCCGCTGGCTCCAGTGACTGGCTGATCACAGGAGAGATCCATTCTTAGCTTTTCAAACGATCCTGACGTTGTGTTGACGAATCCAAAGTTGACACGTGGGTCCCTGACGCCCAGTGACCTGTGTGATCTTGCGTGCTCTCTGATTTCTGTCTCGTCGAGACACTTTGACCAGAATCTGAGGTGCGCAAGGCGACCTGAGAAGTTTGTGGTCTGAGCAAGCTGATCGATTCCTGTCTGATTGAGGAATGGGTATCCAGCCCCGACTGCGAGGCTTTGCGAGCCCACAACGACGAATGCGCCGCTCGCGTTAAAGGTGGAGGAGACAGTCTCCAGCGCGTTGTTAGACACAGCAGATGCGTCGTCAAAGAACGAGGACGTGATGAACGTCAGACCCTCTGGACGCTGACAGGTGAGCGTGTACTGACTGCGGGTGTAGACTCTCTCTCTATCGCCGATAGAAGACGTCAGAGGACGATCGTCGTCTGCTCGCCTGCGAGAGAAGCTGATGTGCCAGCGATTTCCGTCGAGAACTGTCGTGCCTGACAGGTGCAATCTAAGCGGGCTGCTACCTGCAGCGTCACAGGAGAAGAAAGCTGTGACTCCTTCCTCCTCAGCAACAACATTGAGAAGCACACCTCCGACAGACGCATACGCGCTCGAGCCAGTCGTGTGAATTCTCATGACGCTCTGTGGCCTTGTACTGCCAGCGACCTTGAACTGCCCCTCGATTGTCCAGGATCCGCTTGTGAGAAGGCCGTCATTTACGCTATTGGAAACGCCATTCACAAATTGACCACCGATCTGAGGAAATCCTGGCTCAACTCGTGATGCGCTCAAAAAGCTTCCCACGATTCTGGGCTTTCTTGTGTCAAAGCCATCAGTGGTAAGCGTGCCCGCAGTGCTCGCTAGGCTGCCTGTGAAGTAGAGCATGGAAGTCACCTCAGTGACATCCTCTCTGATTCCCTCGATCCGGGTCTCAGTTGGCCCGCCGTACTCTCTGATCCTGAAGAAGGAGTTGGGGGCTATTCCTGCAGCATTAAGCAGTGCCTTAATGCTGGCGTGCGTTCCTTTCGCAGTGACGATGTCACGCATGTTGGTCAGTATGCGTCGGAAGATAACGTCCTGGATCCTCCTCAGAGGGACTGTCTCAGTCGCACTTACGCCCGTCCCTTGCAAGTACTGCTCAATAGTTGCGACAGGAAACAGGTTTGGAAGATCAAATCCGTAGTACTTCGCAAGAAATCCCAAAAAGGAGTCGGAAACAGAAGCATTCTCATCGTAGTCAACGTAAGTGAGGCGAGAAAAATGGTCATGGAAGACCTTGATCTCGTCAAAGGACTTGGCGTACATGAGAAGAAGAGAGGAAAGAATCTGAAGCGATCCCAGGTCTCCTGATCCGGGAATGCTGTTTCCCTGGATTGGGCTTGTCAGATCGCCCTGGATTGTTGTCAGGCCGCTTCTTGCCTGCCCCTCACCAAAATAGTGAGGTGGGACAAGACGAAGAATAAAGTTCGGATTCTCTTCGTCGTACTCTGATCCTGACGTCACAAGATCAGCGTTGAGTGAAGCTGTCTCGCTAAAATCTGGGAAGAGCACGGGGTTGTCATACAGTCTCTCACCGACTACGGCTGAGGTTGTTGACCTGACTGCGCTCGTGTACTGACTGATCCGCGTGTGCAGAGAGTTTCCTGAGCTGTCAAGGACAACAGACGCCTGGGCGTGGCTGCCGGTTGGCTCATTGAACTTGTAGTAGACGACAAGTGTCGGCTCAGCATTTCCGCCGAGCTGCATGTCTGCAGCAAGCTTTTCTGCGCCTCTTCGCTCGTGGTAGATCCTAAAATCATCAATTCCGCCAACGTAAAGCTGGTCGGGAACGTGCCGCTTGTTTCCCTCAAAAAAGGAGGATCCTGAGCAAAGCGTGAGCATTGGAGCTCTAAAGTCATCACCCAGCGTGATTACACCTGATGATGTCGCAGCAAGTGCCGCATCTACGAGGATCTCGAGAGACGATGTGCTGGATCCCGCGTTGTATCTGGCTGTGATGTGCTGGTAAGTTCCCTTAGAGACGGGCGCAGATGTAGCGAGAGAGAGGGATCCGGATGAGACAGCAAAGACGACTTTGGTGTCGGTTGTCGTCTCGCTGTGGCTTAGAAAGAGCGTGAAAGCGTTCTTCTCGTCCCGCCTGTACTGCGTGACAACCTGCACGCGATTGATTGCATCGTCTGGCCGAAGGTGCGCCTGGATCGAGAAGTCTTTGCCGTTGGGAGCTATAACTTCTCTTCCCAGTGTGTCCCTGCTCTGGTCTGGAAATGCTGCACCGGTTTGATCAAGCGCCTCAATGTAGCAGTTCCCATCTGCCTCGAGACTGCCTGTGGATTTGGGAAAGCGATCAAAGATGTACTTGTCAAACCCCGACAGGCTGCTGTTGAAGTCACGCAGCTCGTCTTTGGTGCCGTCAAACGGGTACTCGTTGATCACTCTCAGAAAGGAAGCGTTTACTTTGCCCGCGGCAGAGTCGAAGAACGTGTGGTTCTCGAATCGTGACCAGTCAAGATTGATCTGCTGGGTTCCAACTGGCGGGCCGCCAGCGAGACCGCTATCCGCAGATGAAACACTGGAATCTGTGCCTGTGAAGCCAGACACTCTAGTCTGGTCTCGCTCAGGCCCCTCTTTGGTGCCCTTGAGAGCTCTGCTGGGTGTGGGTGTAACCTGACCTGGCCGCTTCATTCGATCACCCTAAATGCGGGAGAGACGTCGTGAAGGATGAGATCCTCTCCTAGGTCTCTGACCATCACGTTGAATTTGTAGGTCCTGCCAGGTGTGAGAGCGTCGAAGTGGAAGTCAAACCACATGCCGTCAGCAGATGAGGAGACTCGCGTGCCATTTGTCTCAGGAGCGATGGAAATAACCGATTCTCCTGTGACTGCGTCCACTATGCCGTAGTGAACATTGTCATACACATGACCGTTGTTCTCTCTTGGGAACCGAGTGAACACGACCTCCTCGTCCTGATCCTCGATAAAGAGGATGAAGCGAATTCTGTCAGTGCGATGAAACTCGCTCCTGCAGTTCGTGATTCTCGCGTAGAGAGACCGCGTCTGCGGCTTTATCGCAGATGATCTTGCAAGATTGACGGTGAAGGATCCGCTGTAGTAGGCCACTGTTCCGTCAAGTGAACCCCAGACCTCGCTAAAAGAAGCGCTGGGTGTGCTCTTAAGATAGGTGAAGAGGGGCGCCTCAAATGAGCTGATGGCAAAGGATGCTGAGTAGAGACCTACTCTGCTTACGCCACCCACTTGCGCCTGCGAAGCTGTCAGGATCTTCGAGTACGATCCAGACTTGATCGTCAGGATCATGCAGTTTGGACCAGAAACCTGCGATGCAGCTGACCCTGAGACGAAGTTTGCAGGAACGCTGCGAACGTAGTTGTTGAGAAAGAGCGACCCTGTGTGATTGAAAACCATGTTCGAGTGATTGTCGATCACAGCATCATCAAACGTCACCTCAAGACGCGGACGCTTGCTGGGTGAGGCCGAGTGCCTTGTGGTAAAGCGCTTGACAAATCGGGTGACCGCGTCTGTCTCCTGCGAACCGCTGTATGCGATTCGGAATCCGCAGTCCGGGATGATTCCTGCAAGTGTTCCTGAGACAATCTGTGTCACGTCCATGACCAGATCCTCATCGCCCGTAAAGTCCTGGACAACCGTGACAGGAACTTGACCGCCGCCAAAATCCGCGGATGCGATGATGTCAATCCCAGCCTGACCGCACGCTCCCTCGGCAGAGGCTCCCTCTGCTGCCCAAAGCAGCAGACTGCCATTCCTGTAGGACGCGGTCAAGAAGTTGGCGGACTCAATGTCGTCGAAGCGGATAACGTCTCTGCCCCTACCCTCATCGAAAGATCGAGAGAGAGGGTGCAGAATAAGACGAAAGTTCGTGGGTGTCGGCTGGCCGCCGTACACATCCTTCATCTTGAGCTTGCACTTGAAGTTGCTGCTGTTCGTGTCAAGAAGAGAGCCAGTCAGCGCTCGAAGAGGATTGAGGTCAAACTTGATCAGCGCGCGGGAAACCTCGATCGGCTCTGACTCTCCCGTAAAAATTGACTCGTTGTAGAGCTTAAAAAGATCAATAGTGCCTGCGGCTCCCAAGTTTGCGTCCTTGGCGCGCAGGTTCCGATTGATCACGCGATTCGTGATGTATGTGTCGGCGGAGGCCGAAAAGATCTTGATCATTGAGCGGCTCCCACGATGTCATAATCAGGGTGCTTGATCTCAAAGATGCACCCTGTCGGACAGACGACAGTTCCCCGTCGGGTAATGGCGTCAACTTGAAATTTGCTCTCCGAGTAGGTTCTGCCAGAAACCTCGCCAGAGAGAGAGACAACTTTAACGCTGATGACACTGGAGACGCCCGACGTGTTGATGATCGTGCTGACAAGGTCACCGACAGAGATTGACTGACCGACTTGGAACTTATTTGAAGTGAGAAGTGTCTTCAAGCGTGTATTCACCGCCTGCAGCACGCTCCTCCTGTTCTGGTCGTACTCAACCGTTATCGAGTAGTTGACACCGTAGTTGAGAATCTGGGCGTCGAGGATGTCAATGTTGTCCGATATGAGGCGAAACTGATTCAGGTAGGACTTCAGATTGCGCTTAAGGGAGTCAGGCGATATGGCAAAGGCGCCTGTTTCTGTCCTGCTAGCGACGTAGAGGTTTGTTACAGAAGGATCAGTTGCGCTCGGAGCAACTCCCGCCCTAAAGACCCTGCCAAAAGAGGAGGGCATAGTGTAGACGCGAGCGAGAAGATCCTGAGCGCTGACAATTCTGTTCTGCGCATTTCGATTCGCCTCAATGCGAAGCTTCAGCTCATCGATTGTTGGAGCGCTGTCTCCACCTCTTGCCTCGCTGACATTTGTCACTGAAGCTGAGGCACGAACTCTCACAGTTCCTGCCGAATCGTTGCCTGCGGGAAATTGGAGAACAAGCCTCTCAAACTCATTGACCTTGCCTGCCGCAACGTTGTGGTCAAGTCCGCCACCGTGCCTGTATCTGACGGTGATCGTAGTTGATGTTGGCGAGTGTCCGAGTGTGGCCGTCTTGAGAATTGAGCTTGGGTCAATTGCGACGCGGGACACCTGACGCTTTCCAAAGAGGGGAAGCGCGACCTCGCTGGGGTCGGGTATGATGTCGTTGTCCAGCGACATTGCGTCACCAGATCCAAACTGGATTGTTGTCGTGCCAGTTCCGAGAGACATGCTTGAGGTGTACCTGAACGGCGCAGGTGTGAGCTCAAGCAGGTAGGGCACAAGATCTCGATCCAGCGTTGTATTTGCGGTCGATGTGAAGACAGTGTCCTGAGTGAGAGCCTCGACCTCGTAGTAGATGTTGCCCTCTGTGTCCCTCACAGACGTGATCTCAGTCACGTTGGGATTTGTGAGACTGATTGTCCTAAAGGGCTTGAACTCACCAACTGCAAAGGTCTCAGACGAGAACTTTCCCGACATACAGGTGGCAGTTCGCGTCATCTCAAAGGTGGCGGGATTTTGACTAGCATCGCGATCCAGCACTCGAATGACTGCGACATGAGTGCCGTCTCTCCGCTTCTCATTGAAGTCGAGGTCGGTGTCGAGCTCAAAGGAGACGCCGTTTGTCGCAAGAAAGGTCGTCCCAGCGACCACTTTCGGCGTGATGGCGGGATCAGGAACATACTTTCCTCCCACCAGTGCGCTTGGAACTACAAAGGTGAGAGTGAGATCGACCGTGGCTGGTGAAGCGCCCACTACCTTCACGCCGGCCATACGCAGCAAGTTCTGGATGTTCTCTGTCTCAACAGCAGTGTCTACACTCAGCTCTCGAAACTGGTGATCCAGGTAGAACGCAGATACATCGCCGGCATAGGCTGCAAGATCAAGAAACATGCCACCGACAGACGAGTCTGAGAAGTCCTGAATGCTATCCGGGAAGTACGTTCGGACGTACTGCAGCATGGCAGCGCGAAGGGAGTCAAAATCCCGATTGAGGTAGGATCTCGTCTTCACAGGGCGAAGGCTGCTCTGAATTCTGGACATTGTCTCTCCTAGCCTGCAACGTACAGGGTCACTTCGAGCGCTCTCGCAGTCTCCTGCACGTTTGGCACGGTGTATGTCAGACGAATCGCAACTCTAGCAAGACCCATCTGGCCGTACTCGCCCGGGTCCTTAGTGTTCGACTCAAAGGACTGCAGCTCGACAAATGGCATGTACTTTGCGACTGCTGTCTTGATTCTAGTCATGACTTCGTCCTCCCAGTCTGGGCGGGCGATCTCATGTGTGAGAGGTCGAAGATTTGCTCCAAAGTCGTAGGAGCAAAGACGCTCTCCGTGATTGGTCAGCAGGAGGTTTCTGAGGTTGTCGGCGATCTGGTCTGCAACGTTGTAGTGCATGACCAGAAAGCTTTTCCCCTCGCTGAGCTGCAGTGGCGTGATAATCCCAACGGGCTGTCTAGCAAGGACTCTTTCCCGCTGCTGGTCTGCGCCGCCGATCCGAACGCCTACGCTCTTGAAGTCTCGTGCCACGCACTAACTAGAGGCGAAGACCGTCTTCGAGTGAATGCCTTCTACAGCTCCTTCTATTTGCAGAACAGTAGCAAGAGAAGGAAGAAGAACTGCAGGTGTCACAGGAAGACCGGTAGCCGGCTGTCTGAAATCAGCAAGCAGGGCATTCAAAATTAGAGAAAGACCAGGACCAACAACTACGCCTTTGCTAAATGGGCTATCGCTTGTTGTTCCTAAAAAGATCTTCTCTGCCTGCACGCTGACTGTTGATTCTGCAGAAATCTGCACGTTCCCGTCAGCGTCAATCACTATGCTGGAGCTCTTAGGGCCCTCAACTGTGATTCTCACAGTGCCGGACTCGGTTGCTACAACTCTCACGTGCTGTGCCCGAGCTGCGATGCTGGGCCCCGTCTTCGCAGAAGTGTCAGCCCACCGCTGAGAGCTTACGTCTGTCCCAAGAAGATCATCAATGGGCGCGCTCTCAGATATCATGACTCTAGCGGCGTCTGACAAAATGTCAGGATCGCCCTCACGCAGCGGCTCTGTTTGAGCCGTGTAGCCGGGATCCTTGTTTGTCTCTTCCTGGCCCAGCTCATTCCTGATGCTGAGAGGTGCTCCGATTGACTGGCCTGTTCCCGCAACAAGATCGATTGTCCCGGTTCCTGGTTGAGCCTTTGTGGGCTCTCCGTTTCGCAAGCTGCCCAGGACAATTCGCGAGTCATTTGACCCAGCGATCACTGTGTCGCCTGGGAGCTTTGTGAAGCGAGGCACGGGCTCCATAGCGAATCTGTCAAGCGATGACGTAATTCTTGCTCGATGGGCGTCTCTGCCCTTCGCAACTGTAATCGGGTCATCACCCGTGCTGTCAAGGGGGAGAAACTCAGGCTTGTAGTCAGAAATTGGAGACACTCGCTGCTTGACGCCTATCTCCTCAATCGCGCTTGCCTGTGAGGATCTTCCGTATGAGGTGTAGTTGAAGTCCTCAGCTTGCCTCTCCTGCGTAGGGCGACAGACCCAGTACGCGAGAGCGCGATTTGACTTAGGGACAGTGGCGGGATTCCTCACCGTCTTGATGATGTCGCTGGCGAGAGCAGGATTTGCTGTTCGCTCTGGATCGAATCCAGTGACGCTGGTCTGATCCAGCTCCTCCTGGAAGATCCAGACCTCCTCGCCCACCTTGACCGGAAGTCGCAGATGTGACGGAAAGAAGGGATAGCAGACAATGCTCGTCTGCTCACCGTGAGGCCTTGCACGAAGAGCGTCGCGCGGCATCGTGAGAATGACGGACGGATTTGGGTCAAGAGGCGGCAGGCCGCCTGTCTCAGGAGCGTATCCGAGAAGCTGATCTAGCTTCTCTCGACTGAGCTCTGCGGGATTGCTGTAGATCTCAATGACCTCTGCCCGCCGGAATCCCATTAGCTCTCCTCGATCTTGCTGTACATGTCCTCTATGTCGATCTTTGCGTTTGCCTGGTCAGCTCTTTCAACAAGCTCAGCAAGCTTGATGATCTGATCATTTGACCTGCACATCCTCTCAAGGTACTTTGCGAGGATAGGGCCATTGATCGTGTGCTGAGCAGCGCTGTTGGCCGTGGCAACAAACAGATCGAGAAAGAGCACGCCCGCTGACTCTCTGTCGCTGACCGCGTTCTCATAGATCTGCTGCCAGAGGTGCTTCTTTTTATCCGAGAGATCGTCAAGAGAGTCAAGAAGCTCAGAGAACTCCTGGAGCCTCTTCTTCTTGGTGGCGTCGTCAGGGATTAGGTCCTGGATCTTCTTGATGTTCTCTTCGGAGCTCATGTCAGTAGATATCGTAGACGCCAGAGGCGACAAGCTCTCTGTACTTCTTGCGTATGACAGACATCGCAGAGGAGAGCTGCTTGGGCGTTAGAGAGGCCATGTCTCTCATGTAGACGAACACAGCTCGCTTGTTGAGAAGCTCAATGTCCTCTCGCTTCTCAAACAGGTAGAAGATTGCATCCATGCAGGCACGCTCATTCTCGGTGAGCATGTCTCCCCTGATGTCGTCAAGGAGGGCGAGAATCTCTGTCTCCTGGTACCCAACATCAAGCTCATCAAAGTTTTCATGCTTGACATCGTGGGAGCCTAGAGAAATCAGCTCCTCCGGCGTAAGAGACTTAAGATCATCTATGCTGACTAGGCGCTTGATGTTCTTAGATCTCTGCTTGGACTTGATCATCAGCCAGTTCTTGGCAACAACGTTGAAGTAGCTGAACGCTTTACTTCCGCGTGATGCGTCAAACTTGTGGATCGTCTCAAACAGGAAGGTGATGCAGTCGCTCTTGAGCTCAGAGTAGGACCCTGTTATGTTGACGAACCCATTCATGAAGATCAGGTTCTCAACAAGCTTATCAAAAGAGGGAAGGATCACGTCTCTGTAGATGATCTCTCTCTCTGCAGCGTCATCAGACTTCTGGTAGGCAAGGATCGCGTCGTGCGTGACCATGCTGAAGTATTGGCCCGTAGAGGGCGCAGCTGCTGCAGGAGGTGCGTCTACTCCTGGCGCAAGTCCCGGCTCTGCCGATTTGACTGCGCCCCTCACTCTCTTTACCTTCTTAGCGTGCTTCTCGCTCATCGGATGCCTCCAGTCGGGCAAGCCCGTTCGCGATCCTAAGAATTGTGCTGCGGGTCTCTGTGATCTCTGCGACCACCCTCCTCACCTCAATTGAGTCAAAGAAGATGGGACGAGCAAGAATCTCAGACATCACGCTATAGCGCTTGTCCAGATCATCAAGCGCATCTTCGACCCTGTCCTCAAAGGCGAGAATGATCCGGGCAAACTTGATGTTGTAGAACACAGAAACTGCAAGGAGCACGACTGACACGATGAGCGCATAGGTTGTCAGCATCATCATCCCATCAGAGGGAGGAGCACCCTGCTGTATTTTTCACTCACGGAGGGCCACCCATAGCTCTGTCTAATTGTTTCCTTGAGCTCGGCGGCCCATTGTTGGGGCACGTCCGGAGATGTACGAAACTTTCTTGCTCGTTTCTTGAAGTCAGCTTCGCTTGGATTGGCCCAACGCGCGCCCTTCATGAAAATTCTACCGTCCGCTCTAGCCTCAGGAATGGGGTCGAGAGTGTATCCAATTGTCACACTCTTTCCCAGGCCAAGGAACTCAGTGTGCGCAGACCATCCTGTCGAGATGACGGGGAGCCCTGACGCAGCGGCCTCTAGGATTGGGAGACCGAAACCCTCACCCCTGGTGAGAGACACAAGAGACTTGATGCTTTTGTGCCTATAAAGGCCCATCAGCTCTTCCTCGCCCATGTCGCCATGAAGAAAGTAGACTGTGGCCTTTGTCTCAACCTTTGAGATCTCTGCCTTGAGCATGTTTCTCGTGAGGCTCTTGTCGATCGTTGTTGCTCTGCCGCCGTTGGTCTTGACAATGATGCCAACGTCTGCATCATTTCGAAACTCCTCGCAGAGCCACCTGATTGTGTTGACGATGTTCTTCCTGTCCTGCGCAGGCGCAGTGGAAGTCATTTGGGACACAATGAGGAAGTTAAAGCTGGTCTTAAGATCGATCTCCGGAGGCTGCGGATCTCTCATGACCACATCTGGGAATGCCTCAGGAACAACCTCAACTCTCGTAGTCAGAGGCGATGAGATCGCGCCCTTAAGCAGGACATCCCGTGTAAACTTGGACGGAAGAATAACTGCGCTCATCTTGTTGCAGCGATCAATCCACGCAGGATTGCATGTGTCTGTCTCAACAAGCGCAGTCATACCAATGTTAATGTCAGCGAGGCTGGGATCCCATTCGTCAGGGAGCTGCAGCTGAATTGAGACATCAAACTTGCTTGGCGCACCCGCTGTGGTCTGCATGATCCTTCCGATCAGACCATCACACGCGTCAGGATTGACGTACCAGGGTGTGTCACCCCACTGCATGAGCTGGGTGAAGACCTTGATGTCCTTCTGTGCCTCAAGCCAGCGAAAGATCTGGCGAGCGTGGACTCCATAGCCGCTCTGGGAGAGCGCAGGTGCTCTAAGAAGGACTGTTTTCACTTGACCACCTCCAGCGTCCACCTTGGCCTGCGGGATCGCCAGTTCTGAATCGTATCGATCATTGTGTCGTGCCACAACTGGACAGTCTCTGTCATAGAGAACTCAGACCTAGCGTAGCGATGAACCTTCTCTCGAAGAGCATCTCTGTCTGCGGGAGACATTGAGTACATCTTCCAAAGGGCCTCAGCGACATCATTGATGTCAACGTAGTCCTCGTAGATGTAGGGAACAGACTGTGATCCCACCAGGGTCTTGACGCTCACATCAATGCCGACGCCGTTCTCAGATCCGTCTCTGTGGTCGATCACCTGACGGGTGAGACCGCCAGTTTTTGCTGCAATGATTGGCGTGCCACACTGCATTGCCTCAAGAGTGCCAAGACCAAAGCCCTCAGCGTAGCTGATGTTGATGCAGACATCAGAGATTCCGTAGAGGACGGCCATCTTGTCGAACTCAAGTCGCTCATTGGAGAAAAATACGGTCTCTTTCACGCCGTAATGGTCAGCAACGGCAAAGAGATTGGGTCCCTCAGGATCAAGAGGCTCTGTGTGCATGATGAGGGAGGCAGCCTTCTTGCCTGTCTCACGCTCGAGACGATCAGTAAAGATCTTCCACGCTGCAATGACGTCAGAGGGGCGCTTTCTTCTCGCGTTCCTGTTGATCCAGACGGCGACAAAATTGTCTGCGGCGTTGGCGTTAAGGATCGAGGTGCGATAAGCAGGTACCTTGCTTCTTTCAATCGGCTTGAAGACATCCTTTGGCACGGCGTGTGGCACAAAGTGAGTCTTCTCTGGGAATCGTTCCCTGACCATCTCGTACGTGAGATGGGAGTGACAGTTGATCAGATCTGTCGCCTCATAGAGGGGAGAATTGAAGGCAGGAAATGGAAGGTTGTCCCAGACATGCCACCAGACAATGGGGCAAAGCTGGTGGATCTCGTCTTCCATCTCAAAGAGCCAGATGAAGAACCTGGGATCTGTGAAGATAAAGACAACATCGGGCTTCTCTGTTGCAAGAAGCACTCGCATCATGTCGCGATTGCCGAATCCGTCAATCGGCTTGATGATGATGTCAGGATCAATCTGAACAGTGTCGTAGCTGGTGTGCTTCATTGCCGCGCCCAGCTGCCTAAACGTCCAGTTTCCCTTCTTGACAAGCTGGGTGAGCAGCCAACGGGTCTGCGTTCCCACACCAGATGTGCTCAGGGCGTGATCGGAGAGAACAAGGACTTTATACTTGCCGTTTTGCATCCTGCCGATTATACGGCAGCACACTTCTCCGTGTCAAGAAATGGGCAGAACTTGCAAGAAAGTCTGTTCTTGAAAAAGACGCGCTTAGACACGGTGCCCACCATATCAGAGACGACCTTGTTGGCCCTCAACTCTGTGACAGGTCCCACAGAGACACGAAAGGCCTCACAGGTCTTGCCCAGCTTTGCGCCACGCTTGAGAAGCAGAAAGGCGCACCTCACTCGCTTCTTGTCAAGTCCGAGCTTTGTAGCAAGGTAGCTCTTGTAGAGCGCGAGCTGCATCTGAACGAGCACGTCTCGCTTCTTTTCTGGGTGCCAACCGCCTGGTCCGGCTGTCTTCCAGTCAATCACCCAGATTAGATCCTCACCCTTCTTGCCCTTGCACGTGATTACGCCGTCGATGAACCCCTTGAACATCATGGAAGTTCCCGCAATGGGCTCGTAAAGCGCAAGCTCTGCGCCCATGTAAGTCCAGCCTGGGAATTCCGTGTCCATGAAGGCAGGGAGATCGGTGAGGATGTTTGTGGCGTGCTTGACCCAAACTTCTGGGTCATCTGGCTCGCCCTTGTCATTCTTGTGACCGTTCTGCGCCCAGGCTGCGCGAATCTCATCGCATGCGGCAGGAATATCAATCTGCCGCGTCTTGAGATAGCTCTCACACTGCGTGTGGACGATCTTTCCAAAGTCGGTGTGAACAGATGGCGGATCTCCCGGCACCTTGTCCACATGAATAAGCTTGTGACGCCATCCGCACTCCTTCCAGGTTTTGACCTCAGAGAAGGAGACGTGCATCTTGCCTGTTGGGAAGTCGTTCATAGAGCTTACTCTATGCAGATGAATTGAGCTTTTACATTTTAATGAAGCTCAGGATCGTGATATGTCGATTGCCTTTTGCAGTGAAGTTGCGTGAAGGCTGACATCCGGCATGCACTGCCTGATGATCTTTGCTGCTCTTTCTGAGGGCACCGTGTGTCCCCCGAGGACAACAATCTGCCTGCTAAAAGACGGACAGATCACAACACGTGTTCCCGGCACTGCAAACTTCATGTCCCATGATGCACATCGATTTGACAGCGCACCAGATACAACTACAACAACACGCTCTTTGTTTTTGATATTCTTGACGTCAGCGATCTCATTGAGCAGATGCTCTACTTCAACGTCATCCACTTTGCCATCACTTCTATTTTTCATGGGCAAGCAGAGAAAAGACACATCTGCGTCGACTGCGTCGCACATTCGAACATGATCGGCGACGCTAAACGAAGCTGTAGTTGACGCTCCCTTTGCAGTCCACCCTGAGTCATCGTGTGCTAGAACATGGCAGCCGCCCTCAGAAAGAGCGGCTGTCACCTCTTGTCCTAGTGCTCCCTGCCCTATGACAGATACCTTGAGCACATTCAGCTCGAGACTGCGCCCTTGATGTCGAGCCAATCCTGCTTCTCTCTGACCTCAAGGTTCTTCTCCCAGGCAGCCTTCATAAGCTTGGGATCAACACCGCAGTCTTCGAAGAGGTTAATGAACGCGTTGATGTCCTTGGGGAAGCACTTTCCGCCAAAGCCCATTTGACCATCGTGGCCAGGGACGTCAATATGCGAGTTGCCAATTCTGCCATCTAGCAGGAATCCCTTGACAGAGTCCTGCCAGTCAACGCCAAGCTTACCTGCTGCCTGATGCATTTCGTTCATGAAGGCGACCTTCACGGCAAAGAAGCAGTTGCTCATGTACTTTATGAACTGAGCTGTGGCAACATCAGTCTTCAGGATGGGCGTGTGCGGGAATCGCACTCTAAACATCTTCTCGGTCTTCTCAACGAGCTCAGGCTCACCGCCGATGATGATGCGCGACGCATTGATAAAATCAAGCTTTGCGCTTCGCTCTGTAAGAAACTCTGGGCTGAAAACGATCTTGAGGCTGGGATACTCACTGATGAGCGTCTCAACTGTGCCCGGAATCACTGTGGACTTGACGATAAGAATGCTTTCCTTTCTGCCCTCAAGCGCGGCGATTCTATCGAAGACGCTGCGGATGATTGAGAGATCAATGCGACCTGTCTGCATTGACATCGGCGTAGGAACGCAGATAAACACGAAGTCAGACTGCCCGACCGTGTCCTCAAAGGTGTCAATAGAGACCCGCGAGTCGTTGTCGTAGACTCGCACCTTTGCGTGAAGAGAGAAGCCTGCGACAGTCGCAGATCCTACAAAACCATTGCCGATTACGCCGATGTTGTACATTCTGTCTCCTCAGACCTGTGTGGTCTTGTACTCAGGGGTCTTTGTCTTGTTGGTGTCGTGCATGCGATATCGATACATCGGAATTTCGATGTGATGAATCTTGTACGCTTCACCCAGACGCTTGCGAAGCTCCTCCTCCTCACGATGACGGAAGGAGTCGTTGTATCCTCCCATTTCCAGAAGGAGGTCCTTCCTGTAGAGGATGCCGCAGGAGACGTTGTCCGTGCGGGCGTACTTTCTCGATATCACGTTCTCCTGGTTGTCGACAAGATAGTAGTCTGACGAGACGCAGAAGGCATCGTGATTTGTCTCGAGGTAGCGCATGAGAATGTAGCACATGTCGCTCGAGATGTAGTCATCAGCGTCAACTCGCATGAAGAAGCGAGCCGTGCTATTTCGAAGTCCGACGTTGGAGCTATAGGCAACGCCGCCGTTCGTCTCGTTCCTGATGAACTTCACCCGATCCGCGTAGGGCTTGATGATTTCCTCAACGGGATCATCGCTGCAGTCATCGATCAAGATGATCTCAGTGGTGACACCTGTCTGGGAGATGCAGCTTCTTAGGCATCTCGGCAGGTACTTTCCGTAGTTGAAGTTGGTAACGATGATAGAGACGTCAGGCACCATATGAGACCTCGCAGCGAATCCGCTCAATGTTGTCATTGTAGAAGCGGAGAAACGATCTGTTCAGTGGGTCTGTCTTTTCGTAGATCCTCTTGAACTTTTCCTGTGTGTTCTGGGAGGTCCTCACGTGGGACTCCAGGAAGGGAAGTCGCAGATCATCCCCATGAACAATGCTGGTGTGCCTGGCATCAAAAAAGCTGTGTGGGTTAATCTCACGCAGACCAGAGAGCTTGAGCCGGTGGATGATGTCATCATCGTCACCGCCCCATGTTGGATTCTCCTCATCAAACCCGCCCACATTCACGAAGCTCTCCCTCATGACAACCATGTTTCCATAGTTGATCTTGGGACTCAGCCTTCTTGACGACTGTGATGTGGTCTCTTGAACTCTGCTCGAGTAAAAGACGTCTTTCTTCACCAGGCTGGCCCAGTGTCTGTGATAGTCCATTCCTAAAAAGACATCGATGTCAGAGAAGGAGATGACATCAGACATCGGGTCAAGAAATGGCACAGCGAGGTTCTTAGCCTTTCCGCTATTGAAGGGGTGCTTGCCCTCAAGAACCACACGCTTAATCTTGGCGAGACTGTCTGAGAAGAGATCCCGATATTGCCCGATCATCTTTGTCAAGCATTCGCCAAAATCCTCCTCAGAAGCGAAGTCAACATAGACGATCTCAAATGGAACGCCTGGCTCCTGAGTTGCAACTGAGGCGAAGGTCCTAGTAAAGTGCTCGTTTCTGTTCTTGACCGTGATCACAACAGAAAGCACTAGTACCTCACAGCATTGTCGCAGAACCTTCTCAGGTCCTCGAGGTCTCTCATATCCATGCTGCAAAGGTGGGCTGACTCTGTGCTGCACTGCGCTGTCTTGTCAAGCGTGAAGTGCTTCTCGACATACTTGGCCCCTCTTCTCACGGCCTCTTTCGCAGCGTCATTTCCAACTGCGTGATCGCTGTATCCGGCAACTCGTCCCTCGAAGGAGGCGGGCATAACAGCGAGAGCCTCCTGCGTCGTGTGCGGATACTTCGCGAGGCAGTGAAAGTAGACAACGTTGCTGTTCTCAAAGGGCAGATGAGGCTTATTCCACTTGCCCAGTGAGAAAAAGTTGGTCATTCCCGACTCAATCATCTCCTTGCAGAGATCCGGATCAATCTCGATTAGAGAGCTTGCAATCTTGTTGACCTTGATGCTGCTCTCATTCAGAACTCGACGACGCTTGATCCAGCCAAATCGCTCTCGATCAAAGGCAGACGCGAAAAAATCGATGTTGAGCTTCTCGCAGTAGTCAGCGAGGCGGTGAAAGTCATCGTTCTTCATGGAGAGATACTCCCACCTCTCCCTTCCCTCTCCAGGAAGCTTGTAGGTGTCGAAGAGCTGCACTTTGACAGCGTCAGCACCCATCATCTTTGACTGCAGGATCATCTGCTCGGCCTTGCGGACAGAGCCGCCCCACTGCCCGCAAATCTCAGACACGATGTAAACGCTCATCGCCTTATCTCCTCTAGGAATCTAACATCTTCTAACGTGTGAACGTCCACAAGATCACACACAATGCAGCCGCAGTTTGTGGAAAGATCCTGCTGATAGACGTAGTCTCCTCGAAATATGCGAAATGCTCCATTTTGCATGAGATCTGAGTCGACGCAGATGATCTCGCTCTTGTTTCTCTCCAGCAGCGCCTCTATTCCTGACTCAAGGTGGTGAGATAGAATCTCGGGCGAGTTGGCCTGAAGAGAAATGTAGATATCGCTCTTTCCCTTGATCTGGTCGATCTTTCGCGCTGCGTCTCTAATGGCAGCCTGCTTGAAAGCATGATCATTTGCCGTCTCATGATCGCGCATCACGACGTTGGCGCCTGCTTCTCTAGCAATATCTGCAATCTCCTGTGAGTCAGTTGTGACCCAAGGATCGATCTTCAGACGGGATGAGGTGCAAGCAGATACCGCCCAATGGAGCATTGGCTTGCCCCAGAGCTGGTAGATGTTCTTGTCCTTAAGACGCTTTGAACCAGCTCTTGCAGGTATTATCGCCGTAATGATCATCGCGAAGTATGCCCTCTGCCGCTAGTGTATGCAGAAGATGGCGACACTTTTCAAAGCTGATGTTCAGATTGTTCGCAACGTCGATGAGATCATTCTGTCCGTCGCACTCGAAGATCGCGTTGATCATTGCGCGATAGTCATGGTTTTCTGGCCTATCACCCGCAGTCCTTCTGGTCATCCAGCTAGCGGGAGTTAGATCTCTCCTTGAGAGCATGGGCTCGCAAGGGAACACATTTGAGTAGACAGAATTCGCCTCTATAGCCTCGATCACACGCTTGTTGATCTCTAAAGCGGTCTTAAGACCACTAGGTGTGACAAGACTTAGATCATCAAGAGACGAGTGATACTCGGGATATGTGCCGTACTTCGATCTCATCACTGAGACAATTGGAATGTCGACTAGTGGGTGTGAGTACTGCCTCTCATCAGAGCCTCTCTCGGAGAAACTGTACTCTTTGTACGCCATTCCTGACGTGTTGAGAACGTGCCTCGCAATCTTGTCAATTCGTGTGTTGCCCCTCCTGGAGGGCATAAGCGAGAGAGCACGATCATCGCCCACGCATGTTAGGTTGATCGCTCCCACAACTCGATTGCGAATTGCGTCCCAGTTCTCAGAAATGTAGCAGACTGCTCCGATTGTCTCAGGGGCAAAAACAAATCTGTACGTGTAGCGTCTAGTGGGACCCTCTAGAAGCCACTTCGCAAGGAAAGCAGCTACGGTGGGGCCAGAGCATTCGTTGTTGGCCATTGATGGATGGCAAATGTAAGTCGTTACAAGGATCTCTTCCTGGGTCTCGCCCTTCACAACGAGATCTGCGTACGTGAGAGAGCCAGGAAAAATCTCGCTGTCGATCTTGACGCGGAACTTCTCTCCAGACACGCTCTCCCACTTGTTTTTGGAGGTGCAGAATCCCCAATTTCGCTTGTAGTAGGAAGTAACGTACGGGATTGCGTCAGGATCTCGCGGATCAGTGTGAAGGTGTGACATCAGCGTCTCGCGACTCACAATCTCGTCGACTGGCACAGAGTAGCCAACGACGTGCAGATTGTTCTCTCTGAAGTCTATTACACGATTTCCCTGCTCGTCCTCGACGAAGGCGTCAGTTATTCTCCACTCGTCTGGCACTACCCAGTCAAAGGCTCTGGTGCCCGTCGGGATCTCGTGCTGCGTAACGGGCACAATCTTCTGTATGTGCCGCACTGTCTCGCGATTTCCTTCGCCCGTGATGCTCCTGCAGATAGGAAAAATACTAGAGCAAAAATCGAACAGTTCCTGCTCAGAGGACATGCTGCAGTATTCTCCTACTGACGCCCTGATCGCTGATTCCCAGATCGTCGATCATCTTGTCAAACAGGGGCTTCATATGCCCTCTTGTTCTCGTCGCAATCTCATGCGCAAGAGCATCTCTGTCAAAGTTCTTGGCGTCCTTAAAGACGGACACTGCATCGCTCTCGTAGAGGAATGGGAAGTTTCTGAAGCTTTTAATGTCAAAGTCGATGACAGGTGTCTGCTTCATGATGCACTCGAGGATTGCCGTGGATCCAAAGTTGATGGACACGTCGGAGACCTGGAGGAGCATGGGAGTCGTGTAGGGCAGCCAAGAAACAGGGGTTGTCATATCGTCAAAGTACTGGTCACCCAGCATTCTACGATCTGTGTACTTGTCCTTGCCCCTTGTCTTTGTGACAATGGTGTGACCTGTCTCCCTGAGCACGTCGATGATGCGCAGAAGGTCAACTTGGTCAAGATACTTCAGCTTGGGAAGGATGATCAGCGCTCTCTTTTCAGATCGAATGAGACCAAGGCACTGGATGATCTCCTCGTCCTCAATGGAGAACTCGCTGTCGAACTGCGGGTGTCCTAGAAAGAGATGCTTCTCTGAGACGAGGCCGTAGTGATCGGCAAATTTGCTGCTTGGGAAAACAACATGATCGACCTTGTCGATGTACGTCTCATAAAGAGTGGGTGAACTTCCCGACATTCTTCCGTCGATGCGGATCACGTATGAGTCGTTCTCGATCAAAGAGACCTTCTTCCTTGCAATTGACTTCTCAATGTGACGACCCTCAACAAAGAAGTCGACATCGCTTGCTTGAAAGTCTGATCTCCTGATCCTCATGTTGTGCTGTGCGGCGATTAAAGTCAGCGTCTTCAGATTCTTCTCTGAGGTTGCGCAGTTCCACTTTCCGCTGCTGATGAGGTTGATTGTGACTTCACACCCCATTCTTGCTGCTGTGATTGCGATGGGAAGCAACGTCTTGAACCACGAGGCCTGAGAAACCCAGATGCCAACGCTCTTGCTTTCTCTGATCATTACGCAGATTCCTCGATGAATTGAGCGTACTCAATTGCCATGTGCTTGGCGTCACGAGTGACGGGCGGCAAGCTTCGGATCTTCTCAATCTCGTCCTTCCTGTTCTTGAGGATTGAGACTAGATCGGAGAAATTTTCAAACTCGATTCCCCTGCCTTCGCAGTACTCGACGATGCCGCCTCCTGCTCGATGATAGAGCACAGGAAGCCCAGCTGCAATCGCCTCAAGGGCATGACAACCACCGGCCTCTGCCTGTGATGCAGTCACATAGACGCCCTGCGTGGTCAGGAAATGTGACATTTCTTCTTCAGCAAGCGGCTGAACATGATGACGAAGGACGAGATTTTCTGGACAACGCCCCACAAATGTGAAGTCATAGTCGCCTGTCTCTTCGCAAAATCTGTCCAGGCTCTGGTAGACTTCAAACCCCTTCATAGGGTTGTTTGACCAGTGATGTGTGACAATCTTTCTAGAGTCTGTCTGGCCGCGCTTAAAGAAGACCTCAGATGCAGCGTTCGCAATGACGTGTGCGTCAGGTCTGGTCCCAACCTGCGTCTTTGCCCAATTGCTTATGAACACGATGCGGTCTGAGTATTGGGTGGTGATATTGACCAGATCCCTAAGATCAGGCTTTCCGTGCGTCCCTATGTCGCCCACTCTTTGAACAATCTTGGAGCCGTGCCTCTGTCGATAGGCATGCAGCATTTCGTAATTGACAAAGCTAGAGGGCCTAGGATCAATGCAGAGTATGACATCTGCCCTTGGCATGCTAGCGAATTCGCCGTCAAGATAGACAGCATGTCCCCGCGTGATCAGCTCATCAATGATCGCCCTAAGCATTTTTGAACCACCGCCCCAAGGACCATCAACAGGGCGTCTGTTCACGTAGATGTTCATCTCGCTCTCTGCGGCTCTTGAGAGTGGATCTGACGAAAGGCGCTGTCGTACATGATGATGATAGACCTGGGATCTCTCTCGGCAGCTCTTCTATAGGAATGATCGATCGCATCCTGACTGGGCAATGAGAAATCCCAAGACGCAGGATCAAAGATCTGGCTGGGATGCAGGACGTCCTCAGAAATTCCCACTCGGGTCGAGAGGAGGGGCACTCGCATGATTGATGCCTCGAGAAGACACATGGGTCCTCCCTCGCGACGCGCAGTGCAAAGGTACAGGTCGCAGGACGCGTACATGTCCTTGACCACCTCCTGCGGGGGAAGATGCAAGTAGACAGTGCTGATCCCGGCCCGCTCAAGGCGGTTGAGAACGTACTCTCTTCTCCAGCCGCCGAGAAGCACGGTGACTTTCTTGTGTGCGTTTAGACGCTCAATAACGTCGCACAGGACGTCGGGTCCCTTCTCAAGCTTCGGAGACGTGAGATCGCTGCCCTCGGTGTCTCGCTGGAAGGATCCCACGATGAAGCTTCCTTGAGGAATGCCAAGTCGATATCTTGCTTCAGACCTATCAGTGACGCACCAGCGATCCGGATCCACCCAGTGCGCAATCCTTGCGATGGGTCGCTTGGAGTGAGCTCGAATGAACTTGGCAGTCTCAAAGGTGTAGACGAAGTAGACGTCAACAAATCGATCACGCTCAGCGAACTCTGCCGCATTGAACTTTTCTGGGACAATGTGGTGAACTGTGCAGACGACCTTCTTCTCTGCTAGCGTCTTTGGCGAGATGTGTCGCCAGCACCAACCTGCGTGGAGCCACACAATGTCTGCGCTCTCTGGCGTGGCAGCGACAGGAAGCGACGTCCTAGAGACGAAATCATCGACATGAACGTCAGTGATCCAGTTCTCGTTCGCACGAAGAACGTAGACAGAGGGGTTAGCGAACATAGTCGTCCTCTAGCCGCACAACGTCCTCAAGCTCAGGGGTGGAGACCTCAACAAGTGTGACGTCGACATCGCCCGCTCCGAATCGATGCACTGTGCCGACAGAGACGTGGAAGGACTCTCCCGCCTGGAGGGTGCGATCTCGGGTTCCACCCTCAGGAAGGCCCTCAACGAGATGAAGCACGCCCTGCATAACGCGCACAGTCTCGGTCTTCCTCTCGTGGTACTGCAGGCTGAGCCTGTGTCCTGCCCTAATGTACAGGATCTTGCCGACATACTTGTCGGTCTCGGCCCAGATCTCCTCGTGACCCCACGGCTTCCTGATGATTCTCATCTCGCAATACCCCCTAGGACTCGGACGTATTTTTGAGCGACGTCAGCCATGTCATTAAGGTGACTGTGCCTTGCCTGTCGCTTCCTGCTGAAGTCTAGACTGGGAGGGCTGTAAAGATCAAGCGGAACAAAGTCCCACTCGTCCTCTTCCACAACAATTGCGTCCTCGCCCGCAACCTCCTCGGTTCCGCCGGAGGATCCGCAGATAATCCTGCATCCCGCTGCCCTCGCGTCAACCACGACGTTGGGGCAGTGGTCTAGCCAGGCAAGATGAATGAGGTGGGTGGCGGATCGATAGAGAGACGTGAGAGTAGCTGCATCCAGATTTCCGACAAAGAACACTCGATCAAGATTTCTTCCCTTGAGAGTGTCTGCGACCTGTGAGACATCGCCAGCGACCACAAGGCAGGCATCATTCGCAGCGTGCTCGTGAAAGTAGCGAATGTTCTCTGCTAGACGCTTGTGAGGGCGCCAGGAGGACGCGCTAGCCCACGTCTGCGAGTACCCTGCCAGCGCAGGATGAACCAGAGGAGCATGGGCCATGGTTTTCCTAGGGTCCGCTGCGTTTCTCACAACCGTAGCGTTCTGGTGAGCGCCGAAGAAGGACTCAATCAGGCGTCGGTCGAAGTCAGTCTGGTGAATGATGGCATCTGCGGTGTGATAGGACCGCTTGATGCTCTCATTCATGGACTGCCAGTCCTGACGGGTGTTGAAGTAGATCCCGTCAAGACGAAGGGCGGTGGGAACCGGCACCGGCGGCGCCTGAATGAAGGTGACTCTCACGTCTGGGGGAGAAAAGACGTGAGAGACGTCGTACATCACGCTGTGCCCTAGGTCGGTCAGACCATCAAAGAGCTTGCGAGCAAAGCTGTTGGGACCTGAGGGTGACCTGGGATCTACACCGTCGAGCAGGATTCTCATTCAAGAAAGCCGCGGGCACGGACAATGTTTACGGTGGAGATCTGTCCCACCTCGGACCAGTCTCTCTCTGCGGCAGGAATCGACGAGGAGTCGATGTTGTACAGGTAGCACACCTCGGGAATGTGCACCCTTCCCTTGCCCACTGCGAGGACAGGAAGCATTAGGGCCTGGTCGTATCCTCTCTTGAACCACTCGCCCCTCGTGTCCTTGAAGTTCTCATCGCTCACTCTGCTGAGCAGATCAGCCCTGAAGGTTCTCAGGTGGGAGGTGACCCAGGGCCACGCGTAGGGATCTACACGATCTGGCATGGCTCGTGAGATGTTCATCCCATTCGTGTCCCACCTGTGCGACGTCCAGACCACGTCATTTGCAGGAGTGGAATAGGCCTCAAGAAGGATCTCAACAGTTCTAGGATTGCAGAGAGCATCATCTCCGTCGAGCGTGGCAACAATGTCGCCTGGCTCAACAGACGTCCTAACAGTCTCAACAATGTTGCGAAGGGCGTGCTTTCGCTCATCGCTCCTTGTGATTGACACCCTGCTGACGCCCTGGTTGTGGGCCTCGTAGGCGAATGCATCAGACGTGTCGTCCGAGGACGCATCGTCCACGACAGACCAGAGCCACCTGTCGCTGGTCTGCTCGGCAAGGGATCGTGTAATTGCAGCTGCATTCCTGCTCACATTCCTGCAGGCTGTCACAAAATGGACTCTCATGCGATCTCCTTGATCCAGCCCTCAATGATGACTGGGTGCGCTGTGGGAATTTCGACGTGAGGTGTGGGGCGGCTGAGATCAAGCTTCCTGTGGAAGATCCAGCCCCCAGTCTCTGCTGGGAGGCGGGCCGCAAGATCATCGATCTCCTGCTCTGTCACCTCAGACCAGGGCTTGTTGAAGAACATGTTGTTCTCGGCAGTGTCCTCACGCCTGATGTCGTAGAGGCTCTCCCAGTGCCCCTGCCAGTATCCCCTGTAGGACCTGATCTTGCGACCCATGTCCCACCAAGAGTAGTGACGCACTCCTGGCAGGCTGTCAACGATCTGGCGGAGCCATTCCTGGTACCTCTCGATTGCTCCCGCGTCTCCCCTCAGGGCTGACTCACGCAGCTTTGCGTCTTCCTCGGTCATAAAGCCCACAAAGGGAATGGGCTGGAAGCTATCCGATCTGATGTAGTCGCATCCGTCGGTCCCCTGCGCGCTAAACATGTGTCCCTGCTCATCGAATCTGCGAAGAGAGGCGGGAATGCCGTGCGTGATGTGAGGGAGATTCCTGCTCAGACGCCACTTCCACGGATTGATGTCTGCTCTAACCTTTGAGGTCGGACCCCAGAACTCGACAACAGGAAGCGCGATGAGCTCAGCTCCCACTGGGAAGAAGGCGACTAGATCGCGGATCTTCTGGTAGTCGTCCTGGTGCACGACCTCGTCGCTGTCCTGCTGCCAGCAAAAATCGCCTGTGCAGATCGCACGAGCGAGGGCCTTCTGCTGCCCATCAAAAACAGCGTGCCTCGGGTGGGACCAGTCTCTCCTCTGCACGTGCACCACGATTCGTGAGTCTCTGTCCGCCATGTCTCGGAGAAGATCGAGAGTGCCGTCGTCCGATCCGCCGTCAACAACGACAACCTCATCGCAGAAACCGAGGAGAGACGCAATGCTCTCTCGGAACGGGTACCTTCCCTTCATGCAGTTGTAGGTTGTGGTGTAGCCCGAGATTCTCGCGCATCCGGGAACATCAGTTCGAACTGCGTGCCAAAAGACCTCAGGGCGTCCTGCAAGGTACGCCTCGATGGCACCAAGGTCATCTGTGTCAAACCAGGGCTCTGCAGCGTGCTGGACGCCGGAGTTCGTGTGGATCTTGCACCCAAGAAGCTTTGCCTCGATCACGAGCCTTGGGCACGTGTCGCCTCCCCTCGGGAGGTAGACTAGGCCCTCCGCCCTAGCGAGACGCTTAAGCATCTCCTCGTAGGGAAGATTTCCGACGATCTCGTAATCGTGTCCCTGCTGGACGCACCATGCAGCAGCTTCCTCGGTGCCCTTGATCCATGAGTTGGACCCAAGAACGACCCAACCCTTCCTCTCGCTCGATGTCTCTCTGAGATCTTCCATTACCGCAAGAGTCGCAGGATTGAAGACAGAGCTAAGAACAGTGCTGGGTCTACGCGCAAGGAAAGGAAATCTTGCGAGGTATCGATCTCTCTGGGCAAGAGACATCCAGAAGATGTGCCTTGCCCCGAACATGAAGGCAGAGACCATCTTGCCCGTCTCTCTGCTCTCGCAATCGCAGGCCTGACCTGTGCTGGCCTGGTGCAGCTCAATAGAGCGGTAGGAGCAGAACTTGTAGTCGTACTCAAGGACGACATACCGCAGATTTGCCACGATAGTGGGAATCAGGGCAGTGGAGAGCTGGGAGAAGTTACCAAAGACCCATAGCTTTCCCGCTCCCGTCCTGAGCGTGTCCATGGACAGATCACTGCACTTAACGCGAAAGATCGTGTGCGGCGAGACGTCGATCATCGCCTGTGAAGTGAGCTCCGCACCGCCCGTGTACTGGTCGGCGAAGAAATCCTGCACCCAGACGACCTTGGCCTCGTCGGGAACTGTGACTTGGTGGCTTTGAAATGGAGATGTGAACATGGCCCAAGTTTACGCTGCGTGGCGCCCAGATTCACTGCAAGGAAAAAGAAACGGCCCCCGATCTCTCAGGGGCCGTCGGGCCAAGGATGCTATCCTGGGCGGGGTTAGATCAGCCGATCTCTTCCATCACGAACTTGTAGCGCTTGCCGTTCCTGTTGTTTGTGATGGTGAGGAAGTCCGGCTCCTCAATGATGGTCCAGTCGCCGCGATCGTTCTTCAGGTGAAGGTCGCCTGTGTACATGTTGGCCCACCTGTTGGTGGCAGAGCCAAGATCGTATGTGATGTCTGCTGACGGGATCACGCTGCTGTTAACACGCCCCACAAAGGAAATATTGTCGCCTGACGCATCGCCAAGGACAACAGAGCCGCTGAGCGAGGTGAGACCCTGCACTCCGAGGCTACCTGGCAGAGTGACAGAGCCAGAGATCAGAGTGCTTCCCGCAGTGGTGCCCATGTTGAGGAGCGTAGCACCGCCAGCAAAGTTGACCGTAGTCGCAGTCGCATTGACAAGGTTGAAGGTGGTCGCTGACGTGGTGAGATCGCCGCCGTTGACCGCAACATCGCCGCCAAACACAGCATTGCCAGTTGACGTGCCGAAGTTCATCGTTGTGACAGTGCTGCCAACATCAGCGAAGAAGTTGGCAGTCGTCGTGGAGGCTCCACCCTTGACATCAAGCGTCGCGCCAGAGACACCGCTTCCTGAGACTCGCATCACTGTTGAGCTGTTGTTCTGGAAGGAGATGTTGTTCGCCTGAGCGTTGAGTCCGATTCCGATCCCGCCAACGATTGACGCGAGCCCTGACGTTGAGGTCATGGAGGCGGCAGCGCCTTGTGCCTGGAAGTCGGTGCCGTTCGATGACGTGATGAATGCCGTCGTGCCCGCGAGCTCAAACTTGCTTCCTCTGACCGGCACGTAGCTTGAGTAGGTGCCAGCAGAGAGAGCGGCAGTGCCGTCCTGGACGTCTGCCTTCACAGCGGCGAGAATGTCCTGACCGACGCCCGCGCCGAAGACGAGGGACTGGTTCGCCGTGGTTGAGCCCGAGGCGAAGGCGATCGCAGAGGGAGCAGAGGGACCGGCGGAGCCACTTCCCAGAATAACAAGGTTGTCCTTGATCTTCGTGTTCGTGCTCTCGATCGCGGTGACGCTGCCCTGGACGTAGAGATCGCCTGGGATGCTGACCTTGGTCGTGGTGGTGCCCACGGTGATCGCAGAGGTCGCGCCCGCGAGGAGGTTGAAGGAGGTCGCCGTCGTGGTGAGGTCGCCGCCGTTGACGGCGAGGTCGCCCGCGACAGTCACGTCGTTGATCGTGAACGTCGTTCCCTCGACAAGGACGCTTCCCGCCGTGGAGGAGATTGTGAGGTTGCCCGTTCCGGTGTGTGTGACGCTCTGGGAGTTGCCCGCGAGAGTTACCGAGCCCGTGAGCCAGGCCTCACCGTCGACCTGGAGGAAGCCGTTCGCCCTGATGTTGCCCGCTCCGGAGAGGGTAACGCCTGTGCTGCCAAAGCCGCCGCCCGCCTGGAGAGCGCCCGCGACTGCGACCACGCCCGCAGCGTTTCCGATGTTGGTCTGTGTGGCAGCGCCCGCAAAGTTGACCGTTGTGGCAACCTCGTTGACGAGGTTGAAGGTCGTCTGCGTGGTGGTGACAGAGCCGCCGGTCACATTGAAGGCGGAGCCGGTGACATCGCCCGTCGTGGTCGCGATAAATGCGGCAGCGCCTGCGCCGTTCTTGACCGTGAGGGAGCCAGAGGCGACCACAGATCCTGTCGTGTAGATCTCGTTCGCCGTGATCGATGACCAGAAGGTTGATCCTCCACCGCCACCTGATCCGAGTGATGTGAGAGAGAAGCCAGATGGGTTTGTGGCATCATAGAACTTCAGGTCGGAGCCAACCAGCTCAATTCTGTTCCCGAACCCGCTGAACTGGATGTCGTTCGACGTGATCTTGACAGAGCCTGTGCCGACAGTGAGTGAGCCGCTGATGACTGTGTCGCCGCCGAAGACTGCAACAGTCTTTTCAGTTCCCGCTGCCTTTCCGCCAATTGAGCCGCTGACGAAGAAGACGGCGTCAGATCCGACGCCGCTCAGCGTGGGGAAGGAAGCGGCGGGCTGGTTTGCAAAAACAACAGACCCAGTCACGCCGATGACGGACTGGGTCTGGGTGCTGCCTGAAATGTGACCGACGAGTGCCATAGAGATGTTCTCCTAACATCCCTACGTATGCTGGGTTAGTCCAGCGGCTGCAGCATCATCTTGAATTTCTTACCGGTTTTATTGTTGATCAC
>JACCEE010941756.1_pt1 | contig 66793 bp, 59 predicted proteins | sample 7449931 | NCBI WGS metagenome assembly JACCEE01 (sample SAMN15323457, study PRJNA562643) | freshwater metagenome | isolation source: river surface water | place: USA:Blue River Watershed | collected 2017-08-19
GATTATCGCTATCGCGGCATCACGCAAACCCGCTTTGATCCTGCGTTTCAAGTGGGCGCTGACTTGGGTTTACCCAATGGCCTTTATGCAGGTGTTTGGGCAACTAATATCAAGTGGATTAAGGACGCAGCGCCAGGCGGAAAGGGTGCTTCCGAAGTTGACCTTTATGCGGGCTATAAGGCAGAGCTCAGCAAAGACTTAATGGCTGACGTCGGCGTTTTACGCTATCAATACCCAGGCAATAACTATGTGATTACAGGTGGCGACAACGCCAACACGACCGAGCTCTACGCAGCGTTGAGCTTTGGTCCGGCGACCCTGAAGTACTCGCGTTCAACCACGAGCCTGTTTGGTTGGGCCGATTCCAAGGGGAGCGGATATTTGGATTTATCGGCTGCAATCGACATGGGTGGCGGCTGGAATATTGTTCCGCACCTAGGACGGCAGACGGTAGCAAACAACGCTTATGCGAATTACACCGACTATTCGATTGCAATCACCAAGGACTTTTCGGGACTTGTGCTCGGAATGAGCTTGGTCGGTGTGGATGCCAAAGACGAAATGGCCTACCGAGCTGATGGCAAGTTTGCCGGCAAGTCGGGCGTCGTACTTTCTGCCAAATACAACTTCTAGGAGTCTTGTTATGAAATTGATCACGGCAGTGATAAAGCCATTCAAGCTTGATGAGGTGCGAGAAGCATTATCCGAAATCGGCGTTCAAGGCATTACGGTGACCGAGGTCAAAGGATTCGGGCGCCAAAAAGGGCATACCGAGCTTTACCGTGGTGCCGAGTATGTGGTCGATTTCCTACCCAAGGTCAAGCTCGAAGTTGCAATTCCAGAGGCCTTGCTTGAACGCGCACTCGAAGCCATCGAAAAGGCCGCCCGAACCGGAAAAATTGGAGACGGAAAGATCTTTGTTTACAGCCTCGATGAGGTGATCCGAATCCGCACCGGTGAGACCGGTGAGTCGGCGATCTGACTGCGTGCAAGCGCATTCCAACGCGAAAGGAATTCGAATGAATAAGTTTTTTAACATCAGGTGGGTGCTAGGACTTGCGCTTAGCCTCTCACTATGTGCTGCATCACTGACCGACGCGCTCGCCCAGTCGACACCGGCAGCGTCCACCGCCGCGGCCGATGCACCAGCCAAGGCCGAAGCTCCCGCTGAGGCTAAAGCCGCTGCACCAGTGCAGGCTGGGGCGGACGCTAAGGCAGAGGACAAAGCCCAGGCTTCTGAAGCCAAAGCTGAGGCTGCACCAACACCGCCCGCGCCTAACAAAGGCGATACCGCCTGGATGATGGTTGCCACCTTGCTGGTGGTGATGATGGCGGTGCCAGGCCTTGCTCTTTTCTACGGAGGCTTGGTGCGGGCAAAAAATGTGCTGTCAGTGCTTATGCAAGTCAGCACGGTCTTCTCGCTGATCGTGGTGCTTTGGGTGGTCTACGGTTACAGCCTTGCCTTTACTGGCGGCTCAGCCTTCATCGGCGGACTCGACAAGCTTTTTTTGGCCGGCGTAACCGCCGATTCGGCGGGGGCAACCTTCAGCAAAGGCGTCTACATCCCAGAGATTGTTTTTGTTGCTTTCCAGGCGACCTTTGCGGCGATTACCTGCGCGCTCATTGTTGGCGCTTTTGCTGAAAGGGTGAAGTTTGCGGCGGTGCTTCTTTTTTCGGTAATCTGGTTTACCTTTGGCTACATCCCCGTGGCTCACATGGTCTGGTTCTGGGATGGTCCGGATGCAATCACGGATGAAAAAACCCTCGAGTCGGTCACTGCGGCTGCTGGCTGGCTGTGGCAAAAGGGAGCGCTTGACTTTGCGGGCGGCACCGTCGTGCACATTAATGCTGGGGTTGCCGGCTTGGTCGGGGCCTACTTAATCGGTAAACGCATTGGCTTTGGCAAGGAGGCGATGGCACCCCATTCGTTGCCGCTCACCCTGGTGGGTGCCTGTTTGCTATGGGTCGGTTGGTTTGGGTTTAATGCGGGCTCAAACCTTGAAGCCAACGGCGTTGCCGGCATGGCCTTCATCAACACCTTGGTGGCAGCTGCCTGCGGTTTACTTGCCTGGTCGCTTGGGGAGTGGATGTCCAAGGGTGAGCCATCGATGCTTGGCGCTGCCTCAGGTGCTGTTGCCGGTCTCGTCGGCATCACGCCAGCCTGCGGCTTTGTTGGTCCCATGGGTGCTATCGTGATCGGTCTGATCTCGGGGCTCGCGGCCCTTTGGGGCGTTGGCGGGCTCAAGCGCTTGCTCGGTGCTGATGACAGCCTTGATGTCTTCGGTGTGCATGGCGTGGCAGGCATCGTTGGCGCCTTGTTGACTGGGGTGTTTGCTGCGCCCTCGCTGGGCGGATCGGGCATTTTCGACTATGTCGCCAATGCAGCGTCTGCCGACTACTCGATCGGATCCCAAGTGTGGGTGCAGGCGCAAGCTGTTTTGGTCACCGTGTTGTGGTCTGCGATTGTTTCTTTCATTGCTTACAAGATTGTTGATGTGGTCATTGGACTGCGCGTGAGCGATGAGCAAGAACGTGAAGGCCTTGATATCGCATCCCACGGCGAATCGGCTTATCGTTACTGACTGCGTTTAATTCTCAGTTTTCTTCTTCATGCGTCTTCCCCCGCCCTCGTGGCGGGGTTTTTTTCATCCGGGTCGGCCAACTACAATGCAGCCTCGGCAAACTACAAGGCGCATGCCCATGGTTCCCCACTTGAAAACCGCGCTCAACGGTCCTTTGTTAGCGCTAGAGAAGCAAATTATCGAGGCAAGTACTTCGATCGAACGCTGGTTTCGCCTCGCTTGGCAAGATCACACCCCGCCCTTTTACGGTTCGGTCGATTTAAGGCATGCTGGATTTAAGCTTTCGCCGGTCGATATGAATTTGTTTCCGGGCGGATTTAACAACTTATCCGACGAGATGATGCCCTTGGCCATCCAAGCGGCGATGGCGGCGATTGAAAAATACTGTGCTGACGCCCGCAATCTCTTATTGATCCCCGAGAACCATACGCGTAATAACTTTTACCTGATGAATGTGGCGCGGCTTGCAAGCATTCTTCGTCAAACAGGTCTTGAAGTACGCTTGGGCAGCCTAAACCCAGAAATCGTGAAGGCCACCGATATCGAATTGCCTAATGGCCAGCGGTTATTGATTGAGCCTTTAAAGCGCCAGCAACAAGCCGACGGTTCGGCACGATTAGGGCTTGAGCAATTCGATCCCTGTGCCATTTTGCTCAACAATGATTTATCGGCCGGCATTCCCGAGCTTTTGCAAGGCATCGATCAGCAAGTGCTTTTGCCGCCTTTGCACGCAGGCTGGGCGGTCCGACGCAAGTCCAAGCACTTTGCTGCGTTTAACCAGGTTGTCGATGACTTTGCCGAGTTGCTGCATATTGATCCGTGGTTGATCAATCCTTATTTCGGTCTGTGCGAAAACGTCAATTTTCAAGAGCGAACGGGCGAGCAATGTATGGCCGAAGAGGTCGATCGCCTGCTCACACGTATTCGCGCCAAGTACAAGGAGTACGGGATAGCAGAAGACGCCTTTGTGATTGTCAAGGCCGATGCGGGCACTTATGGCATGGGTGTGATGTCGGTTAATGATGCTTCGCAGGTCATGAATCTGAATCGCAAGCAGCGCAACAAAATGGCAGTGGTCAAAGAGGGGCTTGAAGTCAGTCAGGTGTTATTACAAGAAGGCGTGCCAACCATCGAGCAACTCGAAGGCTCAAGTGCCGAACCGGTGGTCTACATGATCGACCGCTACGTGGTGGGTGGTTTTTACCGTGTGCATGAAAGCCGCAGCAGGCAAGAAAGCCTCAATGCCCCTGGCATGCATTTTGTCCCACTGCCTTTTGAAACCTCTTGTATTCGGCCCGACGACGCCGAGCCACCCGAGGCCGCACCCAATCGTTTTTATGCGTATGGGGTGGTGGCTCGTTTAGCCTTGCTGGCGGCAGCGATTGAATTAGAGCAAACTGAGCCTGGCGAGGTTTAATCGTGGGCGCTCGAGCCGCTCTTGGCGTGCTCGATAACCGCTTGTCGGAGAGAACTAGGATGCAATGGCTATTTATCGTTGACCCGATTAACAGCTTTCAAATCAAAAAGGACAGCAGCTACGCAATGATGCAGGCTGCTCAGGCGCTTGGCCATGCGATTTGGGTGGCCGAGCTGGGCGATCTTTTCGCACGAAGCGACAGGGTTTATGCGACAGCCTCGCCGATCACCTTACAAGCGCTCTCACCGGGGGCCATGGCACTCAAAAGCCCGCGATGGTATGCCGAGGGTGAATCGCAAGAGCGATTGCTGAATGAGTTTGACGCAGTCTTGATGCGCAAAGACCCGCCCTTTGATCTGGAATTTCTCTACGCGACACTTTTGCTTGAGCAAGCGCAGCGTGGAGGAGCCAAGGTGTTTAACCGCCCGCAAATGCTGCGTGATCACAATGAAAAGCTTGCCATTTTGGAGTTTCCGCAGTTTATTGCCGACACCTTGGTGAGTCGCGATCCGCAAAAGCTGCGAGCCTTTGTGCAAGCGCATAAGCTTGCGATTTTCAAGCTCTTGGATGGCATGGGTGGGGCTTCGATTTTTCAAGCGCGTGCCGATGACCCTAATCTGTCGGTCATTCTTGAAACCATGGCTCAATTCGGTCGCCGCAGCGTGATGGCCCAAGCTTATATCCCTGAGATTTTGCAAGGCGACAAGCGGGTGTTGTTGATCGGCGGCGAGGTCGTGCCTTTTGCGCTTGCAAGAATTCCCCAGGCCGGTGAGTCGCGAGGTAATTTAGCGGCTGGAGGCCGGGCCGAAGCTCGCCCCTTGACTGCCTCAGATCGACGCATAGGCGAATACCTGGCGCCCAGGCTTTACGAGCGCGGCTTATTTTTGGTCGGATTGGACATTATTGGCGAGCGCTTAACCGAAATCAATGTCACATCGCCCACATGTTTTCGTGAAATCATGGACCAGACCGGTTTTGATGTGGCTGGTATGTTTGTCCGCAAACTGACCGAGGTATGCCAGCAATGATCGGGGTCTTAGTGATCTCGCATGAGCCGCTGGGCACAGCACTGATTCGTGCGACCCGTCATGTATTTGGTCGCTTGCCTGCGCAATTGGCCGCACTCGATGTGATTCCCGATGAAGACCCTGAAGCAGCGTATCGGGCAGCGTGCGAATTGGCGCTGCGCATCAACGACGGATCGGGGCTCTTGGTCTTAACCGATTGTTTTGGAGCAACCCCATCGAGGGTTGCCATACGTCTGGCACAACCCCAAAGGGTGCAAGTGCTCGCGGGTGTGAATTTGCCAATGTTACTGAAGGCCCTCGGTAATCGGCGCATGGAACTTTCAGAACTTGTGGCTGCGGTCAGTGCGACCGGACAGCATGCGATTTGCGAGATGGCCAACCCATCGAAGGAGGCCGCGTAATGACCCAAGGTGAAGTAAGCCTCGTCAATAAACTTGGGCTGCACGCCAGGCCTTCAGCTAAGGTTTCACAGCTCGCGTCGAGCTTCAAGTGCGATGTATGGCTGGCACGCGGCAGCCGCAAAATCAACGCCAAAAGCATCATGGGCGTGATGATGCTAGCTGCGCCTCAAGGCGCCACCCTCACGGTGTCGGCCGATGGCGCTGATGAGCAAGAGGCGGTCAAGGCCATGGTGGACCTGTTTGCAAGCGGTTTTGGGGAGCTTGGCTGATGTTTAGCCTGCACGGCATCGGGGTGAGTGCTGGCATTGTGGTGGCACGAGCGCGCCTTATCGAATCGGGCCATCAGGTCGATGTGCCGCACTATCACATCAAAGCGGCCGAGACCGAAGCCGAGGTGGCGCGACTGCAATCGGCGATGCGTGAAGTTCAACATGAGCTTCAGTCGGTCGGCTCGCAATTACCTGATGACGCGCCTCCGGAGGCCAAGGCCTTACTCGAAGTGCATGCCATGCTGCTCGATGATCCAGCGTTTACGGGAGAGGCTGCGCAGGCGATTCGTCAGTCGCGCTGGTGCGCCGAGTGGGCTTTGTCGGCACAAGCAGCAGAGCTTTCTGCCCAGTTTGAAGCGATCGAAGACGAATATCTTCGTGAGCGTGGCCGCGATGTGCAACAAGTTGCCGATCGTGTGCTGCGCCGACTCGCAGGCAGCCCTAGTGCGCACGCGATGGCCGATGAGCCCGCAGTGATTGTGGCTGCTGATATTGCCCCCGCTGACATGTTGCAGCTTCGCCATGCGCTGGGCTTTGTTATTGATCAAGGTGGGGTGACCTCGCATACGGCGATCCTCGCCCGCGGTATGAATGTGCCAGCGCTGGTGGGCGCAGGCCGGGCAAGCGAGTTGATTCGCGATGATGATTTGGTGATCCTGGATGGTCATCGCGGCGTTGTGGTGGTGGCGCCCGATGAGGCGATGCTCAGCGAATACCGCAATTTGCAAGCGCAAGAGGTGCTCGATCGCCAGCGTTTGCTACGTCTCGTCCATGTGCCTTGCGTGAGTCTTGACGGGCAGGCCATCGAGTTGCAAGCCAATATCGAAACGCCTGCCGAGGCAAGCGATGCGATTGCGGCTGGTGCACAAGGCATTGGCCTTTTTCGCTCAGAATTCTTGTTTTTAAACCGTAGCCGTTTGCCCGATGAAGAGGAACAGTACCGAGCGTATAGGGCTGCGATTGAAGCGATGTCACCACGGCCTGTGACCATACGAACACTTGATGTGGGTGCCGATAAGGCCCTTGGCGTGAGTGGCGAGGACGTTCACCAGGCCCCCAATCCTGCACTTGGCCTCAGAGCAATCCGTTTTTGTCTGGCAGAACCGAGCTTGTTTCTTACCCAGTTAAGGGCGATTCTTAGGGCGTCTGCCCACGGAAAGGCACGTATTCTGATTCCGATGCTTGCGCATGCCCATGAGGTTGAGCAAAGCCTGATGCGTATTGAGCAGGCCAAGCAGCAATTGCGCAAGCAAGGCTTGCAATTCGATGAAGCGATCGCCATCGGCGGGATGGTCGAGGTTCCAGCGGCGGCAATTTGTGCGGTGTCCTTTGCCAAAAGGCTCGACTTCTTATCGATTGGCACCAATGATTTGATTCAATACACCCTGGCGATTGATCGCGCTGATCATCATGTGGCCTCGCTTTATGATCCCTTTCATCCGGCTGTTTTGAGGTTGATCCAGCAAACGATTCGTGCAGCCCAACGCGCAGCCAAGCCTGTTGCCGTATGTGGCGAGATGGCCGGAGAGCCTCGGGCTGCGCTGCTTTTAGCGGCGATGGGTTTGCGCCAATTTTCGATGCACCCAGCGCATCTCTTGCCGGTCAAACAAGCCCTGCTGCGCGCGGACCTGGCCTCGCTGAGCGTCCGATTGCAAAGGGTGTTGGCAAGCGACGATTTTGAGCGTTTGCCGCAGTTTCTTGCCCGGCTGACGCCAGCTTGAGGGAGCTGCTGTGAGCCCTAGTGCCATGCGGGTTAAGGCTGAGCGGATGTTTTTCAGCGAGCCACTCGCTTTGGCTGCGGGGGGGAGCTTTGCCGACTACGAACTGGTCTTTGAGACCTACGGCAAACTCAATGCTGCGCGCTCGAATGCGATTTTGATTTGCCATGCCTTAAACGCTTCGCATCATGTTGCAGGACTTAATGAAGCCGGCGAGCCTGGCTGGTGGGACAACATGGTTGGGCCAGGTAAGCCGATCGACACACAACGATTTTTCGTCGTGGGTGTCAATAACCTTGGGAGCTGTTTTGGTTCGACCGGACCAATGTCGATCAATCCGGCCACAGCCAAGGCATGGGGCCCCGACTTTCCGGTGCTCACGGTCGAGGATTGGGTACACGCCCAAGCAAGGCTTGCCGACAGGCTTGGCATAGCGTGTTTTGCTGCGGTGATGGGGGGTAGTCTTGGCGGTATGCAAGCGCTTGCATGGAGCCTGCTCTATCCCAAGCGCCTGGCGCATTGCATTTGTATTGCCTCCACAGCGAAGCTGTCTGCGCAAAACATCGCGTTTAATGAAGTCGCAAGGCGTGCGATCATCACCGATCCGGAGTTTCACGGCGGGCGTTTTTACGACGCTGCGGTGGTGCCAAGGCGCGGATTGCAGGTGGCGCGCATGATTGGCCACATCACTTACTTGTCCGACGATGTGATGGCAGAGCGCTTTGGCCGCCTTTTGCGCGATCGCGATCCGGATGAGGCTTATCGGTATACATTCGATATCGAATTTGAAATCGAATCTTATTTGCGCTATCAGGGCGAGAAGTTTGCAGGCTATTTCGATGCCAACACTTATTTGATTATCACCCGAGCGCTTGATTATTTCGATCCCGCACGCGCATTTGCTGGCGATTTGAGTAAAACCATGGCGCAGGCGAGCTGTCGCTTTTTCGTTGCATCCTTCACCACCGATTGGCGCTTTTCCCCGGCGCGAAGCCGTGAAATCGTTCAAGCCCTACTGGCTTGTGATTTAGAGGTTACTTACGCTGAAATCGATGCGCCCCATGGCCACGATGCATTCTTGCTCGATAACCCGCAATACCATCAACTTGTTCGGGCATACGCCGATCAGATCGCGATTAATCTGGGCTTAAGCGCATGAGCAAGCAACCGCTTCGCCCCGATCTTGCCTTGATCGCCGAGTGGATCAAGCCTGGCGCTCGTGTGCTTGATTTGGGTTGTGGTGATGGTTTGTTGCTCGATGTCTTGCAACGCGAGCGAGCCGTTCGCGGCTACGGCGTTGAGATCGACGATCAAGCGCTTTTGGCCTGCGTCAGGCGAGGCGTGAATGTGATCCAGGCCAACATCGAAAAGGGTTTATCAATGTTTGGGCAGGGTCGCTTTGATGTGGTGGTCTTATCGATGGCCATCCAGGCCACCCATCAAACCGAACAAGTGCTCGCTGAGATGTCGAGCGTGGGGGCACAAGGCATTGTTTCTTTCCCGAACTTTGGCCATTGGTACCATGCGGTGTCCATCTTGCAAGGACGTATGCCGGTCTCTCGCGAAATGCCTTATCAGTGGTACGACACACCGAATTTGCATTTATCAACCCCGGCTGATTTTGAGCAATTGCTCGCCAAACTGGGTCTGGTGGTCTTACAGCGCGCTTTTCTTGCCAATGGTAAAGCGGTCAACTGGTTGGCACCCTTGCGAGCCACCCAGGCGATTTATCGTTTTGCCCGAGCCTGACGAGCGGCCTCAAGCCGTTGTCGAAGCGAGCTTGATCGAACGCTTGCGACAAAGGATTGGCGGGCCGCGTCCGGGTTGAAGCGGTTGAGCGCAAGCGCTGCAAGATCACGTTTCATGGCGGCAACCACCGCTGCATCATTAGCAAGCTGGGACCTGACCAAATCGGCTAGTCGATCGCTTAGCGCCTTGATCGATTCATGGCGTTCGTGAAGAAAACCAATGCGTAGCATGTGCTCGTCGTCAATGCTTTGTGCGGTGAGCATGAGCATCGATGCTGCACTCAATCCGAGTCGGTGCACATAGCGACGCAAGCCACCGGGGTAGTAGTGCAAACCGAATCGAGCCGCAGGCATGAACATGCGGCTTTGGCAAAGCCCCAGCCTTAGGTCACAACAAAGTGCCAGGTCGGTGCCGCCCCCGTAAACGCTGCCATTAAGTGCTGCAATCGTGAGCAGGGGTAGCGATTCGAGGCTATCGAGCATATGTTCAAAACGATCATCGAGGTCTTGCACAATGGCCTCGATGGTGTAGCCACTGCTGAAGGTTGTAGCACCCATGGCGGTGATGACCAGGACGCTCGCTTCGTGCAACGAGTCCCAAAAAGCCCGCATGGCATCAACATCGGCCGGATCAAGGCGGTTGTGTTGCTCGGGTCTGGCAAGTACAAGTAGGGCGAGGCCCTGGTGAACGGCCCCCCAGGGCGCGCCTTGGCCTGCATGCAAGGGCTTTAAGGACTGCCAGTAATCGGCGCTAAAGCCTGAAAGCGTAGGGCATTGATCGGGTGAAGGGATTGGCATCGATCTTACTGAGATAATGACTTAGGGGAGCTTTAAGCTTGCCTGATACTTGCGCACTTTAGGCGCTTTGTCGGGTTTCCTTCTTTGGTATGGTTTCTGAGTTTTGCATGATTTTGACGGCTTTCGCTTAACGGATGCGTGATTCGCGCTTCGCCGACGCAAGGCCTCGCTCATTCGGAGAAAGTTGATGACCGATCTCTCACACCCGATGCACGCTGCAAGCCTTGAGGCTGCAGCCTTGAAGCAGCCAACCGGCAAGGCGCCGCTTCGTTTTGTCACCGCGGCATCGCTTTTTGATGGGCATGACGCCTCCATCAACATCATGCGAAGGATTTTGCAGGCACAGGGCTGCGAGGTGATTCATTTGGGTCACAACCGCTCCGTGGGCGAGATCGTCGACTGCGCCTTGCAAGAGGATGTGCACGGTATTGCGGTGAGTTCGTATCAGGGCGGCCATATGGAGTACTTCAAGTACATGGCTGATCGCTTGCGTGAGGCAGGTGCTGCCCACATCAAGGTTTTCGGTGGCGGTGGTGGGGTTATTGTTGCTGAGGAAATCAGACAGCTGCACCAATGGGGTGTTGAGCGGATTTACTCGCCTGAAGATGGCCAAAAGCTTGGCCTTGTCGGGATGATTCAAGACATGATGCGCCGTGCTTGCTGCGATCTTGCTGCGATCGCTCCCCAATCCCATGAGGCGCTCTTACAAAGCGATCGCGCCAAGGCTTTGCGTGCACTTGCCCAAACCCTGACGGCGATTGAAGTTGGGCACTGGGATCTTGAAGCGATGCAGGCTTTGCGTGGGATTGCGGCAGCCAAGGCAGCGAGCACGCCTGTGCTTGGCATTACCGGCACGGGCGGTGCAGGTAAGAGTTCGCTTACCGATGAATTGGTGCGTCGATTTAGGCTCGATCAAGACGATCAATTACGAATCGCTGTGCTCTCGGTCGATCCAACCCGGCGAAAATCGGGCGGTGCCTTGCTGGGCGATCGAATTCGCATGAATGCGATACACCATCCCAACGTCTTTATGCGCTCGCTGGCAACCCGCGATGCAGGCAGTGAAATTAGCGCGGCCCTGCCTGATGCGATTGCTGCGTGCCGGGTCGCTGGCTTTGATCTGATCCTGGTTGAAACCTCGGGGATCGGTCAGGGTGATGCAGCGATCGTGCCGCATGTTGACTTATCGCTTTATGTGATGACGCCCGAATTTGGCGCTGCATCTCAGCTTGAGAAAATCGATATGCTCGATTTTGCTGATGTTGTAGCGATCAACAAATTTGATCGCAAGGGTGCTGCCGATGCTTTGCGCGATGTCGCCAAACAATTGCAGCGCAACCGCGAAGCTTTTGACCGAAGCCCTGAACACATGCCTGTTTTCGGAACCCAGGCATCACGTTTTAATGATGACGGTGTAAGTGCGCTTTATCAGCATTTGCGCGAGGTTCTTTGCACAAAGGGCTTGCGCCTTGCCCTGCCACAAGGGCGACTGCCAGCATGCAGTGTTCGCCATTCAAGCATGCAAATGATGATTGTGCCGGCCGACCGTACTCGGTATCTCGCAGACATCGCAGCGAGCGTGCGCGGCTATCATGCCAAGACACGCGCTCAGGTGAAATTGATACGAGAAATACAACACTTGCGCGAAGCCGCCCATATGTTGCACAACGAAGACGAGGCCATCGCGCGACTCAAAGCACTCGCAGACGAGCGGCGCTCAAAACTCGATCCGTCGTGTGCAAGCCTTTTGCAAAGCTGGCCTGCGCTTGCTCAAAGCTACCAGGGACGCGAACAAGTGACCAAGGTTCGCGATCGTGAGATACGCACCGCACTCACCACCACAAGTCTATCGGGAACGGTCATTCCAAAGGTGGCACTGCCTCGTTATGAAGACGATGGCGAAATGCTATCGTTTTTAAGACGCGAGCATTTGCCGGGGTTTTTTCCATACACCGCAGGTGTCTTCCCCTTTAAGCGCGAAGGTGAAGACCCCACGCGCATGTTTGCTGGCGAGGGAGACCCGTTTCGCACGAATCGGCGCTTTAAGTTGATCTCCGAGGGTATGAAGGCCAAGCGTTTATCAACCGCTTTCGACTCGGTCACACTTTACGGGCAGGACCCCGATGTGCGCCCCGATATTTACGGCAAAGTAGGTAACTCCGGGGTATCGATTGCAACCCTCGATGATATGAAGGTGCTGTACTCAGGCTTTGATTTGCTTGACCCATCAACCTCGGTATCAATGACCATTAATGGGCCTGCGCCCACGATTCTTGCGATGTTTATGAACACCGCGATCGATCAACAAATCGAAGCATTTAAAGCCAAAACAGGGCAAAGCCCCGATGCGCAAAGTCTTGAGAATATTCGTGCTCAAACCCTTGCCCAATTACGCGGTACGGTTCAGGCCGATATTCTTAAAGAGGATCAGGGACAAAATACTTGTATTTTTTCCACCGAGTTTTCGCTCAAGGTGATGGGTGATATTCAGGCCTATTTTATTGAGCACAGTGTGCGCAATTTTTATTCGGTCTCGATATCGGGCTATCACATTGCTGAGGCGGGGGCTAATCCGATCTCCCAACTTGCCTTCACGCTCTCCAATGGCTTTACTTTTGTTGAAGCGTATTTGGCGCGTGGCATGCATATTGATGATTTCGCACCTAATTTGAGCTTTTTCTTCTCCAACGGTATGGACCCGGAGTACAGCGTCATTGGTCGCGTAGCGCGACGGATTTGGGCTGTGGCGATGCGTGATCGTTATGGCGCTAACGAACGTTCTCAAAAATTGAAGTATCACTGCCAAACTTCGGGCCGCTCGCTGCATGCACAGGAAATCGCATTCAACGATATACGCACCACCTTGCAAGCGCTGATTGCGACCTACGATCAGGCTAACTCTTTGCACACGAATGCTTATGACGAGGCGATCACCACGCCCACCGCAGAGTCGGTGCGCAGGGCGCTTGCGATTCAATTGATTATTAACAACGAATGGGGTCTGGCCAAGAATCAAAATCCGAATCAAGGCAGCTTCATCATTGATGAATTGACCGATTTGGTCGAAGAAGCAGTGCTTAAAGAATTTGAACGTATTGCCGAGCGAGGCGGCGTGCTCGGTGCGATGGAAACAGGTTATCAGCGCGGCAAAATCCAAGATGAATCGATGCATTACGAGATGCTCAAACACGACGGAAGCCTGCCAATCATCGGTGTGAATACCTTTCGAAATCCCGAGGATGACCCAGTGCCGGCAAGTCTCGAATTGGCAAGATCGACCGAAGACGAAAAGCAAAGTCAACTGCAACGTCTTGCTGATTTCCATGCACGGCATGCCGAGCAAGCACCTGCGATGCTTGCGCGCTTAAAGCAGTGTGTAATCGATCAAGGCAATGTGTTTGCGGTGCTCATGGATGCGGTTCGCGTGTGTTCGCTTGGTCAAATCACCCAGTGCCTCTTTGAGGTGGGTGGTCAGTACCGTCGAAACATGTGAACTGGTAGCCGATTTGCGGGAAATGCACATGAAGAAGGCCAAGGCCTTCTTCCTCGCGTGCAATGGTCAAGCGCTTTTGGTCGGCATAACAAAGCCTTCCGCGCACAGCATCCATGCCGTAATCGGTGGGCTTGACCTCAACGATAGCGCCAAGCTTGAGGCCCTCTGCGGCCTGAGCGCTCGGCACACCCGCTTCTTGGCTCGCATGCATGGCGATCGGTTGATGGCTTGCCGCGATCCTGAGCGCTTCATCGGCGCTGATCGATTCGGACTTGCCATGGCCAAAGTGGCTCATGCGCTCGAGCCACAAGCCCACTTGCGGGTAGTCATCGAGTAAGAACGCAGCGCTTTTGGCTTGTTGAATAAACCATAAGGGATGAAAAAGGCAAAAGTCTGCGCGCGAAGGTGATGCGCCCCACACAAAGCTTCGGCAATCGCCAAGCTGGTTTTCAAGGCCAGCCAAGGCCATGGCGAGGCGATCTTTGGCCTGACCAAGGCTTGGGCGTTGAGCGCTTGAACCGGCACGAAAGGCTTTTCGATCGGCTAAAAAAGCTTGTACGAAAGCCTCGTCTTTGCCATGGAAAAAATCGGCCATGGCGGCAGGCTGAAAAACCCAGGACACTGCTGCCGAGAACAATGTGCTGTCGGCAAAGGCTGCAAGCGTCAAATCGCTGAGCGAAGCCTCGTGAAGCAGCAAAGGATCGGGCAGGCGGTGGTGCAATTCGTCAAGAATCAGCGCGGTATCGCAATAAATATCAGCACCAATTTGCATGACCGGCGTTTTGCGATAACCACCGGTCAACGGCATGAGCTTGGGTTTGGGCATCATCATCGGGATTTCAACCGACTGCCAGCGCGCGCCCTTATAGCCCAAAAAGCGTCGAATCTTCTCGGCAAAAGGGCTAGCCGGGTAGTGGTGCAGCACGATCTGAGTTTGCATGGTTGCTCGTTGCCTTTTTCATGCTTTGTTGTGTGGCCCAACGATACACTGAGCCTCATGCATACACACAACAAACACCCCTTTGAGTTGCTCGGACCAAGCCGCATGCTCGATGGCTTACAAGCCCTGGGCTTGCAGCCCGATGGGCGTATGTTGGCGCTTAATTCCTTTGAAAACAGGGTTTATCTGCTGTGGCTTGATGAGCCTTGGCTTGACGCTGAGGGCAAGCCGCATGACAGCGTGGTGTTAAAGGCCTATCGGCCAGGACGCTGGAGCCTTGCGCAAATTCTTGAGGAGCATCGCTTTGCCAATGACTTAGCCGAGGCCGAGTTGCCAGTGGCAGCGCCGATCAACTTACGCGAAAGCTTTGCTGCGCCCGACTTGGCTGGGGATAGCTTGATGTGGATCGATCCAGTTTATGTCGCCCTATGGCCACGCCAGGGAGGCCGGGCGCCCGATATGGATCGACCCGAAGTCCTGGAGCGGATGGGCCGCTTTATTGCTCGCTTGCATGTGGTGGGACGAAGGCAGGCTTTCAATCACCGTTCAGGCTTTAGGGGTTTGGCAAGCGCTTTTGAGGCGATCGATCAGGTTGAGGCATTGCGCAACGCGCTGCCGCAAGCCTGCGACCGTTGGATTGGCGTTGCGCGTACCTGTTTAAACACCGCGCACACCGTTATTGCCAACTTACCAGCGCCTAAGCTTTTGCGGATTCACGGTGATATGCATTGGGGTAATGTGCTTTGGACCGAAGCGGGGCCGCATTTCGTTGATCTTGACGATTGCCGCATGGGCCCTGCGATCAGCGATCTATGGCCATTGCTCTCCGGACAAGGTGAGGAACTCGAAGCCGGGCTGGCGATCATCTTGCAGGCCTATCGAAGTATCAGTGATTTTGACCCGATGGAAATGCATTGGATTGAGGTCTTGCGAAGCGTGCGCCTAATTGAGCATACGGCCTGGATTGCGAATCGTTATGACGATCCGGCATTTCCACGTGCCTTTCCTGGCTTTGCAGAGCCTGATTATTGGGATCGTCGTATGTTCGAATTACAACAGCAGCAAAGCGTGTTGCGACAATCATTCGATGCAGGCAAACCATTCGGTGAGATCGCTTATGACTAATTGCGTTCGATGGATGACTAAGCGCTTTCTAAACTTGAAGGCTCAAGGGATTAGTTTCGCTTGCCTGGCGAGCCTTTGTTGTGCGCCAAGCCATGCCCAAGCCATCGCCCAAGCTCCCGCGCCAAGCCATGCCCCTGCAAACGATGAAACGTCCATGCAAGCCATCCAACGCGACGATGGCTCTTTTTTCTGGATCGATCGAACCGAGGTCAGCATTGCACAGTATCGGGGGTTTGTGCAGGCCAGGGGATACCGCAGCCTTGCTGAGCGCGAAGGCGGCGGTTTTGAATGGGGTGCAGGCTGGGAGCGACGACCTGGTTGGGTATGGCACTCACCCTATGGCAAACCGGGCGCAGCCAATGAGCCTGCGGTGCATGTGAATTGGCATGAAGCCAAGCAGTTTTGTGAGTGGGCGGGAAAACGTTTACCGAGCGATGCCGAATGGATGCGTGCTGCTTACACCGAGACTCGCGCCTCGCCGCCACCGGGCTTTGTGCGTGGAACATCGTATCCGTACCCAACGGGCGATAGTCCTGATGGTGCCAACCATCGCGAGGCAGCCGGTGCACCGCTCCGTCATCAAGCGGTGGGGCAAAGCCGAGCTGGGGTGAACGGGCTCTTTGATATGGGTGCCAATGTTTGGGAATGGGTCGACTCAGGCAGCGGGCGTGAGCAAGTCACCCGCGGCGGCTCATGGTGGTACGGACCTTCCCCGATGCACCGAGACCACCGTGCGCTTAAGCCCGCCGATTTTTATGTGGTTTATATCGGCTGGCGATGCGTTGCCGATAAAGCTCAGCTGCTGCCCTCAAAGCGATAGACGTCGAGCAAGGCTTGAGAACAGAAACATTATCATCCCGTGTTCCAATCTTTTGAGGGAGTGTTTTCATGAGCACACAACGCGTCGCCGCGTCGCTGGATGCAGCAAGCGAGCATTTGCTGGGAGCTATCCGCACGATCGGCATTATTGGCGCTGGCACGATGGGGCAAGGCATTGCCCAGGTCTGCGCACAGGCAGGTTTTGACGTAGTCCTGCAAGATATCGCAGGGGCCGCTCTTGAAAAGGCACGCCATGGCGTGGCCAATCAGCTCGATCGTCAAATCAAAAAGCAAACCCTTGATGAGGCGGGAAAGGCTCAAATCCTTGCGCGCGTGCGTACAGCGACCGAGCTTGAAGCTTTAGCCCAGGCCGATGTCATCATCGAAGCTGCCACGGAGCAAGAGGGCTTAAAGCGCAGTATTCTCAAAAGCATCGATGCAATGGCCAAGCCGCAAGCGATTTTGGCAAGCAACACATCATCGATTTCGATCACAGCGCTTGCCGCCTCCAGCACAAGACCTGAGCGTTTTGTGGGCATGCATTTCTTCAATCCGGTACCGGTTATGCAATTGGTCGAAATTATCTCGGGCTTGCAAACCAGCGACAGCGTTGCTCAAACCGTTGCGGCGCTTGCCAGGGTGCTAGGCAAAACCCCAATTGGCGTTAAAAACAGTGCAGGTTTTGTGGTCAATCGACTACTTTGCCCGATGATTAACGAGGCGGTTTTCGCCTTGCAAGAAGGCTTGGCAAGCGCAGAGGAAATCGATGCAGGCATGCGCTTGGGCTGTAATCATCCCATCGGGCCACTTGCGCTTTGCGACATGATTGGACTGGACGTTGAATTGGCAGTGATGGAAGTGCTTTATCAAGCCTTTAACGACTCCAAGTATCGTCCAGCACCCTTGCTTAAAGAGATGGTTGCCGCCGGCCGTCTTGGCCGTAAAACCGGCTGGGGTTTCTATCGCTATTAAGTTTGTAAGGATGGTCGTTGCGATCCGTTGTACCTTCCTGCGCAACTAGGCCTCGTAGCTGCGCAGGCCCTCGAGGTCGAGAATTCTAATGGCGCCGTAGGCGATCTCGACCAGCCCTTCTTGCTCTAAACTTTGTAAGGCTTGGTTGGCGCGCTGGCGCGACAAACCGGTGAGGTAGCCAAGCTCTGCTTGCGAAATTTGTAATTCGCTGCGGTTGCCGGGGTAGAGCACCGGGTTGAATAATTGAGCAATGATGCGGGCCAGTTTGCCCTCAGGGCCTAGCAGTCGCTCATGCTCAACGGTTGCGATGAACTGTGCAAGTCGTTCGTTGAGCTGGATCAGCAAAAAGCGGTTAAAGGCAATGCTGTGATCAAGCAGGTGTAAGAACAAGGCTTTGGGCAAATAGGCGATTTGGCTTTCGCGCAAGGCCACGACGTCGTAGCGACGCGGTTCGTTTTTGAGCATCGAGCCTTCGCCAAACCAGCCACCGCTTGGCACACCGGTAAATGTGACGGCTTTGCCTTCGGCAGAGACCGAGCTAATTTTCACCAAGCCGCTGATCACACCAATCCAAGCGTTGACCGGCTCGCCTTTTCGGCACACAAAGCCTTGGGCTGCGATCTTGCGGGTGACGGTCTCACGTAAGACGCGTTGCGCGAGCTCATCGGGGAGCGAAGCCATCCAAGGGGTTTCGCTCAACAAATGTTCAAGCGGGCGCTGGCTTTTAGGCATGTGAAAAACAGGTTTGAGACATTGGGTGTTCAGGGGCTTTCTGATCGCTGGGTTTTTGTTGCAATCCTGTTATAGCGAAGAATTGATTGTCGCTCAAGTGACATTGTCGGACAGGCGACAACTGTGCCTTTGCGCAAAGCCTTACACTCCCCTTTCCAAAAAATGAAATGCTGTGGCGCAAACCGCGAAACACAGCACCAACACAGGAGCAGGGAGACGATGGCCGAATCGGCTGTTTCAGCTTCTCAAGGCGGGGCACTGACGGAATCTTTAACATTTCCACAGTGTCTGCTCGCCCACGCCCGCATGCGTCCTGAGGCGCCTGCGATGCGCGAAAAGTATCTGGGGATATGGCAAACCACGACATGGTCAGCCCTATCAACCCTGGTGTTGCAAATGGCTGCTGGGTTAGCTGCGCGTGGACTCAAACGCGGCGACCACATCGCACTCATTGGCGATAACCGCCCTAGGCTTTACGCGAGCATGATTGCAGCTCAATGTTTGGGTGCGATTCCGGTCCCCATGTATCAGGACGCGGTGGCAGCCGAAATGGTTTATGTATTCAGAGACGCTTCGATACGCATCGCCGTGGTTGAGAATCAAGAACAAACCGATAAGGTCTTGGAAATCCGCGAGCAGTGCCCGCAATTGAGCGACATTATTTATGACGATGATCGGGGCTTGCGCAATTATCAGCAAAGCGGCATCGAATCGATCGATGCTTTGCTCGAAGCCGGTGCCCTCTACGAACAAGCCCATCCAGGCAAGGTTCGCCAGGCGATTGACGAGGGTGGATTTCACGACGATTGCGCAATGTTTTACACCTCGGGCACCACGGGTAATCCCAAAGGGGTGGTCCATACCCATGCAAGTCTGATCCTGCCTTCGCGCACCGTCTCTCAACAAGAAGGCTTGGGCCCGCAAGACGAAGTGCTTGCATATTTGCCGATGGCCTGGATTGGCCAAAACATTTTCAGCTATGCCCAGTGGCTCATCAACGGCTTCACCATCAATATGCCGGAATCGCAAGAAACCGTCATGATCGATATGCGCGAGGTAGGACCGACCTATTATTTCGCCCCACCTCGGGTTCTTGAAGCTTTGCTCACGACCGTCACGATTCGGATGGAAGATGCTTCACCGGGCAAACGAAGCCTTTTTAAGCACTATATGGCCTTGGCCAAACGAATCGGTGGTCGCATACTGGATGGCGACCCCACGGTTAGTTTTAGCGAACGGCTGCAATACCAGTTGGGTGACTGGCTGATTTATGGACCCTTGCGAAACGCATTGGGCATGAGCAGGATCAAGCTTGCCTACACCGCGGGCGAAGCCATCGGACCCGACTTATTTTCTTTTTACCGCTCGCTTGGGATTAACCTCAAACAACTCTACGGTTCAACCGAAACAGCAGTGTGGGTTTGCGTTCAGCCCGATGGCCATGTTCGCGCCGATACGGTAGGAAAGCCCGTGCCAGGTGTTGAGGTGCGCATTCGAGATAATGGTGAGATTGTGGTTCGCAGCCCAGGCCTGTTGCGCGAATACTATAAAAATCCGCAGGCCACCGCCGAAGTTCGAGACGCCGAAGGTTGGTACCACACGGGTGATGCAGGCTACTTTGATCAAGAAGGCCACCTTCGCATTATCGATCGGGCCAAAGACGTCGGACAATTGGCCAATGGCGCCATGTTTGCACCGAAGTACATTGAAAATAAATTGAAGTTTTTCCCCTTTATCAAAGAAGCGGTTGCTTTTGGTCAGGGCAAATCCGAAGTTTGCTGTTTTGTAAACATTGATTTTGAGGCCTGTGGTAACTGGGCTGAGCGTCGCAATCTTCCTTATGCGGGCTATAACGATCTGGCTGCCAAAGCCGAGGTGTATGACTTGATTCAGGATTGTGTGAATCAGACTAACGCGGATCTTGCCCTCGACCCCAAGCTTGCCGATTCACAAATCAGTCGCTTTTTGATCCTGCACAAAGAGTTGGACCCTGATGATGATGAACTCACCCGCACTCGCAAGGTTCGGCGTGGCTTTATTGCCCAGAAGTATGAGGTTTTGCTTGAGGCCATGTTCTCTGGCAAAGACAGTCAATATGTGGAGACGCAAGTGAAGTTTGAAGACGGTCGAACCGGCGCCGTGAGCGCTACCCTCCGCATTGCAAACGCCAAGCGCCAGCAAGGCTTGGCAAAGGCTGCCTGATGAGCAGGCGATCGATCGGCGAGGTGATGCTCGATGTCAAGAATATCTCGCTGAGCTTTGGCGGGGTCAAGGCTTTAACGGATATTAGTTTTAATGTTCGCGAACACGAGATCCGCGCCATTATTGGGCCAAACGGTGCCGGTAAAAGTTCGATGCTCAACTGCATCAACGGTGTGTATACCCCACAGCAAGGCAGCATCACCTTTCGCGGCAAGACCTTTGATCATATGAATTCGCGTGAGGTTGCCGAAATGGGCATCGCCAGGACTTTCCAAAATCTGGCCTTGTTCAAGGGTATGAACGTTATCGACAATATTATGTCGGGACGTAATTTGAAAATGAAAACCAATATCTTCCAGCAAGCGCTGCGTATTGGTGCTGCCGAACGCGAAGAGCAAGCGCACCGCGAAGTCGTCGAACGCATTATTGATTTTCTGGAAATTCAGGCCTGGCGAAAAACCCCGGTTGCAAGGCTACCCTATGGTTTGCAAAAGCGGGTCGATCTTGGTCGTGCACTTGCCATGGAACCACAGGTCTTGCTGCTCGATGAGCCGATGGCAGGCATGAATATCGAAGAAAAGCAGGATATGTGTCGCTTTGTTCTCGATGTTAATGATCAGTTCGGCACCACGATTGTGCTGATTGAGCACGATATGGGGGTGGTGATGGATATTTCAGACCGGGTGGTTGTGCTGGATTATGGAAAAAAGATCGGCGATGGCACGCCCGACGAAGTTCGAAGCAATGAAGAAGTCATTAGCGCCTATTTAGGCACCTCTCATTGATTGACCTTCGTGATTGATCGCCCAAAGCTTGTTGATCGCCCCAAGCCCTCAAGCTTTTTGATGAACATCTCTTTTGCGCTTCATAAGGTATAAGCATGGGCCCATTTCTGGAAACCTTAATTGGCGGCTTAATGACTGGCATGCTGTACTCGCTGGTAGCCCTCGGTTTCGTACTTATTTTTAAAGCGTCCGGTGTTTTTAACTTTGCCCAGGGGGCCATGGTTTTGTTTGCCGCATTGGCCATGGCACGCTTTGCCGAATGGATTCCAGCCTTGCTGGGTATCGAGCACAAAGTGCTGGTCAACCTGATGGCCTTTATCTTAGCGATGGGGGTGATGATCATGCTTGCTTGGGTGGTCGAACGCTTTGTTCTAGGAAAGCTGGTTAACCAAGAAGGCGTGACTTTGTTGATGGCAACCTTAGGCATCACTTATTTCATGGACGGATTTGGCCAGACGGTTTTTGGTTCGGATATTTACAAGATTGATGTGGGCTTACCCAAGGAGCCGATGTTTTTGCTTGAAGATGTTTTTCAGGGCGGCATTTTGGTGAATCAAGAGGAACTGAGTGCTGCAATCATCGCCGCTGCCTTGGTGGCTTTACTGGCGGCTTTTTTCCAATACACAGGCACAGGGCGAGCCTTGAGAGCAGTGGCCGATGATCACCAGGCGGCCCAGTCCATTGGTATTCCGCTTGAACGGATTTGGGTTATTGTTTGGAGCGTTGCAGGCTTTGTTGCATTGGTGGCCGGGATCATTTGGGGTAGTAAGCTCGGTGTGCAGTTTTCACTTTCCCAGGTGGCCTTAAAGGCGCTTCCCGTGGTGATCCTTGGCGGACTCACATCGGTGCCTGGTGCAATTGTCGGTGGCCTCATTATTGGTGTGGGCGAGAAACTCTCTGAGGTTTACATCGGCCCGATGCTCGGTGGTGGGATTGAAATTTGGTTTGCCTATGCGCTTGCCCTGCTCTTTTTGCTTGTTCGTCCGCAGGGTTTGTATGGCGAAAAAATCATTGACCGAGTCTGATCGCTCTCACTTTCATCAGGAAATCGCACACCATGCTTTATCGTGAAAATGGGCAGTTCAAGACAAGTTATCAGGCTGATCAGCAAATCTTTCCGATCGCGCAGGATCGTTATTTAATTCTCGCCTTGATCGCTGCGGCAGCCATTGTCGTGCCTTTTATAGCCAGCGAATATGTTTTCAGGGCTTTGTTGATTCCCTTTTTAATTTTGTCGCTCGCTGCCTTGGGTTTGAATATTCTGGTGGGCTATTGCGGCCAGATCTCCCTTGGCACCGGGGGCTTTATGGCGGTAGGCGCTTATGCAGCCTACAACCTGCTGGTTCGAATCGAGGGCATGCCAGCGGTCGTTGCAATCTTGCTTGGCGGTGTTTTTGCGATGGCCTTTGGCGTGGTATTCGGCATACCGTCCTTGCGCATTAAAGGTCTTTATTTGGCCGTGGCAACGCTTGCTGCACAGTTTTTTTGTGATTGGGCATTTTTGCGCATTAAGTGGCTGACCAATGATTCAGCTTCGGGATCGGTAAGCGTGCCCGAGTTGATGGTTTTTGGCTGGAACGTCGACACGCCGATCGACAAATATCTTTTTTGTCTTGGCTTTGTGGTGATTTTTGCTTTGTTGGCCAAAAATCTGGTGCGTGGCCACACAGGCCGCGAGTGGATGGCTATTCGCGATATGGATGTGGCTGCGGCTGTTATTGGGATCAGACCGGTATACGCAAAACTGACTGCTTTTGCAGTCAGTTCATTTATCGTTGGGGTTGCAGGTGCACTGTGGGGATTTGTTCACCTGGGTTCTTGGGAGCCTGCTGCGTTTAACATCACACGTTCCTTCGATTTACTTTTTATGGTGATCATCGGTGGGCTCGGCTCGATCATGGGAAGCTTTTTCGGCGCGGCCTTTATTGTGATCGTGCCCATCGTGCTTGATAACCTCCCCAACTGGTTCGGTATACCCATCGATACCGCGCTTGCGTCCCATCTCACCTTTATGATTTTTGGTGCGCTGATTGTCTTTTTCTTGATCGTCGAACCTCATGGCCTGGCAAGACTATGGTCGGTCGGTAAAGAAAAGTTGAGGTTATGGCCATTTCCTCATTGAAGATGGGCTGTGTCGAAGATGGGTTGCGTAGATTTTTGAACAAAACGTTTGAACTGGAGGCTGACATGAAGTTGAGATCGATAGCATTTGCAGCAGGACTGGCCGCTGCAAGTTTAAGCGCCACACTAGGCGTTACGAGTGCTCTGGCGCAAGCCAAGGAGCAGTTCTTTCCGGTGCTGGTTTATCGCACCGGCGCCTACGCACCAAACGGTGTGCCTTTTGCCAATGGCTATGTTGACTATCTCAAGTATGTCAACGCCAAGGGCGGCATCAACGGGGTGAAAATCAGCTTTGAAGAGTGCGAAACAGGCTATGCCACCGATAAGGGTGTTGAGTGCTACGAGCGCCTCAAAGGCAAGGGCGCCACGGTTTTTCAACCCCTATCGACGGGTATTACCTTCGCACTGACCGATAAGGTGCTAACCGATAAGATCCCGCTCATTACAGCGGGTTATGGGCGTGCTGATTCGGCAGACGGTATGGCTTTTCGCTGGAACTTCCCGCTCCTAGGTACTTATTGGACCGCAGCCGATGTGCTGGTTCAGCATATTGCGAAAAAAGAAGGCGGCCCCGATAAGCTCAAAGGCAAGAAGATCGCACTTGTTTATCACGATTCACCTTATGGCAAAGAGCCTATTCCTTTGCTTCAAGAACGCGCCAAAATGCATGGCTTTGACCTAAGCCTGCTGCCGGTCGCACATCCTGGCGTTGAGCAAAAAGCAACCTGGTTACAAATTCGTCAAAACCGTCCTGACTATGTGTTTTTGTGGGGTTGGGGTGTGATGAATTCTGCAGCGCTTAAAGAAGCTGTAGCAACAGGTTTCCCGCGCGACAAAATGTATGGCGTTTGGTGGTCGGGCGCCGAACCTGATGTGAAAGATGTGGGTGCCAATGCAAAAGGCTATAACGCTTTAGCGATGCAACACGGCGCTGAGCCCAATGCCAAAATTGTCAAGGACATTCTTGCAACCCTGCACGCGAAAAATCAGGGCACTGGCTCAAAGGATGAAGTCGGTCAAGTGCTTTATATGCGCGGCTTGATCTCTGCCATGCTGGGTGTTGAGGGCGTAAAGGCTGCGCAGGAGCGTTATGGCAAGGGTAAGGTCATGAACACCGAACAGGTCCGCTGGGGTCTGGAAAATCTAAACCTTGATCAAAAGAAGATCGATGCGCTTGGGTTTGGTGGCGTAATGCGCCCGGTCTCAACGAGTTGTGCCGATCACATGGGTGCATCTTGGGCACGTTTGCACACTTGGGATGGTGCTAAGTGGAGCTTTAGCTCGGATTGGTATCAGGCCGATGATCAAATCCTTAAACCATTGATTCGCGCGTCTGCTGATAAGTACATGGCCGAGAAGAAACTGCAGCGTCGTACGGCCGCTGACTGTCAGTAACTTGATCGTCCAAGCTCGACCGAACCCATACAGGGTCTCGGTCGAGTCGCTTTGCTGAAACCCGTCCTCGGAACCCCTTGCAATGAGTCAAGCCTTTCTCAATGTCAACGGCATTGAAGTGATTTATAACCATGTGATCCTGGTGCTCAAAGGTGTATCGCTTCAGGTGCCTGAGGGTAAAGTTGTCGCCTTGCTCGGTGGCAACGGGGCTGGCAAAACCACCACCTTGCGCGCTGTGAGCAATTTGCTTGCAGGCGAACGCGGCGAGGTGACCAAGGGTTCTGTCGAATTACGCGGTGAGCGGATCGAAAACCTCACGCCAGCGCAAATGGTCGATCGAGGTGTGATCCAGGTGATGGAGGGTCGTCACTGTTTTGCCCACTTGAGCATTGAAGATAATTTATTGACCGGCGCCTACACCCGCAAAGATGGTAAGGCAGCGATCGCCCAAACGCTCGAAAAAGTTTATAACTATTTCCCGCGGCTAAAGACCAGGCGCAGTTCGCAAGCCGCCTATACCTCGGGTGGTGAGCAGCAAATGTGCGCCATTGGCCGCGCTTTGATGGCCAACCCGCGGATGGTTTTGCTCGATGAACCTTCGATGGGATTGGCGCCTCTAATTGTTGAAGAGGTTTTTGAGATCGTTAAAGATCTGAATACTAAAGAGAAAGTTACGTTTTTGCTCGCTGAGCAAAACACCAATATGGCGCTTCGCTATGCCGATTATGGCTATATTTTAGAGAGCGGTCGGGTGGTGATGGACGGCGAGGCCAAGGCGCTTGCTGAAAATGAAGACGTTAAAGAATTTTATCTTGGTGTTAGCGGCGAAGGGCGCAAAAACTTTAAAGATGCGAAGTTTTACCGCCGCCGCAAGCGCTGGCTATCTTAAGTTCTCAACGCTGAGCGAATAAGCATGTCTACACAGACCAACCTTGTCGCCTCGCATCCCAAGGATGCAGCTTCGCAAGCAAGTTCCGTCGGATCGAACGCGCGTTTTGCCTCGGGATCGTCGACAGTGCTAGATGCTGGATCAGCCTACTTTGACAGCCGCGAGACGCGTAGCGCAGAGCAGCGCGAAGCCTCGCTCTTTGCGGCCCTTCCCGCATTCATCGCCCATGCGAAGACCCACGCGCCAGCTTGGGCCAAGCGATTGCAGAGTTTTGATGCGCAGTCGATTCATTCACGCAAGGCACTCGCTGCGCTTCCGGTCTTGCGCAAGTCGGATTTAAAGGACTTACAAAGCATCGACCCGCCCTTCGGTGGGTTTAACGCCACGCCCGTTGGCAAGATGAGCAGGCTTTTCATGTCGCCCGGCCCGATCATGGACCCGGAAGGCACGGGTGCCGATCCATGGCGAGCAGGGCGTGCGCTTTGGGCTGCCGGCATCCGGCCAGGCATGATCTTGCAAAACTGTTTTGGTTATCACCTCACACCAGGTGCTTGGATGGTCGATGCTGCGGCAAGGCATATTGGCTGCGCTGTGATTCCAGCTGGCGTTGGGCAAACCGAGCAGCAACTCGAACTGATTACAAACTTTAAGCCCGATGCCTATGTGGGTACGCCATCGTTTTTGCGCATCCTCATTGAAAAGGCCAAAGAGCTTGGCGCTGATATCTCGGCATTAAAGCAGGCGCTTGTTGCTGCGGAAGCCTTGCCGTCAAGTCTGCGTCAATGGTTTCATGATCAAGGCATGCGAACGGTTTTGCAGTGGTATGGCACGGCCGATTTGGGCTTGATCGCTTATGAGTCGCCTGCCTGTGAGGGGATGATTCTTGATGAGGATTTAATTCTTGAGATCGTGCGTCCAGGTAGCGATGAGCCAGTGCCCGATGGCGAAGTCGGCGAAGTGGTGATCACAAGCTTTAATCAGCACTACCCAATGATTCGATTTGGGACAGGGGATTTATCGGCGGTGATGCCAGGGATTTCGCCTTGCGGACGGACGAATATTCGTATCCGGGGCTGGTTGGGCCGGGCTGATCAGACGACCAAGGTTCGGGGTATGTTTGTCCATCCCGGGCAGGTGGCTCAGGTGCTAGCCCGTCACCCACAAGTCAAACGCGCGCGCCTTGTCATCACCGGGGAAATGGCGCAAGACGCGATGACCCTGTATTGTGTGCTTGCCGAGGATGCGGGCGGCACCTCAACAGCGCTTGAGCAGGCGCTTATCCAGTCGATTCGCGATGTCATGAAGTTGCGAGCCGAGCTACGTTTTGTCGACGCTCAGGCGCTTGCCAATGACGGTAAGGTCATCGAGGACGCCCGCAAATACGATTAACTTGCGGAGGCTTCGATGTTTCAACAGGACTTACTGCGCGGCAAGCGCTTTTTGGTGACCGGTGGCGGCAGCGGCCTTGGCCGGGCGATGTGTGAACACTTTTTGGCCCATGGTGCGGAGGTCGCGATTTGTGGCCGCCGGGCGACCATCTTGGAAGCGGCGGCTGATGCGATGCGCGAACAAAGCGGTGGCAAAGTCCATTGCTACAACCTCGATATTCGCGATGCTTCGGCTGTCGATGCCATGGTCGCCGACTTGTTTGAAAAGGGTGGATTAGACGGTCTTGTAAACAATGCAGCGGGCAATTTCATCAGCCCCACCGAGGCGATGTCGACCCGTGGTTTTGATGCCATCGCAGGTATTGTTTTTCACGGTAGTTTTTATGTCACCCATGCGGTCGGCCGCCGCTGGATTGAGGCGGCTCAATCGCGTGGTGGGTGGAAGCCTGGTGAGCCCATGAAATCGGTGCTTTCGATCACAGTCACCTGGGTCGAAAACGGAGGTCCCTACACCGTGCCGAGCGCAATGAGCAAGGCTGGCATTGCCACCATGACCAAATCGCTGGCTGTGGAATGGGCGCGTTACGGCATTCGCCTAAACGCGCTTGGGCCTGGGGAGATTCCCACCGAAGGCATGAGTAAGCGCTTAAACCCTGGTGAAGAGGGGGGTGAGCGTTCGCGGCTAAACAACCCTCAAATGCGTCCTGGAAGCATGCGCGAACTTCAGCACTTAGCGACTTTTTTAATGTCGAATGGTTGCGACTGGTTATCAGGGCAGTCGATTTACATGGACGGTGCAGGCTATTTAGCCCACGGCGGCAATTTTTATGGCCTAAGAGCGTGGGATGATGCGCAGTGGCGCGAGGCGCGTGAACGGATTGAGGCGCACAACGCCAAAGATCGCGCACAGCGTGGGTTAGGTCGATGAAGCCACAGGTTTACGATTTTGAAGGCGTCGTGCCGGTCATTGACCCGAGCGCCTATGTCCATCCAAGTGCGGTTTTAATCGGCGATGTGTGGATCGGCGCAGGTTGTTATGTGGGTGCAGGTGCTGTATTCCGAGGTGACTTCGGCCGCATTGAGCTGCATGAGGATGCCAATGTGCAGGACAACTGTGTGGTTCATTCGCTGCCCGATTTTGACTGTGTCATGGAGCGACGCAGCCATATGGGTCACGGCGCTGTGATCCATGGCTGTCGTATTGGTGCAGGGGCCTTGATTGGCATGAATGCCGTCATTCTCGATAAGGCCGTCATTGGTGAAAATGCCCTGGTGGCGGCGATGACGCTTGTCAAGGTTGGGCAGGTTATTCCTGCTGCGGTGATGGTTACGGGAGCACCTGCCAAGGTGGTGCGAGCGCTCCATGAGAAAGACTTGGCCTGGAAGCGACTGGGTACCGACTGGTATATCGAATTGGCCCAACGTGCCAGGCTTGCATCGCGCCCAGTCGACGCACTCGCTGCAGCCAGTGCTGAGCGTATGGCGCAACGCACAGCCTGGCCGCATGTGTTAGACCCTGATCTGGGCTAAAGCCCCAAAGCCGCAAGCCCAGACGTGCCAGGCGATAGGTCGCCTGCGCCCAATGTGGCCTGCATCAAGACGGTGTCGAGCCAACGGCCATGCTTCCATCCGCTTGCTCGCAACAAACCTGCAAAGCGAAAGCCGCAGCGTGCATGCAGGGCAATCGAGGCGACATTGGCTGAGTCACCGATGACTGCAATCATTTGTCGTGCCCCGATGGCTTCGCACTCAACCATCAGTGCTTGAAGCAGGCGGGTGCCTAAGCCTTTGCCCCGCATCTCGGGATCAAGATAAATTGAGTTTTCCAGGCTGAAACGATAAGCAGGCCGAGTGCGGAAATGGTTGGCATAAGCATAGCCGAGCACATGCTCGTCACGGCAAACCACCAGATAAGGAAAACCTTGGCTCACCACCGCTTCCCATCGTTGGCTAATTTCTTCAGGGCTTGGCGGCTCAAGCTCAAAGGAGGCGCTTCCGTGCAAGACATGGTGCGCGTAAATCTCGCTGATCCGGCTTAAATCGCCCTGCACCGCGGCTCGAATCATGGTTTCCATAAGGCTTTGTCAGGTCCGCCTGTGATCGTCGTTAAAAAGTCTTGTCCCTTCGCAACGCAGGGCGCCTTGGGCAATCAATTCATCGATGGCCCCATGCAGCGCATCGTTGGCCGCCATACCCATTTGTTTGGCGCATGCGCCAAGTAGTGTCGCACCAGCTAAATGCTTTTCGAGCGCAGCCCTATCAGCCCATTCCAAGTCGAGCATAAGAAATTTCAGCAAGACTTTGAGCGCATGCCGGGCGTGTTTGGCGGGCGCGTGGTGCATGGCAGCGAGTCGCTTTCGGGCGATTGCCAAAGCCTGATCGACATCAGCAAAGGCAGGGCCATGGCCTGGGAAGATCCAACGCGGCTGCAAAAACTCAATCAGATCGAGCATGGCGGCTTGCTCCTCAAAGCCCGATTCGCCTTCAAGCTCAGGAAAGATCACGCCAAAACCTTCAGCCCATAATGCATCGGCCGAAATCAACAAAGCCTTCGAGGCTTCAAAAAAAATCAGCGACTTTGGGTCGTGGCCTGGTGCGGCATAGGCTTCCCAGCAAAGCTCGCCGCATGTGATCAGGTCACCGGGCTTGATGCTTGCATCGGCAAGAAAACGCTGGCAGCGTTGTCCGGTTGCCTGAAAGCTCAGTGCTTGTTCATCCCAAAGGCGTACTGCGTCAAAGCTGGCTGCCGGCACAAGTAGCTCGCAGTCAAAGCTTTGCTGTATGAGGGCATTGGCGCCGCAGTGGTCTGAGTGCAAATGGGTGTTGATGAGTCTGTGTAGTCTTGTGCCCTCAAGCATTTGCCGCAATTGGTCGCGCGTGTTTTGCGCGTGTTTGATGTAACCGCTGTCAAAAAGCGTAGCGCCCTGTTGATCATCGAAGATCAAGACCGAGTTGCACGATAACCAATCGCGCTGTATGAAGCGCAGCTGATTGGGCCAGTCTGGATGGCTTGATGCATCGCAAAGCAGGCGCACATCAGCTGCGGGCGCTTGCTTGGACGTTGTTGGCGGCTTTCGCCGGGCGTTGATGGCCTCAAATACCGCTAAACGCGATGCATCGCTCAGACTTCCCCAGCTTGCAATCTCGTCGATCGTTCTCAGGCAGCCCTCGCATAAACCGCTTGCCGGGTCCATACGGCAGACAGAAATACAAGGTGAGGCGATGTTAGCCAAGGTAAAGCGCAGGGCTTGGGCGGGATGAAAAACTACGACCGGCAAAACTGCTTACGCGCGCAGCTCTGTCGGAGAAGCGGCTGAAGCTTAATGGCCCAAAACTTAAGCATTTGCCGCCTCGGCCTTAGCAGCGTCACGGCTGCGCTTTTTGGCGGCAAGCGCATTGCCGACCCTGGTTTGGGGTCGGATACCTGTTTGCTCGCAAATCCACTGACCGGTGTCGACCAATTGGTCTAAATCAAGCCCTGTTGAAATACCAAGCCCTTCAAGCAAATAAACCACATCCTCAGTGGCCACATTGCCGGTTGCACCTTTGGCATAAGGGCAGCCACCAAGACCTGCAATCGAGGAGTCAAAACGGCGAATGCCCACGTCCAAACAGGCCACGATATTTGCGATTGCCTGTCCATACGTGTCATGGAAATGACCAGAGAGAGTATCGGCACCCACCAAACTAGCGCAGGCTGCCATCACTTCTCGTACTTGATCGGCTGTGCCAACGCCAATGGTGTCAGCAATGCCAATTTCATCGCAGCCCATATCGGCAAAACGCTGGCTCACGTCAAGCACGCTTTGAAGGCTAACCTCGCCTTGATAGGGGCAGCCAAAAGCAACCGATACCGCTGCACGCAGGCGCAGACCATGGGCTTTTGCGGCAAGGGCAACCGGCTCAAAACGAGCCAATGACTCGGCAATCGAACAATTAATATTACGTTGCGAAAAAGCTTCTGAGGCGGCTCCAAAAATAACGACCTCGTCGGCACCTGCTGCAAGCGCCGCCTCAAAACCTTTCATATTAGGTGTGAGTGCGCTATAGCGACCGCCAGGCATACGCTTCATGCCGGCAAACACGGCATCGGTCCCCGCCATTTGCGGCGTCCATTTGGGCGAAACAAACGAGCCCACCTCAATAGACAAACAGCCTGCCTTGGAAAGCCTATCGACCAAACCGACCTTTAAATCGCTTGCGATGAACTGCTTTTCATTTTGCAAACCATCGCGAGGACCGACTTCGGTGATGATGACCTCGGTTGGGCGGGTTGTTCGATGAGGTGTTTGCGCCGATACGCTGTGACTTGATGCCATGCCAATTCCTTGCACTGGGGTTCTCACTAATAAGCAAGCTTGCGGTCGATCTTTCCGCTTGGGGACTCGCCGCCGATGAGTTGCATCATCTTAGCGGCGATTTGCTTCACCGCAGGCTGCAAGAGGGTGCATGCCGCCACATGGGGTGTGATGCGGACCTTGGGGTGCTTCCAAAAACGACTTGAGGGATCGAGCGGCTCCTGGCAAAACACATCAAGGCTTGCCCCTGCGAGGCTGCCTCGATCAAGCGCATCGAGTAAGTCGGCTTCGACCACTAAAGGGCCTCTTGCCACATTGATTAACCACCCTCCAGGCCGAAGCAGGCTAAAGGCCTCAGCGTTGATCATCCCTCGGGTTTTTTCGGTGAGTGGTGCAAGCAAGATCAGGATGCGGGTTGCCTGCAAAAACCCCTGCCACTGGGCCGGCGCATCGTCTTGACGTCTGTAACCATGCACTGGAAAACCAAGTGCCCGAAGGCTTGCTGCAACTTGCTGGCCAAGCACCCCCATGCCGACGATGCCTACGGGATAATCGAGCGCATCACGCGGTTCGCGCTGCTGCCAGCGTGCATGTTGCTGATCAGCAGCATAGGCCTCACGCTGACCAAGCACATGTAGACACTCCAGCGCACAGTACTGCGCCATTTGAAGGCCCATGCCAGCATCTTCAAGTCGATAAATCGCAAGATCAGCTGGAACCGTTTGCGAGCGCAGAATTGCATCCACACCCGCGCCAGCATTGAAAAAGGCTTTGAGTTGGGGTTGTGCGGCAAAAAAAGCGGCCGGTGGTAACCAACCCACCGCGTAGTCAGCTTTAAATGGCGTATCGGCTGGGGACTCGGCCTTGTAAGCACAGACCTTCGCCTCAATCGCAGATTCGTCAAAGGCAGCTTGCAGGGCCTGCACCCAGTTCACGCGCTCCTTTTCATCGGCAAACACGACAGCGATATTGATCATACTGCTGGCGCTCCGGCTTTTTCGATCTGGGCGATGAGCGCGCCATCAGGCACTTGATCGCCAAGGCCATAGGCAAGCTTGATGAGTTGACCAGAAAAGGGCGCAACAAGGCTATGCTCCATTTTCATCGCCTCCATGACTAAAAGCACTTGGCCCGCTTCGACACCATCGCCTTGGGAGGCATTGATCGCGATGATTTTTCCAGGCATTGGAGCGAGAAGCCCGCCAGCGCTTTGCTGATTGCTTTCAGCATGCTTGTCCTCCAGCAAGATTTGCCAAGCGCTACCGGCCTGCGGTAAGTCGAGCATGATGTGCAGCTTATCAAGTCCCGTGAGCCTCGCCCGCAAACGGATATTGCTTTGCGCTTGCAGCCCCTTGCCATGACTGCCGTCCAAAGGCATCGGCTCGCAGGCCTCAAAGCTTGCCGCAAGCTCAAGCGTCTTCGATGGGTGGGTCGTCAATTCGCCGTCTCGCAAACGCCAGAACTGGCCAAGAACCGATACGGTCAGGTCAGGCAGCCACTGGATATCGATCTTCTCCTCATGCGATGAGACCGCATCATCCATGGCACGCAATCGAAGTTGATAGCGTGCAGGATCGCTCGCCTGAAGGCCATGGTGGCGCCAGCCGTCCCTGCGATCAAAAGCATCCCAGGATTGACTTGACGGTTGGCTCAGTGCCCATGCCGCCGCGATCGCAAGCAGCGATTCAAGCCTTTCTTGTGGGCTCAGCGCGCCAGCGAGGCTATCGATTTCTCGTTCGATCAGGGCAGTGCTGAGTTGCCCTGCCTGCACGGCGGGATGGTCGATAAGCTTTTGTAAGAAAGCGCGATTGTTTGAGGGGCCAAGTACCGAGCTTGCTGCAAGCGCCTGACGCATGCTTGCAAGTGCTTGTTGGCGATCCTTGCCATGGACAATGATCTTGGCAATCATCGGGTCGTAATCCCCGCTGATCACATCGCCCTCCCGTATGCCTGCATCGATCCGAATCGGCGCACTCACATCAAATTGTGCGGCCGCTTCAGGAAAGCAAAGCGATTGAACCTGCCCCATCGAGGGCAGAAAGCCTCGGCGGGGATTCTCGGCGTAAAGCCTTGCTTCGATGGCATGGCCTTGGGCCTCTACATGTTCCCAATGCGCGGGCAAGGGCTCACCCATGGCAACCTTGAGCTGCCAAGCCACCAAATCTTCGCCCAAAATCATCTCAGTGACCGGGTGCTCGACTTGCAAGCGGGTGTTCATTTCCATGAAGAAAAAGTCACCGGCTGGGTCGACGATGAATTCCACGGTGCCTGCCCCGACATATTGCACCGAGCGCGCCGCGGCGATGGCCGCCATGCTCATGGCCCGACGCTTTTGCGGGCTCCAGCCGGGTGCAGGCGCTTCTTCAATCACTTTTTGATGTCGTCGCTGCAAGCTGCAATCGCGCTCAAGCAGTGAGACGATCTTGCCGTGCTGGTCGCCAAAAATCTGGACCTCGATGTGCCTAGGTTCGATGATATAGCGTTCGATTAATACCTGCGCATCACCAAAACTCGATAAAGCTTCGCGCTGACACGATGCCAGCGCCGCTGCAAAGTCCTTGGCCTCATCCACCCGGCGCATACCTTTGCCGCCACCGCCCGCGGTTGCCTTGATCAGCACCGGGTAGCCCACAAGCGCTGCTTGCTCTTTGAGGAAGTCAGTATCTTGGCGTTCGCCGTAATAACCGGGCACCAGCGCGACGCCCGCTGCCGCCATCAAGGCTTTGGCGTTGGCCTTGCTCCCCATCGCTGAAATGGCGGCAGGGCTAGGTCCGATAAAACGCATCCCTGCATCGATAACAGCTTGCGCAAACTCGGCATTTTCAGACAAAAAACCATAACCGGGATGAATCGCGTCTGCCGTCGATTCGCCTGCGGCCTTGAGCAAGACGGCTTGGTTGAGGTATGAAAGCCGCGCGGCTGGGGGGCCGATGAAAACCGCCTCGTCGGCCAAAGCAACATGAGCTGCGTGCCTGTCCGCTTCTGAATACACCGCAATACAGTGAATGCCGAGTTGTTGTGCACTCCGTATGACCCGGCAAGCGATTTCGCCGCGGTTGGCAATCAGAAGCCTGCGGATTGTTTTCACGTTGGTTGATCCAGGCTTGCGAGCCAGGAGGGCTTGCGCTTTTCGAAAAACGCGGCAATACCCTCTTGCGCCTCATCGCTTGCCCGCACCTGGGCGATGCGTGCTGCGGTTTCGGCGCTCAAGGCGTCATCGATGACTTTCCCAGCCACATCGGCGATCAATTGTTTGCAATGCCCCATCGCCTGCGGTCCGGCTGCAAGCAATTGGCCGAGCATGGCGTTGACTGCACCGTCGAGTTCATCGTCAGGGACAATGCTTTGCACTAATCCGATGCGCCAGGCTTCGGCAGCCTCAAAGACTTCGGCGCTTAAAAAGTAACGCCTTGCCTGACGCTCGCCCATGGCCTTGATCACATAAGGACTGATCATGGCCGGAATAAGCCCAAGCTTGACTTCGGAGAGGCAAAACCGAGTGTCTGCACTAGCTATTGCTATATCGCATGCCGCAACCAGACCCATGCCGCCAGCAAAGGCTGCGCCATGCACTCTTGCAACCGTCGGTTTGGGGCTTTGGTGTAACAGACGCAAAACCCCTGCAAGCCTTCCCGAATCGGCGCGTGCCTCCTCAGGGCTCATCGCGCGCGCCTTTTTCATCCATGCTAAATCACCGCCTGCACAAAAAGCCTTGCCGCGGCCTGCAAGCAATATGACGCGAACTGCATCGTCGCTAATCGCGTCACCAAGCGCCTGGGTGAGCTCGCCGAGCATGACATCGTTCATCGCGTTGCGCAGATCAGGACGGTTAAGCCAGATCAGGCCAATGCCCTGGTTGAGCTCACATTGCAGCGTTTCATAGGTCACGATAGCAATTCCTTTTGTCGATGCCTGGCTCAGGCGTGGCGATGAGGCTTCATCTCAGCGCCAACATTACATGCGAAATACGCCAAAGCGGCTCGCTTGGGCAGGGCTTTGCAAACTCATGCTAAGACCTAGGGCAACCACCCGGCGCGTGTCTTCAGGGTGGATAACACCATCGTCCCACAGCCTCGCACTGGCGTAATAGGGATGACCTTCGCGCTCATACTGGGCGCGGATCGGCGCTTTAAAGGCTTCGATTTGTTCGCTGCTCATGGACTGCCCGCGCAAGGCCAAGGCGTCTTGGCGTATGGTCGCAAGTACCGAGGCGGCTTGTTCGCCACCCATCACCGAAATGCGAGCATTGGGCCACATAAACAATAGCCTGGGCGAGTAGGCGCGACCGCACATGCCGTAGTTGCCGGCGCCAAAGCTGCCACCGATAATCACCGTGAATTTAGGCACCTTGGCGCAGGCCACCGCGGTTACCATCTTCGCACCAGCACGAGCAATGCCTTCGTTTTCGTACTTGCGCCCTACCATGAAGCCGGTGATGTTTTGCAAAAAAATAAGTGGTATGCCGCGTTGACAGCACAACTCGATAAAGTGCGCGCCTTTATTGGCTGATTCAGCAAACAAAATGCCGTTGTTGGCAACAATGCCAACCGGGATACCGTGCCAGTGGGCAAACCCTGTGACGAGCGTGCTGCCATAGCGGGCTTTGAACTCTTCAAAATCAGACCCATCGACTAAGCGGGCAATCAGCTCCCTCACATCGAAGGGTTTACGAGGATCGGCTGGGATAATGCCACTGAGTTCGCGCGGGTCATACGCTGGCTCGATGCTCTCGCGCAAGTCGAGTCTTTCGGCAACGCTGCCCGATACCGCAGGCCGTGGGGTTGTCGCGAGCAGACTGCGGGCAATCGATAGCGCGTGGCGGTCGTTCTCGGCAAAGTAATCAGCAACACCAGATAGGCGGGTGTGCACATCGGCACCGCCAAGTTCCTCGGCACTGACTTCTTCGCCGGTCGCGGCTTTGACCAATGGGGGCCCGCCTAAAAAGATGGTTCCTTGTTCGCGCACGATGATCGACTGATCGCTCATTGCAGGCACGTAGGCACCACCTGCCGTGCAAGAACCCATGACCACAGCGATTTGTGCAATGCCTTGCGCTGAGAGTCTGGCTTGGTTATAAAAAATCCGCCCGAAATGCTCGCGATCAGGAAAAACCTGGTCTTGGTTGGGCAGATTCGCACCGCCCGAGTCGACCAAATAAACGCAGGGCAAATGGTTTTCTTCGGCGATCTCCTGAGCTCTTAAGTGTTTTTTGACCGTCATGGGGTAGTAGGTGCCGCCTTTGACGGTTGCGTCATTGCACACCACCATCACTTTGCGGCCATGCACCGAACCGACTCCGGTGATGATCCCGCCACAAGGAGCGTCGCCGTCGTACATGCCATGAGCGGCCAGGGGTGAAAACTCAATGAATGCTGCACCTGGGTCGAGCAGTTGCGCGACCCGATCCCGAGGCAGCAATTTGCCACGCGCCAAATGCTTGGCTCTTGCGGCCTCGCCGCCACCTGCGGCCGCCAAACGGAGTTGCGCCTGCAAATCCTCGCAGGCCGCTTGCATGGCCGCTTGATTGGCCTGAAAGCTGGCGTCCTTGGTTTGGATCTTGCTCTCGATGCGGCTCAACGCAAATCCTCCTGGGCAAGGGCGCGAGCAATTAAGAGCCTTTGGATATCGCTCGTGCCCTCGTAAATTTGGCAAACCCGCACATCGCGCCAAATCCGTTCAACCGGAAAGTCCTGAACCACGCCGTAGCCGCCATGAATTTGAATGGCGTCCGAACAAACCTGCTCTGCCATTTCACTGGCTTGCAGCTTGGCCATGGCAGCCTCTTTGAGGCAGGGTTTGCCTGCATCCTTTAAGCGCGCCGCATGGGCAATCAACTGTCTTGCACTTTCAAGACGCGTTGCCATATCGGCAAGCCGAAACTGAACCGCCTGATGCTCAAAAATCGCTGAGCCAAAGGCTTCTCGGGTTTTTGCATAGCTTAGGGCTGCAATAAAAGCGGCGCGTGCCATGCCCAGCGATTGCGCCGCGATACCGATACGCCCCCCTTCAAGACCCGATAAGGCAATGCGATAGCCCTGGCCTTCCTCACCGAGGCGAAAGCTTGCGGGAATCTTGCAAGCTTCCAGTGTAATTTGTGCGGTGTCAGATGCGCGTTGACCGACTTTGTCCTCAAGCCTTGCTACCCGATAGCCTTCGGTATCGGTTGGCACAAGAAAGGCCGAAATGCCTCGCTTACCCGCTTCGGGGTCGCTGACTGCCATCACAATAGCGACATCGGCATGTTTGCCTGAGGTGATGAATTGTTTGACGCCATCAAGCACATAGTGATCACCCTCGCGCCGTGCTCGGGTACGAATCGCTGCAGCATCCGAACCAACATGCGGCTCAGTGAGGCAAAAAGCGCCAAGCATCGCACCGCTTGCCAAAGGCTTGAGCCATTGCGATTGCTGCTCGGGGTTGCCCCAGGCGAGCAAGATTGAGCACACCGGACAGTTATTCACCGAGATGATGGTCGAGGTTGCACCATCGCCTGCTGCAATTTCTTCCAGGATGACCGCAAGAGCCTGATAGTTTAGGCCCGCTCCGCCTAAGTGGTCGGGCACGGCAATACCAAAGCAACCCAGCTCAGCCAGCCCCTTTAACGCTTGCGCAGGAAAGCTTGCCTCCCTATCCCATTGGGCTGCAAAAGGGGTAATTTCTTTAGCGACATAAGCGGCGACCGCCTCGCGGATCATCTCCAAATCGATGCCGCTTTCGGCTTGCTTTACCATGCCAGCGAACTACCACGGTAATCGAAAAACTGCCCCGAGGGATAGGCGAGCGGCTCGCTAATCACGCGTCTTAAACCCTCAACCGAAGCTTCGACATCGACATCGGCATTGGGGCCTCCCATGTCGGTTCTGACCCAGCCCGGGTGTAGGGCTAAGACTCTGACACCGCTTGCGTTGTAGTCGACATGGGCCAGTTTTGCCAGCATGTTGACCGAAGCTTTTGAGACGCGGTACAAAAGTCCGTAGCTGTTGGCAGCTTCCGAAATCGAGCCCATGCGCGATGAAATGAAAGCCATCGTCCCGCGCTTGGCAGACAGGCAAGGCATCACGACCGGAATCAAGCGCATCGCGGCCAAGACATTGGTGCGCATCACCAAGTCAAAGGCTGCATCATCGGGAGGCTTTTGGGTGCTCGAATCCCGAGGTCCGAAAACCCCAGCGTTCATCACCACCACATCAAACTGTTCGCCCTCAAGCTGCCAGGCAAGTCCGGCGATATCTTCGAGATGTCCAACGTCCAGCTTCAGCGGATGGGCACCCATGTCGCGAAGACTCGTGCGATGGTCTTCGCTGCGGTAGGTGGCATGCACCTGCCAGCCAGCTTGTAAATACTGGCGTGTGAACTCCAGCCCTATGCCTCGCGAGGCGCCCAGTACAAGTGCGGCAGGCATTAGATCACCTCAAGGGCCATGGCGGTGGCTTCACCACCGCCAATGCAAAGCGCCGCCACGCCGCGCTTGCCGCCTGTTTTGCGCAGTGCGCCGAGTAAGCTGACCAAAATCCTTGCCCCCGAAGCGCCAATCGGATGGCCGAGCGCGCAAGCCCCGCCGTGGATATTGACCTTTTCGTGCGCAAGATCGAGTTCGCGCATGGCGGCCATGGTAACCACGGCAAAGGCTTCGTTGATTTCATAAAGATCAACATCGTTGGCGCTCCATCCGGTTTTAGCAAACAGCTTATGGAGCGCGCCCACCGGGGCGGTGGTAAACCACTCGGGCTGCTGCGCGTGGGTGCTATGCGCCACGATGCGCGCAAGTGGCTTGCAAGCCAAGCGGTTTGCGGTGCTTTCTCTCATAAGCACCATGGCGGCTGCACCATCAGAAATCGACGAAGCATTGGCTGCGGTGATGGTGCCATCCTTGACAAAGGCCGGGCGCAGACCTGGGATCTTCTCAAGTTGGGCTTTAAAGGGTTGCTCATCACGCAGGATTTGTTGCTCCCCCTTTTTGCCTGGCACGCTTACCGGGGCAATTTCCCAATCGAAGCTGCCATCTTCGTTGGCCGTTTTAGCGCGCTCGGTCGAGTTGATCGCAAACGCATCTTGCGCCTGGCGGCTGAATTGGTACTTGCTTGCGCAATCCTCGGCAAATACCCCCATAGCCTTGCCGCGTTGATAAGCGTCTTCAAGACCATCGACAGCCATGTGGTCATAACTTGTGAATGCGCCATAGCGATAGCCTTTGCGCGCATTCATGAGCAGGTGCGGCGCATTGGTCATGCTCTCCATACCGCCGGCGATCATGACTTGTGCGCTTCCGGCCAGCAATAAATCATGGCCAAGCATCGCCGCTTTCATGCCCGATCCACACATTTTGCTAATCGTCGTCGCACCGGCCGAGGTAGGCAAGCCTGCTTTGAGCGCAGCCTGTCGGGCGGGTGCTTGCCCCTGGCCAGCCATTAGGCAACAACCCATGATGACTTCATCGACATGTTCGGCAGCAATGCCAGCGCGTTGAAGCGCTGCGGCAATCGCCACAGCGCCCAAGTCATAGGCTGCAAGACTTGCAAAGTCGCCAAGCATCGAGCCCATGGGCGTGCGAGCTACCGAGGCAATCACAACCGGATCGGTTGGAAGGGGTGAAGTGGGCGTGGGGTTCATGGTTTGCATGCTCCAAAGTTAGGTTGCGCTGACTTAACGCGTATCGGCAAAAAGCTCCCGGCCGATCAGCATGCGCCGGATTTCTGATGTCCCGGCGCCGATTTCATAAAGCTTGGCATCGCGCCAAAGCCTTCCGGTGGGGTAGTCATTGATATAGCCGTTGCCCCCAAGTGTTTGGATCGCTTCACCAGCCATCCAAGTGGCTTTTTCGGCAGCCCACAAAATGGCGCCAGCCGCATCTTTGCGCAAGCTTCGAACATCGAGCAAACCTTCGCGGCTTCGATCGCATTGCCGACCGACCTCGTAAACGTAGGCACGGGTGGCCATCATGGTGGTGTACATATCCGCAAGCTTGCCCTGCATCAGCTGAAATTCACCAATCGGCTGGCCAAATTGCTTGCGCTCATGAACATAGGGGACAACGACATCCATGCAAGCAGCCATGATGCCCAGCGGACCGCCAGAAAGCACAGCACGTTCAAAGTCAAGACCGCTCATGAGCACATTTACGCCTTTGCCCAGCCCGCCAAGCACCCGGTCTGCAGGCACGATGCAATCGTCAAAGACCAATTCACCGGTGTGCGAGCCGCGCATGCCGAGCTTATCGAGTTTTTGCGCCACGCTAAAACCAGGCGCGTGCTTGTCGACCAAAAAAGCGGTGATGCCACGAGGACCTGCTTCGATATCATTTTTTGCATAGACCACAATCACATCGGCATCGGGTCCGTTAGTAATCCACATTTTGCTCCCATTGAGCACCCAGTGATCACCGCGAAAATCGGCCCGGGTTTTCATCGACACGACATCAGAGCCTGCATTGGGCTCACTCATGGCAAGCGCCCCAACCCATTCACCTGAGATGAGCTTTGGGAGGTAGAAATCCTTTTGCTCTTGAGAGCCGTTGCGAAAAATCTGATTCACACACAAATTGGAATGCGCACCATAAGAAAGCCCCACCGACGCTGATCCGCGTGAGATTTCTTCCATGGCCACGATATGCGCCAAATAACCCAAACCTGCGCCTCCGTAGCGCTCATCGACCGTGATGCCAAGCACCCCCATGTCGCCAAGCTTGCGCCACAAATCCATCGGGAACTGGTCGCTGCGATCGATAGCCGCAGCCCGCGGGCTAATTTCTTGTTCGACGAAATCACGCAGCGCTTCGCGAAGCGCCGTGATCGTCTCACCGAGATCAAAGGGTAAACCGGGCATTTGCATGGCTGGGGCTCCTCGCACTGATAGCCTTACAGGTTCAAAACCATTCTGCGTGAAACTGGACTACTCAATTGTCGCGCAAACGACTCGCTTGAATCCTTTGACAACTTGCTGCCCTAAGATCTGGCCTCGCTTATGAATCCCCTCGAAAAAGAATTGCACTACCCCTTTGACGATCGACTGCCCGCTACTGGACAGCGCTTTGATTTAGGGCCTGATGTGGCATGGCTTCGAATGCCGCTACCCTTTGCGCTCGATCACATCAATCTTTGGCTTTTGCCTGATTGCATCGAGGGTCGTAAGGGTTGGACGCTGGTTGATTGTGGTGCATCGACTGAGGACATCCGCGAGGCTTGGGAGCGTTTGATCGCCGCGCCCAAGGGGGCGCTAGGACTCGATGGTTTAGCGATCTTGCGCATTATTTGCACCCATATGCACCCTGACCATGTGGGGCTTGCGGCCATGCTTGCCGAGCGCTTTGACTGCGCCTTGTGGATGACGGTTGGCGAATACGGCTTGTGTCGGGTTTTGTCGCAGGCGCTGCCTGGGGCCGATGGCACATCAGCCTTTGAGCACTATCGCAGGCATGGCGTCATCGACGCCCAAAAGCTTGCGCAGTTAAGAAAACATGGCGCCCATTCGTTTCGATCGCTGGTGCCCGAGGTGCCCTCGCGTTTTCGCAGGATTCGCGATGGCGAATCGATCGCCATAGGCTTCAGGCACTGGCAGGTCATCACCGGCTGTGGGCATTCGCCAGAACATGCAAGTCTTTACAGCGAAAGTCGCCTTGATGCTCAAGGCAAGAAGGTGCTTGACCCTTTGTTGATCTCGGGGGATATGGTGTTGCCAAGAATTTCCACCAACACCTCGGTGTGGGAAATTGAGCCTGAGTCCAATCCAGTGCAGTGGTTTATGGATTCAATCAAACGATTTAATGGGTGTAGCGAACAAAGCCTTGTGCTTCCCTCGCACGGTAAGCCCTTTGTTGGCCTGCATACGCGCATCAAGCAATTGCTCGACCATCACCAAGCAAGGCTTGATGAAGTCCGCGCCGCCTGCGCGCAAAGCGATTGCAGCGCGATGGACATTGTGCCGATGATGTTTCGCCGCCCACTCGATACCCACCAGATCAGTTTTGCGCTCGGCGAAGCGCTCGGTCATTTGCACGCGCTTTGGTACGCAGGCGAGCTAACCCGACAGACCGATGATCAGCAGGTGATACGGTTTCGCAAAATTAGCCATTAGCTAATCGTGCTCAGCTTTGCGCCAGTTGCTTTTCGATGGCCGCTTCCCAGCCACGATTTGCAGCCGGCGAAGCGGGGCTCGGATGAAGAATTTGAATCACCCGATAAGCATCAGGCGAGTGCATGTGTTGGCGTGCCAGTTCAAGTCGTTTGGCAGCAAAGCCACCGATGCCAACCAAAACCTCGGGTCTGAGCAAATCGATCACCGCGCGCAAATGCTGCATGCAGGCCTCATCAAGCGGCGAGCGCTCGGCGCTAGGCAATAACTCAGGCGTACGGTTTTTTCCCGATGCTTCCAAAAACACTAAGGGACAAAAATTCACCACGAAATGCTCGGCAAAAAAAGCCTGTGCACTGCCATAGCTTTTTGCCGCCCAAGCCCAAAGCCTTCGGCCACTAACTTCGGAGCGCGTGCATGACCAGCCCTGAATGGGTCGCTTGGGATGTTGAGTGATCGGCTTTTCGATGACCGCATCAAGTCCCATCCATGCTTTAGCTGCAGTGATTTCGCCAAAAGGGATACCGCATTGCATCATCCCGTAAGGCCCTGGGTTCATGCCTAAGAAAAGCTTGCGCTTGGTATGTTGGGCGTAGCGTTGGAGGTATTGCTGATAAGGGCCGATGGCGTAGTCAAGGGGGTTGTAAACATGGGCCACCGGCGGGGCAAAGCGCAAACGATTCACCGCATCGCGCAGCTTTAAGGCCTCGTTGAACAAGGCTTCGGGGAGTTGGGTTTGCAGGCTCAATTAACGAGATGTAAGGATTGGAACTGCTCAAGAAGGCTGATAGCATAGTCCCAATTGGTGTGCTGGCGAACACATGGACCATCGCTTGATAGCTTTTCGAGGACAACGCCCTAGATGAACAAACCCATTGAAACCCATGTGAGCGATGCTGCGGGCGCGGATCCGCGTTTGGTGCCTTATGCCAAGCCTCAGCCCTGGGGCATGGTCCCCGACATTGTCGAGCAGCATGTGCTTACCGAGGATGAGAACTTGTGGGCGCCGGTGGGCGAGCAGTCCTGGTCGCGTCCGATTCATTTGAATGTGACTGGCGGCTTTTATGTGCACCTGCTGAAAGTCAAGCGCTCGGGAGTTTTGCAGCGTCATCGCCATTCGGGTGCCGTCCACGCTTATGTGATTCGTGGCCGTTGGTATTACCTCGAACACGATTGGGTGGCGGAAACCGGCAGCTATATCTTTGAGCCTCCTGGCGAAACCCACACCTTGACGGTGCCCACCGATTGCACCGAGATGATTACTTTATTCACGGTGCATGGTGCGCTGATGTATGTTGACCCGCAGGGTAATGCCACGGGTTATGACGACGTGTTTACGCGGATTGAAAAATATCGAGCGCATTTTGAAAACGTCGGGCTTGGCGCTGATTACGTCAAGCGCTTCATGCGATAACGATGTCTAATATAACGAGAGGAGACCTTCGATGAGTAAAGACCAAGCAACATCCGCAAGACGCCGCTGGTATCGCGGTGCTACGGCGCTGGCGATCGCAGGCGCGATGGGAATCGCAACAGGGCTTTCGACGACGAGCGCCATGGCTCAGGGTAAGACCTTGAAAATTGGTGTGATTTATGACCTCACGGGTCCTTTTGCAGCAGGCGGCTCAAGAGCGGGCTATTTGGGTACCAAGTACGCCATCGATATGATTAATGAGCGCGGTGGTGTTGAAGGCTACAAAATCGTACCCGTTTATGCCGATGCCCAAAGCAAAACCGAGGTGGCGATCAACGAAGCCGAGCGGCTGCTCAATCAGGAAAAGGTCGACATGTTGATGGGCGTGTTTTCATCGGCGCATTGCGTGCCGATGGCGCAAAAGGTTGACCAGGCTAAGCGCTTTATGTGGGCCAATGTTTGTGTGGCTTCCGCCGTGTTTAAGGACAAAAACCTCAAGTATGTATTTCGTCCCCAGGTTCACTCCGATCAGTTTGGCCAGGCCTCTTGCACCTTTTTGAAGGAACAGGCCAAGGCCCGTTTCAACAAGGATGTGAAGGACCTGCGTGTTGCCATTATTTATGAGGACGGTCCCTATGGCGCAGGTGTTGCTTCGGGCAACGAGAGCCAGTGCAAGGCCGACGGCATGAATGTGGTGCTCAAAGAAGGCTATGCTGCAACAGCACCTGACTTGTCGCCCTTGGTGACCAAGCTCAAGCGTGCCAGGCCCGATGCGATTTTGCACACGGGTTACAACCCAGACATCACCTTGTTTTTGCGTCAGGCCAAGGATCAAGGCCTGAAGTGGGGTGCCTTGATTGGGCACGGTGCAGGCTACGGGCAGTTTGACAAGCTGTATGAAACCTTCAAGGACGACGCTAATCTAATTTTCAACGTCGATCCGGTGGCCGCCCAATTGCTTAATCCTGCTAGCCTTGCCAAAGGGCTTGGCGACGTAACCAACGAAATGGTTAAGCGCTATAAGGCAGAGGTTAAAGCTGACGAAGTGCCGCCACACCTCTCCATGGGTTTTAACCAATCCTGGATCTTCTTCACCGATGTACTGCCCAGAGCGATCAAAAAACACGGGGGCATCGACGCCGAAGCCCTGCGCAAGGCATCGCTTGAGACCGATATTCCCACTGGCGGCACGATCCAGGGCTACGGTGTCAAGTTCTTCCCCCCAGGGCATCAAATGGCTGGGCAAAACGAGCGTTCTTCGCCGGTAGTGATGCAGTACAACGCCCGCGATACTTTTATCGTTTGGCCTGCTGCGATCAAAACCAAGGACGCGGTCTTACCCCTGCCTAAAGGGCATGGCTACAGCAATCAGTGATCGGCTGTTGTCGTGAGTCTGCTTTCAGTCCGGGCGCTGACCAAGCGCTTCGGGGGCTTTACAGCGGTTAATCGGGTCAGTTTCGAGCTGGCTCAGGGTGAAATCCTGGGTCTGATTGGTCCCAATGGCTCGGGTAAAAGCACCACCTTTAACGTCATCGCCGGGCTTTATCAGCCTAGCGAGGGCGAGATTGTGCTCGATGGTCAGGCAATTGCTGGGCTGGCAGCCCATGAGATTTGCCGCAAAGGCCTTGCCCGAACCTTTCAGATTCCTCGCCCATTTCGAAAGCTTGGCATTTTGGAAAATACGGTCTTGGCTGCCTACTATGGGTCTTCCAAGCCGGTCACCAAGGCGCAAGCCGAAAAGCATGCCATCGATGCCTTACAGTTGATCGGGTTGCCCTTCGATGCCGAGGCCAGGGTCGACGGTCTGGGCGCAGCGGGCTTAAAAAAGCTTGAGATGGCGCGCGCTCTTGCCACGAAACCCCGATTGCTGCTTGCCGATGAAAGTCTGGGCGGTCTGGATGAAAACGAGATGGCCGCTGCTGCCGACATGCTCAAGCGCATCCGCGATGAGCGGGGTGTAACCATTATTTGGGTGGAGCACATCATGGGTGTGCTGATGAAAGTGATCGATCGCTGCATTGTGCTCGACCATGGTGAGTTGATTGCCCAGGGATCGCCCTCGGAAGTCACAAGGGACCCTAAGGTGGTCGAGGTTTACCTCGGTCGTGATGCCACGCAAGTTCAACAACAAGCCGATGCTGGCAAGACCGGCATCCCGGCGGGGCGGGATCATGCTTGAGTTGCGAAGCGTCAATGCGGGTTATGGCAGCTTTCAGGCCTTGTTTGATGTGAGCCTGGAAGTTAAGGCTGGCGAAGCTGTCGCGGTGATCGGGCCCAATGGTGCGGGCAAAACAACGCTGCTGCGTGCCATGACCCGGCTCATCGATTTACGCTCGGGCCAGCTGTCGATGGAATCAAAGGACTTCACCCAGGCACCTGCTCATGAGGTGGTATCGCTAGGTATTGCCCATGTGCCGGAGGGTCGGCGGCTTTTTCCGCGTTTGACCGTTGAAGACAATTTGCGGATGGGTGCTTTTTTGCCCGGTGCCAGAGCTGAGTTTTCAAGCAGGCTTGAGAAGGTCTACAGCCTGTTTCCGAGAATGGCCGAGCGCCGCTATCAGCTTGCCGGCACCATGTCGGGTGGCGAACAGCAAATGTGTGCGATCGGGCGTGCGCTCATGTCCGGGCCCAGGCTGCTTTTGCTCGATGAACCCTCGGCAGGCCTAGCCCCAGTGGTGGTGCAGTCGATTTTTGATTTGGTACGCCAGTTGCGCACCGAGGGCTATACCGTGCTGATCGTCGAACAAAACATTCAGCAGGTTTTGCAAGTGGTCGATCGTGCTTACCTGCTTGAAACCGGCCGGATCCGGAGCAGTGGTGATGCCAAGGCCTTGCTCGGTAGCGAAGCGATTCGCCGAGCCTATCTCGGTTTGGTCTGAGTCAGGGAGCGCGCTGTGGATAGCATTTTTGATATTTTCCTGCTCGAAGCGGTACTCAACGGGGTGCTGCTCGGGGGTTTGCTCGCTTTATTGTCGCTCGGCTTAAATCTCATTTTCGGCGTGATCGATGTGGTTTGGATCTGCTATGCCGAATTGGTGATGATTGGGATGTATGGCATTTGGTGGCTCCATACCCAGCAAGGCTTGCCACTGCCGCTTGCGATGGTGATTTCAATCAGCATGGTGGCAGCTTGCGGAGTCCTGCTTCACCAGTACGTGGTTTCACCGGTCTTAGGCGCAGAGCCAATCAACCAGCTCTTGGTAACCGGCGGGGTGCTTTTTTTCTTGCAAGCTTTTGCAACCGTTTTATTCGGCGTCGAGTTTCGCAACGTCGGCTTCAGAATGCCCAGTCTCAACCTTGGCGACATGAGCTTTTCTGGAGCACGCTTGGTCGCTTTCGGGGTGGCAGTGGCCGCTATTGGTGGCATGTGGTGGTTTTTGCGCAATACCTACCTTGGCACTGCGATTCGCGCAATAAGCCAGGACCGGGGTGTGATGCCACTGATGGGGGTCAACGCTCGCCAAATCTACACCTTGACCTCAGCGCTTGGTGGTGGTTTTGCCGGGCTTGCAGCCTGCTTATTGGTGCTTCAGTACGATGTCCATCCAGCCATCGGGCTGACCTTCGGTCCGCTGACTTTTCTCATTTGCGTTTTGGGCGGGCTCGGCAACCTGATCGGGGGTTTGGTGGCTGCTTTTGTATTTGCCCAGTTCATTTCGGTGGGAGGCTTTTTCCTGCAACTTGAATGGGGCTATGTGATCGCATTTGTGTTTTTCATTGCGGTCATGTTCTGGAAGCCCGAGGGCTTGCTCTCAAAGCGCCGTTAAGGCCCGCTTTGGGTGAGAAGCTCTTTTCGCTAGGCCGGCCTCAAGGATAAGGAAACCGCGAGTATGAATCTGCGCCATTTCAGTGTGCTTTTGCTGGTTGTTGTCGTGCTCATACCATGGGCAGGTCTTGGTAAGTATCCTTTGCACTTAATGGTGATGGCAGCCCTTTGGGGCTACATCTACACCAGTTGGGCGATCATGGGTCGCTTGGGCATGGTGAGCTTTGGCCACGGCGCCTTTCTGGGCGTGGGTGCTTACTCGGTGGTTCTTTGCTGGAATCTTTGGGGCTTGTCGCCTTGGATTGGGGCGCTGATTGGCGTAGTCGCCACGGTGGTGCTTGCGGTGATCATCGGCTACCCGTGTTTTCGTTTCAAGATCGTCGGCCATTACTTCGCCTTGGTCACCTTGGCGCTTTCCGAGGTTGTACGCCTGGTGATTGTCGCGCTTCGCGAACAAACCGGGGGCTCACTTGGCATCACGCCCAAGTCGGCCTTGGGCGGTGGCGAGTCTTATTCCTTGATGGCCTTGCAGTTTGACAGCAAGCTTGTCTGGTTCTACATCATGCTTGCCTTCTGGCTCATGGCGCTTTGGGTCTGGCATCAGGTGGACCGCAGCATGACCCGCCTTGCGTTGCAGGCCATTAGTGATGAAGAAGATGCAGCCGCTTCGGTGGGCATTCCGGTTAATCGCTCCAAACTTCAAGTCACCGTGCTCTCGGCGGTGATGACCTGTATTGGTGGGGTCTTGTATGCCCAGTATCAGCTCTACATCTCACCGGAGACGGTGTCGGGGATCAGTATCTCGCTGCAAATGGTGTTTGGCGCCATCGCAGGAGGCATGTTTATTTTGCTTGGACCTACGTTTGGTGCCGTATTCCTCTTAATGCTCTCTGAGGGCTTAAGAATTCTGGTCGGAAACGATATCCACGGCGTTGACCAGTTGATTTACGGTTTATTGCTAGTTCTCTTCATTATTTTTATGCCCGAAGGGATTCTGGGTGGATTGCTCAAGCGCTTAAAGGCTCAACCCGCACAAAGCGGCCAGCAGTCTTTGGCGCAACGCAGTTAAATCACCTCGTAAAGCGCAACCATCGCGCAAGGCGCCATCATCGTGGTAGGCAAAATAATCGCTTCATCATCTCATCAAGCATTCAAACGAGTCTCACCATGACAACAACAAACAAGCAAATCCCCGAAAACATCCGCTATATCGAGCATGGTGCAGGCGGCCCAGCCGAGGTCATGCATATCGCCCAAGCACCCTGCCCGACACCTGCAGCAGGCGAAATCTTGATTAAGGTTGCCTATGCTGGGGTCAATCGCCCTGATGTGTTGCAGCGTTCTGGTAAATACCCACCGCCCCCAGGCGCACTGCCTTGGCTTGGTCTGGAAGCATCGGGATGGGTGGCTGCACTTGGCGAGGGCGTAAGCGACTGGCAAGTCGGTGATCAGGTTTGCGCGCTTTGTAATGGCGGGGCTTATGCCGAATATGTTTGTGTACCGGCAGGCCAAGCGCTAGCCCCGCCCAAGGGGCTTGGCCTTGATATCGCCGCTGCCTTGCCTGAAACCTACTTTACGGTCTGGGCAAATGTGATTGAACGCGGACGTTTGAAGGCGGGTGAGCGCATCTTGATTCACGGGGGTTCGTCGGGAATTGGTATGACGGCGATCCAAATGGCCAAAGCTTGGGGGGCCGAAGTGTTCACAACGGTTGGCTCGGCCGATAAGATCGAGGCGGTCAAAGCGATTGGTGCCGATCATGCGATCAATTACCGCGAAGCGGACTTCCAGGAGGAAGTGGCGCGGATCACCGCTAAGCAAGGTGTCAACCTGATCCTTGATATGGTCGGTGGACCTTATATCGATAAGAACCTGAAATCCCTGGCGCTCGAAGGTCGTTTGGTTCAAATCGCTTTTTTGCAAACGCCAAAAGTTGAAATCGACTGGACGCAGTTGATGATTCGAAGGCTTAGCTTTACCGGCTCAACCTTGCGCGCGCGTAGCGCAGCCGATAAGCAAGGGCTTGCCCAATCGCTCAAGCAGCACATCTGGCCTTATCTTGAGCGCGGACAGATGCTGCCCTCAATTTACGCGGTCTTTGATCTTGCCGATGCAGCCAAAGCGCATGCCTTGATGGAGTCATCCCAGCATATTGGCAAAATTTTGCTCAAAGTTGCCAACTAAATCGGCAACTAAAGGCTCGCCTGCTGATAAAACCAAGCGTTGTAAGAACGCTGACTGTCTCGCTTGGCAGCTAGGTTTGTACTAGGCGCCGCTGCCGGGCGGCAGCGTGAACGATGCCAAGCCCTAACCCTAAGGTGACTGCGGCAGTGCCGCCGTAAGACATAAAGGGTAGAGGCACGCCGACCACGGGTAGCACGCCCGTAACCATCCCCATATTGACAAAGGCGTAGGTGAATAGCATCAGCGTGAGCGCTGCAGAGGCTAGTCGCTCGAATAAGGTCGAGGCACGACGGGCGATCTCAAGCCCGCGCAACACCATGGCTGCGTAAAGACCGATAAGCAGCACATTGCCCAAAAGACCCCACTCTTCCCCAAAGACGGCAAAAATAAAGTCGGTGGTGCGCTCGGGGATAAACTCCAAATGGGTTTGGGTACCTTCAAACCAGCCCTTGCCCCAAAGCCCGCCAGAACCCACGGCAATCATCGATTGCAAAATGTGAAAACCCTTACCCAAAGGGTCTCGGCTTGGGTCAAGCAAGGTACAAACCCTTTGTTTTTGATAATCATGCAAAACCATCCAGTGGACATCGGGCGCACACCAGCTCGATCCAAACACCCACAATGAACCCAGACCAAGGCTAAGCGCCAAGACCACAGGAAGTATCAGCCGATAACTGAAACCCGCCATGAAGAGCACAAATCCGCCTGCAGCAAAGACCAAAATCCCCGTACCCAAATCAGGCTGTCGAATGATCAAGAGCAAGGGCAGCAAGAGCAGGCCTGCAGCGACGGCAAAGTCGCTCGCTCGCAACTGCCCCTCGCGTTGGGCAAAAAACCAGGCAAGCATTAAGGGCATAGCAATTTTCATTAGTTCCGAAGGCTGTATCCGCACGATGCCCAAATGCAGCCAGCGTCGAGCACCCTTGCTGACATCGCCGAAAAGTGCCACCGCAATAAGCAGCACAAGTCCCAACGCATAAAGCGGCAGGGCACTTTGTGCAAGCCAAGGCACTGGAATTCTTGCCACAAGCCACATAAGGGCAAGTGACAACAGTAAATTCCGGGCATGGGCTTCGGTGCGGGCAGGGAAATCAGCCGCTGCCGAAAGCATGGTGAGCATGCTAATGGCCATGAGGACAAGGGTGATGAGAAGCAGTGGCCGGTCAAAGACATCGACATTTCGCCTAAAAAAGGCAAGTGGTGCGAAGCTTGACCAGGCCATTACTAAGGCCGCCCTTGTTGACTTAGCAAGTGGTGATCAAAGACTTTGCGCGCGATCGGGGCGGCGGCCTGTGAGCCAAAACCACCGTTTTCCACGATCACAGCAAGCGCAATCTTCGGCGCATCGAGGGGTGCAAAGGCCACATAAAGCGAGTGATCCCGGTGCCGTTCGGCAATTCGCTTGGCATCGTAACGCTCGTTTTGCTTAATCCCGATGACTTGAGATGTTCCCGTCTTACCGGCCGAGCTGTAGCCCGCTCTCGCAAAAACCGACTGTGCCGTACCCATCAGATTCACTTCTTGCATGGCTGACACCACAAGGTTCAGGTGTGCTGGCTGAACTCCCGTATCGTGCAAAACCGCAGGCGCGATGGTTTGGTCCTTGGCACTGCTCGGGTCGACAATACGTCGAACCAGCCGCGGCTTCATCACCTGCCCTTGATTGGCTAGCCCCGCTGTAGCCACCGCTAATTGCAAGATCGTGAACGCGTTATAACCCTGACCAATCCCGATCGAAGGGCTTTCTCCAGGCAGCCAGCGTTGTTTGAAACGCTTCATCTTCCATTTGGTGGTTGGAAGTATGCCGCTCGCTTCGCCTTCAAGGTCGATACCGGTTGGTTCGCCAAAACCCCACTGCCGCACATAATCGGCGATCAGGTCAGGCCCCATGTCATGCGCTAGTTGATAGTAGTAAGTGTCACTCGAAACAACGATCGATTTTTTTAAATCAACCGAGCCATGCCCTTCGGGCTTTGAATCGCGGAACCGGTGGCCGCCAAGTTCAAAGTAGCCCGGGTCGCGGAAATGCTGGTTTGGGTTTCGTTTGCCGGTGTGTAGGGCGGCAAGCGCCACAAAGGGCTTATAAGTCGAACCGGGCGGGTAGGTACCCCTAAGCGCCCGATTAAGCAATGGCAGGTCGGGGTCTTTGTTGAGACTGTTCCAACTTTGCGGGTCGATGCCGTCGATAAATAAGTTGGGATCAAAGTCAGGGCGCGATACGAAAGCGAGCACATCACCGGTTGAAGGCTCAATGGCTACCAAGGCGCCCCGCCGGTCACCGAAGGCTTCGGTCGCCACTTGTTGCAAACTAATGCTCAGGCTTAAGTGCAGGTTCATCCCCGCACTTGGTGCGATGCGTTCAAGCTCACGCGAGATTCTTCCACCTGCGGTCACTTCGACGCGATCGAATCCGGTTTGACCGTGTAATTGATGTTGGTAGCTACGCTCTAGCCCTGTTTTACCCACATGGGTGCTGCCGGCATAGTTGAGGCTATCGTCCCGATCCTCAAGCTGGCGCTTTTCGGCTTTCGAGATCCGCCCGATATAGCCAACGACATGCGCCAATAGGGAGGCATGAGGATAACTCCGATAAAGCCTGGCTTTGATTTCGACGCCTGGAAGCCGATAACGATTGGCGGAAATGCGCGCGACCTCTTCATCGCTTAAACGGACCTTAAGCGGCAGTGAATCAAGGCTGCGGCTTTCTTTGAGCAATTGGCGAAAGCGCCGCTTATCTTTCGGCGAAACCTCGATAATCTGATCGATGACATCCAAGGTTTGTTCAATCGATTCGGTTTGCGCAGGGGTTATTTCAAGGTTATAGGCTGGCGTGTTGTCAGCTAAGACTTCCCCTTCGCGGCTGAAAATCACCCCGCGCGCAGCCGGCACGGGGACAAGCGCGATACGGTTATCTTCAGCCTTATCCCAATAAGCATCGTGTTGCACCACTTGTAGCCATACAAAGCGCGAGAGCAAAAGACCCAAGAGCACGAGCATGAGGGCGGCAGATACGAGGCTGCGCTGCTCGAAAATGATCTTGCCTTGTGATTGCGTGCTGAGCATGGGTGTTTCTTTGCGCTTCGGTTGCGTGCTCGAGATGGGGTAGGCGATGTTGCAAGCTTAAAGCGGACGCGTGTCGTCGTATTCAACCGAGCGGCGCTGTGGCGCTAAAAGCATGGGTGCAAATAAGGGCCACAAGAGCCCTGTGCTCATCGGCGAGAGAAAAATCCACCAACCAGGAAACTCGGCACCTAAGGCTAAGCGTAACAAGACACGGCAAGCTTGGGCAATCAGCAATAAGGTGATCACATGGAGCATCTGCCCAAGCAGGCCAAAAGCCAGTAATCGTCGATGCAGCGCGACCGCACCGAAGCTAATCACCAAAAAGCCCAGCGCCTGTTCGCCGAGCACCGCGCTAGCATGAACATCTAAGAGCACGCCAAGCATGAAGGCCCAAGTAAAGCCAATCATTCGGGGCTGTTGAACCCCCCAAAAACTCAATACCAAGGCGGTCCATTGCGGGACGGCTGCGGATTGTCCCCATGGAAGAAGGTCGAGCAAAAGGGCAAACATAACGGTGAAGGCCGCGAAAAAACCATTGGCCGGCAACAAGAGCAGTTCTGGCTTTGAAAAACCATTACCAGGCCCGTTGGGAGGAAGATTCATGCTTGCCTGATCTCGCTTAGCAGAGGGTGAAACGTTTCATCGTGTTTTCTCTTTCAGCCTTTCCTTGCCTTTCTCGGCCGTCTTCTCGCGAGCCTTTTCGCCATCGCTACGCTTGTCCTTATCGGCCTGCTTGTCGTCCTCGCTGATTGGCGCCGGGCCGGCCTCAGGACCAACAATCAGCACAATGCGGCTGCGGTCGATACCGCCTGCGGGCTTGACCAGAACCCTCGGAAACGGGCTGCCTGGATTACGGTCGATTTGATGAACGAGTCCGGTCATGACGCCCGGGGGAAAGACACCATCAATGCCCGATGTCAGCAAGACGTCGCCCACTTGCATCTCGGCCGAGCTGGCTGTGAACTTCAATTCCATCACGCCGCCATGGCCGCTGCCAAACAGCACCGCTCGCTGGCCGTTTCGCTGATTTACGACGGGTACCGCCATGCTTGGATCGGTCATTGCGGTCACTTCAGCACTGCGTTGATAGCTTCGGGTCACTTGGCCGATTAGGCCTTGCGCATCCATGACAGCGTGGCCAGGCTCAACGCCGTGGCTAAGTCCTTTGTTGATAGTCAGGCGTCGGACATAGTAGTCGCGGCGCTCGCTTGTAATTTGCGCTGCCCGACTTACCCAGCTCTTGCGAGGGCTAATTTGCATCAGTGCCCGCAAATGCTGGTTTTCCTGATCGAGTTCAGCATCGCGTTGGGCTACGAGTGCCATGCTCGCAAGCAAAGTCTGTAATCGCCGATTCTCCTCGCGCAAGCCCTCAGCCTGATGCACTTCACTCACCCATTTCCGCCACCAATCGCCAGGCGAACTCACCGCTTCCTCCATGGGCAGTAGCACCGAGACCGCAGACGAGCGCAAGGGTTGCAGCCAATGCTGCCGGGTGTCAAGCCAAGCGAGCGCTATGGCTGCCAAGGCAAAACCGATAAATCGAATCGTGGCCGGTAAGCCTTGGCGAAACAGTGGCGGTGCACTGCCCTGCATCGCAGCGCCGAATTACTCGTACGTGAAAATGGAGCTTAACTGATCCATACGCTCAAGCGCCATGCCGCAGCCCTTGACCACGCAAGTGAGCGGCTCTTCGGCAATGAGGACTGGCAGACCCGTTTCTTCGACTAAAAGTCTGTCCAAATCGCGCACCAGCGCACCACCACCGGTAAGCATAATGCCGCGCTCGGTGATGTCAGCACCTAACTCAGGCGGGGTTTGCTCAAGGGCCACCTTCACTGAGGTAACGATCTGGTTGAGGGGGTCGTTGAGCGCTTCCAGAATCTCATTGGATGAGACAGTAAATGTGCGCGGTATGCCCTCGGCTAAATTGCGTCCCCGGACTTCCATTTCACGCATCTCAGCGCCCGGGAAAGCCGATCCGATTTGCTTTTTGATCGCCTCGGCAGTCGGCTCGCCGATCAGCATGCCGTAGTTGCGCCGCACATAATTCACAATCGCTTCGTCGAACTTATCGCCACCTACACGGACCGATCCTTTGTAGACCATGCCGCCAAGCGAGATAATGCCAACCTCAGTTGTACCCCCGCCGATGTCGACCACCATCGAACCACTGGCATCCGAAACAGGCAATCCAGCCCCAATCGCAGCAGCCATCGGCTCTTCGATCAAAAAAACCTGCGAGGCCCCCGCGCCAAGCGCTGATTCACGGATCGCACGCCTTTCAACCTGGGTCGAGCCACAGGGTACGCAAATGATGATGCGAGGACTTGGCGAAAACAGGCGCGAGTCATGCACCATCTTGATGAATTGCTTGAGCATTTGCTCAGTGACCGTAAAGTCTGCGATCACGCCATCTTTCATCGGCCGGATTGCTTCGATGTTGCCGGGCACCTTACCGAGCATTTGCTTGGCTAATGCCCCTACCGCAGCGATCGTTTTTTTACCGCTCGGACCACCCTCGGTGCGGATTGCCACCACAGAGGGTTCGTTGAGCACAATACCCTTGCCACGCACGTAAATCAGCGTGTTTGCGGTACCCAAATCGATGGCAAGGTCGGTGGAAAAATATTTACGGACGAATCCGAACATGAGGGGCTCGGCAAAGAAAGCTCAAAGGAAGCATCATACCTTGGTTAGAATCGGGGCATCATGCATTTAACTGAAGAAGACATTCGGCGCCTTGCGCGTCTGGCGCGTTTGGCCATGCCTGCCAGTGAGTTGGGCCCGGTCCAAGCCAAGCTCAATGCGGTGATGGGCCTTATTGAAAGCCTGCAATCGGTCGATACCCAGTCGGTGATGCCGATGTCCCACCCCCACGACCCGTTGTTGCGTTTGCGCGACGACCTTCCCAGCGAAGCGGATCAGCGCGCGGACTTGCAAGCCCCGGCTCCGCTGGTCCGAGACGGGCTTTACCTGGTTCCCCGGGTGATTGAGTGAACCAAGGATGAGTGAAAATAGTCGTCTTCTTGCGCTTGCAAAGGCCTTGCGTCGCGGTGAAACGTCGAGCGAACAACTGACCAGGGAGGCGCTCGCGCGCATCAGTCAAAGTAAGCTCAACGCTTTTATCGATGTCTTGCCCGAACGAAGTATCGAGCAGGCAAAGGCTGCCGATCAACGTCTTGCTGCAGGCGATGATCATCCCCTGCTCGGTATTCCGCTTGCGCATAAAGATATTTTTGTCACCCGACATTGGCGCTCGACGGCGGGTTCGCGCATGCTTGCCAACTATGTGAGTCCTTTTGATGCCGCGGTGGTTGAACGCCTGGCTCAGGCTGGGATGGTTTGTGTCGGTAAGCTCAATTGCGATGAATTTGCGATGGGTTCCACCAATGAGCACTCTTATTTTGGCGCAGTATCCAATCCCTGGGATCATCAACGCGTACCCGGTGGTTCTTCGGGCGCTTCGGCAGCGGTTGTCGCTGCGGGCATGCTTGAGGCCACAACGGGTACCGACACAGGCGGCTCCATACGACAGCCTGCTGCGCTTTGCGGGGTGACGGGTATCAAGCCTTCTTACGGACGGGTATCGCGATGGGGCATGATCGCTTTTGCTTCAAGTCTTGATCAGGCAGGACCGATGGCACGAAGCGCTGCGGACTGCGCCTTACTTTTGCAAGCCATGGCCGGTTTTGATGCCCGTGATGCGACCTGTCGCGATTTGCCTGTCGAAAACTTTAGCCGGGGCATCGGGCGAGCGCTTGAGCATGCCAGCGAGTCGATGCCTTTGCGGGGCTTGCGCATTGGTTTACCGACCGAATGGTTTGCCGACGGGCTCGATGCCGGCCAGCGTCGGGTTATTGAAGCGGCGATTGCCGATCTCGAGCGGCTAGGCGCTCAAAGCTTAAGCGTGAGCCTGCCGCGGACCGACTTGTCAATTCCTGCCTACTATGTGATTGCGCCCGCGGAAGCTTCAAGTAATTTGGCACGTTTTGATGGCGTACGTTTTGGACATCGTGCAAGCGAGGTCAGCGATCTTGAATCGCTTTACGAACGCTCGCGCGCTGAAGGATTCGGTGCTGAGGTAAAGCGACGGATTATGGTCGGGACTTATGTGCTTTCCCAGGGCTATTACGATGCGTATTATGTGCAAGCGCAAAGGCTAAGGCGTCTGATTGCCCAGGATTTTGCCCAAGCGCTGAGCCATTGTGACCTCTTGCTTGGTCCGGTCACGCCGACTGCTGCCTGGCTCAAGGGTGCGATGCAAGACGACCCGACTCAAATGTATTTAGCCGATGTTTACACCTTGGGCGCAAGCCTTGCCGGGCTGCCCGGTATGTCTGTACCTTGCGGGTTTGTCGGCGAACCAGGCCTGCCTGTTGGGATGCAATTGGTTGGTGCTGACTGCTCCGAGGCTTTGTTATTGCAGGTTGCTGATCTTTATCAGCAAGCCACAGCCCACCATCGGGCGATGCCCGCGGAGGCGTCCTCATGCTAATCCCGCAAGGCTGGGAACTTGTGATCGGCTTGGAGACCCACGTACAGCTGCAAACTCGTAGCAAGATTTTCTCGGGCGCATCCACAGCCTTTGGCGCTGAGCCAAACCGACAGGCCTGCGCGGTCGATTTGGGATTGCCTGGGGTATTGCCGGTACTTAACCGCGAGGCGGTCGCTTTGGCGATTCGATTCGGGCTTGCCGTGGGTGGCCAGATTGCGCAGCGTTCCATTTTTGCGCGCAAGAACTATTTTTATCCGGACTTACCCAAGGGCTACCAGATCAGCCAATATGAGATTCCGGTGGTAAGCGGAGGCAGCATCGACATCGGCGACATGCGGGTCGAGCTCACACGCGCCCACCTGGAGGAAGACGCTGGAAAAAGCCTGCATGAAGACTATGCAGGATTCACAGGTATCGATTTAAACCGTGCCGGTACACCCTTGCTCGAAATCGTTTCAGAGCCGCAAATGCGCTCAGCGGCCCAGGCGGTGGCCTATGCAAAACAATTGCATGCCTTGGTGGTTTGGCTTGGGATTTGTGACGGGAGTATGCAAGAGGGATCATTTCGGGTCGATGCCAATGTGTCGGTGCGAAGGCTCGGTGATGTCAAACTCGGCACCCGCTGCGAGATCAAAAACCTCAACTCTTTTCGTTTTCTCGAACAAGCCATCCAGGTTGAGGCCTTGCGCCAAATCGATGCCTTGCAAGACGGGGTGGCCATCACCCAGCAAACACGTCTTTACGATCCAGACGCGAACGAAACCCGCGCCATGCGCAGTAAAGAAGATGCCCACGATTACCGCTATTTCCCAGACCCCGACCTGCCACCGCTTGTGATTAGCGAAGCGCTTATTCAAGCTCAGCGTGAGGCCATGCCTGAGCTCGCTGCCGCGATGCGGGCACGCTGGCAGCAGGCTTACAGCCTATCGGACTACGACTTGCAATCGCTGAGCGCAAGCCGCGCCACGGCCAATTATTTCGAGGCGTTGCTCGCTGTGCTGCAGTTACATGGTGATACAAGCAAGGCACAGCAATGGCCTAAGCTTTGCGCGAATTGGGTCTTAGGTGAGGTGGCGGCGGCCTGCAATCGGCATGCATGCTCAATCGACGCGGCCGAAGTATCGCCGGTCCTGCTAGCGGCTTTGTTGATACGGAGTGAAGACGGCAGTATCTCAGCTAAGACTGCGCGGACCTTATTTGTGAGCCTGTGGGATGAAGCTGCCGACGCCACGCCTGCCGATGCTTTGTTAGATGAGCTCAACGCCGCACTGAAAAAGCTCGACCGCTTGATTGACGCGCAAGGTCTGCGCCAACTCAACGATGACGCCGCCCTGACGGCAATCGTCGATCAAGTGCTTGCAGCCAACCCCAAATCAGTGGCTGAGTTTCTCTCGGGCAAGGACAAGGCGCTTAATGCCTTGGTAGGGCAGGTGATGAAGGCAAGTGCCGGCAAAGCGAATCCAGGCCAGGTGAATCAGCTTTTGCGTGCTAGGGTGCAGCCATAACGCGCTCGATACGCAGCAAGCGGCGCACGCCAGCGTGACAGCTCAGCATCCTCGCGCTCTTCCAAATAGCCAATCAAATCATCAAGGCAGGCAAGCGCAAACACCGGTACACCGTAGCGTTGCTGAACATCCTCAACAGCCGAATAAGTTCCAATCTCCTCGGCCGTACCCGAGCGCTCCTGGCGATCAAGCGCAATTAAGACGCCAGCCACTTCAGCCCCCTGGCTTTTGATGAGGGCCACCGATTCGCCTACCGAGGTGCCTGCTGAAATCACATCATCGATGATGAGCACGCGACCGCTCAAAGCCGCACCAACGATCACACCCCCTTCGCCATGATCCTTGGCTTCTTTGCGGTTGTAGGCGAAATGCATGTTTTGACCGGCCTGGGCCAAAGCGACTGCTGTGCAAGCGGCCAGCGTAATCCCCTTGTAGGCGGGGCCAAAAAGCATGTCGTAGTGGATCGCCCCGGTACGGCTCGCTTCTTGAAGTTTGCGCGCATAAAACCTGGCCAGCTCGCCAAGCCTTTGCCCGTCATGAAAAAGCCCGGCATTAAAAAAGTAGGGGCTTAATCTTCCTGCTTTGGTTTTGAACTCACCGAAACGCAGCACGCCTGCAGCAAGGGCGAATTCGATGAAGTCTTTGGCGTTGTGGTTCTGGTCAGTCGTGCGTTGCTGTTGTCGTGTGCTAGGGCCTTGGTGGGGTGCCGCTGGATTGTTGGTTGAGCTTTGCATGATGTCGGCTTGATAGCTTTGGTGATGGAGGCAGCGCTAGGCAGTCATGAAACAATGGCGATCATGACATAGGGGCGGAGGTGGAAGGTGTTTCGTGTGACCAGCTTTAATCTGAACGGAATCCGAGCCGCAAGCCGAAAAGGCTGGTTGCAATGGGCTGCAGATCACAACGCCGATGTGATTTGCGTGCAAGAAATCAAGGCCCAGGAAAAAGACCTTGACGCTTCGATGTGGGCGATTCAAGGTCCGCGGGGCGAGCTCAAGGGCTATTTTTTCCCGGCACAAAAGCCTGGTTATGCAGGCACGGCAATTTACAGTTTGCACCCACCGCTTGAGCTTTTTCGGGGTTTCGGCGAAGCCGAGTTCGATGACGAAGGGCGCTATATCGAAATCGACTTGGGTGCTTTTGCGGTGATTTCGCTTTATGTGCCCTCGGGATCAAGCAGCGAGGAGCGACTGGCTTCCAAGTTTCGGTTTATGCGCCGCTTCGAGTCGCATGTAAAAACCCTCAACCATCGTGGCAAGCCCTATGTGATTGCTGCCGATTGGAATGTGGCGCATCGCGAGATTGATTTGAAGAATTGGCGATCGAATCAACGCAACCCCGGGTTTTTACCCGAAGAAAGGCAGTGGATCGAGGGACTTATCAAGGAGCAAGGCCTTGTCGACGTGTTTAGGACCTTAGCGCCCGAGCAGGTGATGTACACCTGGTGGAGTCATCGCGGTGCAGCCTTTGCCAATGATGTGGGTTGGCGCCTGGACTACCAACTCGCTCATCCGGAGATGGCCGCACGGGCTCGTGCCTGGCAAGTGAATCGTGAGCCTAGGTTTTCGGACCATGCCCCGTTCACGGTTGACTATGACATTGCCCTGTCCTAGCAAGGCTCGAAGTGCGCTTGGTTGGGCCAGCGGGAAGCAGTCCTCGGAGTGCGCTTGGTTGAGAAGGCGGGATGCAATGCTCAAACGCGGCCGCTCAGCGAGGCTTTGTTCGCTCGTAGATCGGCATAACCTTGGGTAGTGCCTTGCGTATGTCGGCAATACGCGATTCATGCGAGGGGTGGGTAGAAAGCCATTGCGGTGGCGTACCCTGGCCGTTTGAGGCGCTCGACATTTTTTCCCAAAGGCTGATGCCTGCACGAGGGTCAAAGCCTGCTCGTGCACTTAAGTCCATACCAAGCAAATCGGCCTCGCTTTCATCATCGCGGCTGAACTTAAGCATGGTCACATTTGAAACGCCTCGGGCGACCTGGCCGCCAATATCGCCATAACCCATCACTTGCGAGAGGATCGATGCACCGATGGTTAAGCCCTGGGCGATCATCGCTTTGCTTTGGCGTTCGCGACCGTGCTCGCGTAGGGCGTGGGCGATTTCGTGCCCCATGATGAAAGCAATTTCATCATCACTTAACTGCAAGCGTTCGATGATGCCCGTGTAAAACGCGATTTTTCCCCCGGGCATGGCAAAGGCATTCAAGGCCTGCGACCCGATCAACGAGACCTCCCAGCGCCATTGCGAAGCTCGATCGTTGTATCGTGCCGCATGCGGCAAAAGCCTTTTTGCGATGTTTTGCAGCCGCACTAATTTGGGGTGACCCTCGGGAGCAAGCGCGCGCTGCGATGCTGCACGCTCGCGCATTTGATCGTATTGCAAGGCTGCTTGTCGCTCGAGTTGTTCGGCAGAAACAAGATCGGCGACTTTGGAGCGCGGGGGTAAGTCGATGCCATCGGCGCGCAAGCCAAGTGGCGAGAGTGCTGCCATCACACACAAGAATGGTAGGAGATAGCAAAAGAGTGCTGGGGCAATGATGCCAAAGCGCAGATTTGCTCGACGATGACACAAGGACGACATGCTCAATGGCTGAACCAAAGTGACGTTGGACAAGTTAGAAACAGGATGGCTTAGCTGGGTGCTTGATCAAGCAAGGTTAGACTTGGACTGATGAACTTTAGCGCGCTTTATTTTAGAAAGCCGATGTTGGTGCTTGCGCTTTTGGGGTTTTCAAGCGGTCTGCCTTTGGCGCTTTCGGGGGCGACACTTCAAGCCTGGCTGACGGTCGAAGGCCTCGACCTCAAAACCATCGGTTTTTTTGCCCTTGTCGGGCTGCCCTACACCTTTAAGTTTGCCTGGGCGCCCCTGCTCGATCGCTTTGATGTGCCAGGCCTGCCCAGGCGCAAAGGCTGGATGGCTTTATGCCCCGCGCTCATTGCGCTCCTGTGCTTTGCCATGTCAGGCCTTGAACCGGCCAAGGATATCTACCTGCTCGGTGGGCTCGCGGTGATGCTGGCCTTTGTGTCGGCAAGCAATGACGTGGTTTTTGATGCTTATCGCAACGAGTTGTTGGCCGCTGAAGAGCGCGGTGCAGGCGCTGCCGTCTCGGTCTTTGCCTACCGTGTCGCGATGCTGGTCTCAGGTGGTCTCGCGCTCATGCTTGCTGATTGGTGGTTTGGCTGGCAGGGTTTGTTTCGTGTGATGGCCCTTATCTTCACCTTGATTGCCATCGCAGTGCTTTGGGTGCCGGTGGTCGCTTCGAGCCCAGCCAAAACCTCAGCGTGGGTGGAATGGCGTGGCTTTTTGGTGATGCTGGCCGTTGGGGGTTTTGTCTACGGACTGGGTGCTCAGTTTGTACCGCAAGCAAGCCAAGCGTTTTCGCCACGCGCAAACCAGTTCTTAAAACTTGGCTTTGACAGCGTGTTGATGCTTACCGCCTTTGCTGCTGCACTTTGGGCTGCTCGCTCGGTCCGTTTCCCATCGCTCATGGAGCCCTGGGACGCGTTTTTTGCCCAGCCACGGGCTGTTGCCTTGCTCGCATTGGTTGTGTTTTACAAGCTAGGCGATGCCTTTGCGGGCGCGCTTTCAACCGCCTTTTTGCTTCGCGGGCTTGGCTTTAGCGCAGCCGAGGTGGGTGCTGTTAACAAAGCACTGGGCTTGGCGGCGACGATTGTTGGTGCCTTGCTCGGTGGTTGGTATTTGGCAAGACGCCAGCTCGCCCAAAGCCTATGGCCTGCACTTTGGTGGTTTGGCATCGCTCAGGCGCTTTCAAACCTTGCCTACTGGACGCTTGCGGTCAGCGAAAAATCCTACGGGCTCATGGCATCGGCCATTGCCATTGAAAATCTTTGTGGCGGCATGGGAACCGCTGCATTTGTCGCTTTGCTTATGACGCTGACCGATCGACGTTTTAGCGCCGCCCAGTTTGCCTTGCTCTCGGCACTGGCCGCTGTTGGCAGGGTTTATGTGGGGCCAAGTGCGGGCTTATTAGCCGAGCAATTCGGCTGGCCAAGCTTTTTTGCTTCAACGCTGCTCGCTGCGATGCCTGGTCTTGCTTTGTTGTACCTGCTTAGGAAGCGAATCGAAACGCTAGCAGCCCGTACTGCGTGCCACAATGAAGTTCAGCAACAAACTTAGCAAGCTCAGCGCCCTTTGGAGGAAATATGCAAGAGGTTTTTATTTGTGATGGTGTACGCACGCCGATTGGCCGTTATGGCGGCTCCTTGTCGTCGATTCGTACCGACGATTTAGCGGCTATCTCACTGGCAGCCCTGCTCAAGCGCAATCCAAGCCTTGCCCCGGAAATAATCGAGGAAGTGATCTTAGGATGCGCGAATCAGGCGGGTGAGGACAATCGTAACGTGGCCAGAATGGCAAGTTTGCTCGCTGGTCTGCCGCAAACAGTCCCGGCTGCAACCATCAACCGGCTTTGCGGATCGGGAATGGATGCAATTGGCACGATTGCGCGCGCGATTCGAGCAGGTGAAATTGCTATCGGTATCGGTGGTGGGGTGGAGAGCATGTCGCGTGCGCCCTTTGTCATGCCCAAGGCCGATAGCGCTTTTTCACGCAGTAATGCGGTCTATGACACAACCATTGGCTGGCGCTTTATCAACCCCAAAATGAAGGTGGCTTATGGCGTCGATCAAATGCCAGAAACCGCTGAGCATGTCGCTTCCGATCTCGCCATCTCGCGTGAGGATCAAGACGCATTTGCCTTAAGAAGCCAGCAACGTTGTGCAGCCGCTCAGGAAGCGGGGTTTTTTGATGCCGAGATTCAGCCAGTTGAGTTGCCCTCGAAAAAGGGGGCACCGACGCTATTTGCCAAGGATGAGCATCCTCGTGCCGATACCAGCGTCGAATCCTTAGCCAAACTCAAGCCAGTGGTTAAAGCCGATGGCAGTGTCACTGCAGGCAACGCCTCCGGGGTAAATGACGGTTCAGCCGCTGTACTGCTTGCCAGCGAAGCCGCAGCCAAGGCTCAAGGGCTTGAGCCGCGCGCTCGAATTGTGGCTATGACAACTGCGGGTGTTGCGCCGAGGGTGATGGGGCTTGGGCCTGTGCCAGCAACTCAAAAACTACTCCAACGCACGCAATTGACGCTGGCCGATATCGACTGGTTTGAGCTCAACGAAGCCTTTGCCGCGCAATCCTTGGGATGCACACGCCAATTAGGGCTTCTCGATGATGATCCCCGAGTCAATCCGAATGGTGGTGCGATTGCACTTGGTCACCCGCTGGGTGCTTCGGGGGCCAGACTTGTGATGACGGCAGTGAATCAACTGCATCGCAGCAAGGCCAAGCGCGCGATCACCACCATGTGCATTGGCGTGGGACAGGGGATTGCGATGCTCATTGAGCGGGTTTGATCTTGGGGTCTTGAAAAATCGCAAGGCGTACCGATTTAGAGAACATCGGCGGTGTATCAAGATTTGCATCGCTTCATTCATAACGTTCTTAATCGGAGATCATGATGACACGCATCAGCCTTTATGAGCCTTTCGCCTCGGTTTTTCCTGCTGACCTTTTTGCCAATGCTGTGGCTGGGTCGAGTTGGCCAGAGTGGTCGCGATCGATACCAGCAGCGGCGGCACCGATTTCGCGCGGTCTTGCAAGCACTCACACGCTTGCGATGCCGGTTGATGTGATCGAAACTGCAACCGGATGGACGATTCGTGCTGAACTTGCTGGTGTGGCTAAAGACCAGATCGATATACAAATTGACAGCAATACGGTAAGTATAACTGCTAAGCGTGAGCGCAAGTCAGAGCTCAAAGATGGCGAGCGTTTGCTGCGTGGGGAGATTGCCTCAGGATCGGTCATGCGTAGTTTTGCCATGCCCGCAGAGCTCGACGAATCGGCCGCAAGCGCGAAGTTTGAAGCGGGCATCTTGACGCTTGAACTACCGCGCAAGCAGGCACAACTTGCTCGAAAACTAGCCGTGCAATAAATTAAACCTGATGGGCTTGAGAGAGCCCGCACCAGTCGAGCGCCGCAGGCCTGGCTGCCAGGTTTGCGGCGGTTTGTTTCTTGATCACTACGAGGACTTGCAAGTCATGGATTTAGAGGTTAAGGGTATGCACTGTCAGTCCTGTGTCAAGGCCATCAAGCGTGCCATTCATGCGCTTGATGATCAGGCAAGCGTCGATGTTGACCTCGCCCAATCACAGGTAAAGGTCCTAGCGAGCAGTTTGTCGGCAGGCGATCTACAGGCGGCGATTGAAGACGCAGGTTTTGAAGTAACAAGTCTTCGTCCTTAGATAAGCTCACAACATCTAAGGTCATGGGCGTGATCCCTTGAGCGCTTTGTTATCCGTGGACCTTCGCATCGAAGGAATGACATGCGCAGCATGCGCAAGCCGGATCGAGCGCGCTTTGACGAGGCGCAATGGCATCGAAAGCGTCAAGGTGAATTTAGTCCATGAAAAAGCCAGAGTCCGTTTTGATAAGGAGCAAGTGAGTAGCGAGGACTTGCTGAAATGGATCGACAGCATCGGCTTTAAGGCAAGCCTTTTGCAAACCGATCAAGCAAGCAGTCAAGCGCAGGCACGAAAGCGAGCAGCCAAGCAAAGCGAGCGTCGGGAGGCAGTGCTCATTACTCTAAGCGCCCTACTTACCTTACCCTTGATGCTTCCCTGGTTGTCAGCCTGGCAGCAAGCGCTGCTTGCAAGTATCGTGCAATCAGTGATGGGTTATCGTTTTTATCGCGGTGGCTATCAGGCTTTGCGAGGCGGATCGCCCAATATGGATTTGTTGGTGGCGATTGGAACGAGCGCTGCCTGGGGATTGAGTTGCTGGAAATTACTAAGCCATGGGCTCGATGTGCAGCCCCACGAGCATTTATATTTTGAAGCAAGTGCTGCTGTGATCACCATGGTCCGCCTTGGCAAGTGGCTTGAGTCGCGCGCCAAGACCAAAGCCATCGCTGCGATGGACGCCATGCAAGAACTGCAGCCGCAACGCGCTTTCCTGATCACAGAGTCCCAGTTAAGTGATCAAGTTGCAGCGATCGCTTATCGCGAACTTGCTATCGACGATTTAATGGTGGGCGATCGAGTTTTGGTCAAACCTGGTGGCCAAATACCACTCGATGGCATGGTTCGCATGGGCGAATCGAGCGTCGACGAATCGATGTTTACGGGTGAGAGCCGACCGATCCATAAGCAAGTTGGTGACCATGTGATCGGCGGCACACTTAATCGTGAGGGTTTACTGCATGTGGAAGTTACAGCGCTTGCGCAACGCGGTCTGTTATCGCGAATGATCGAAGCGATCGAAAAAGCGCAACTTGAGCAAGCGCCGATTCAGCGCCTCGTCGATCGCGTAAGCGCAGTCTTTGTTCCGCTGGTTGTTTTTATAGCGCTTCTAAGCCTTCTTGGTGGTTATGCCTGGCACGGCGATCTGGAGGCAGCGAGCATTGCCGCCGTTTCGGTATTGGTGATTGCCTGTCCTTGTGCGCTCGGTCTAGCCACGCCCACTGCGATTGCGGTGGCAACAGGCTTGGCAGCTCGACGAGGTATTCTGATTCGGGATGTGGCAGCGCTTGAGTGCCTTCACCAGATCAAGATCATGGCCTTTGATAAGACCGGTACCCTCACTGAAGCAAAACCGCGACTCATCGCACAGGCAAGTTGGGACGCGTTTGAGACGATGCATTTGGCGCTTGCTGCATCGCTTTCGCAAACTTCAGAGCATCCTTTAGCTAAGGCTTTGATAGAAGCGGCTCAAGCGCAAGGCCTGCGTGCTTCCCGACATTTTGACCGATGGCAAGCGTTACCGGGCCGCGGTATCGAAGCGGCAAGCGGATCGCAAGCTTGGCGGCTGGGCTCACCAAGCTGGGTGCTCCAAGATCTAGATCAAGCTTTGCTCCCTGAGCAAACATGGCAAGCCTTTAAACATGGTTTGGATCAGCATGTAGCTCAAGGCTACAGCCTAAGCGTTTTGGCAGTAGCTGACCTTGATTCCGATAGCCTGGCCTGTGGTCATGCCGATGGTCTTGCTCCTCGTCATACCGCTAGCGGCGGGGCCCGTGGCGGCTGGCGTGTGCTCGCCTGGTACGCCTTTGATGATCATCTGCGCGAAGGCGCAAAAGAGGTGATTCGGGCCGTCCATGCGATGGGGCTCCATACGGCACTACTGAGCGGAGACGCACAAGTCCTTGTCAAACGACTTGCCA
>JACCEE010725733.1_pt1 | contig 66604 bp, 61 predicted proteins | sample 7449931 | NCBI WGS metagenome assembly JACCEE01 (sample SAMN15323457, study PRJNA562643) | freshwater metagenome | isolation source: river surface water | place: USA:Blue River Watershed | collected 2017-08-19
CTGTAATGAATGAGCTAGAAAAATCGCCTGAAGTAATTTTATTTATAGATGAAATCCATACTATTATTGGCGCAGGTGGAGCTTCTGGATCTTTAGATGCTTCCAATATGTTTAAACCTGCTTTAGCACGTGGCGAGTTACAATGTATTGGTGCTACTACTTTAGATGAATATCGCCAGTATATCGAAAAAGATGGTGCGCTAGAGCGTCGTTTCCAAAAAGTATTGGTAGAACCTACTACTGAAGAAGAAACTATTCAGATTTTAAATAATATCAAAGCTAAATACGAAGATCATCACAATGTTAATTACACGCCGGAAGCAATTGAGGCTTGTGTTAAAATGACTTCAAGATATATTACGGATAGACATTTACCAGATAAAGCTATTGATGCTTTAGATGAATCTGGTTCTAGAGTTCATATTACTAACATCAATGTTCCTGTAGAAATTATCAATATCGAAAAGGATATCGAAAAGGTTAAAGAAGACAAGAAAAAAGTAGTTAAGAGTCAGAAATATGAAGAAGCTGCTAGATTACGTGATCAAGAAAGACAATTGATTGAAAAACTAGAAGCTGCTAAATTACGCTGGGAAGAGGAAACTAAAACGCATAGGGAAACTGTTACAGAAGATGATGTTGCTGAAGTAATTGGAATGATGACAGGTATCCCAACCAGAAGAATTGCCGAAAAAGAAAGTGGAAGATTAGCTAGAATGCACGAAGAATTACAAGGTAAAGTAATTGGTCAAGATGAAGCTATAGCGAAAGTAGTAAAAGCCATACAAAGAAATAGAGCAGGTTTAAAAGATCCAAACAAACCTATTGGTTCTTTCATATTTTTAGGCCCAACAGGAGTTGGTAAAACTCAATTATGTAAGGAATTAGCAAAATACATGTTTGAAAGTGAAGATTCTTTAATTAGAATCGACATGAGTGAATACATGGAAAAATTTGCTATTTCAAGATTAATTGGAGCGCCTCCAGGTTATGTTGGATATGAAGAAGGTGGACAATTAACCGAAAAAGTTAGAAGAAAACCATACTCTATTGTGTTGTTAGATGAAATTGAAAAAGCTCATCCAGATGTATTTAACTTGTTATTACAAGCATTAGACGACGGACAGCTAACAGATAGTTTGGGTAGAAAAGTGGATTTTAAAAACACTGTAATTATAATGACATCTAACATAGGAACTCGTCAGTTAAAAGACTTTGGATCAGGAGTTGGTTTCCAAACTTCAGCAAAAGTTTCTGGTAAAGACGACCATGCCAAAGGAGTAATTACAAATGCGTTAAAAAAATCATTTTCTCCAGAGTTTTTAAATAGAATTGATGACGTAATTTTATTTAACTCATTAAAACAAGAAGATATCTTTAAGATAATTGATTTAGAGTTAATTAAATTGTTTAAACGAGTAAACGAATTAGGCTATACTATTCAGCTATCCGAAAAAGCAAAGGATTTTATTGCTAGAAAAGGTTTTGATAGCGAATATGGAGCTCGTCCACTAAAACGTGCAATTCAAAAATATCTTGAAGATATTTTAGCTGAAGAAATTATCAGTTCAAAATTAAAGGAAGGCGATACGATACAAATCGACTTTGATGAAGAAAAAACAGAAATTACTGTTAAAATAAATTCGGCAAATGCGGAATTAAATTAAATAAAAAAGGACATTGTAAAATGTCCTTTTTTATTTTTCTCAACAAAAAATTATTATGAAAACAATATTATTAGCAGGTGGAACTGGATTAATTGGCAAAGAGTTAAGTTTAAAACTTAAAAGTGAGGGATATCAAGTAAGAATTTTAAGCAGGCAAAAAAGTGATTATACCAGAGGTATTTACAATTGGAATCCATATGATGGAATAATAGACGCTGAAGCTATTAAAAATGTAGATATACTAATAAACTTAGTTGGAGAGGGAATTGCAGATAAAAAATGGACTGGCGAACGCAAAAAAGCATTAATTGACTCTAGAGTAACACCTACTAATTTTTTATATGAATCTTTTAAAAACACTACATCATTACAACAGTATATTTCAGCATCAGGAATAAATTGTTATGGTTACGATAATTATGATAAAATATATACCGAAGAAGATGTATTTGGTAACGATTTTTTATCCCAAGTTGTTGAAAAATGGGAAAATGCTGCAAATCAATTCAACAATATATGTTTAGTGAGTAAATTACGAATATCGGTAGTTTTAACTCCAAATGGAGGCGCTTTGCCAAAAATAGCTCAGCCAATAAAATTATACATAGGGTCAGCATTAGGCACTGGAAAACAATGGATGCCTTGGATTTCAATGGAAGATTTGTTAAGAATGTTTGTATTTGTTACACAAAATAAATTAGAAGGTACATACAACGCTTTAGCAAATACAAACACTAATAAAAAGTTTACTCAAGAATTAGCATTTTTTTTGAAAAAACCCTTATTTTTACCTAATGTACCTGCTTTTATTTTAAGATTATTTCTTGGAGAAATGTCTACTGTAGTTTTAGAGGGATTACAAGCTTCAAATGATAAAATTAAAAACAAAGGATTTACATTTATGCATAACAATTTACAAGATGCATTTAAAAATTTAGGTAAATTTTAAAAAAAATGAAAAGTTTAAAGATTTTAATAATTGAAGACGATAGCTTATTTGCTGCAAAAATAAACCATTTTTTAACTTCAAGTAAAAATGAAGTTACAATTGTAGATAATGTTGCAAGAGGAGCACATTTTGTAACCAGCTTAAAACCGGATTTTATTATTTTAGACAATAAATTACCACGAACAGACGGTGTTGAAGTGATTGATTTTTATAGAGAATTGTCTCCAAATAGTAAAATCATATTAATGTCGGGAAATTATAGTGTAGAAGATATTGCAATTGCGATTCAAAAGAAAGTAAATTATATTTTTGAAAAAAGTGAAATAACACAAAATTTATTACTAGAAGTTATTGAAAATCTTGTTAATACAGAAAATACATCTATTAATAGTATGGTTAACAAGTTGAAAAAAATGTTCAGTAATTCCAAATTACCTTTAAATAAAAATAAAATTGTTGTATTAGACGATGATGATATATTTATTGCTAAATTAAAAAACATCATACAGCAAAAGTTTAATTTAGATGTAATATGTTTCGAAAGCGAAAATGAATTTTATAAAAATATTATCGAAATAAAACCTAAAGTAATTTTACTCGACTATTTATTACCTAATACTAATGCTGTAGAAATTATTAAAACTTTAAAAAAAATACATTTACAGTCTAAAATAATACTCATCAGCTCGCAAAATAATCCAGAAGTAGTTTTAGAACTTAACGCATTAGGAATAGATGGCTATTTGATAAAAGATGAGGGTTGGGAACATAAAATTATCGAAAACTATTCATACATTCTTAATGCGTAAATTATAAAATATGGAATTATCACTATTGGATAATTTTCAAAATGATATTGTTTTTGAAATTGTTCAAAACCATAAAGATGATATTTTAAAATTTATTCATGTTTTAGATTACATTAATTCAAAAGGATTAACAATTGGTACATTTCATGAAAAAACTAAAATAACAGATTATGTATCTACAAATTTTAGCAATTTTTTAAACGATATAAATCCTATAATTCATTTTGCAAAAGAATTTAAAAATCAAAATTCTCTTACTATTGATAGTTTATCAAAAAAAATAAAAATCCAAAATAATTACTCTTTTGATAAAATTTTAATTACACCCATTGAAATTAATTCTATAATTATAGGAAAAGTAATTTTAGGGATTACTGCAGATAAAGACAACGAATTATTTTATGAAACAGTACATAACAATATCGAATGTTTAAAAAAAACTATTTTTAATTCCATAAATTTTTCATTCTTTCAAAAGAGAAATCAATTCTACAATATCTCATTAGATTTAATGTTTGTTGCAAATTTAAGAGGTGAAATTGCTGATTTGAACCCACAAGTTGAATATTTTTTAGGTATTCCAAAAGCTGAAATTATTAGTCATTCTATATTAAAATATCTACATCCAGATGATATTTCAAAAACTATTCAGGCTTTAACCGACTTAAAGAAAAATAAAATTTTAAAAGGATTTTCAACTAAAGTTTTAACACATAAAAAAACATATAAAAACATACAGTGGAATGCAATATCTGATGAACAATATATGTATGTAGTTGGAAGAGATTTAACAGATGATGAAAATGTAAAAAATGAATTAATTAAGGTAAATGCAATTTTAAAACAAGCTGAAAAAGTAACCAAAATGGGAGCTTGGGAATTGGATGTAGCCACAGGTTCAACTTTTTGGACTGATGAAGTTTATGCAATACATGAATTAGAAAAAGGTTTTGACCATAATAAATTAAATGGCATAGAATTTTACCATCCAGATTATCGAAAAGTTATATCTGATGCTATAGAGAATTCTATTATCCATCAAACTCAGTTTGATGTTACTTGTAAATTTATTGGTTCAAAAGGTACATTAAAATGGGTTAGATCGAGTGGAATTCCTTTAGTTGAAAACAATAGTGTCACAAAAATTTTCGGCGTTTTTATCGATGTAACTAAAGAAGAAAATAACAAAATTAAAGCTGATCTAGAAAAGTTTAAATTAGATGCTATAATCCAAGGAACAAATGTAGGAACATGGGAATGGAATATACAAAATGGTCAAACCGTATTTAATGAAAAATGGGCCGAAATAATTGGCTATACCTTAAATGAATTAAAACCTGTAGACATAAATACCTGGATGAAATACGCTCATCCTGATGATTTAAAAAAATCTGGTGAGTTACTTAATGCTCATTTTAATGGCAAATCGGATTTTTACTCATGTGAATCTAGAATGTTGCATAAAAATGGTAATTGGATTTGGGTTTTAGATAGAGGAAAAGTTGTTTCATGGACAAATGATGGAAAACCTTTAATGATGTATGGAACACATCAAGATATTACTATTCAAAAAGAATTAGAACTTAATTTAACTAATCAAAATCTATTAATTAATCAATTTTTCGACTTATCTCCTATAGGGCTTGCTGTAAACGAATTTAATGGAGGTAAGTTTTTACAAATAAATTCTGCTCTTTTAGATATTGTTGGATATAGTAAAGAAGAATTTTTAAACTTGAATTATTTTGATTTAACTCCCGAAAAATATTATGGTGAAGAGATTGAAATGATTGAATCTCTCAAGAGAACAGGAGTTTATGGTCCTTTTGAAAAAGAATATATTCATAAAAATGGAAATTTAATTCCAGTTTTACTAAAAGGAGTTTTAGTAAAAGATGAGAATGAAGGCGATAAAATTTGGTCGGTTATTGAAGATATATCTGAAAGAAAAAAAACAGAAAAAACACAACAGTGGAACTTCAATTTTCAAAAATTAATAGCCAAACACAGTTCAATATTTGTTAAAACTAACGAATTAAATTTTAATAAAAATGTAAATGACTTTTTAAAGGAATTTGGAGAGTTTTTTAATGTAGACAGAGCTTATATTTTTACATCAGAAGATAATTTAAAAACAGTTAGTAATGAATTTGAATGGTGCGCAAATGGTATTGATGCTGAAATGCAAAACTTATTAAATGTACCCATGAAAGAATTTAAATTTTTAAAAACTAATTTAGAAAAATTTGGATTCGCTCATTTACCTAACTTAGAAATTTTAGAAGATACTGAGGAGAAATCAGAATATCAACGACAAAAAATTCAATCTTTAGTTTGTGCAGAAATAAGTATTCAAGATAAAAAAATTGGATTTTTTGGATTTGATGCAGTAAAGTCAAAAAAAGAATGGAGTACATTTGAAATTCATTCATTAAAATTATTAGCAAATACCCTTGCAGATTTATTTTTAAAAAGAACTAAAGAAAGATTATTAATTGAAAATCAACAAAAATTACAAAATGCTTTAAAAATTAAAGATGAATTTTTAACTAATATTAGTCACGAAATTCGAACCCCACTAAATGCAATTATGGGATTTGGTGAAATTTTGGAAAAAACTAATTTAAGTACCGAACAAAAAGAGGTAGTTGATATTATATCTTTAGCATCTAAAAAATTAATGAATATTTTAAATGATGTTTTAGATGTTTCAAAGTTTAACGATGGTGCTGTTGAACTTGATGTTAAAACAATCAATTTACACCAACTTACACAGGAAATTATTTTATTGCAAGGTGTAAAAGCTAAAGAAAAAAAGATTGATATACAGTATTTTATTGATAAAAATGTTCCACAGTTTATCATTGGTGATGAAACTAGGTTAAACCAAATTTTAATAAACCTAATTAACAATGCTATAAAATTTACAGAAATTGGTTGGGTTAAACTAGAAGTTAAAGAAGTACAACGCGATAATTTAAATACCACAGTACAATTTATAATTAGTGATACTGGAATTGGAATTCCTATTGAAAAACAAAATGTAATTTTTGATAGATTTGTTCAGGCAGAAGCATCGACTAACAGAAAATATGGCGGCACTGGTTTAGGCTTAAGTATAGTTAAATCATTAGTTGAATTGTATCAAGGAAAAATTACTTTATATAGTGATGGTAAAAATGGAACACAATTTATTGTTGAACTTCCATTTCAAATAAGTGAAGAAAAATCATTTACACATATTGAAAAAGAAATTGAAAAAGATACAAGTAACTTATTAAATAAAAAGGTTTTATTGGTTGAAGACAATGATTTTAATCAAATTTTAGCAAAAAATATCTTGAATCAATTTAATATGCAAGTTGATATTGCTGAGGATGGTTATGTAGCACTTGATTTTATTCAAAAAAAATCTTACGATATAATCTTAATGGATTTACAAATGCCAAATTTAGATGGTTACTCAACATCCAAAATAATGATTAACGATTTGGGCATAAAAACACCTATTATTGCATGCTCTGCTCATGTGCAAAAAAAAGAAAAAGAAGAATGTGAAAAAATAGGTATTATAGATTATTTACCAAAACCTTACTCAAAAATTGATTTAATTAATATTTTATGCAATCATATACAGCCAAATAATGATGTTTTTATTTCGGAAGATTTCCAATTACAAGATATCAAAAATGGCGTTGATAAGGTAAAAATGGAAAATGGAATTGAATTATTTAAAATTTTATCCGATTTGTATCTTCAACGCATTCCTGAAGATTTAAATAAAATCAATATTTATTTGAAAGAGAAAAATTGGGAGGAACTTATAATAATTACTCATAAATTAATTGGATCATTTGGTACTTTAAACTTTAAAGAGGCTTGCCAAATTTGTAAAAAAATCGAAAATAACTTAAAATCAAATACTTATACAAATATTAATAAAGATATAGAATATTTAAGTGCTTACATTCAAAACTCTTTAAAATATTTAAACACATTATAAATTAATTTAAACAAATAAAAACATCAAATGAAATTTTTAATTATCATATTTTTACTTTTTTCTTCTTCTATCCTAGTCGCTCAAGTTAGCAAAAAATCAAAGTCAATTAATATTTCTGGAATTACTGTTTCATCAGATAGTTTACAAAACGTTCCTTTTACATATGTATTGATTAAAGGAAAAAACAAAGGTGTTTTAAGTGATTTTTCGGGTTTATTTTCCATCAAAGCTTTTACGGGTGACACTTTAGTTTTTAGCAATTTTGGTTATAAAAAATCTTATTTTATTATTGCAGACACTTTAAGCTTACTAAACTATAGCTTAATACAAATTATGGAGAAAGAGGCAATTCTTTTAGATGAAATTGTCATTAAAAACTGGCCAAGTTACGAACAATTTAAATTTGCATTTTTAAATGTAGAAATTATCGATAACGATTTAGACAAAGCATACAAAAATTTAAACCCTGAAATCATTGAGGAACAATTGGTTAATTTAGGTTTAAGCGATGGTGGAAACCAAAAATACATGCTACAACAACAAACGGCTAAATTGTATTACAACGGACAATTACCTCCAAATAATTTACTTAATCCTATAATTTGGGCTAAATTTATTAACGCTTGGCGCGATGGAACGTTAAAAAATAAATAGCTATTCTTTTCTATTCACATTTAATATCCTAATTTTACATTTTTAAATTTATACAAAATGACTATTCACAAAGAAGGTATTCCATCCATTATCTTAGTTTTTTCTATTGCTATTGTTTTGCAATTTATTTCGGCTTTGGTTTTTAATAACCACCCTGTTGCTAACTTTTTTGCTTGGGCAATTGGTGTTTTTTTAATTGTATTAATGTTGCAATTTTTCCGAAAACCTTCTCGCAAATTTAATTTAGATGAAGATGTTTTGGTTTCTCCTTGTGATGGAAAAGTTGTTGTTATTGAGGAAGTTGAAGAAACAGAATACTTTAAAGATAAACGAATTCAAGTATCCGTTTTTATGTCGCCTATTAACGTTCATATTAATTGGAATCCTTTTAATGGGGTTTACAAATACACAAAATACCACCCAGGTAAATTTTTAATGGCTTTTAATCCTAAATCTTCAACCGAAAACGAACGTTCCAGTATTGTTATTGAAGATTCAAAAGGTAACGCAGTTTTATTCCGCCAAATTGCTGGATTTTTAGCTCGCAGAATTGTTTATTATGCTAAAGAAGGCGAAAAAGCTGAAAAAGGTAAAGAATTTGGATTTATAAAATTTGGCTCACGTGTAGATTTATTTTTCCCTTTAGGTACAAAAATAAACGTTAAAATTGGGGATGTAGTTAAAGGTGGAATTACACCTATCACAAAATTTAATTCATAATATGTTGTTATCCATGACTGGTTTTGGGAAAGCCGAAGTACGTTTTCCTAATAAATCTATTTCTATCGAAATAAAATCTTTAAATTCTAAACAATCTGATATCTATTTAAGATTACCTAATGTTTATAAAGCTAAAGAAATTGAATTAAGAAATTTAGTTTTAAATCATTTAGATAGAGGTAAAATTGATGTAAGTATTTTTGAAGAAAGTACACCAGGCATTACATCACACTCTATAAATGTTGATGTTGTAAATTCATATTTTGAACAACTTAAACCCTTATACAAAACAACCGAATTAAACTCGGATATTTTAAATGCTATTTTACGCCTACCAGATGTTGCAGTATACAACAAAGCGGAATTGGACGAAAATGAATGGAAACAAATTACTGAAGCTTTTATTATTGCCTTAAATGATGTAAATAAATTTAGAGCTGATGAAGGTAAAAAATTACAAGATGACCTAGAAATACACATTAAAAAAATTAAATTCAATTTGGATAGAGTTATAAAATTGGACGAGATTCGTATTCAAAAGGTAAAAAATCGTTTACAACAGTCTGTTAAAGAAATTAAAGATGAATTATTAGACAAAAATAGATTTGAACAAGAATTAATCTATTATTTGGAAAAATTAGATATTAACGAAGAAAAAGTTAGATTATCTACGCATTGTAACTATTTTTTAGAGATTTTAAATTCATCAGAAGCTTCTAAAGGAAAAAAACTTGGATTTATATGCCAAGAAATAGGCAGAGAAATTAATACAATTGGATCAAAAGCTAACGATTCGGATATTCAAAAGTTAGTTGTTGAAATGAAAGACGAATTAGAAAAAGTAAAAGAGCAATTATTAAATTGTTTATAAAATTATAACATTGTTTTTTAATAACTTACAAAATTCCATCAATTACTTTTAACGATAAGTTTAGGAATATTAAAAATTTAAGTATATTTGCACCCCAAAATTGTTTTGGCGAGGTAGCTCAGCTGGTTAGAGCGCATGATTCATAATCATGAGGTCGAGAGTTCAAGTCTCTCTCTCGCTACAATAAAAATCCCACCTTACGTGGGATTTTTTATTTTTAATACATTCAATTAGATTCTTTACTAACAAATTGTAAACATACTTTAAAAATCATAGGTATTTTTTTTTGTATGTGAACTAACTTAACTATATTCGTGGTCTTAAAAAAAATAACCCATGGGAGTATTTCAAAAAATTCGTAACAATTCATTGTTAACCTTAATTTTAGTAGGAGGTAGCTTATTTTTATTTGTAATTGGAGACGCGCTAAACTCAGGAACATTTACAACTAATTCATCCAATGATGTAATTGGGTCTTTTGATGGTGAGGATATTACCATTGAAGAATTTGAAAAAATGAATTCTGAAATTACTTACATTAATAGATCTGCTCAGCAAAACCGTGGTGAAATAAGCGATAGAGAAAAGCAAAATTATGCTCAACAAGCTTGGAATCAATTGTTAATGATTAATATCATTAAAAAAGAAGGCTCTAAAGTAGGTATTGACGTAACTGAAGATGAGTTAGCTGATATGTTTACAGGTGATAATCCTTATCCATTTTTTATATACAGATTATTTGGTGGACCACAATTTTACCAACAACTTAGGGAAAAACTTACTGGTAACGAAACTGAATTTGCCAAAATTTTAGTTGAAAACAGAGTTTTTAACAATTACCAAGAACCTGAGGTTTTGAAAAACTTTGGTGTAGAATTAAGAAAACAAGACAAGTTAGTTACCTTACTTCAAAAAATGTACTACCCAACTAAAAGTGAAGCTAAAAACTTATACAACAATAATACTTTAAACACTAGTGTGCAGTTGGTTAAAGTCCCTTTTTATTTAGTGTCAGATTCTGCAATCAAAGTAAGTGATGATGAAGTTGCAAGCTATTACAAAAAACACAAAGAAAGATTTAAATTAGTTCGTGAAGGTAAAAAGATGCAATTTGCAGTATTTAATATTCAACCTTCACAATACGACGAGGCTGAAGTTTTAAATTGGGCAGCACAAACTGTTGAATTATTTGAAAAAGAAACCAAGGATAAAATGTTTGTTAAACAAGAAAGCGAAACTCCATTTGATGAAAAATACTATAAAAAAGGCGAAGGTTTAGATCTTAGATTAGATTCTATTTTATTTGGAAAAGAAAAAGGCTTTGTTTATGGTCCTTATTTAAAATTTGTAGGTGGTAAAAAAACATATAATATTGCAAAAATTACAGATAAAAGAACAATGGCAGATTCATTATCTGTTAGCCATATTCAACTTACACCAGATAAATTTATTGAAAAATTAACAGCTGTTAACCAAAATCCTGCTAGAGAGGAAGTTTTAGCAATGTGGAAATCATATGACGCGTTTGTAGACAGTATTTATAATGTGGTTTCAAAAAATGAGTCGTTACTGGGTGAATTAGCTGCTAAATTTTCATCAGATACAACTTCTGGAAAAGATAACGGTAAAATTGGGTGGGTTAAAAATTCTAGCAACCAATATGCAAAACAATTTATAGATTCTATTTTTATTCCAAAAACTCCTGTAATGCAACTTAAAAAAGTAAAAGTTGATTTAGGTAACGGATATTATTATTATCACATTGTAAAAGTTAATCAAGAAGGTACAAAATCTTCTAAAATACAAGTTGGCATAGTTTCAAGAACTGTTGTTCCTGGCACAGAAACCTTAGACAATTATTTTGCCAAAGCAAACACAGTTTCAATCGCTTTATCTAATGGCAAGCCTATTGAAGTTTACAGAGACAGTTTAAACTATTATGTGGATTCTGCTTTTGTAGAAGGTAACTACTACTCTATCAACTCAATAATGGATGCTCGTAAAATTGTAAATTGGGCTTTTGATAGTGAAACTAAAGAACAAAAAGCTAAAATATTTGATGTTAAAGATATGTATGTGGTAGGTTACATCACAGAAAGTATTGATGAATACATGCCTTTAAAAGATCAAAATGTACAAATTAGTATAAAAAGAGTATTGTCAGACCAAAAAAGATATGATTATATTGTAAATAAATTAGGTAAAGACTACAATAGTTTATTTAAAAATGCTGCTTCTAAATTTAATGGGGCGTCCGTTGAAGAATATAACGAAATTAACGGACAAGGTATTCCAAATTATTACAACGAAACAGCTTTAACTGGAGCAATTTTAGGATTAAAAAATGGAAAAAACTCTGAGTGGATTAAAGGTAAAACTGCAGCTTATATTGTTAAAGTTAACAACAAAAAAATAACACCTGCTGATGACAATACTAACTTAATGGTTGAAAAACAACAATTAAAATCAGTAGCATTTAATATAGATAGTTATATTAGAGAATTGTTAGAACAAAAATACAATATCAAAGATAACCGAGGAGTTATTCGTTAATTAAACTAAAAGAAACTAAAAAGGCCGATTAATCGGCCTTTTTTTGTACCTAACAAATTAATTTAAAAGCATTTAATTATTAATTTATTTAGTATATTTGCGCAAATTTTTTAAAATTATTTTGGTTTAAGTTAAAAATTAAAATTTAAGTATATGAAAGTTGCTGTAGTAGGTGCTACTGGTTTAGTTGGCACACAAATGATTAAAGTTTTGGAGGAAAGAAATTTCCCTGTAACAGAATTTATACCTGTAGCTAGCGAAAGAAGCGTAGGTAAAGAATTGGCTTATAAGGGTAAAAACTACAAAATAGTTAGTATGCAAACTGCCATTGATATGAAACCTGCTGTGGCTATATTCTCGGCTGGAGGTAGTACTTCATTAGAGTGGGCTCCTAAATTTGCAGCTGCAGGTATTACTGTTGTTGATAATTCATCTGCTTGGAGAATGGATCCAACAAAAAAATTAGTTGTTCCAGAAATTAATGCAAAAGAATTAACTAAAGCGGATAAAATTATTGCTAATCCAAACTGCTCTACTATTCAAATGGTTTTAGCTTTAAATCCATTACATAAAGCTTATGGAATCAAACGTATTGTTGTTTCTACATACCAATCGGTAACAGGAACTGGTAAAGCTGCTGTAGATCAGTTAATGAATGAAAGAGCTGGTATCGAAGGTCCAATGGCTTACAAATACAAAATTGATTTAAATGTTATTCCTCAAATTGATGTGTTTTTAGATAATGGTTATACAAAAGAGGAAATGAAAATGGTAAAAGAAACCAATAAAATTATGGGTGATGATAGCATTAGAGTTACTGCTACAACTGTTCGTATTCCAGTAATGGGCGGACACTCAGAATCTGTAAATGTAGAGTTTGCAAAAGATTTTGATTTAGCTGAGGTAAAAAAATTATTAGCAGCTCAAGAAGGTGTAATAGTTGAAGATGATAACGCTAACCAAATTTATCCTATGCCAATGAATGCGCATAATAGAGATGAGGTTTTTGTAGGTAGATTAAGAAGAGATGAATCGCAACCAAACACACTAAACATGTGGATTGTAGCGGATAATTTACGTAAAGGTGCTGCTACAAACGCTGTTCAGATTGCAGAATATTTAGCTAAAAACGATTTATTTTAATCGTTAATATTACTCAAAAAAAAGCTGTTGGAATTCCAACAGCTTTTTTTATTTTGTTTAATACCAATTAAATTTGGAAACAAGTCTTAATTATATTCATTATTGTATCAAATTCGTTCACCTTTGTACCGATAGGTTCCTCTTTGAACTCTACTTCCTGTGGTTAGCTCTCATCATTCTCCGCTCTCATTCTCTAAACTGTTTTAAACATATTAATCCTAAAGGATTCAAACAGGAGTTTTCAACGCTCACAATTACATACTACCTGCAAATTTTTACACCTAGTAGGTAAACTGCGTGAAGCTTTTGCTTCATGTGCGTACGTTAGTACATGTGGTTTACCCTCATTATTCTTCCATTTTCTTTCTCAACCCTGATTAATTGAACTCGAAACTGTTTTAACACAGTAGACTTTCTCTCAGATGGGAATCTAAAGATTCAAAGGTGGACAAAATAATATAATGTATAAGGCTTATTTTAATTTTTAATTGGTATAACTAGCTTAAACTGGCCATGCATCTTTGTATTCTGGATTTTGATTAAACCACTCATATTCCTCATCGGTACACAAACACTCAATTAGTTCGCTGTAAATTTCATCTTTTTCCATATCCTGCCCAATAATTACCAACTCATTTAATCTATCCCCAAATTCTTTATCCCATCTGGACATAATCATTTCTTCATTAGCCTGAAAAGAAGGATGTTGATTACGCTCTAATTTTGATAAACTTGCCCACCAAACTCCAGCAGATTCTGCCTTTAGTGATCCTCCCGCCTGACTCCAATTTAACGCATCATTTGGCCTACTAGCAATCCAAAACAAACCTTTACTTCTAATTACAGAAGCATCCCAGTCCTCGTTTACATATTTCCAAAAACGTTCGGGGTGAAAAGGTTTTCTTTCTTTAAAAACAAAAGAACTAACCCCATATTCTTCCGTTTCTGGTTTATGTTCGTTTTCCAATTCCTGAATCCATCCAGCAGATTGAGAGGTAGTATCATAATCAAATAAACCAGTATTTAAAATATCCTTTAAATCTACTTTTGAGTGAGAAGTTTTAATAATTTTAGCAACTGGATTTAACTTTTTAATTACAGCTTCCAATTCTTCCATTCTGAACTTAGAAACCAAATCAGCTTTATTTAAAATAATAACATTTGCAAACTCTACCTGATCAATGAGTAAATTAACAATTGTTCGTGTATCAGATTCGTCATCATTTAATTTTCTATCCAAAATAGTATCTAAAGAATCAAAATCAGAAGCAAAATTATAAGCATCTACAACTGTTACTAAAGTATCTAATTTACTTACCTCAGATAAATTTACACTTAACTCCTCACTATCAAACCAAAAAGTTTGAGCAACAGGTAATGGCTCAGAAATTCCTGTACTTTCAATCAATAAATAATCAAATTTATTTTCTTTAGCTAATTTTGCTACCTCTTCTATCAAATCTTCTCGTAAGGTGCAACAAATACAGCCGTTAGACATTTCAACTAATTTTTCTTCGGTTCTGGATAAAGTATTACCTTCCTCCACTAAACGAGCATCTACATTAACTTCACTCATATCATTTACAATCACAGCTACCTTTAAACCTTCTTTGTTGTTTAAAACATGATTTAATAATGTAGTTTTTCCTGCACCTAAAAATCCACTTAGCACAGTAACAGGTAATTTATTTTTCATTTTATATTATGATTAGTTAATTTTTAAACAAAATTTCACTGTTAGTAAAATTTGGAGACAAAAGTAAATGGTAAAGTTTTAAAACGCAACTTTGTTGCAAATTAAAATCTATTAAAATGAATTAAATCTTCGGGATTTAAACAGTTTTGTTTAAACCAAATTTGAAAATGCAAATTACAATTATCTTTTTTATTACCTACAACAGCAATAGCTTCACCAGCATTAACTGCTTCACCCTCCTTTTTTAACAATAAACTATTGTATTTATAAACACTTAATAAATCGTTACTATGTTTTATAATAACTAAAAAACCAGATTCATTATTTCCAGAAGTCAAAATAACCCTACCAGGCAAAATTGATTTTACTGATTCACTTGTTTGACAAACAATATCAACACCAAAAAAATCATTCTCTGGTTCAAAATTTTTAACAACTTTACCGTTTACTGGTTTGTAAAAAAAGTGCGTAATAGATTTATTAGATTTTTTGACTTTATCTAGATAAAATTCAGGCAAAACTTTTTTTTCAGGAGAATTTTTTTCCACTACTTCAAATTCATCCCAATTTATGCTATCAGGATTAATTCCTACATTTCTTAAAATACTATCTGTTATCATTGCGTACTCGGTTTTACCATCTACCTCATCCTCCAATAAAATTACTTTATTATATAAATGAATTAATTTTCGGTGCACATCATCACTTTCATAACCAGGAACAAATCTTTTTAAAGGAGTGGTTGCAATAATAGTAAAAGTTATAAAGGAAATTAAAAAAACAAAGCCCAAAATTACTCCATAAAATCCTGCTTTTGAAAATTGAAAACTATAAACTTCAACAAATGAATCCTTATTTACAACAGATAAATGATACTTTTCCTTTAATTTTTTCCACCAAACGGCAAACCTTTCTTTAAACGACATATTACTAGGATTGAGTAAACAAAGCTTTTAATTCAAACGCTTCATCAGGTTTTAATTTTCCTGCCAAAATTAAATTTAATTGTTTGCGTCTTAATGCACCTTGAAATCTTTTAATTTCCTCATCTGTTTCAGGAACCAACTCCGGAGATGCAACAGGTTTTCCGTTATTATCTAATGCAACAAAAGTGTACATAGCACTATTACTTTGTGTACGTTCACCAGTGTGATGATCTTCCACCGAAACATCTATAACCACTTCCATAGAAGTAGTAAATGAGCGTGAAACTTTAGCTTCAATTGTAACAACATCACCTAATTTTATTGGTTTTTGAAAAGATACATTACCAACAGAGGCTGTTACAACAGCTTTTTTACAATGCCTGTGCGCACTTATTGCGCCAGTTATATCCATCCATTTTAACAATTGTCCACCCATTAAATTACCTAAAGTATTTGTGTCGTTTGGTAAAACAATATGCGTAGATAAAGCAAAAGATTCTTTAGCAAATTTTTTCATGTAGAATTATATCCTAAAAGTTGTACAAGTTTAAGGATTTTTTTTGAAAAAGAGTTACAAATTAACGCTTTGTTACTACTATTGAATTATGCTTTTTAGCATCGGAACAATTTGTTTAGCCATCAATTCATGCTCATGTGCACTTGGATGCCAATTTTCCCCATAAGGTTCGCTTTGAACTTTAAGCTCTAAAAAATGGAACTTAAGTGATTTTTTATCAAAATTTTGTACTGCACTATTTACATAATTTTTGAATCTTTTTTGACCATTTTTAGGAAAAAAATCCGAAACCATATTACTGCTCACAACTATTATATCAGCAGTAGAATTCCAGGATTCTATAACTTTAAAAACTTTATGCATACCGTTTACAAACAAAATACTATCAACTTTAAACTGAGGATTTGCTCCTTCGTATCCAAAATCATTTGTACCTGCATGAACAACATAAATTGGCGCGTTAACACTGGAAGCAACAATATCAATATCCTCCTGTGGGATAGCTTTTTGCATAAATTGGTGAATTAAAAGTTTGTTTGAACCATCAAAATTTCGATATAGTCCTTTTCCCGAGTAACATAAATGAATGGCTTGAGCATCACAAATTCTAGAAGCAATACTCCCCCAAGCCTTATAATTATTTTGATTTTTACTATTAAAACCTGTGTTTGGATTTCCTTTTGGTGGTGCCATAACACTTACTTCATTACCATAACCAGTTGTTATTGAATTTCCTATCCAAACAATTTTGTTTTTTGGTAATTGCCAAGATAACAACTCGGCTCCTTCATCAATTTTTAATCCTTCAAACTCTATTTTACCAATACTTGCTTCTGTTAGTTTAAAAATTCTTACAAGAGATTCCTTTTGAGAAATTAACGAACTTACATCGTATTTTTTTACATTGGACAACAACTGTAAAATAGTATCTTTATTATTTACTTCAACTCTGACATAATTACTTTGAGGCAAAATGGAATAATCATTAAAAATCAAAATCAAACTTTTAGAATTAGTTTTAAAATTGATATTACATCCAGAATATGCAAACAACATATTATCATCAGTTTTAACAAATGCTCCAGAATACTGAATTAATTGATGATTGAATGGTATTTTTTGATTTTGATTGAAGGAAAAAAAAGTAAATAAAAAATAACCAACTATAGAAACAATACATACAAAAAAAAAAATTTTTCATCTTATATAGATTAGTAAAATTTAAATCTTAATTAAGATTTAAATTTTAACATTATTAAATAGTTATATTATTAACAAAATAAAGAATAAACAATTTTAAAACAAAATTGTGAATAGAATTAATCCTTTAGCCTTAAATTAAACAACATTTTTTGTTTACTTTGCATATTCGATTTTTTCAACTTAATTATAGCTTTTTTGAAGTGAAAAATTTATTCAAAATAATATTAAAAAATCATTACATCCTACTATTTATTATGTTGGAAATAAGCGCTTTGTATATGATTTTTCAATATAAAAACTATCAAAATAGCTATTGGGTAAATAGTTCCAATAATTTTAGCGGTAAAATTTATGAGAAAATTCATGATTTTGAATCATATTTAACGTTGAAAGAACAAAATGACTTACTAGCTGAAGAAAATGCAAAATTACGTGCTCAACTTCCCAATACACTTAAATTAATTGATGGTGGATATATTTACCAATCAGACAGCCTTTATAAACAAAAATTTACTTACAAAAAAGCAAAAGTTATTCAAAATACCATTTACAAAAAAGATAACTTTTTAACTTTAGATTTAGGTGAGTATGATGGAATTAAACCAGAAATGGGTATCATTACTGATAAAGGCGTAATTGGGTTTATATTATTTACAGGAAAAAATTACAGCACAGCAGTTTCTGTTTTAAACTCAAAGGCAAGTGTATCTGTTAGAGTTTTAAAAAATAATGCGATTGGAACTATGATTTGGGATGGAAAAAACCATACACAAACAAGCATTCAAGATATACCTTTAACTACTGCTATCGAAATTGGAGATACTCTAGTTTCTTCAGGTTTTAGTGCATATTATCCAGAAGGGATTTTAATTGGACGAGTGTTGGATAAAAAAATTGGAGATAACCAACAAATGCATAATTTAAAAGTGAAACTTTTTGAAGATTTTAATAAACTTAATCATGTATATATAATTGAAAGCATGGATATTAAAGAACTAAAAGAATTACAAGAAAAAACCTCAGAATTTATAAATGGTAATTAAAATTATTAAAAATATTATCGCATTAATTGGCTTGTTTTTTATCCAAGTTACTATACTAAATAAAGTTAGTATTAGCTCCTATATTTTCCCGTATGTGTATATCTTATTTTTATTTGCTTTGCCTAAAAATTTTCCTTCGTGGATGAATTTAGTAGTTGCCTTTGGTTTAGGATTGTATGTTGATATTTTTACAAATACTTTTGGAATACATGCTTTAGCCAGCACAACTATGGTGTTTTTTAAACCATTATTATTAAATAGCTTATTACCTCCCGATTTAGAAGATGAAAACTTACAAGCAAATATTTATAATTTAGGTATAAAAAAATATTTAATTTATGCTGGGGTACTTACCCTAATTCACCATTTTTTAGTTTTTAACTTCGAGGTGTTTTCCTTTTTTTATATTATTGATAATTTAATTAAAACAATTATTTCAGCTAGTATAAGTTTGTTTTTAATGTTAATTTTACAAGCTATTTTTATTAAAAAACAATTGTAATGCAACGTTTAGAAAATAGGTCTAATTTTATTATAATATTTTTCTTATCCATTGCTGTAATATATATTGTTAGGCTATTTTATATTCAGGTTTTAACAGATACTTTTTTAGAACGTGCTAAAAAAATTGCAATAACTAAAATAACTCAATATCCAATTAGAGGTAACATTTATGATAGGTATGGTTTACCATTAGTACAAAATGAAGTAGCTTACGATATTTTAATCACGCCTAAAAAATTAGATATTGACACAGCTAAATTTTGCGAATTGTTAGATGTAAGTTTACAAGAATTTTTAATTCGAACGCAAAAAGCTATAAATTACTCTAGAGTAAAACCTTCAGTTTTCGAATCCCTTATTAAAGCTGAAGATTTTGGACGAATTAGAGAAAAACTATACCAATTTAAAGGTGTATCTGTTAACGATCGTACTGTCAGAAAATATCCATTTACTGCAGCTGCTGCGGTTTTAGGTTACATTTCCAAAGTAAACAAATGGCAAATGGATAAAGATGAATTTTATGATGAGGATGATTATGTTGGACAATCGGGATTAGAAAGTTATTACGAAAATTACCTAAGGGGTAAAAAAGGTTTTAGTTATTTTTTACGTGATATTAATGGTAATTTAATCGAACCTTATCTTCAAGGAAAACTAAACGAAACTCCTAATCCAGGAAAAGATTTACATATTAGTATTGATGGAGATTTACAGGCATATGCGGAATTTTTAATGCAAAATAAAAGGGGCTCTATTGTTGCTATCGAACCATCTACAGGCGAAATTTTAACAATGGTATCTGCACCAACTTACGATCCTAATTTATTAGTTGGTAGAAAATATAGTAAAAATTATAAAATTCTAGAAAGTGATTCTAATCAAATATTATTTCAACGTCCTCTAAAATCTTGTCAGCCTCCTGGCTCTATTATTAAAACAATGCAAGCATTAATAGCACTTCAAATGGGTGTAGCAAATATCAACACTAGATATTCGTGTGATAGAAGTTTAGTGGGTTGCCACGATCATCCTTCTCCTTTAGATTTAAGACAAAGTGTTCAACACTCTTGTAATCCATTTTACTATCATTTAGTGCGTAGTATTTTTAACCTAGGAAAAGGAAATGCAAATATGGATGATTTTAGATTTGGATTTGATGAATGGGAAAAAATGGCTAGAAGTTTTGGTTTGGGAAGTACATTAGGAATTGATTTACACGGCGAAAAAGATTGTAACGTACCTGATGTTAAAGAATACGACCAAATATATGGCAAGAAAAGATGGAATTATAGAACGATATACTCCTTATCCATCGGACAAGGGGAGTTTTCATTAACACCCTTACAAATGGCAAATATTGCAGCAGCAATAGCTAATAAAGGACATTATTTCACACCTCATTTAGTAAAAGCTATAGGCGATAGTACATTAAACTATAAAAAAACAAAGAAAAAAACTTTAGTAAATCCTGAGTATTTTGATATTGTTCATGAGGGAATGCAATGGGTAATTGAGGAATCCGGTGGTACTGCAAGAAGGGCAAAAATAGATAGTTTGCATTACTGTGGTAAAACTGGAACTTCACAAAACCCTCATGGTGAGGACCATTCAATTTTTATTTGTTTTGCTCCAAGAGAAAATCCTAAAATTGCAATGGCTGTTTTTGTGGAAAATGGCGGTAAGGGAGGTGCTATATCTGCTCCTATTGCCAGTTTATTAGTTGAAAAATATTTATTCAAAACCATTAAACGTATGGCAACAGAAGAATACGTATTAAATTTAAAATTGTACTAATGCCCAATACTAGAGGAAACTTAATTGCAAATACCGATTGGGTAATCGTAGGAATTTACTTCTTATTGGTTCTATTTGGTATGTTAAGCATTTATTCTGCCGATTATAATACAGATATTTCAGAGTTTTTCAATATAGATAGAAGATCTGGAAAACAATTTTTATGGGCATTTTTCTCTATCATTTTGGGGTTTGGAATTATGAAAATTGATAGTAAAATTTTTCAGGTTTTAGCCTACCCTACCTACTTTTTAGTATTAGGAATGCAAATATTTGTTATCTTATTTGCCAAAGAAGTTAATGGTGCTAAAGCTTGGCTTGAAATTGGTGCTTTTAAAATTCAACCTGCCGAATTTAGTAAATTTGCAACCGCTTTATGCTTAAGTGTTTACGTAAGCAAATTAGGTTTTGAAGACAATAAAAAACATGAAACCATCACCGATTTGTCTAAAAATATAGGTAATATTATTAAAGGTAAAGGTTTATTATCTTTAGCAGATATAAAATTTAAAACACATATTATTCCTTTAACTATTATAACCCTTCCAATAATTGCTATTCTACTTCAAAAAGATACCGGTACTGCAATCGTTTTTGTAGCCCTAAGTTTTACACTTTTTAGAGAAGGAATTATAGGAAATATTATGTATGTAGCCTTAGCTGTTATTTTTGTTACTATTTTAACTTTATTGTACGATGGCGCTACATCCTTTGTATTTATTGGTTATTTAGCTATTTTCACCTATGCATTTTTAATCCGTAATTCTACTTACGGATTATTAAGTGTTGCAGCGTTAGTTTTATATATAATTATTCGAATAATCTTTGACTGGGATATTTATTTTGATATGTATGCCATATTAGCATGGATTTTAATTACCGGAATACAAACATTAGTAATTAAAGATGCTTGGAAAAGAACTGAAAAACTTACTTTATTATTGGTATTTATATTAACAAGTTTATTTATTTATAGTGTTGATTTATTATACAAAATTTTATTACCTCACCAAAGAGTTAGAATTGATGTTTTGTTCGGAAAAATTGAAGATCCTTCTGTAGCTTTTCAAACTGAGCAAAGTTTAAACGCTATTGGTAGCGGAGGATTTTTTGGAAAAGGATTTTTAAATGGAGATTTAACTAAAGGAAAATGGGTGCCCGAACAATTTACAGATTATATATTTTGTACAGTAGGTGAAGAATGGGGGTTTTTAGGTGCTTTTATTGTAGTTACTTTAATGATTGGTTTAATTATCCGAATTATTCAAAAAGCAGAAAAACAAAGAAGTAGAATTGGTAGAGTGTATGGATATTGTGTTGCTGCAATTTTATTTTTTCACTTTTTAGTGAATATAGGAATAACTATTCAGCTAATGCCCGTTATTGGTATTCCATTGCCTTTTTTTAGTTACGGTGGTTCTTCACTACTTAGTTTTACAGTACTATTATTTATTTTTTTAAGATTTGATAGTCAGCGTTTAGATATTTTGTAACCATTTTTAAAGAATATTGTATAAAATCATTGTAATTTTTACGATTTAATTACATTTTATTGAAGCATTTTTTTATTTTTACACTTTATCAAAGTATGAATTAATTTTGGCACGGTTTTTAAAAGCAAATATTTCATATTTTATTAATAAATTATTTAACATGAAAAAATATTTATTTTCTTTAGGGCTTGTAACTTTTTTAATTACAATTCAAGCAAATGCTCAGTGCATTAAAGGTAATTGTTACAATGGAACAGGTACATTTAAATTTGATAATGGTGATGTTTACGACGGTTCATGGAGACAAGGTAAAATTCATGGAACAAGTGGTAAATATGAATTCGCAAATGGTGATAAATACGAAGGGGCATTTTTAGACGGTAAACGACACGGAAGTGGAAAATATACATGGGGTAAAGGAGGTAGATATACCGGTGCGTGGGAAGAAGATAGAAGAAATGGTTATGGGGAATATCAATGGCCAAATTCTTCTACCTACAGAGGATATTGGAAAGATGATCAATTGATAGATTTAGAAATACAACCTGGTGAAGCTACACAAGAACAACCACTTTTAAAATAAAAAAAGGAGCAGAAAATTTTGCTCCTTTTTTTATTTAAATTGCCCATGTTTCTTTTTTATACGCACTATCCCAAAACATCCATTCCATTTTTGCTCCGTAAAGATAAGCTTCGGTCATTTTTTTCCTCACTTCATCTGTAGAGTTCTCTGCATAAAAATCACAAATCTCAATAGCTTTTTCTACAGCAACAGCAAACTCTTCTCCTCCATAAGTTAAAATCCAATTTTTATATGGATTTCCTTCAATTTTACCATTTGCCAAAACATAATCTCCAACTTTTTTATAAATCCAAAAACAAGGAAGTACTGCTGCTAAACAAATTTCAATACTTTGAGTAACCAACTGTGCACTTAAATAACTTTTATACAATAGGCAAGTTGGCGATATTGGTGGAGGTGAAAAATTAGAAAATTGTTTAACATAACTTTCATGTAATGCATTTTCTACTTGCATTGCACTATTTGCAAACTGATAAAAAGCTTGAATATGTTCATCATTTTGTAATCTACTTCCAATTACAGCTAATGTTTTTCCATATTCTTTTAAATAATAAATATCTTGCTGTATATAAAAATAAAATCTATCCTCAGTTAATGTGCCTTGCATTAAATCCTGATTAAAAGATTGATTCAAAATTTTATCAAAAATTTCAGCACTTTCTTGCCATGTTTTTTCACTCCATTTCATATATTTTGTATTTGGTTTTTGAACAAATTAAAGCAATACCCATTTCATAAAAATATCTCATTTCACTCTTAAATATTTAAAACTTGTTTAATTTTAACAATATTTCGAGTAATATCTCCTTTAAATATTGCACTAACTATAGCATACATATCTGGTTTATGTTTTTTTAATTCTTCAATATTATGAGCAGCTATACCACCAATTACACATACAGGTATATCTAAAATAGATTTTGCGATAGAAATAACATTTTTATCAATAGTTTTATTTTGAGGTTTAGTTGTAGAACTAAAACATGCACCAAAAGCTACGTAATCTGCTCCCTGTAAAGCAGCATTTTTAGCTAACTCAATATTTCCATAACAAGAAACACCAATTATACAATTTGTACCTACAATTTTTCTTGCGTCTATTAAAGAAATATCCTCGATACCAATATGTACAGCATCCAATTTTAATTTTCCAGTTAATTGTACTCTATCATTCATTACAAATAAAGCATCGTAATTAGTACACAATTTTTGTAAATTAATAGCTGTTTGTTCAATTTCGTTATCTGTTTGAATTTTATTTCTGAACTGAATAATTTTAACTCCAGCTTTTAAAGCTTCTTCAACATTTTTTTCGATGGTATCCAATGGCGTTAAAATATCATCCGTTACTGCGTAAATTCCTTTAAGTTGATTGGCTAACATAAGTATAAATTTTAAAATATATTTTTATCCATAATTTTGTAAAAACGATTGCAAAATTATAGTTGCGCTAATGGTATCTACCAAAGATTTATCTTGTTTATTTTTTTTACTTAAATTAGATTGCTGAATAGTTTGTGTTGCTATTTTTGAAGTAAAACGTTCATCAACTCTATGTACTGGAATTTCGGGGAATTTACGTTTTAAATGTACTACAAACTGATTAATTAACTCTGTAACATCCGTGGGTTCATTATTTAATCTTTTTGGTTCACCAACAACCAATGCTTCTATAGTATTTTTTTGATGATACTTTTGTAAAAATTCTATTAAATCTTTCGAGTGTACAGTTGTTAAAGGAAAAGCAATAATTTTTAAATCGTCGGATTCAGCAATTCCAACTCTTTTAGTTCCATAATCTATTGCAATAATCCTTCCCATTTCTAATCTTCAATTATATTTTTTATACTTTTAAAGCTATATATTTCTAAATTTTGTCCGTCAAATACTGCAAAGTGTTTATGCGGACCAACCCACTCCCCTAAATTAATGTATCTAGATTTACATGAGCCAATTTTTAAATTTAAGGCCAAATGTCTGTGTCCAAAAACAAAATAATCTATAGCTTTATTTTGTACAATATCTAAACAATATTGATACAAAAACTCGTTCTCTTTGCCTTTAAAAACTTCATCTTTTCGGATATTATTTATTCGGCTTTTAGCCGACCATTTCTGAGCAACTGCAAATGTTAAATTGGGATGTACCCTAGCTAAACACCATTGTAAAAACCTATTACGGAACATTTTTTTTAGTGCTTTATATGCGTAATCTCCTGGTCCTAATCCATCACCATGTCCAATATAAAAAGTAACATTATTGTATTTTATTTCAATGGGCTGATGAAAAACTTTCATTCCTGTTATTTCCTCCCAATAACCAAAAGTCCACATATCATGATTTCCTGTAAAGGCAAAAATTTCAATACCTTTATCTTTTAATTCTGCTAGTTTAGCAAATAATCGCACATAATTTTTAGGTACAACATATTTGTATTCAAACCAAAAATCAAAAATATCACCCAATAAATAAATTGCTTGAGCATCGTTTTGTATTGCACACAACCAATCTATAACAAGTTTTTCTCTTTCATTTGAATTTTCAACACCCTGCGCACCTAAATGAAAATCGGATGCAAAATATATTTTTTTCCCTTCTTGCATTAATCTATAATGTTGTAAAACCTCTGAATATCTAATTTAAACCTAATTTGCTGTCCGTAATTTATGTATGTAGGTTGGCTAAATTGCAACAATTCACCTGAAGCATGATATATTGGAAAATAAATTTCGAAAATATCTTTAATTAAATTTACTTGAACTCCTGTTCCATAGGCATTCACAACAGAATTACCCAATCCCAACAATCCAAAATCGGCAAAAACAGATACAAATTTTAGAGGAGAGTTAAATGTTACATTAAATGAAGAAAGCCATGTTGAAGAAGCAGCTCTATCAATTGGCGTTCTAAAAGCACCATCTGCTTTGGAAATTTGCTTACTCCATAAATTAAACGGATCATTAACATATCTACCTAAAAATACATCATCGTACAAATAATCTGTCATACCCGATATTACTAAATTATTGTTCCCTACACTTTGCACTCCCAAACCATTATGAGCACTTAAACGCAAACGATGTTGTTGATCCAACGGACCTGTTGGTGTGGCAAAAAAACCGCCAAATACCCTAAAATCAAAGCTCGATTTAGTTTTTTTACTCAAATGTACTGTATAATGTGCATCTCCAAAAAACTTAAGTAAATCTGCATTAATCAACTGTGCATTAAGCTCGAAACCATAAGGATTATATTTTCTTTTTTGAATTCCAAAATAAGTTAATGTAATATAATTATTGGTATTGGTTACAATTTTAGGTACTACAATTTTAGTTTGAGTATACCTAAAAGTTAACCAAGATTTAAAAGTACTTTTAGCATTTTTATTTTTAATATTTAAACGTGTACCTAACTCATATTTTTCGATAACCCCATTTTCATAAACGTTACTACCATTGCTAATTGGAGCCGGAAAAGTTTCGTTTCGGTAAACACCAAACACATTTATTTTATCAAAAAAATCTGTTGGATAAAAACTGTACACAGCTTTATGGTAACCTGTAAAAGTTTTATTTCCAAAACCATAGTTAGGCGTAGACATAAATCTGATTTTTTTTTCAACTACACCTGCATTATGTAAAACTACTCCTAATTTAAACCCATCATGATAATTATAACCCAGCAAAGGTGATATAAAAACATCGTGATACTTTGGATTATCTAAACTAGTTATTGGATAAAATTTAATCGGCCTAATACCTCCAAAAATACTATAAATTTTATACGAATTATTGTTACGATTGATTTCTGGCATGTATTCATGATAATCAATCCTAACTTCATCAGCTTTAATCTTACCTAAATTTAATATTTTATTACCATCAAAACCATCAAAAGTATGTGTGTAAACTAAATTTCCGTTTAAAAAACTAGAGATAAAAATTGGCGAATTTACACCTCCTTTATTTTTAACTAGCACTTCTAAATCCTTTGTAGTTTCACTAAAACCCGCACTTAATATTGCATAATCCAATTTTTTTGTACTAAACAAATCCTCGTACATCCAATTTAATTTTTTTCCACTCACCTCCTCTGCAACGTTCCAAAAATCTTCTGGATAAACATGTTTATTTTTATATCTATTAAAGTAAGTTTGTATAATTTCTTTCATGATATCCTCGCCTAAGTACTCTTGCATATATCTAAAAATCACAGCCGATTTGGAGTACACTATTTCAGCGTAATTATCATCCGTATAAGCATCAGCCGGTAAATTTATAGGTTGATCCAAACGGCGAGAAGCTTGTATCATGTAGGTCCAATAATAGTAAGAACGCATTTTTTGTTTATCATCTCCTGTTAACCAATCTGCCCAATTACCAACCAAATCACCTAAAGTATTGTTAGGATAATGTTTTTCGAAATATTTTAATTCTAAATACGAATTTAAACCCTCGTCCATCCATGGAAATTGGCGCTCATTACTCGCTAAAATACCATAAAACCAATTATGACCAATTTCATGTGCTAAAACTTCTTCAAACTGCATTAAATTCTCAGCTTCTCCAATAATTGTTATGGTTGGGTATTCCATACCTGCTCCTGCCGAAATTGAACCATCTATCGCTGTTAAAATATTGTAAGGATAAATACCAACTTCATCCGAATAAAAGAAGAGTGCTTTTTTCATAAAATTTAAAGCATGTCTCCAATTTTGCATGTTTTCGGGTAAAAAATAAGCATATACATCTACACTTTTTTGAGTTAATGGTATTGTAACTGTTTCTGTAGTTACTAACCATCTATTATCTGTAAACCAAGCAAAATCATGAACATTTTTTTCTTTAAACACCAATGTTTTTTTAATCTTACTATCTTCAGGAAAAGGAATTTTCGGATACTTAAATTCAAATTTATCGTCTTTATAGGGATAAGTTTGTAAATATTTTTGGGTTTCGGATATTTTACTGTTTAACAACTTTTGCTCTTCTAAAAATGATTCTTCGGTTAATTTACCTGTAGCTGCAACTAAATAATTTTGAGGTAAAGTTATTTTTACTGTGTAATCCGCAAATTCGGAGAAAAATTCACCCTGACTTAAATAACTCATTGTATTCCATCCATTTTTATCGTAAACAGCTGGTTTTGGGTACCATTGTGTAATTTGAAAAGAACCATCTAAATAACCCATTCGGGAAATTTCACCCACAGGCAGATTAACAGTAAAAGGTGTAAAAATAAAAGCCGTTTGCTTTGGTAACAAAGGTTTATTTAATTTTACACGAATTATTTCGCCAAATTCATCTACTTTTTCCCAAACAACTTTTTGTTGATTTACTTTAAAATCTAAATCAGTAATATACCCCATATAATCTTGATTATTGAGCTGTAATAAAACATTTCCATTTTTTTCCATCTCTTTAGCTAATGGAGTATTTGGATTGCTATATGCATTAGCCCAACAATGAAAATAAATTTCAGTTAAAGTATCAGGAGAATTATTAAAGTAAATCATACGGTTAAAGCCCTTCAATAACTTTTCTTCCGTAAACAACTCTACTTCAATGTCATATTCAATTTTTTGTTGCCAATTTTGTTTTTGTGCAGAAACTAAATTTACACATAAAATTAATCCAACAATACAAAACCATTTATTTATCATAAGTATATTTTTGCTAAGCATTCAAAAATACAAAAATTTAAATAATAACTTGGGTAATCTATCAAAAGTGATTAATGTAAACAAGTAAATGTATGTTAAAAAATAAATACCTGTCTTGTAATTGTCTATTAGTTAATTTAGTTACTTAAATCAAAACCACGTAATTTTCCATTATTAATTAAACAGACGTTCTTTACCATCAAAAAAGGAAGTTTTTACCCAAACTTCCTTTTTTAATTTAACATTTGTTTTTTTATACTTTGGTTGGTTTTAATTCGAAAACAGAAATTTCAGGATAAATTCCTACCCTTCCTGGATAACCTACAAAACCAATTCCTCGGTTTACATACAATTGTTGCTTTCCGTCTTTATATAAACCTGCCCATTGAGGATATACCCATTTACTTGGACTCCATTTAAACCCTGGAATTTCAATACCAAATTGCATACCGTGCGTATGTCCGCTAAACATTACATCAATATCTTTAAATTCGGGTTTTACTTGTACATCCCAATGTGATGGATCATGTGATAATAATAATTTAAAATTCACATCCTCGGTACCTTTAACAGCTTTATGCAAATCGCCGTATCTTGCAAAAGTTCCTCTTCCTGCCCAATTTTCGATTCCAATAATAGCCATTTTTGCGCCATCAGCTTCAAAAATCACATTTTCATCCAACAATAAACGCCATCCACAATCTTGGTAAATTTTTTGCATTAAATCCTTATTGTGTTTTTTATTTTTTTCGAAATCAGGGGAGTTTTTATCGTAAAAATAATCTCCATAATCATGATTACCTAAAATACTAAAAACACCAAATTTTGCTTTTAAGTTCTTAAGTTCAGCTACATAAGGTAAAGCTTCTTCTGCTATATCATTTACTAAATCCCCCGTAAAAAAAACCATATCTGGATTTTCTCTATTTATTAATTCTACCATACGTTTAACAGGATCGGTACTCATAAAACTTCCTACGTGCAAATCCGAAATTTGAATAATTTTTAAACCTTCAAAACCTTTGGGTAAATTAGGAATTCGTAATTTTTTGTACAAAACATTTATGTTATATGCTCCTTTAAAAATTCCGTAAGATAATATTCCTGTAAATAATGCAAAAAACGATAAACCAGTAACTTGCAAAAATTTTAATCTAGAATACGAATTCGTATTACTTGGATTGGTTATTTTATTGTTTCCAAAAATTTTATCCTTTAACCATTTAAAAAATCTAATTATATCATCTAACATAAAAAATAATATAGCCATAAATTTTGGCACCATAAAACAAAAGGAAATACCTTGAAAAATTATGCGAAATTTACCCGTTAAAGGAGTTTTAAAAAACCATAAAATAATACCTAAAACGTAAAATGAAATAACAGAAAAAGAAATGATCCAATAAATTCGTTTTAACCATTTGCGATTTTTAAACGATTTAAAATAACTTTTTAAACCAAAATAAAAATACACATCAATAATGATGGTTAGCAATAAAAACGTGATTAAAAAAAATAAAACTCTTGTTAAATACATAGTTTAAAATTGAATTGTAAAAATATGATTTAAAACTAAAAATCACTAAACCGCTCATGTATTTTTAATGCTTATTGGGAAAATAATTAATTACAAACACATTAAAATATTATTTAAAAACCTGATTTTTATCATGTTTTGCTTTGTGCAATATCATAGTAAAAGAAATTAATGCAATGTACTTTTGCTTAAAAATATGAATATGGAAGCCGAAAAATCTTTTCGAGATAAAATAAGCACAGTTGACGAAAATGGAAAACGAATTTGGATTTTTGCCAAAAAACCAAAAGGCAAATTTTACAATATCAGAACTGTTGTAAGTGCAGTTTTACTAGCTATTTTATTTGCCGGACCGTTTTTAAAAATTAATGGCGAACCATTTTTGTTGCTTAATGTTTTAGAACGCAAGTTTGTAATATTAGGAAACATTTTTTGGCCACAAGATTTTTATATTGCAGTTTTTACTTTTATTATTTCGGTTATTTCTATCGCTTTATTTACAGTAGTTTTTGGTAGATTATTTTGCGGTTGGATTTGTCCTCAAACAATTTTTATGGAAATGGTTTACCGACGAATTGAATATTGGTTAGAAGGCGATGCACAACAACAACGAAATTTAAACAAGGAAAAATGGACAGCCCGAAAAATAAGAATAAAAACAACTAAACAAATTATATTTTACACCATTGCCTTTGTAATTTCCAATACTTTTTTAGGATATATAATTGGTGGTGAAGAACTTATAAAAACCATCAGCTCCTCTCCTAGCGAAAATTTTGGAGGTTTTGCAGCTATTATTATATTTTCGTTTTTATTTTATGGCGTGTTTGCCTTTATGCGCGAGCAAGTTTGTACAACAATTTGTCCGTATGGAAGATTACAAAGTGTTATGGTTGATAAAGAAACCTACGCTGTTGCCTACGATCATGTTAGAGGAGAAAAAAGAGCAAAATTAAATCAAAAAAATGCAGAAAGTGGTGATTGTATCGACTGTAAATTATGTGTACAAGTTTGTCCAACTGGAATTGATATTAGAAATGGAACACAGCTAGAATGTATCAATTGTACAGCATGTATTGATGCTTGTGACGATATCATGGAAAAAATTAAATTACCAAAAGGTTTAATTAAATATACATCCGAAAAAGCAATTGCCGAAAAAACAAAATTTAGATTATCCACAAGAGCAAAAGCTTACACCAGTTTATTGGTTATTTTATTAATAATTTTTGGTTTTATTTTAGCAAATAGAACAGATATTGAGGTAAACTTATTAAGAGCTTATGGAACTACATTTGAACAAAAAGAAAATGGAAATTATGTGAATTTTATTCAGTATCACTTATTAAATAAAACCAATAAAAATCAAAACATCACTTTTAAACTAAAAGACAAAAAAGGAGAAATCAATATTATTGGAATGAAAAAAGTTTTGGTAAACGCAGGTAAAAAGGCAGATGGAACCATTTTGATTGAATTACCTAAAAGTGAATTAGACGGTTTAAAAACTCCAATTTTAATTGATGTTTATAAAAATGGTAAGTATATGAGAACCGAAAAAATTAATTTTAGTGGCCCGTTTATTTTACCTAAAAAACAATAAGTTATGCGATTAAATTTTGGATTAAAAATTGGTATTTTATACGCTGCATTTGTAGTTTTTATTTTATTTTTTGTTGTAAAAAGTTTTGGGATTTCCTTTGATTTAGAAGAAGAAAATTACTACGAAAAAGAAATACATTTTGAAGAGGAAATGGATGCAATTAAAAATTTTAACGATTTAGATGCAGAAATCAAGTTGTTACAAAAGGATAGTTTAGAGATAATATTACCCGATTATTTTGGCAAAATAAAAAACAAAAAAATTTCTATTTTATTTAAACGTCCGTCTGATAAAAAATTAGATTTTGAAATTGAATACCCTATAAATCAATTAAAAACAAAAATTGATTTTAACAATTTTACTATTGGTGTGTACAATGTTGAAGTGAAGTTTACAATCGATAGTATTAATTTTTTACATAAAACAAACATTTACATTCAATAAATGATAAACTTATATTTAATATTTTTATTGGGCTTATTGGGCAGTTTACATTGTGTAACTATGTGCGGACCTTTAGTTTTTTTAATGGGTTTTAAAGGTAAAAGTGGTAATGCTTTAAAAAATGTTTCAATATATCATGGCGCTCGAATTTTGGTTTATAGCTTAATGGGCGCTTTAGTTGGTGGGTTAATGTATGGTTTAAACTGGTATGGTTTTACACAAATTGCAAGCTGGATTTTGGGTAGTGTTTTTTTGCTGATTGGATTAGCATTTATATTTAAATTGAAGTTTTTACTTTATCCTGTTATCAATCTTAGTTATAAATGGACAAATTTATTTAACCAAAAGAGTACTTGGAAAAAATACTTGTTTGCTGGTACTTTAAATGGTTTATTACCATGTGGATTAGTTTATGTAGGTTTATCCTCTAGCACCCTAACAAACAACTACTTAGATGGCGCATTAAATATGTTAATTTTTGGTTTAGGAACTTTACCTTCGTTATTGTTTGGTACTGTTTTTAGTAGTTGGATTAAAAATAAAATTAGTATTTTTAAAAGTGCTTGGTTAATTTCGTTTGGATATGTGTTAATTGGATTGATACTTATTTTAAGAGGAAGTAATTTAGGAATTCCTTATTTAAGTCCGAAACAAAACCCACATAATCATGAAATTAAGTGTTGTGTTCCTTAATCAATTATATACTTTTTGTAATTATCAATCACAATATCTTTACTTTTTAAATCAAACATTAAATTGTATAAACCAAAAAAAGTACGATTGATATAAATAAAATGCTTGGAACCTCTTCCTCCATTTTGATTTCGTAAATCTTTATCTTTGGCAAATCTTTCACCCAACTGAATAATTTCATTAAAAAAATCTTCATTCGAAAAATCGAATTTTTCTTGCTGAAAAGGTTTTGTAAAAACAGTTAGTAATTCCTTAAAAATATTCACTAAAAAATCAATTTCTTTTTGTGAATCATTCGGCATAATAACTTCTAAGCTGGTTAAAGTTTGAATGAATTTTTGTGTATTTAATATATTTTCTTTTTGTGTTAATTGGAAATACGGAGCATAAAAATCATCAGGAATAAACTTTAAACAACCAAAATCCAAAACTATCAAATTCCCTTGATTATTTACTAGAAAATTCCCAGGATGCGGATCTGCATGAACCTTTTTTAACACATGAATTTGATACATGTAAAAATCCCATAATGTTTGAGATACTTTATCTGCTATTGCCGATCCTGCATGTTTTTCGCAAAATTCAGATAAATGTTCTCCAGTCATCCAATCCATTGTAATTACTTTGTCACAAGATAATTTTGGATAGTATTTAGGAAAAAGCATATTGGGAATATGTTTGGATAGATTGGATATTTCCTCAGCCTGCTTTAGTTCATTTAAATAATCTGTTTCTTCAATTAATTTATCTTTAATTTCTTTAAAATAAACATCTGCATCTGCACTGCTTATATTTAATAATTTTAAAGCAAATGGTTTTACCAAAGCTAAATCACTCGAAATACTATCTGCAACGCCCGGATACTGAACTTTAACAGCTAGTTTTTTTCTATCTTTTTCAGCTAAATGCACTTGCCCTATGCTTGCTGCATTAATTGCATTGATATCAAACTTATCAAATAATTCATTTGGTGTTTTACCAAAATATTTTTTAAAGGATTTTATAATTAGCGGACCAGATAATGGGGGAACTGAGAACTGGGCTAGAGAAAATTTTTCTACGTAAGCCTTAGGTAAAATTCCTTTATCCATACTCATCATCTGTGCCATTTTTAAAGCACTTCCTTTTAAACTTTTTAAACCATCATATAAATCTTCAGCATTATCATGGTTTAAAATTTCATTCGCTTCTTCTTTAGTTTTAGTAATTCTATTAGCGTAATATTTAACATAATTCCCCCCCATTTTAGCTCCTGTTTGAATAATTTTAGAAGCTCTTTCGATTTTAGTTACAGGTATTTTATCAATACTTTTCATGGGATTACAGAATTATGAAATTTAACTTTTTAATAGAATACAAAAAATTATATCTTAAGTTTATCTTTCAAAATAAACTTCCCAAAATCAATGATACTTTCTAGATGGGAGTTATTTAATAATTCGAACCCTAATGAAGTTGATTTTTCTATGAAAACATCTGTTTTTTCGAAACTAGCCGATTCATCTTTCATCCAATATTTTATAATGGTTAAAAACTGTCCCCAAATTGTTTCTTGTATTCCCTTTGTTTGTAAATCCGCAATACCTGAAATTGGTAATTGTGTAGCAGAAATATTTAAACTATCCACAAAACTAACAAAAAGCTTTTTTAAACCACTTAATCTTTGTAAACCTACCATGGGGTTTTTATCGTTCAACAATTGGATGATTAAACTTCTGTTAGCGGTTAAATTTTCGAAATATGTATAGTAAAATGATAGTAATTTATCTTTTGGTTCAAATGAACTAAAATCTTCACTGTTCTCTAAAACTCTTATAGTTTCATGATAAAAATGTACAAAAACTTCTTTATCAATTGCTTCAAAAGAGGCAAAGTGTTTATAAAATTCACTTTCCTCTATTTCTATAGATTTACAAAATTTATAAACATTAATTGGCGCTTTACCTTCTTCTAGTAAATAATCAGTATACAAGGTTATAATTTCAGATTTCTCCATTTGTTTAAAATTTACCTTATAAAATTAAACAAATAAACACTTGCATACTCATTAAAAAAACATAAATACCAATTGTTTGAAGTTTTTAACAAAAAAAGCTGCTCTATTCGAGCAGCTTTTTTAATTATTTTTTAATCATTTTTTTTATTGGTTACCAAATCCTTGTAAACCTCCTTCTGGTAACTTAACATTTTCTAAACCTAAAATTTTAACTAAAGCTTCTGTAACATCATCTCCACCAGCATAAATAACACCGCTTTTTTCTAAAATATACAAGTAACCGTTTTCCTTTGCATATTTTTCAACAGCTGCATTAACTTTATTAATAATTGGTTGTGCTAATTTATTTTGCTCCTCATTTAAAACTTGTTGAAATTTTTGAGAGCTTTGTTGCATTTCAACTTGACGTTTTTGCAAACTTTCCTCTCTAGCTTTTTTCATCATATCGCTTAATTTTTCTCTTTCCTCTAAATACTCACGAACATCTCTATCATATCTTTTTTGTTCTTGCTCTAAAATTTGTTGCAATTCACCAGCTGTTTGTTGTAATTTATCTGGAACTTTTTCGCTAACAGCAGATAAACTTACCAATTTATCATAATCAACATGTCCGATTTTAGAGTTTTTTTGAGCTATAGAACCCATTGTTGTTAAAGCTAAAAACGCACCGATAATAATTTTTTTCATACTACAAAAATTAAGAAATTATTAAGATTTTATTAAAATCTTAAAAAAATAAATTAAACATTAAATTAAAAAACAAATCGACTACAAAAATGCGAAAAAATAATTAATATCCTAACTTTTTTAAAACATCTTTTGTTTTATCATATTTTTCGTCGTAGTACATAATTGACAAATTTGATGCCAAGTCTAGAATTAAATTAAAGTTACCTTTTTCAGCAACATCTTTTATTGCATCATACACTTTATCTTGTATAGGTTTAACCAATTTCTGACGCTCTGCAAATAAATTACCATTTTCACCAAAATGTTGCTGTTTAAGCTTATCTAAATCACTTTTTTTCTTCTCAATTTCTTCCTCCCGCTTAATTTTCATTGCATCGGTTAATAAAATTTTATCAGCCTGATAAGTATATAATAAATTATTTAAATCTTTTTTTAAGGTTTCTATTTCTTTTAAGTAATCCTCTGCTAATTTATCCAACTGTTCTTGTGCAGCTTTGTAAGCAGGAATTTGTTCCATAATTTTTTCGGTATCTACAAAAGCAAATCTTTGAGCTTGAGTAATACTTGTAAAGGCAATTAAAAAAATTAAAGCAATATTTTTCATACTAATTATATATTACCAACCGGATAAATTTCCACCAAATGTAAAGGTAAACTGACCAGGGAAAGATTTAAATAACTCAGGAGAAACATTTTGATTAGCTGGATTAAACGGAAAACCATAATCAAAACCCAACATACCAATCATAGGTAAAAACAATCTAACCCCTGCTCCTACTGTTCTTCTTACATTAAAAGGATCGTAATTTCTAAGTGCCGAAAATGTATTTCCTGCTTCAAAAAATGTTAAAGCAAATACAGTTGCTGAAGGTTGTAAAGAAATAGGATAACGCAACTCCATAGTATATTTTACAGCTGCAATACCACCATTTACTCCATCACCATCATATACAACATTGGTTTGTTGTGCTTCTTGATAACCTCTTAAAGGAATAATTTCTCTACCATCAATATTAAAACCCATTAAACCACTTCCTCCCATATAAAAACGTTCGAAAGGAGATACACCTAAAGCTGCTGAATAACTAGACATAACACCAAAATTAACTTTTGTATATAAAACTAATTTTTCAATTAAATTATTGTACCAACCTAAATGAAATTTATATTTATGATATTCTATCCAAGTAAAATCCCCAGATTTACCAATAATTTCAAGTTGCTCCCTTGTATTGTTTAAAGAAACTACTGGTGCTGTGAATTGTGCTGTCATAGTCATTTCAACACCCGAACGAGGATAGATTGGCTGATCTATACTTGAACGAGATAAAGATAACTTAATATTTAAATTGTTGTATTGTCCTGGTTTTAATTTTGACAACCCTGTAAAATTATTAACATCATACAATTGATAACCGAATGAAATATTAGACCTAAAGTAATTATCTGGCCACTTTAATCGGTTACCTAATCCAATGCTAGCACCTGTAATATTTTGGTAACCATCTGTTCTAAAACTTCTTAAACGAGTATGAAAAACAGAAAAACTTAATGCTTGAGGACGTTTCCCACCTGCCCAAGGCTCTACAAAAGTAAAGTTATAACTTTGAAAAAATCTACCGCTACTTTGGGCTCTTAAACTTAATGTTTGTCCATCCCCAGATGGGATAGGTTGCCATCCACCTGGTTTAAATAACTTTCTGGAACTAAAATTCGTGAAATTTAATCCCAAAGTACCTACAACAAAACCAGCACCATATCCACCTTGTAGTTCAAATTGATCAGATGGTTGTTCTTGTACAATATATTCAATATCAACTGTTCCATCGGTAGGATTTGGTTTAGGAATAACCTGCATTTTTTCCGGACTAAAATATTTTAAATTGTTTAACTCGTTTTGTGAACGAATTATATCTGAGCGTTTAAACAATTCACCAGGTTTAGTATATAGCTCTCTTATAATTACATGGTCTGAAGTTTTAGTATTTCCATTTACAATTATTTTTCCAATTCGTGCTTGTTTACCTTCAAAAATTTTAATCACCAAATCAACAGAATCGTTTCTAACTGTTTTTTCTTCTGTTTGAACATTAAAAAATAAATACCCATCATCTAAATACAAAGAACTTACATCGCCACCTTGCGGATCCATCATTAATTTTCGCATCAATTGTTCTTCTTTATAAATATCACCTGGAGCAATACCCAAAATTCTTTTTAATTGTTCGTCGGTATATTTAGTGTTGCCGTCAAACTCAATATTTCTGTAATAATATCTATTACCCTCCTCAACTTTTAACCTTATACCAACTCTTTTTTCATTTACAAAATATACAGAATCACTTACCAATCTTGCATCTTTAAACCCATTATTTCGATATTCTTTTTCTATATTTAACTTTTCATTCTGAAAAGTTTTAGCGTTATACTTGCCACCAAAAAAAACATTTTTTATTCCTCTTTGTTTAGTTTCCTTTAGTGATTTCCGAATTCTTGAATCAGGCAATGCGTAATTATTTTCAATCTCTATAATTTTTACTCGTATTTTAGGTCCTTTATCTATTTGGACGTTCATTTTTACAGCATTTCTATCTAATGTATCTGGCGTTGTAAACAATTCAATTTTTGTGGTTGATCGACTTTTATCTTCAAAATAATTTTGAACAATTTTTTTAATTGTAAAATCAGTATTATTAGAAACTCTAGCACCAACAACACTTGCTAGCAATTCTTTTAATTCTTTTTTTTCTGATTTTTTAATTCCAATAAAAACAAATTCATTGATTTTAGGAGTTTGTTCAACTTTGATAACTAAAAACAATTGATCACCTCTTACTTCATCAATTAAAATCTGAACATCAGTGAACAAACCTGTATCCCATAATTTTTTGATAGCGTTACCCAATTGTTCACCAGGAATTTTTATATTATCTCCTTGCGCTAAACCACTTCTAACCACAACAGCTAAAGGTTCGGTAATAGCACCTTCCACTTTAATTTGACCAATTTTATATGTTTTTGGAATTTTATTATCCATGCCGTAAATTGTACTTGTTGAGATATTTTGTGCTTTAATTGAGCCAAAAACAAATACAAATACTAACAAAAAATATAACCTCATTACTTTTTACTTTTTTTGATAAATAAAAACATTTATCAATAATTTAAACTATTTAAAACTTACTTAACCAATTGTTCACTCGTTTTTCCAAATCTTCTTTCTCTATTTTGAAAACTCAAAATAGCTTCATAAAAATTTTCTTCTCTAAAATCTGGCCATAAAACAGGTGTAAAATACAATTCTGCATATGCCAGTTGCCATAATAAAAAATTACTGATACGATGTTCTCCAGATGTTCGAATCATTAACTCTGGATCGGGATAATTTTTTGTACTTAATTTAGATGAAAAATAACTATCCGTAATTTCATCTAAACTAATTTGTCCATTTTTATAATCATTTGCAACACTTTTTACAGCCTCAATCATTTCCCATTTAGAACTATAACTTAAAGCTAAAATTAATGTTAAATGAGAGTTGTGAGCAGTTGCCTCGATAGCTTCAGCTAATTTATTTCTAGCATTTTTAGGTAAAGAATCAATATTACCTATTGCTTGCAATTTTATTTTATTTTTATTCAGAGTTGGTGTTTCACTACTGATAGTTTCAACCAACAACTCCATTAAAGCATTAACTTCTGCCTGTGGTCTATTCCAATTTTCGGTGGAAAAAGCATATAAAGTTACAAAAGGAATACCCAATTTAGCAGCTGCCTCAGTAGTTTCTCTCACAGCTTTTACTCCGTTTTTATGTCCAAAAATACGCAACTTACCTTTTTGCTTTGCCCAACGTCCATTACCATCCATAATAACAGCAACGTGTTGTGGTAATTTAAATTTATCTATACTTGTTATTAAAGACATTATTTTAAACTAATTCAATATTCATAATTTAAATTGGATTTACATTAACAAATCCCAAAAACTAAACGGTAAATTTAACATCATTTATCCGACAAAAAAAACAAATTAAAAGTAATTTATCAATTAGGGCATAATCTTCTCGAGGTAAGATTTACATAAAAAGAAAAACCTGTCACAACATACCAATCATTATTAAATATTTCTCCCCGTTGATAATTTAATTTAGCTAAATCATTAACTGGTAAATTTTGAGTATAAAATGAACCAACATCATCTAAATAATCTGTTAAAGTACCTCTAATTCCCCAATCTAAAGCAAAACCCACTCTATTATTTCTAAATTTCAATCCTAATCCCATAGGCAAAGCCAACTGATTATAGCGGTATCTTTTTGATTCAATTTGAATATCTCTTGCATTCTGATATTCACCATCATTAAAACTAACTTTAGGTTTATGAAAAAAATAATTTAAACCCATATAAACATATGGGGTAAAAATAGAAGATTTTTTATCAAATACATTTAAAGCATAAGTAGTGAAATCATGAAAATTAAACTCCACAACACCTCCCAATTCATAAATATTATTTCTAAAAGATAAATTTCTAGATTCATAAAAAGTACCATTTAAACGATCATCAGAGCCTGTAATTTGTGCAAAATTTGCAATTGTTCTAAAGGACAATCTGCTATCAATATTATACCTTAAAACCAAACCTCCCGAAGGTTTAACTGGTAAAAGATGAGTTTGATTTAATTCGCCAATATAATATGCTGTACCTAACTGAACACCAAACTCCCAGTGGTAAGTAGGTGTTAAGGTTTGAGCAAAATTTTTACTCACAACAAAAAATATAAGAATATAAAAAAATGAATTTCTCATAAAAAACAAAACCTAAACGAAAAGTTTAGGTTTTTAGTATCATTGATAATAAGTTTATCTAAATTTAGGTAAACCACCCATTGTTGATTTTAAAAGGTAATTCATATTAAACATTAAAAACATGTAAGAGTCTTTATCTGTAGGATCTCCTCTTTCCCAAAAAGCGTAAGAATTACCAACATTACCCGAAGGATCTGCCATATATTTAGCAATTGGGCCACTTTCTCTTTCAATTTCATTACCAGGATAGTATGTGGTACTAACATCATCGATGTAATCAGTCCAAGTTTTTCTAATTCCAAACTCTAAACCAATCATTGTCCTTCTATTCAAACTATATTTTAAACCAAAGCCAACTGGGATAGCAAATTGCACACGTGAATATGGGCGTCGAGTTGGGCTTACAAGCTGACCTTCTGTTCCTAAATCTCTTAAATTTACCCACTGACCATCTAAATATTGCGCTCTTGGATTAAACCAAAACCCTGCAATTCCAAAAAAACCGTAAGGATGAAAAGCCGATGCTCGAATACCTTTTACACCTCTTAATTTAAATCTGTGGCCATCCGTTTCTTTAATAAAATAAAACTCATAGTTAGCGCTCAATTCTACAATATGTGAGGAAAAATGCAATTTTCTTGCGTTTCTAAATTTTTCTTGAGTCCAATCATCATCTCCCTTAACAGCTCCCCAAGTTAAAGATGCCCTAACAGCACTAGTTTCTGTAATTTTATATCTCATACCTAAATTTATTGCTGGACGAGTAGCTATAAACTCTAAATCTCTAAAATAATTTGTACCAACTTGATTAGCCCCTCCTAAATCAGATAAAACATTAGCCATTCCTATACCTGCAACTGCCTCCCAACGATACCTTTTCCATCTAGTTTGAGCATTTAAACTAACAAAAGATATGATTAACAACGAAAATACTATATATTTTAATTTCATTTTTAATATTAATTTTTAATTAAAAAACTGTATTTCAATTTATTAGATTAATTTACAGCATTTTAAAAGAATTATGGTAACAAATATAGGAAATAAAAATTAAAAAAAACACGAACAAATGGCAATATTAAATAAAAGAGAATTTTGAAAACTAAATTTCTTCTATAATTAAATTAAACTCGCTGTAATTTTACCACTACTCATACATAATGGAATACCTCCTCCTGGAAAAACTGTGCCACCAGAATAATAAACACCTGGTATATCCGACTTATTTTTTGGACGTTTTAACATCGAATTTAAGCTATTGGAATTATAACCATATAAAGCTCCATTAAATCCACTAGTATCTTGAAAAATATTTTTGGGATGGAAAACCGATTCAAAATCTATAAAACTTTCAATATCAATCTTTAAAATCGAATTAATTTTCTGAATTACTTTTCTTTTTATCAAATCTATTTGAGTGTCATCCATAAAAAATGGGGGTACATTTACCATAACAAACCAATTTTCGGCACCTTCAGGAGCGTCAGATTTTTCAACTTTTGAACTTATATGAATATAAACGGTTAAATCTTCACCAACTTCTCCCTTTTCTAATAAATCAAATTCGTATTTATAATTATCAGAAAATAAAATGTTATGAACACCAAGATTGGAAAAAACACGATTAACTCCCCAATAAAAAACAACACCACTGCTACTTAACTCGGATATATCAGGAACTTTTTTCTGATATTTTTCAGGAAAAATATTTTGCGTAGTAAAATAATCACCATTGATTACCACTGCATCAAAATCGCCCAAATCACTAACTATCCATTTTTTACCTTTTTGCTTTAATTCCTTAACTTGATGATTTAAAATAAACTCAACACCTTCCTCTAATGCCAACCGATGCATTGCTTTAGCTATAGAATAAATCCCACCAACAGGAAAAAATGAACCTTCGCCATGTTCCAAAGCAGGAATACAATTTAATACTGCAGGAGCTTTGAAAGGATTACTACCATTATAAGTAGCAAATCTATTGAATATTTTAACTAAAAATGGATGTTTTAATTTTTGGATATTGTAGGTGTTTAAACTCTTAAAAATACCCATTCGATTATAATTTATCATCATTTTTAAACCCTCTTGAGACAATAAACCTTTGTTTTGGTTAATAAAAAGAGGCAAGGATAAATTGTAATTTTTATAACTATTTTGTATATATTTGCTAACTTTTAAAGCAATATCTGGATTTATTTTTTCTTCGATTTCCTTACAAAAATCCTTTAAATTACCATAAGCAACTAAAGATTCTCCATTTGAATTGAAATATCTACAAGCTTCATTTAATTTAAAATACGAATAATAATCGCGTGGATTTTTACCAAACAAAGTAAAAACATCATCCACTAAATAAGGAGAAGTAAATAACGAAGGACCTTTATCAAAACGATAACCTTGAGAAGAAAACTCTCTTATTTTACCCCCAACCCAATCGTTTTTTTCAACAACAACTACAGAATATCCTTTTGCTTTTAAATGTAAAGCCGCTGATAAACCACCAATCCCAGAACCGATAACCGCAATTTTTTTCACTAAAAACTAATTATTTTTAGATTTAACTTGTTTAAAATATTTTAAAGGAATCCAAAGCATACCGAAGTAATCGCCATTTTCCTTTCCAATATTTTTATGATGTAACTTGTGTGCACGAATAATATTCTCAGTATATGAATTTCTAAACCAATCCATCCATTTAAATCTCCGATGAATTAAAACGTCGTGTACTAAAAAATAAGCTAAACCATATAAAGTTATGCCTAATCCAATACCAAAAACAAAATTAAACCCATTTATAGCACCAAAATAACTACACAATGAACCTGGAATAGCAAAAATCAAGAAAAAAGCATCGTTTTTTTCGAAAAAACCCTCGCTACCTGTGTGATGATCTTTATGTAAGTACCATAAAAATCCGTGCATGATAAACTTATGCGTAAACCATGCAACGAACTCCATGAAAACAAAAACAATTAAAGTTGTTATCAAAGTAATCATATCGAATCTAACATATCATTTTTACCTGAAGAAATATGTTTTAAAAACTCCTCCTTCACACTATCTTTTTTAAATTTACCGTAATATACTCCTGTAACTGTAGAGCTTTTAGTATCCTTAACTCCACGAGTAGACACACATAAATGATATGCATCCACCACAACTGCTACATCTGGCGTATTTAACATTTCCTTTAATTCGTTAGCAATTTGTTTAGTTAAACGCTCTTGCACTTGAGGACGTTTTCCGAAATAACGAACGATACGATTTAATTTAGACAACCCAACAACTTGTCCGTTTGAGGCATAATATGCCACATGTACCCTTCCTAAAATCGGCACAAAATGGTGTTCGCAATACGAATGCAATTCGATATCTCTAACAGCAATCATTCCATCATAATCATATTTATTTTCGAACAATTTAGCTTCAGGTTTATTTTTTGGATTTAAACCACTAAACACCTCTTTTACATACATTTTAGCCACACGATAGGGAGTACCAGCTAAACTATCGTCAGTTAAATCCAAGCCTAAAGTATCCATAATTTGCTCAAAATGCCCAGCAATTTTTTCAATTTTTTCCTCGTCAGACAACTTAAAAGCATCTGGTTTCATTGGCGTTTCCAAAGAAGTTCCAATATGGTCATCCCCTAATAATTCGATTTCCTCAATTGATTTAGCAAGGGTATTCAACAACATTTCGTTCGGTTTCATACAAAACAATTTTAAGTTTAAAATTAACAGGTAATCTTTTTAATATTTTATTGTAAGCTACTCTGGCAATATTTTCAGCAGTTGGATTTAAAGAAAAAAAATCTTCCACTTGTTCATTTAAATTTTTATGATCCCAAGGTTCAATTACTTCATCTTTGATAATTTGTTTCAAAACTTTCATATCCACAACATAACCTGTAACTTCATCTATTTCGCCAGTAACACACACTTTTATCTTGTAATTATGTCCGTGATAATAAGGATTGTTACATTTTCCAAAAACCTCCTCATTTTTTTCGTTACTCCAAGCCTTAACCCACAATCTATGCGCAGCATTAAAATCTTCTGTTCTAATTACAGTAGCTTTCATATTAAGCAGCTTTTAAGTTAAGCATTTCTTTTAATTTAGGAAAGCATATTTTAAACCATTCGGTATATTTTTTTGGATTTTGCTCCATATCCAACTCAATAAAATCCATATTCCAATAAGCAAAATCTTCTACCTCATCTAAATTTACTACAGGATTATCTTCAAATTTACCAATTAAAACAAAATCATACTCATGTTCTATCAATTGATTATCTAAATCTGCCTTATAAATAAAACTAAACATTTCTGTTAGCTCTGTAGAAAACCCCATTTCTTCTTGCAACCTTCTTTTACCAGCATCTAAAATTGTTTCATTAAGTCTTGGATGACTACAACAAGTGTTCGTCCATAAACCACCACTATGATATTTAGAGCTTGCTCTTTTTTGCATTAACAATTCGTTAGACGAGTTAAATACAAAAACAGAAAATGCACGATGCAATAAACCTTTACGATGTGCTTCCATTTTTTCCATTTCACCTAAAACCTCGTTTTTGGTGTTTACTAAAACCACATTTTCCATTATAACATATTGATATTATGACGCATATAAGTACCAAGCAACAAGTACATTTTTTGAGCATCAGGAATACGAATACGTTCTTTTAACACCTTTTCTGGCGGAGTATTTACAATTTTCTGGAACAATTTATAATAATATACATAAGCCGTGTAAACGCCAATTCTGCTAGATTTTGGTAATTTTTTTATTCCTTCCATAGCATGAGCAAAATCCTTAGCAATATCATTTTCAATCATTTTTTTAGTAGATTGGTCGAAATTGTCCAAATCCACTTCTGGAAAATAGCTTCTACCCATTTCTTTGTAATCCTGTTTTAAATCACGTAAAAAGTTTATTTTTTGGAAAGCACTACCCAACGACATCGCATTTGGAGTTAACTGATCGTATAACTTTTCATCACCTAAACAAAAAATCTTTAAACACATTAAACCAACAACTTCTGCAGAGCCTAAAATATACTGTTTAAATGTTTTATAATCATAGTCCAATTTATGCAAATCCATTTCCATGGAGTTTAAAAAACAATCAATTAAATCTCGGGAAATATTGTATTTATTTACAGTAATTTGAAAAGCGTGTAAAACAGGATTTAAACTAATACCTCTATCTAAAGCCTTATAAGTATCAACCCTAAACTCTTTTAACAATTTTTCCTGATCATAGTCATGAAAAGTATCTACAATTTCATCAGCAAAACGCACAAAACCATAAATATTATATATATGTTGTTGTAATTCTTTATCCAACAAGGAAATACCTAATGAAAACGAAGTTGAATATTTTTGCGTAATCATTTTAGCAGCCTTTGTGCTAACTTGGTTAAATAGTTTAATCATACTTCAAAATTTTAATTCCAATTGTTAATAATCTCTTTAGCTACTATTTCACCCGAAATTAATGAAGGAGGCATGCCTGGTCCGGGTAATGTTAACTGTCCGGCATGATATAAATTATTTATTTTTTTACTTTTAACTCTTGGTCTTAAAAAAGCCGTTTGCATTAGTGTATTTGCCAAACCATAAGCATTACCTTTATATGCATTATAATCCGATTTAAAATCACTTCCACTAAAAGTTTTTTTATAAATCACTTTACTTTTAACATCCACACCAGTAAATTTTTGTAATTTATTCATTACAAAATCGTAATATTTTTGATGTGTTACTTCATCATCTTTTAAATTAGAGGCAATTGGTATTAAAATAAAAATATTTTCTTTTCCGATTGGAGCCACAGTTTTGTCAGTTTTAGATGGTACACAGGTATAAAATAAAGGCTGTGAAGGCCATTTAGGATTTTCGTAAATTTCATCTGCATGAACATCTAAATCTTCATCAAAAAATAAATTATGATGTTGCAAGTTAGGAATATTTTCGTTAACACCTAAATAAAACAACAAACTACTTGGAGCCATGGTTTTTTTATCCCACTGTTTCTCTGTGTAAGTCTGATAATCTTTAGGCAATAAATCCATTTCAAAATGATGATAATCTGAAGTATTTAAAACTATATCGCAATTAAATTCTCCATTATTAGTTACTAAAGAATGTATTTTACGATTTTTAATTTTCAATTCTTTTACTTCTGCATTGGTATAAAATTCAACCCCTAAAGATTTTGCTAAATCGACCATACCCTCTATCACTTTAAACATTCCTCCATCAGGATAAAAAGTTCCCAATTTTATATCTGCAAAATTCATTAAACTATATAATGCTGGAATTTTTTGTGCAGTTGCTCCTAAAAACAAAACAGGAAACTCCATTAATGCTAAAATTTGAGGATGTTTAAAATACTTTCTAGCATGACTTCTAAAAGAAGAAAACATTTGTAATTTAAAAATCCCCTCAATCACTTCTTTAGTTAAATACTTTAAAGGATTAGCACTTGGATTAAAAACCAATTTACCCATTCCTACTTCATATTTATAAGCAGCATCTGCCATAAATTCATCTAACTTATCACCAGCACCTTTTTCGTATGTTTCTAATAAATCTTTAAACGATTCGTAATTTGCAGGTATATCCCAAAAATCTTTTTGAGACCATACAACCTTGTAAGAAGGATCCAAACGAATCAAATTGTAATAATCTTTAGCCGATTTACCAAACTGATTAAAAAAGTTTTCAAATACCTCAGGCATCCAATACCAACTTGGACCCATATCAAAGGTAAAACCATCCACCTCAAACTGTCTTGCGCGACCTCCAAGCGAGCTATTTTTTTCCAAAACAACCACTTTTTTTCCACTTTGAGCCAAAAAACAAGCAGAAGCCAAACCAGAAAACCCCGAACCAACAACTATAACACTTTTACTCATTAACTTTACTTTTACAAAATTTGGTGAAACAAATATATAATTAACAATTCAATAAAACAAATTTGTAAAACATATTTTGTTTAATTAACAAAACAAAATATTAAACAAAAAGTATTCAGTTAGTCAAAATTAAATAGTTTTGTTTATATTTGTTTCCAATTTAAAAAAAATATGAGATTTCACACAATAAAGGATTTAGAAAGATTAACTGGCGTAAAAGCCCACACTATTCGTATTTGGGAGCAAAGATACAACTTATTAACCCCAGAAAGAACTGATACAAACATCAGAACATACAGCGATAACGAACTTAAAAAACTCATTAACGTTTCCTTTTTAATTAATAACGGTTACAAAATTTCTAAAATATCTAATTTAAGTGATATTGAAATAAATAGCATCATTAAAAAGATAGAAGAATCTAATGATTCAGATAGTATTTATCAAATATGGGTGGATAACATTATTAAAGCATGTATTGATTTTGATGAAATAACTTTTGAAGTAGTTTTTTCACATTGTGTATTAAAAATTGGTTTTGAAGATACTTTAATAAAGGTGATTTATCCAACTCTTTACAGAGTTGGAATTATGTGGGGAATTGATGAAATTAGTCCTGCACAAGAGCATTTTTTATCAAATTTAATTCGCAAAAAAATACTAGTTGCAATAGATGGTATGCTTCCAGAAATCAACCAAAACTCAAGCACATACTTACTTTTTTTACCTCAATGGGAACAGCATGATTTAGGTATTTTATACGCCTATTATTTATTAAGAAAAAACAATTTCAAAGTTATATATTTAGGAATAAATACACCTTATGAGAGCTTAAAAGACATTGACAGTTCTTTATTTGAAGCTATTGTTACTTTTTTTATAGTTTCGGAAGAAAACACTAAAGTATCTGATTTTTTAAATCAAATGAGCGCTGATTTTCCAGATAAAAAGATATTTTTTGCTTCTAATGAAAACTTACTTGGAAACGAAAAATTATCTGGTTCATTAATCAGATTATACTCACCAATGGATTTAATAAAACTAAGTAAATAAAATTTAAAACTTGTTTAACGTTTTTAACAAAAATGTTAAACAAGTTTTAAAATCAGAATCTATAATCAATAATACAGTTAAAATTCCACAAATCCACTCTATTAATTCTATTGATATCTTCCACTTCGATAGAGTTTTGAGACAATTTATTTACAGCAATTAACTTTATATCCAAACCTTCTAAATATCCATTAAACTTATAATCCGTTAAAAATAATAAATGATAATAAGATGGAACTCCATATTTATTTAATTCTAAATCATTAACAGATGGCATATCAACTTTAGAAAAACCCCATTGAGCAAACCATCTTTTATCACTCGGTTTAAATGTGTATAACAAAGTATAAGCATTCACAGCTCCATTTCCTTCTATTCTTTCTCTTGGTAAACTGATATAAAATTGTTCTCTTCCCCATTCACGCGGAAACAAAAATCTGCCACTATTATGCACATATAAATTATTGATAGACAACTTATGTTTTTTGTAAATCCACTCTAACCTCGAACCCAAACCAAAAGTTCTTTCATTTGGCATTCTATAACTTAAAACTGGATTAGAATTTCCTCCATCTCCAATAGTATTTTGGTAAAAACCTTGTAAACCAATAATTATATTACCTTGATTACTTTGATATTTAAAATCGTTTTGTATAAAGGACATATTAAAAATATTTTGCGCAAAATAATTCCATGCCTGAAAATGATTATGATATCTAACCCATTCTTTTTGCCATTCTGAAGCAATTATTCCTATACCCATTGTTGATGTATTATTTTTATAACTTTCGGAACTACCCATAGGATTTCTTCCAAATGGATAAACCCCAACACTTTGACCTAAACCATACCAATGAACCGTTCCGCGTAAAGTTGCCGCATTTAACCAAGCACAATACAATTTAAAATTTTTAAATTTATAATCTACAGATAAACCATTAAAGATATTAGCGCGCATGCGGTTATCCTGCTCATTTAAAAAAGGTGTATTAATTTTTTGTCGGCCAAAAACCAATTTTAGCTTAGTTTTTTCATAACTAATATAAAAATCCTCCAACCTATCTAGATCTCTATCGTTATTAAAATTATTCATATCGTACATCAAAATTTCATATCGATTTCCATTTTGTGTAGTTGGATCCGATTTATGTAAATTCATTTGATAAATCTGAAATACAAAAAATCCACTAAATCCAAAATGTAAACTTTTCCAAGCCGGACTATAATATCCTAAACCTGCACCTTTTGCTAAAGTTTGATAATCTAATAAAATCCCACGGTTTTCTGTATGCATCCAAAAACTTCGAAAATGAAACTCAAATTTTCCTTTCAATAATTTTTCTCCAAAAGAATTTTCAGTTGATAAGGAATCTGTATTTCCATAAGTGATCATTACCAACAATACAGTAGCAGTAAAAGTTAAAATTAACTTTTTCATTTTGATTAATTATAAAATTAAAATGAATAAAAAAGGCGAAGTTCACTTCGCCTAAAAAGATATTAATGAGGCAATTTATCTCGAACTTTACCGTACACCCATGTCCCTAAAATTGCACTTAATAATGTAACTATTATTACAAAAGCACCTGTACCTATTTGGGCAAATAACGGCCCAGGACAAGCTCCTGTAATTGCCCAACCTAAACCAAAAGTAAAACCACCATATATTTGTCCAACACTAAACTTTTTATCATGAAAAACGATTTCCTCACCATAAATAGTTTTAATGTTAAATTTTTTGATAATCGCAACAGATATTGCTCCAACGATTACCGCACTTCCTATAATTCCATACATATGGAAAGATTCCAACCTAAACATTTCCTGTATTCTAAACCAGCTAATTACTTCCGCTTTTACAAACACAATCCCAAAACCAATTCCTACCAATAAATATTTAAAGTTGTGATACCATTTATGCTCTAATTTACTCTCGTTCACACAAATACTATCAGCTGTTCTTACTTCAAACTCTTCGTTTTCATTTATAATATTTTCCATAATCTATTAATATTAAAGTGCTAAAATAATTGGTAAAATAAAATTTGCCATTAAAAATCCACCTACCATAAAACAACAAGTAGCTACTAGAGATGGCCATTGTAAAGTGGACAAACCCATAATAGCATGTCCGCTTGTACAACCTCCTGCGTAACGGGTACCAAAACCTACTAAAAATCCACCTACAACCATCATAATAAAACCACGAACTGTAAACAAATTTTGCCAATTAAAAATTTCAACTGGTACTAATCCAGTATAATCTTGCACTCCGTATTGAGCTAAATCTGATGTTAAATCTGGATGAACTTCAATAGGATTACCCGAATTTAAAAAATATGCAGCCACTATTCCGCCAATTAAAATTCCTGATACAAAAACCAAATTCCAAACCTCTTTTTTCCAATCATATTTAAAAAAAGGAATATTTGCTGGCAAACACGCAGCACATATATGCCTTAATGAAGAACTAATACCAAAAGATTTATTTCCCAAAATTAATAGCAAAGGCACGGTTAATCCAATTAACGGTCCCGCAATATACCAAGGCCAAGGCTGATTTATTTCCATTTTTTATTTATATTGATTTATAAGATTAACTAACTGATTACTTGGGAAAACCCCACTTTGTTTCCACATTTCTTTCCCACTTTTAAAAATCATTAATGTAGGCACACTTCTAATCCCAAATTTAGCAGATAATTGTGGATTTTTATCTACATCAATTTTAATAATTTGTGCACTATCGCCTACTTTATCTTTTACTTCTTTTAAAATGGGCGCCATAGTTTTACAAGGACCACACCATTCAGCAAAAAAATCAATTAAAACGGGCTTATCCGATTGTATTATACTATTAAAATCCATAAAAACTCTTATTTTAAATTTTTAACTGCTTGAGCTACACTTTGCCATGTACCTCCATTATCTACATTAGTTAAGCCTTTTCGTTTTAAAATCGATTGTGCTTGTGAGCTTCGTGCGCCACTTCTACAAAAAACAACTACGTGTTTTTTATTTTTTAATTTATCTGCATGTTGATGTATAATATCCAATGGAATATTTACTGCTCCAGGAACACTTCCTGCATTAAACTCCATAGGTGATCTAACATCTACTAAATAACTTTCTTTTGTTAAAGATTCTTCAATTTTAGACGAACCTCCAAATAAATTTGCAAAACTAAACATAACTAAACTTTTTTAACGTGAATACTATTTTTTTTAATGCCTAAATACTAACTTAAGGGCAATTTTTATTTAACCAATTTACTTGCGCAAACAAAATCAGTTTTAGGAACATTAGTTTGTGCAATTGCTGCAAAACCTCCAGCAATTTCGGTAAAATTTCGATAACCTCTTGCTTGTAAAATCGATGCTGCAATCATACTGCGATAACCACCTGCACAATGTAAAAAGAAATGTTCCTCAGGATTAATATCCTTTACCCAATCATTTATAAATGCCAACGGACGGTTGTATGCCTCCTCCACATGCTCGGCAATATACTCACTTTCCTTACGTACATCCATAATTTTATCTTTTTGCACATCCACTTTTTGAGCAAATTCTTCTGCAGAAATTCGGTTAACTTTATCCGTTTCCATTCCAGCATTTTCCCAAGCTTTTATACCACCATTTAAATAACCTAATACATTATCAAATCCTACTCTACTTAATCTTGTAATCGCTAATTCTTCTTGTCCTTCTTCTGTAACCAATAGTAAAGGCTGTTTTACATCCACAATTAAAGCTCCTACCCAAGGTGCAAAATCACCATTTAATCCAATGTTAATAGATTGAGGAACAAAGGATTGATAGAAATCCTGATTGTTACGCGTATCCAAAATTAAAGCACCACTTTCCTCTGCCAACATTTCAAATTCTTTTGGCGATAAAGCCTTTAAACCTTTGGTTAAAACTTCATCAAAATCTTGATATCCTTTTTTATTCATAGCCACATTCATCCCGAAATATCCTGGAGGAGGTAACAAACCATCTGTTACTTCTTTAATAAACTCTTCTTCTGTCATATTCGCTCGCAAAGCATAGTTGGTAGCTTTTTGATTTCCAATAGTAGAAACAGTTTCCTTGCTCATATTTTTTCCACAAGCACTTCCTGCTCCATGCGCTGGATAAACCAAAACCTCATCAGGTAAAGTCATTATTTTAGTTCTTAGCGAATGATATAAATGAGCAGCAAGTTGTTCTTGAGTTAAGTTAGCAGCTTTTTGAGCCAAATCTGGTCGGCCTACATCACCAATAAACAAAGTATCACCCGAAAAAATTGCATGTTCTTTTCCATTTTCATCCAACAGTAAAAATGATGTACTTTCCATGGTATGTCCTGGTGTATGTAATACTTTTATTTTAATATTACCTAGTTCAAAAACTTCGTTATCTTTAGCAATAATTGCATCAAACTCGGTTTGTGCATTTGGACCATATATAATTTTCGCCCCTGTTTTTTTACTTAAATCTAAATGTCCCGAAACAAAATCTGCATGAAAATGAGTTTCGAAAACATATTTTAATTGTACACCATCTTTTTGTAATCTTTCTATGTAAGGCTGTACTTCTCTTAAAGGATCTACAATTGCCGCCTCACCATTACTTACAATGTAATAAGCACCTTGTGCCAAACATCCTGTATAAATTTGTTCTATTTTCATTATTTTTTGTTTTAAAATTGTAATTCAAAATTAATTATTGTTGCAACAAACATTTGTTACTTTTATCACATTTAGGAGCTATTTTATTTAAAAAACAACTCTTTTAATAAAATAAAAATCCCCATTACCAATACAAACCATCCAAAAATGGGTTTTAATTTCCCTCCTGATATTTTTTTAGAAATTAACAATCCTATTAATATTCCTAATATTGAAAATACCGAAACTAAAATTAAAAATCCCCAATCGATTCCTTTTGATGGATTTTCTCCCATAAAACCAATCAAAGATTTTGCTGCAATAATTACCAAAGAAGTACCAATAGCTTTTTTAATTTTTAATTTAGATAACAAAACTAAAGCTGGAATAATTAAAAATCCGCCTCCAGCACCTACTAAACCTGTTAAAACTCCAACAATTAATCCCTCTAATAAAATAATTGGATAATTAAATCTTTGCTCTTCTGGAGCATTTTCGTCTTCATCCTTACAGTTTTTACAAACCTTTATCATACTGTATGATGCAAAAATCATCAAAATAGCAAACAACACCATTAACAAAATTCCTTTTGTTATTTCTAAACCTCCAATATTTACGATATGTTCCGGAATAGCTGGTACAATGTAAGCGCGTGTAAAATACACCGAAATTATTGAGGGAATTCCGAAAACAACAGCTGTTTTTATACTTACCAATTTATTTTTAAAGTAAGTAACTGAGCCCACAACACTGCTAATTCCTACAATAAATAATGAGTAAGCTGTGGCTGCAACTACATCTATACCAAACAAATAAACCAAAACTGGTACAGTTAAAATACTACCACCACCGCCAATTAAACCTAAAGTTATTCCTATAAAAATTGATGCTATGTAACCTATTATTTCCATAATTGAAATTTATTTCGATCACAAAAGTATATTACACTTACGTTGTGTTTTGTGACAAATGTTCCACAAAATAGATGTTTTTAAGAAATTCTTAAGGTAAATTTAAAAAGCCTAAACGATATGCAAAATCTTTAAATTGCGAATTAAGATTAGCCGAAATAATAATATTTTGCTGAGAAATAGGATGAGTAAATGTAATTTGCTGAGCGTGTAACAACATGGTATCTAAACCAAAATTTTCCTTAAAAAAACGATTTTGTTTATTACAACCATGAGGCCTGTCTGCAATAATTGGATGATAAATATGCGCAAAATGTTTACGTATCTGATGCATTCTTCCAGTTTTCGGAGTAACTTTTACAAATGAATATCTAGAAGTTTGATGTTTTCCAATTACAAAATTAACTTCGGATTGTAGTAATGTTTCATACTCTGTAACAGCATTTTGAATTTTTCCTTTATCGTTAACCAAAGGATAATCTATAATTCCTTTACCGGGTGTAAAACCTCTAACTATCGCTAAATATTCTTTTTTAACTTCCTGGTTAGCAAACATTTTTTGCATTAAAATATTGCATTTTTCGTTTAAAGCAAACAATAATACTCCACCAGTTTTTCTATCTAATCTATGCGTTAAAAAAACAACTTCTCCAATTTGATCGCGTAATTTTTGTATGGCAAATTCGTCAACATCTTTGGCAATGTATGAACGATGAACCAATAATCCATGTGGTTTATTTATAGCAATAAAATTTTCGTCTCTATAAATTATTTCCAATTCGTTCATGCATCTAAAATTAGCTTTTTTTAATGATAAAACAACTAAGTTAAATTAAAAAAGGGTTGAAATTTCTTTCAACCCTTTTAAACCTTACCTAACTTATAAACTATGATTTAACTACCAATCATGTTTGATTTAACGCCAATATTTTTATTAAGTTATAGTTTTTTATCAAAAGACATGAATTTCTAGTATAATTAACTGATTTACAAATTCATATTTTTTAAAAATTATTTCACTTACTGATTTAAATCATTTTTCTTATCATTAAATTATTGTTTTTTTGTAAAAAATTAAATTTATACTATGAATAGCCAAGGCAACAATCCTTCTAATTTTAATTTACATGAATTAGGAATTAATACATCTGGAACTGTATTTTACAATCTTGATAAAGTTGAATTAATAGAACATTCCATTCGTAATAATCAAGGTGTTTTAGCTAAAAATGGTGCTTTAGTTGTAAATACAGGTGAGTTTACTGGTCGTTCTCCAAAAGATAGATTTATAGTAAAAGATGAAATTACTGAAAACAATGTTTGGTGGAGCAACATAAACGTTTCGTTTGATTCGAATAAATTTAACTCTCTGTACAATAAAATGATTCAATTTATAGCGGATAAAAATCTTTATATTAAAGAAGTTTATGCTTGTGCAGATAAAAACTTCAGGTTTAATGTACGTTTAATTGCAGAATTACCTTGGTCGGCTATTTTTGTTGAAAACATGTTTAACAATTATTCTATAAACGATTTAAAAGATTTTATAGCTGATTGGACAGTTTTATGTATTCCAAGTTTTCGTGCAATTCCAGAAATTGATGGAACACGCCAGCACAATTTTTCTATTCTTAATTTCTCCAAAAAAATTGCAATCATTGGTGGCTCGGCATATACTGGCGAAATTAAAAAAGGTGTATTTTCGGTTTTAAACTTTTTATTACCTACCCAAAATCAAATTTTACCCATGCATTGCTCGGTAAATGAAGGTGAAAAAGGAGATAGCGCTGTGTTTTTTGGATTAAGTGGAACAGGTAAAACTACTTTATCTACAAGTGCCGACAGAATTTTGATAGGTGATGATGAACATGCTTGGATTAACGATGAAGTGTTTAATTTTGAAGGTGGTTGTTACGCTAAAACCATCGATTTAACTCCTGAAAGTGAGCCAGAAATTTATAATGCTATACAGTTTGGTGCTTTATTAGAAAACACTCAATTTTTCCCAAATAATCGTGAGGTAAATTATCATGATTCCTCAATAACATTAAACACTCGAGTAAGTTATCCAATCCATCACATTCCCAATGCTAAAATTCCATCGGTAGGCGGAAAAGTGGAAAATGTGTTTTTTTTAACTTGCGATGCTTTTGGTGTATTACCACCAATTTCTAAATTAAATATCGAACAAGCCATGTATCATTTTATTAGTGGGTATACCGCTAAAATAGCTGGAACAGAGGAGGGAATTAACGAACCTATAGCTGTATTTAGCGCTTGTTTTGGCGAGCCTTTTTTACCTTTACACCCTCAAAAATACGCCGATTTATTGGCTCAAAATTTAACTAAAAATCATGTAAATGTTTGGTTAATCAACACAGGTTGGATTGGTGGAGCGTATGGTGTGGGCTCTCGAATCAAACTAAAATATACTCGTGCAATGATTAAAGCTGCTTTAGATGGTAATTTAGATGATATGGAATACCAAAATTTACCAATTTTTAATTTCCAAGTTCCTTTAGATTGTCCAGATGTACCCAAAGAAATATTATACCCTAAAAATACATGGAATAACCCAGATGCTTACAACAATCAGTTAAAAGATTTAGCAAAAAGATTTTTAAAAAACTTCGATAAATTCCGTAACGATTGCGAACCTTCTACTTTAGCTGGCGAACCAAAAATTTTGTAGTTGTGTAATCGTTTTTAAAATGATACCTTTGCCAACATTCATGTATTTCGCATGAAGGAATAAAAAAAAGTTTATGAGGTTTATTATTAAAACCCTTCATGGTTTGGAGGATGTTTTATTGTTGCAATTAAAAGAATTAGGCGCACAAAATTGTATTAAGTTAACCCGTGCAGTGGAGTGCGAGGGAAATATAGAGTTTTTATATAAAACTGCATTATCAGTTCCTACTGCTTTGCGTATTTTATTGCCAATTGAGGAGGCGATTGTGCATACCGAAAAAGATTTGTATCGTAAAGCAAAAAAAATAGAGTGGGAGAAGGTTTTTGATATTAACCAAAATTTTGCTATCGATTGTGTTTCGTTTGCTTCTTTTCATACCCATTCCAAATTTTTAGGGTTAAGAGTGAAAGATGCTATTGTGGATAGATTTAGAGATTTGTACGGTGAGCGTCCTAATGTGGAAACTAAAGATCCAGATTACCGAATAAATGTGCATATTTCGGATAAAAAAGTATCGTTTTCGTTGGATTGTATTGGTTTTAGCTTAAACCAACGTGCTTACCGTGAAATGGGGCACGTATCTCCTTTAAACGAGGTTTTGGCTGCAGGTATTTTACAGTTAAGCGAATGGAAAGCGGATAAGGATTTTTTAGATCCGATGTGTGGCTCGGGAACTTTGGCTATCGAAGCGGCTATGCTTGCGGCTAACATGCCTTGCAACTGGAATGTAAAACATTTTGCTTTTATGAATTGGAAAAATTTTGATAAAGCGAAATGGCGCGAAATTAGAAATGAGTTCGAAAGCGAGTTTAAAAATCCTCGCATAAAAATTTATGCTAACGATAGGGATAATCGTGTAATCGAAATTGCTAAACAATCTGCCCGTAACGCTGGGGTATTTAAATATATTACCTTTAGCAATAAGGATTTTATGAAATTGGATATTCCTTTACAAAACGGAGTTATTATAACCAATCCGCCTTATGGTGAACGATTAGAAATTGAAGATGCAATTGCTTTTTACGAAGAAATTGGCGATACTTTAAAAACAAATTTTAGCAACAATAATTCTGCTTTTATTTTATCTGGAAATATCGAGGCAGGTAAACGTGTGGGTTTAAAACCATCGCGCAAAATCCCTTTGTTTAATGGTAAAATTGAGTGTAGATTGTTTAAATTCGATTTATACTCGGGCAGCAAAAATAAAAACAAAGAGCAAAATTAAGTGCTATGATTCCTTTAGCAGAGAGGCTTAGGCCCAAATCTTTGGAGGATTATATTGGTCAGTTGGATTTAACTGGCGAAAATGGTGTAATTCGTTTGGCTTTACAATCGGGTTATTTGCCCTCTATGATTTTTTGGGGTCCTCCGGGTGTGGGAAAAACCAGTTTGGCTCAAATTATTGCTCAACACATACAACGCCCTTTTTATACTTTAAGCGCCATAAATGCTGGTGTAAAAGATGTACGTGAAATTATTGATAAAGCATCCGAAAAAAGTTTGTTTTCGGGTGGTAAAACGCCTGTTTTATTTATTGATGAAATTCACCGTTTTAGTAAATCGCAACAGGATTCCTTGTTGGGTGCAGTGGAAAAAGGTGTAATTACTTTAATAGGCGCCACTACCGAAAATCCTAGTTTTGAAGTAAATAGCGCATTGTTATCACGCTGTCAGGTTTATACTTTAAATGCTTTAAGTATTTCCGAATTAAAACAATTGTTGGAAAATGCTTTACAAAAAGATGAAGTTTTAAAAAACAGAAAAGTTGAGATTGTTGAAATAGAGGAACTTACGCAATTATCAGGAGGTGATGCGCGTAGATTGTTAAACAATTTTGAATTAATTCTCAATCAGTTTCCTCAAGCAAGCAACTTTACCAACGAAATGGTTCGTAAAGTAATCAAAACCAACCCTTTGTTGTTTGATAAAGATGGCGAACAGCACTACGATTTAGCATCGGCTTTAATCAAATCCATTCGTGGAAGTCATCCTGATGCCGCAGTGTATTATTTAGCCCGATTAATTGAGGGTGGTGAGGACCCAAAATTTATAGCACGTAGGTTACTTATTTCTGCCTCCGAGGACATTGGTTTAGCCAATCCAACTGCAATGGTAATAGCTACAAATTGTTTTACTGCTGTGGAAAAAATTGGCTATCCAGAGTGTAGGATTCCTTTAAGCCAAACGGTTATTTATTTAGCCACTTCGCCCAAAAGCAATTCGGCATACAACGCCATAAATAATGCCTTAGCGTACGTTAAAAAAACAGGAAATATTCCGGTTCCTTTACATTTACGAAACGCTCCAACGCAATTGATGAAAAATTTAGATTACGGTAAAAACTACAAATACCCACACGATTACGAGGGTAATTTTGTAAAACAAACCTACCTCCCCGATTCCGTTACCGAGCAATTTTACATCCCCAACAACAACCCCAAAGAAACCACCATTTGGCAATGGCTAAAAAGGTTGTGGGGGTAGTTTTATATATTTTTTAAAAAATTTAACTTAAAATTTTGATTGTTTAAAAATTGCCTTAAATTTGCTTTCAATTATTCATTAAAAAAAATAAAAAAATGTCAGAAATTCAAAATTCAAATGCGGGTAAAGCATTAGGTATCGCAGGTTTAGTTTTAGGTATTGTAGGGTTAATTGTATCATTTATTCCATGTTTTTCGTTTTGGGGAATTATAATTGGAACAACAGGTATCGTATTATCTGCAATCTCAATTTCTCAAGCTAAAAAAGCCAACGCAAAAAAAGGCTTAGGAACTGCTGGTTTAATTATTTCGATTGTTGGAACTGTTATTGCAATTGTTTGGGTATTAGTTTTTGCTGCAGCTGTTAATACTATTGGTAACGCAATAGAAAATGCAAATCCTGAAGACATTAAAGAATTACAAGAAAGCATCGAATCTATGGGTGAGCAAATCCAAGAAGAAGCTGAAATGTTAAATGAAAATGACTCGTTAAATTAATATTTTTGAGTACATACAAAATTGTAAATATAATTTTAGCCGGAATAATTGGATTAATTTTCATTTATTCCGGTTTTTTTGTTCATTCTGATGCATCAATACATTGTACAGTAAAAAGTATTTATGGTATAGATTGTATAACTTGTGGATTTTCTAGAGACTTTAATCAATATGTTCAATTAAATTTTAATCATTCTATCAACTCAAATTCGTTTAATTTTTTTCTATTTTTTTTAATAAACCTTTTTATTCGTTCTATTCTTATTATAGCTAATAAATCATTATTAAAATTTGAAAACCGATTAATTATTGCGGATAGTTTAATACAAAGTATTTGGTTTATACTTATCATTTCTCCAATAATTTTAAATATGTGGGAAGTGATTAAAAAATAAAAATTACACTATTCCACATTCAATTAACAAATTTTGATAGCTCAACTCCATTTCTGCTTCAAAAAACAGCTCTAAGCAATCGTTAACCTCCTTGTTATTAAAGGATAAAAAGAAATTTTCCAAAGGTGTTTCTAAAAATACACGCTGAAAACTATGGTCTCGTTTATACAATTCATCTCTACTATTTTTAATGGCACTTTTAAGCTGGCTTAAAGCAATGCCATTTAAATTTATAAAAATATTACCTATGGCTACCGAGAATATTTGCTGATTAAAACAATATGAAATACATCCTATAGAATTGTTGGCTAAAATAGTTTTGCACATAAAATTAAAATTTAATATGTATCAAAACTAAGATGAAAAAAACTAGGATTCAATACCTTTTTTAAGTGATTTATAGCTTTTCAATTTTTAGCTATTCATTATTTTTTTTCAACCTAGGATCTAAAGCATCTCTTAAACCTTCGCCAATTAAATTAAAAATAGTAATGGTTGTAAATATGGCTAAACCAGGGAAAATAACCAACCAACTTGCCTCAAATTCTTGTCGGCCTAAACTTAGTAAACTCCCCCAAGTTACCATTTCATCTGGTACGCCAATGCCTAAAAACGACAATCCACTCTCTACTAAAACTGCACCAGCAACACCAAACGCCAAACTTACAAAAACTGGTGGAACGGCATTAGGAAATGCATGTTTCCATAAAATTTTACGATAACCAAATCCCATAACTTTAGCCGTTTGTATATACTCTAAATTCCTAATTCTCATCATTTCTGCACGCATAAATCTTGCTATTCCAGTCCATGAAGTTAAACCAATAATTAAAATTAAAACTGTTAAACTACGTTCGTTCATAATAGCTGCAACAGTAATAATTAAAATTAAGGTAGGCAATGAATTTAGCAATTCGATAATTCTAGAAATCAAACTATCTACTTTTAAAAATTTTTTATGGTTTAAATAAGGAATAAAATGAAGAATTGAGCCTATTTTATAGCCCAAAAACACTATAAATATCCAAAATATTATTGCTGTAAAAAAGTAAATAAATCCTAGAGTATTGTTTCCACTTTCGAAGGTTTCGGTTATAATATAACCACTGGTTTCAAAACTGAAAAAATAACCCAAAACTACAAAAATCCAAATCATAACTTTTTGAATACGAGATATTTTAATAGTATTATCACCAAAAAAACCTGCCACAGTACCCAATAACAAACCTATGCTTCCGGCTAAAACAATAGAAATCAAACCTATAAACATAGAAATTTTTGCCCCATGAACCAATCCTGCTGCTACGTCTCTACCAATTTTATCTGTTCCCAACCAGTGTTTTAAATACCAAGGTACGCTTGTAATTTCACCTTTATCGTTTTTATATCTTTGGTTATCCCATGGTGCTATAAAATCTCTGTTATAGGTATCGTTAAACTCTGCACTATATGCAATTGGAGCAAATAATTTAAAATCTGCAGAAACACTTCTCCAATCTATTCTATCATAATAAATTACTTCCCATTTTTTAGAGTTGTTTAACCAAATAGAATCGGTTTTGCTTTTTGTGGTTAAAGTATTAAAAGCTGGATAAAGCTTATTTCCTTCCCAATTAACATACAAAGGTTGCTCATTGGCTATAAATGGCGAAAATAGCGCTATTAAAATTATTGCTATCAAAATTCTGAACGACCATAAAGCGGGTTTATTTTGCTTAAATTTACTCCAAGCGTATTTTTTAAAATTAAACTCGTTCATCTGTTTTTATTTAATGGTTATTCGTGGATCAACAATAGCATACAAAATATCGGAAACCAAATAGCCCACAACAGTTAATAAACCTGTAAGGGTAAACACTGCAACAATCATTGGAATATCTGTTGAAATAACTGCTGTGTAAATTTCTAAACCTAACCCTGGTATTGAAAATATGGTTTCTAAAATCACCGAACCACCCAATGCAGCTGGAAAAATATCGGCAATCATAGTTATAATAGGTAATAATGAATTACGTAAAGCATGTACCAAAATCACTCGTTTTTCGCTTAGTCCTTTAGCTCTTGCTGTGCGAATATAATCTTGTTGTAAAACCTCTACCATGCTTCCTCTTATCATTCTACTAATAAAAGCAAAAGAACTATAAGTATAAGTAATCAATGGCAAAACAAAATATGGTGCTTGGTGGGATATTTTTTGAAATACACTCCAATTTTCCTGATAAATTGATGCATCTTTTACACCGCCAATTGGAAACCAAACAAAGTTATCGGGATTGGCAAACCAATACAATAAAATTGTTCCCACAAAATACCCAGGAAGTGAATACAACATAAAAACTAAAACGGAACTAATCCTATCAAATTTTTGATCTTTTTTATAGGCAGCATATATACCAAAAGGAATACTTACTAGGTAGGATATAAAAATAGATAACATAACTAGAATAAAGGAATAAAAAAATTTACTTCCGATTTTTTGTATTATTGGTTGATTATCAGAATAGGAATTGCCAAAATCACCCATTAACACACCATTTTTACCTCTTTTTTCATCTAAACCAATGTCGCCAAACAACCATAAATGATACTGATTTTGCAATCCGTTAATTTTTAATTTTGGCAAAAAACGCTGTATTCCGCCCGAATGATTTACAAGGTACTCATAGCTTTTTTTTACTTCTTGAAAGGCTATTTGTAATGAGGAATTATTGATTATTTGAATTTTAGTGTTAATTTCTACAAAATTTTGATTTATACTTTCGTGTTGGTTGATTTGCTGAAGATTTAAAACTAAAAAACTTAAATCTGTACTAATTTCTAATTGTTCAGTAGTATATTCGGTAGTTTTTACAAGATTATGAAATTGGATTAATTGATGGTTGTAATTTTGAACATTTTGCCAATTTCCATATTTTTTTACTAATCTAGACAAATTTTCCCTAGATTTTTTTTCGGGTATTAAATGTAATGTATCACAATCAGCCCAAGATGCTAAACTCATATAAAACAAGGGTAAATCCAAGCCTAGTTTTTTTCGGATTTCGTTTTTTATTGAGTTTTCTGCTGAGTTTTTATCCTCAACTCCACCTTCCATACTTGCTGCTCGTGTAAGTTGCTCTACTGGATCAGCTGGTGAATTAACACTTATAACAAATGCTAATATGGAAATTAAAAATAATGTAGGTATAAATATTAATATCCTTTTTACAATATACAACAACATGTTTTCTTAAACTGCTTTTTTTCTGAAAAACAATAAATAAACACCAATCAAAATAAATGGAATACTTAAAATTTGTCCGGAAGTTAATACATTTCCAAAACTATTTTCTATTCCTCCTTGAGATTCCTTAACGGTTTCCACAAAAAATCTAACTGTAAAAACAAGCATTAAAAACAAGCCTAAAATTCTTCCTTCTTTTGGGAAAAATGCTTGTTTTTTGTATAAATAAATCAATAATGCAAATATAAATAAATATGCCAACCCTTCGTACATTTGTGCTGGATGCAACACCGTTCCTGGTGGATAATATTTTAGTTGTTTAAACTCTACTCCCCAAGGTAAGGTTGTTTGTGTACCAACAATTTCGCTATTAAAAAAATTACCTAAACGTATACAAAATGCACTTAATGCAACTGCAATTACTACTCTATCTGTAATCCACAAAAAACTTCCTTTTAGTTTATATTTGCTAAACCAAAATAATCCTAACAAAACACCTATGGCTCCTCCATGACTCGCTAATCCTCCTTCCCAAATTTTAAAAATATCTCCTAAATTGTCTTTATAATCCTGCCAATCGTAAAAAAATACATGACCTAATCTTGCGCCTAAAACAGCTCCTATCAATACCGAATATAACAAAGGATCCATTAATTCTACTGGTATTCCTTCTTTTATAAATATCTTTTTTACAATCGAAAATCCTATTAAAAATGATGTTGCCCACAATAATCCGTAATATCTAATTTCTAATGGACCAATTTTAAATAATGTAGGACTTACATCCCAAATAATTGCATTTATCATAATCTTTTATTTAATCTTTTATTGTTAATAGCGGACTTTTAGAATGAAATGTTAATTTTTTTGTGATACTGTTGTGAAATAAATTTTCCCAAAATGATCTTTTTTGATTTACCATTACTAATAAATCGATGTGTTTTTTTTGTTGGTAAATTTCTATAGCTTCTTCAACATCTTCATTTTCAGCCATTATTAAGTTAAAACGTATTCCTTTAAATAATTCGTTTATTTCGTTTAATTTAAAATCTCCATTATTTTTTATTACCAAAATGTTTATGTCAAAGGAAGTATATTCTTCCATTTTAAGTAGGATTTCAATAACTTTTTTGGATGGTAAATTATAAGGATCTATAGCAAATAATAATTTTATATCCTGTTTAAAATCAACCATTTGTGGAACAGATAAAACTGGAATATTGGTATTTGCTATAACATCCCAAGTATTAGAACCTAAAAAAACTTCTTTTAATCCCGAACTTCCTTTAGTTCCCATTACAATAAAATCATAATCTTCTTTTTGGTTTTGATGAATTAAATCACTTAAAGCGCCATATTTATACTCTAAACTTAACTTAATTTGAGGATGTTTTTTTATTAATTCATTTGCTAACTTAACTAAATGTTCATCAGCTTGTTTTTCCATTTCAGATTTTAACTCTCCAATACCTACACTTGTCCTTGTACTTATAATTTCAAAAGTATGTAACAAATGATATTGAACCTCTTTATCTCCAAAAATAAAAATTGCGTAATCTATCGACTTTAAAGAATTTTCAGAGAAATCTGTAGGTAATAAAATTTTCATTTTTTTGAATTATTTTTTCCTCTTTTGTTCGTGAAATCAAATATATAAAATTAAATCTCTTTAGTTTTTATTTGTACACTATTTTTTCCTTATAACATTTAATCCATCTCTAATTGGTAACAATACATTTTCTACTCTTTCGTCGTTACAAACATATTCATTAAATTTTTGAAGCGCTACACATGATTTATCTTTTGTATTTTGTTCTAAAATTTTACCACTCCACAATACATTATCTGCGATAATTATTCCTCCAGAATTTAATTTATCTATCACTAAATCAAAATATTGAATATAAGCTTCTTTATCTGCATCAATAAAAACTAAATCCCAATTATATTTTAAATTGGGAATTATTTCTTTGGCATCCCCTACCATCATTTGTACTTTGTTTTGAAGCTGTGCCTTATTTAAAAAAAAATTTACAATATCTTCTAACTCTTCATTCCTATCAATTGTGATTAATTTTCCTCCTTCTTGTATTCCTTGAGCTAAACAAATTGCACTATAACCTGTATATGTTCCAATTTCTAAAATATTTTTTGGACGAATAATTTTAGATAAAAGTGTTAAAAAACTGCCCTGTAAATGTCCTGAAAGCATTCTAGGACTTAATACATTTAAATGCGTGTATCTTGAAAGTTCTTCTAGTATTTTATCTTCTTTCAAAGTATTTTTTTCACAATACTTTAAAATATTATCATCAATAAATTCCATATTTTACTTAGTTTCAGTAATATATATTGCAGAAGATGTGGATTTTCCGTTTTTAAAATAATACAAACCTCCCCAATCGTATTTTATTTTTTTATACTCATCTGCCTTTCCATCTTTTACCACTACAACATAATCAATAATTCTTTTAGCTTCCTTAAATTGCTCTCTATGAATTCCATTTCCGTATTTTTTTGCTAATTCAGATAAATATTTTTCTTTTTCTTCTTCATTATCAAAGTCAACTTCTGGAACAGAATTGTCTTTTTCAACAATATCAATATCTGGTTTTGAAGCTATTGGCTTTTCTTGTTCTTTTAATTTTTGTTGTTCTTTGTATTTAGCAATTGCTTCTTGTTTTCTACGTTCTTCTTCCTCCTCTTTTTTACGGATTTCAGCTTCTTCTTTTTTACGTGCTGTTTCCTCAGCTAATTTCTTTGCTTCCTCTTCAGCTCTTTTACGCGCTTGTTCTTCTGCTAACTTCTTTGCTTCCTCTTCTGCTTTTTTACGTGCTTGTTCTTCTGCTAATTTCTTTGCTTCTTCCTCGACTTTTTTACGTGATTGTTCTTCTGCTAATTTTTTTGCTTCTTCCTCGGCCTTTTTACGCGCTGTTTCCTCAGCTAACTTTTTTGCTTCCTCTTCAGCCTTTTTACGTGCTTGTTCTTCTGCTAACTTCTTTGCTTCCTCTTCAGCTTTTTTGCGAGCTTGTTCTTCTGCTAATTTCTTAGCTTCTTCTTCAGCCTTTTTACGCGCTGTTTCCTCAGCTAACTTTTTGGCTTCCTCTTCCGCTTTTTTACGAGCTTGTTCTTCTGCTAACTTTTTAGCTTCTTCCTCTGCTTTTTTACGTGCTTCTTCCTCAGCTAATTTTTTTGCTTCCTCTTC
>JACCEE010003589.1_pt1 | contig 66577 bp, 53 predicted proteins | sample 7449931 | NCBI WGS metagenome assembly JACCEE01 (sample SAMN15323457, study PRJNA562643) | freshwater metagenome | isolation source: river surface water | place: USA:Blue River Watershed | collected 2017-08-19
ATGAATTTGATATACGTTGATTCTGATAAACGGTCATGAAAGCGAATTTTATAACCCACCGCTTGCCCTAAATCGGTTTTTAACTCATTGGCTACCCGTTGGGAAATGGTGCGCGCGGCAATCCGGCGGGGTTGAGTACAGCCAATAAAGCCACTTGTGCCGCGTCCAATGGCAAGGCAAATTTTAGGAATTTGCGTTGTTTTACCTGAACCCGTTTCACCTGCTAAAATGACAACTTGATGTTTTTGAATCAATTCTGCAATTTCTTCCCGCCGTTCGCAAATCGGTAAAGGTTCAGGAAACTCGGGAATGGGCAATAATTCAGTCCGTCGTTGACGCTTTTGTAAAGATGTTTGAATTTCTTGGCTTAATTGTTGAATTTTAGCTTCATCGATTTCTTGTCCATTTTTTATCTTTGCTTGTAAGTCTTTGATACGCTTTTGTAAATTAAATTGGTCACAGCGCATACTTTGCCGTGATAATGTAAATAACTTGTTTAAAATATTTTTTTGGGACATGATGCAAATTTATAAGAGATGGACACTTTTATAAGCAGGTAAATACTTGTTTATTTTTGAAAATAGAACATGAATTTGCGGGTTGTTTTTAATTATAATAGCAAGGAATAAGTGATAACAAAAGAAAAGCACACAGCATGTTATTCAAACAAATTGAACTTTAATAAAAATTGCTTGCAGTATGTTTTTTTAGGATGATGCGCTATATTTAAAAAATACCGCTTGTATTTTACCAACCAGTCAATTATTATAAAAATCATGGGCAGACAGAGTGATGCTAAACAACGTATTTTAGATGCCGCCCGCGAGTTATTTCATGCTCGCAGTTATAGTGCAGTCGGAATACAGGAAATTTGTGACCATGCGATGGTCAAAAAAGGGAGTTTTTATCATTTTTTCCCTTCTAAACAGGCTTTGACGTTAGAGTTACTTGAGCAGTCATGGCAAAAATTTGAGCAAAATTTTTTGCAGTCGCTGAAAAACTCGGATGAACGCCCCGTATTGCAACGCATTACGCGCTTTTTTCTGTTAGCGGGAGAGTTTCAACAGCGTTTGTTAAATGAAAAAGGCTGTATTTTAGGCTGTCCTTATGGCAATTTAGCGATAGAATTAAGTACGCAAGATGAGGTGTTACGCAATAAATTATCTGCGGCTTTTATGCAAATGGAAGCTCTTTTTGGCAGAATCTTGCAAGAGGCAATAAATGCTGGCGAACTTCCAGAAAATACAGATGTTTATTTAAGTGCAAAAGCAATTTTAGCTTATTTAGAAGGTTTGTTTTTAATGGCTAAAACCCATAATCATTTGCAAGATTTTACAGCATTAAGTGAATTAGCATTAAAATTAATTGTAATCCGCTAATTTTTTTAAATTATCCCTAGTTTTAGGGATTTTTTTAGGCGTGTTTTTTAACTTACCAGTCAACTATTAAAAGGTGTTATCATGGAAAATGGGGTCTGTCGTTCTGACGATAAAGCATTTGTTAAACCTGTTGTTCCTACTGGTGCAGAAGCACAAGTGCAGGCAATTTATGCACAAATTGAAGCGAAAATGGGCAAAACGCCCGTTGCTTTGCAGTTATTTAGTTTAAGTCCTGAATTGTTGATGCAAATCGTGGGACAATTTGGTTATTACATGCAGCATCCGCGTTTAAGTCCAGCGTTATTGGCTTCTATTCGTTTATTAATTGCAAAACAGGAGAATTGCCAATATTGCGTAACCATGAATGCTGGGATTTTAAAAACGGTAGGTTTTGAACAAGATTTGCTGGAAAAAATGCAGCAAACACCTGAAGTTGCACCTTTAAACGAGCGTGAAAAGGCGATGTTGTTGTTGGTTTTAAAAGCAAGCAGCCAACCGCACACAATTACGGTAGAAGATTTTGATGCTGTTAGAAAATTAGAGTGGACTGACCGCGATATTTTAGAAGCTATCAATCATGGTGCCGCTGCTTTGGCTTTAGACCGTGTGCTTGATGCGTTTAACGTTACAAATGAGTTGTCTTTTAGCTAAAACTCAGTTGATTAGTTAGATAAACCCTTGAGTTAATTTTAAAACAGACCTACTTGTTTTTTAAAACATAGTAGGTCTTTGTTTTATTTAAAAATCAACTTTCTTCTAGTTTTTTCAGGCGTTTCAAAGTGATGCCTAACACTTCACGAATCCCTCGTTTACCTGTGTTAATCACCACATCCGCCACTTCTTTGTATAAAGCTTCACGGTCGCGTAAAATTTGTTCTAGCTTTTCGCGCGGATTATCGCATTGCAGCAAAGGGCGATTGCGACATAATGCAGTGCGTTCCAGCAAGTCTTCTACCGCCGCCCGCAAATACACCACATAGCCGCCGCGTTTTAAATACGCCCGATTTTCAGGAGCTAACACCGCGCCGCCGCCTGTTGCTAATACTAACTTGGGCATTTGGGTTAATTCAGCAATCATTTGCCGTTCGCGTTTTCTAAAACCTTCTTCGCCTTCTATTTCAAAAATTAAAGAAATTTTCGCACCCGTTTTATCTTCAATTTCATGGTCACTGTCTTTAAATTCAAACCCTAGACTATCCGCTAATTGTCGCCCAATTGTCGATTTACCTACCCCCATGGGTCCGACTAAAAAAACACTTTTGCTCAGTGAAAAATTCACATGTATCACATCCTAACTCCTCACCCAAATCTTTATTGTTCTATCTTTTCTAGCCACTTAAGCAACCCTGATTCGTCTAAAACTTCAATACCCAATTCTCGAGCTTTTTCAAGTTTACTGCCCGCACTTTCACCTGCAATCACTAACGTCGTTTTTTTAGAAACACTTCCACTTACTTTTGCCCCCAGTTGCTCTAAGCGTTGCTTTAAATCATCCCGAGAAAAGCTATTCAAGCTACCTGTCAAAACAATAATTTGCCCCGCTAATGTAGCATTTTGATGACTAGAAACATTCGTAGTTTCTTGCCACTGAATTCCCAAATCTTTTAAATCTTTAATTAAAGTCTGATTCTCTGCGTTTTGAAAGAATTCATAAATAGAAGCAGCTATTTTTTCACCTACATCAACAACTTGTTGCAAAGCCATAATATCCGCTTGCATTAACTTTTCTAGGCTGCCAAAGTGAGCTACTAAATTTTTTGCTGTCGCTTCTCCCACTTCCCGAATCCCCAAACTATAAATAAAACGGGCTAAAGTCGTATTCTTACTTTTTTCTAACGCTATCAAAATGTTATCCGCAGATTTATCTCCCATTCTTTCCAAACTTGCCCATTGGGTATGCGTTAAACAATACAAATCAGAAAGCTTAGTAACTAATTGTTTATCAACCAGTTGCTCAATCAGTTTGTCGCCAATCCCTTCAATATCTAATGCAGTTCTGGAAACAAAGTGAGCTATAACAGGCTTTAACTGATATGGACAGCTAGGATTAGGGGCGCAACGAGGGATAGCTTTTTCAGTAAACTGAATTGGTCGCTGACAGAAACATACTGTGGGAAATTCAAAAACTTGACTATCTGTCGGACGTTTATCTAAAACGACTTGTACCACTTCAGGAATTACATCTCCTGCACGACGGATAATAACGGTATCGCCAATACGAATATCTTTTCGTTTAATTTCATCAGGATTATGCAAGGTTGCATTTGTGACGGTAACACCGCCGACTTGCACCGCTTGCAGTTTTGCAACAGGAGTTAATGCGCCTGTCCGACCAACTTGAATTTGAATATCTAAGACTTGAGTCAGCATTTCTTGTGGCGGTAATTTATGCGCAATTGCCCAACGCGGCGCACGAGATACTGTTCCCATTTGCTGCTGTAGAGCTAAATCATTCAGCTTATAAACGACTCCATCTATATCAAAGCCTAATGTATTCCGTTGCTTACACATTTGTTCGTAATAGCTTAAACAGCCTTGCACCCCTGTTACGAGCCTGACTAAGTTAGAAACAGGTAATTGCCAAACTTGCAATTGCTGCAAAACTTCCCACTGCGTAAGGGGTTGCCAGCCTTCTACTTGTCCAATAGCGTAGCAATTCATGGTTAAAGGACGTTTAGCAGTCATTTTAGCATCTAATTGCCGTAAACTCCCTGCGGCGGCATTGCGGGGATTTGCAAAGGTTTTTTCACCCTTTTGAAGCTGTATCTGGTTAAGCTTTTCAAATCCTTTATGCGGTAAAAAGACTTCGCCCCGCACTTCTAACAGCGGTGGAATATTGTCCCCGTGCAGTTTTAAAGGGATAGCTTTGATAGTCTTAATATTTTGGGTAACATCTTCGCCTGTTGTACCGTCCCCCCGCGTTGCTGCGCGGACTAAAAAACCGTTTTGATAAAGCAAACTGACTGCTAGACCATCTAATTTAGGCTCTGCCACATATTCAATAGCTTGATTATTCAGGTTTAGTTTTTTAAGAATACGTTGATGAAACTCTTCAATATCGGGTGCTTTAAAACCATTTGCGAGTGATAGCATTGGTAGAGTATGCGTTACACTGGCAAATTCATTTAAAGGAGCTGCTCCTACTCGTTGTGTAGGAGAATCAAGTGTTTGCAGCTCTGGATATTGCTGTTCTAAGGCTAACAGTTCGTTAAAAAGTGTGTCGTATTCTGCATCTGGGACTGTGGGCGTATCTAAAACATAGTATTGGTAGTTGTACTGGTTAAGGAGCTTTTTAAGGGCTTGAATACGGTCTGCGGGAGTCATGTTTAAATTAAAAATCAGCTCATTTTAAATTGATGTTGTAACAAGGCATTATAAAAGTAGCAGCAATTGCCGCCATTTGCCTGTGCATTTTGAGTAGCAATTTGTGCATAGTGCACTAAGGTTTCTACTTTATCCGCATCTTCAGGATAAATGGCGACACCAATGCTAACATCAGGAATAACAGCATGTTCTTGAATTAAATATTTTTGTGTTAATTTAAATAATAACATTTGAGCAACTAACGCCGTATCTTTAGTTTTTGCAATTTCATCCAAACTCACTGCAAACAAATCACCGTCATAACGCGCAACCGTATCACTATCACGCACGGTAGAACGAATAGTATTCGCTAATTCCATAATAAGCTGGTCGCCTACTTCAAAGCCCCATTTCTGATTTAATTGTGTAATATTATCCAAATGAATGAACAATAAACCAAAACGATGACGATGGCGTTGTGCAAAAGATAACGTTTTCAGCAAACTAAAATCAAATAAACTATGGCTAGGTAAACCAGTCAAGGGGTCATAATGATGCACTGCCCGCGATTTTTTATGGCAAAAAACAGCTAAATATAAGCGTTTACGCGCGGGGGAATTTTGCGTTTCTTGATGATTGAAAACTTGACTGAACATTTTGCACACAACTTCACATTGATAAATTGCCCCTTGTTTGTGACGTTGCCATACATTTCCCTGCCAAATACCAATTTGTAATAGTTTGTGCTGCATTGCTTTATAAAAATCAGCCGTTTGCTGTCCACTGCTCAAGTCGCTTAATAATTTACCCTGTAATTCATTGGGGGCATAGCCCATAATTTCTTGACAAGCAATATTTGCCTGAATAATTCGCAGGTTACTATCAAAAATAACGGCGGCATCACTAACGCTAGTCCATAAAGCATTTTGCAAAGTGGTTTCAATACGTTGTTCTGACATAGTTTTGTGTGGTCATCAGTAAGTCAATAAGAAGAAAAGCGATTTTACGGCGACAAGCAGAAGCAAAGAAAAGCATTTGCCAATTCTGTTTTTTCACGATAATATCACGTTCGTTAGTGTTAATCGCCATCAGTCCGTGCATTTATCTGCTTTCATCTCAAAAGCAAATTTGCCGCTGAGAAATACCGCCGAAGGAATACAGCATTAAGCTGAAAAAACAGAGCAGAAGTTTAAACTTGTGTTCTGTTTTGTTGCGCACCCTATTTTTTTGATGATTGTTATTATTAATCATAACATCCTCTCAAAAACACAAGGTGCTTCTGACGTTGGTTTGAACTGATGTTTGCTTGCGAGGCACAAACGAATAACATTGAGCTAAATGTATTTCATTCGTTTAATTCACTTAAATTTAAGAAACCAACCAAAAGGAGTCTTTCTCGATGCAAAACGATACAGTCGAAAAGATTAGAAATCATCCAAAATACAAAGAGTTAGTCTCTAAACGTAGTAGCTTTGGAATGGTTTTATCAATTCTGATGTTAACTGCCTACTACGCTTTCATTTTAGTGATTGCGTTCAATCCTAAATTACTTGCGATTAAAATTGCTGAAGGTTCAGTAATTTCTGTCGGTATTCCCGTCGGTATTTTATTAATTCTCTTTTCATTTGCCTTAACAGGAATTTACGTCGTGCGTGCAAATGGTGAATTTGACCGTTTAAACAATGAAATCAAAGAGGAATTTAAATAATGCTACGGAAGACCCTTTATTCTCTCAGCCTTGCATTTTTTGGTCTCATTGCTTCCTATCCTGTTTTAGCTGATGCACTTGCAGGACAAGCTGAAAAACAAGCTACAAATTACACTGCTATTGGCATGTTCTTAGTGTTTGTGTTAGGCACATTAGGGATTACCTACTGGGCAGCACAACAAACTAAAACAGCGAAAGACTTCTACACCGCTGGTGGTGGTATTACTGGTTTCCAAAATGGTTTAGCGATTGCTGGCGACTATATGTCTGCCGCCTCTTTCTTAGGGATTTCTGCGTTAGTGTATGGCAGTGGTTACGACGGTTTGATTTACTCCATCGGCTTCTTAGTCGGTTGGCCTATCATTATGTTCTTAATGGCAGAACAATTACGGAACTTAGGTAAATACACCTTTGCAGACGTAGCTTCTTACCGTTTAGGACAAGCTCCCATCCGTACTTTAGCAGCTTGCGGTACATTAACCACTGTTGCTTTATACTTAATCGCGCAAATGGTTGGTGCTGGACAATTAATTAAATTATTATTCGGTTTAGATTACCACCTCGCTGTGATTATCGTGGGTGTTTTAATGATTTTATACGTTACTTTTGGTGGTATGTTAGCAACCACTTGGGTACAAATCATTAAAGCCATTTTATTATTATCTGGTGCAACCTTCATGGCTGGCGCAGCATTATATTATGCAGGCGGCTTTGAAGCGATGTTAAATAAAGCAGTTGCTATTCACCCTAAAGCTGATGCAATTATGGCTCCTGGTGGTTTAGTCACTGACCCAGTGTCGGCAATTTCCTTAGGCTTAGCCTTGATGTTTGGTACTGCGGGTTTACCCCACATTTTAATGCGTTTCTTCACCGTGTCTAATGCTAAAGAAGCGCGTAAATCCGTATTCTACGCAACTGGCTTTATTGGTTACTTCTACATTTTAACCTTCATTATCGGTTTCGGCGCGATTCTGTTAGTGTTAGGTTCTGGTAGCGAACACTATTTAGTTTTCAAAGATGGCAAAGTAAGTGGTTTAGTGGGCGGTAGCAACATGGCTGCGATTCACTTAGCACACGCAGTAGGTGGTAACGTATTCTTAGGCTTCATTTCTGCTGTAGCTTTCGCAACCATTTTAGCGGTGGTTTCAGGTTTAACTTTAGCAGGTGCTTCTGCAATTTCTCACGACTTATATGCTAGCGTTATCAAAAAAGGTCATGCTGATGAGAAAAGTGAAATGCGCTTATCTAAAATTGCAACTTTTGCATTAGGGATTATCGCTATTGTTTTAGGGATTATCTTTGAAAAACAAAACGTTGCATTCATGGTCGGTTTAGCTTTCTCCATTGCTGCAAGTGCTAACTTCCCTATTCTGTTCTTATCCATTTTCTGGTCTGGTTTAACAACACGCGGTGCATTTATCGGCGGTTTCTTAGGCTTAATCAGCGCGATTGCATTCGTGGTATTAAGTTCTACCGTTTGGGTTGACGTATTAGGCAATCCAAAAGGTTCTGAACTCTTCCCTTATAAACACCCTGCTTTATTCTCAATGACCATTGCATTTGTGGGTATTTGGTTCTTCTCTATCATAGACAACAGCGAACGCGCTCGTTTAGATAAAGAAGCCTATCCTGCACAAGATGTTCGTTGTCAAACAGGCATTGGTGCTGAAGGTGCAGTTAGCCACTAATTGCTAGTTGTATTTTAGCGGAAAAAGCCATGCTGCAAAGCATGGCTTTTTTTTTGAGTCATTTTTATAAACAGGAAGGCTATTATGAAATTATATTATTCAGAAACTTCACCATTTGCGCGTAAAGTCCGCGTACTTGCCCATGAAATCGGCATTGCTTCTCAAATTGAAATTATCACCATTAATCCATGGGATACAACAAGCGGACTCGCGCAGTTTAACCCGCTAAATCAAGTACCAACTTTGATTACAGATGATAACCTTGCGTTATATGACAGCACAGTGATTTGCGAATATTTAGATAATTTGCACAATGGCGAGAAACGTATTCCCGTAGATTTTAATGAACGACTGGCAATGCAAAAATTGCAAGCTTTAGCGAATGGCATGATGAATGCCGCTATTTTGCAAGTGATGGAGGTTTTACGCCGCCCTGTAGAATTACGTTGGAAAGATTGGATTGAATTACATCGTACAATGCGCAATAACGGCTTGCAGGAGTTAGAAAGCACGATTAACCAATGGTCGGCAACGCCATTTAATCTTGGGCAAATTACAGTGGCTTGTTGTTTGGGTTATTTCGATTTTCGCTTAGCCGCAGAAGAGTGGCGCACAGCTTACCCTCAATTAGCCAATTGGTATGCAGAGATTGCCCAACGTCCTGCAATGCAAGCCACTCAGCCACCTTCTGCATAACGAGCTTAGGATGTGGGCTAATTTTTAGGATTTTTCTTTTTCGCAAATAAGGTAATTGTACCGTAATTGCCTGTGAATTCTTCAAAAATATATCCCAACAAGCCGAGTGGCAACCAAATAATGCTGCTCGCAATCTGGATGAATAACGCGCGATATTGCACGTTATTTTTCCACGCATTACCGCCTTGCAGAAAACGATAGAGTACATTAGTTGTTTTCGGCGTGGTTAAATTCGCCAGACTTTGCCACCAACCATATAAATTTTGCAATATGCCACCGCTGCGAATAGCAGTAATTTCATAACCTTGCGCTTCTAACATCTGTTGTAAGCCTGCGTGGCTAAAATGAAACAAATGGCGCGGCACATCTAAATGAAACCAACCACAACGGGTTAAACGCGCTTGCCAACTGCTCCGATTGGGCACGCTGACGCATAAATTGCCGCCTTCTTGCAAGAGAAAATGCGCTCGTTGCAAGCTTTGCACAGGGTCAGATAAATGCTCTAACACATGCCAAATGATGATTAAATCAAAACTTTCACGCGGATAAGTCGCTAATTGCTGTTCATCTAAACCTTTGACAGTAGAATTTTTTAAAATCCATTCGGCGGCTTGCGAAGATTCTACACAATACACGTCGCACCCTTTCGCTTTTAACGCTTGCAGAATATACGCCCGCCCACAGCCTATTTCTAAAACTTTGCGGGGTTGGAAATTTTGATAGAAAAAATCAGCATTGCGTTGATGATTCCAGCGAAAAATGTGCTCAATCAACGGTGAAAATTTGCCTTTATCTGAATTGTAATACGCTGTGCCGTAATAATCTTGCGTATGTTCGGCGGTGATTTCTGTGAAATGGCTTCCCGCGCATTGACAGGCATGTACGGTAAAATCTTGACGACTAATATAATCTTGACAGGTGCACGTCTCTGATGACCATTGTATTTTTTGGCAGACTGGACAGGGGGGAAGAGTGGACATAGCTTTAAACCTTTTGATTAGCTGCCAATATATTGTAAAACATAAACATCTTGTGATTGTGCAATTTGGTATAAAGTATGCTGTTGTCCAACGTTACCACAAGGATAATACGCTAATATTTTGAAACCTTTGAATAAAGTTTGCACAAAGTCAGGGCTATGAAATGCGCCGTAATGATTTGAGCCTTCTTGTTCAGGTGTACCGATGGTGATAAATCCTGTTTTTTGGAATTCAGCGAGTTTATCTGCTTGTTGATAAAAGGTATTTTGTACATACATGTGTCCGTGTAAAGTCACAAGCACATAGCCCCCACGACGCAAAATGCGTTTAAATTCTTGTACCCATTGTTGTTGTGTTTCTAGTGATAAATGGGTAAAAACTGAAATTAAATAGATAAAATCTAAACTTTGATTTTCATAAGGGAGCGGGGGTTGTAATTGATTTTGTTGGCAATGAATGGCGGGCGGTAGTGCACTCTGCGCCCATTCAATCAATTGTGCATTGTAATCACAGCCTTCAAGTTGAATTGCAGGGGAAAGTACATGCCACCCCACTAATAAACGTGCAGAACCACAGCCAAAATCTAATAAACGTTTGATTTGTTTTAATTCTATGCCCGCTAATTGCAAATAACGTTGCATGTTAAGCACGGCAGGGATAATAGTATTTTTATATTCTTCAACGCGCGTATGCCCTTGAGTTAAGTGAATTAATTCACCAGTGGGCATATTAATTTGATTCATTGCAATTTGATAGTTTTGGAATGTGGTTTGCGCGTTTCTCAAGGCTTGAATGTCATACTCAAAAAAAGGCATCCGACTGCCATCCGTAAAAATAACTTCTACGGAAACGCGCTGTGTGCTATCAGGAAGTTCTGGTAAAATAAAGGAAAATCCACTCTGTGCAACAGCGGGGACAGAAGACACATAAGCGGCGATGTCTGGACGTGGTAAATTGACAGCAACATGCGTTAATAATTGTGCATCTAAGTAAATCGCAAGTTGATTGACAACTTTCTCACCAAAAAAGAATACCCAACCACTAAATATATTTTGTCCTTTAATTTCAAAAAGATGGATTTTAGGGGATTCTAAACAGTAGATTAAAGCGTTACTAGATAAAAAAACTGGGTCAGGACGAAAAAGAGCGGTAAAACTTTGTATAAGTTTGGAAAGTAGCGACATAATGATAAATTTAAGTTGGATGGAGTATCTTATTCACCACGCTTAAATTGGTGAATTAAACGGCGGTCGCGTTTGGTTGGTCTGCCTAAACTTGGGGAACGAATTTCTGCTGCTTGTTTATGTAATTCTTGTTGATGTTCACGTTTTTCAATGCTTTCAGCCGTTTCTTGATAGAGTAACGCCGCTTGCGGCGCACTACCGCGTTTAACAGATAAGGCGGTGACAATCACCGTGCGGGCGTAAAAACCTTGTGTGATAGCTAATTCATCACCCACTTTGACTTCCCGCGATGGCTTAACTCGTTGTCCATTAATGTGTACTTTGCCACCTTCAACCGCATCGGTTGCTAAGCTGCGCGATTTAAAAAAACGCGCCGCCCATAACCATTTATCAATTCTGTAATTTTCTGTTTCTGTGGACATTTTTAACAGGAGGTGTTTTGTTTTTGATGTATTTTCTAAAGTAGTTACACAACTAAATAAGCAAGCAAAAAACTTTTTATAATTGCTCTTGAGTTTGCTGTCTTTAATCAATGCTGTACCAATTGCAGCAAGGCTTCAGCCCCTTGCGTTAATAAATCCTCAGCCACCGCATTGCCTAATACTTGTGCATCTGCCAATAATCCTGTCCGCTCACTCCGCAAAAATTGCGCGCCTTGTGGGTCACCCACTAAACCGCGAATTGTCAATTGCTGTCCTGTGACAGTGGCAAATCCAGCAATCGGTACTTGGCAACTGCCGCCCAATCGGCTATTAATCGCCCGCTCCGCTAATACACGCTGTTCAGTCAATGCGTCGTTTAAAGGTTGAATTAATTCATTAGTTTCAAGGTCATCAATTCTGCATTCAATGCCAATCGCTCCCTGTCCAATCGCTGGCAGCATTTGCTCGGGTTGAAAAACTGAACGAATCCGTTCCGCTAATCCTAAACGAATTAACCCCGCTGCGGCTAAAATAATCGCCTGATATTCGCCGTGGTCTAATTTGGATAAACGCGTACCGACATTGCCGCGCAACATGCGAATTTGCAAATCAGGGCGAAGCATTAATAATTGCATTTGTCGCCGTAAACTTGAAGTTCCCACAATTGCGCCGTGCGGTAAACTGGCTAAATCGGCAAATTCATTAGACACAAAAGCATCAAAAGGCTCTTCGCGCGCCATTATCACAGCTAAATGCAAACCTTCGGGAAATTCAACGGGTACATCTTTCATAGAATGCACCGCAATATCCGCTTGCCCAGTCAATAATCCATGCTCTAACTCTTTGACAAATAACCCCTTGCCGCCGATTTTAGCTAAGGGCGTATCTAAAATTTTATCGCCTTGCGTTGTCATTTCGACCAGTTCAATGCTTAAGTCTGGATATAAAGTTAATAATTGCTGGCGAACATGGTGTGCTTGCCATAAAGCAAGCGGGCTTTTACGGGTGGCAATACGAATTTTTTGCATAACGCGGAATCACATAAAGTCAAAAATAAAATCGAAATTAAAGTAATGGCTGATTAGTTAACATTTCCGCATTATACCCTGCTAACTCTGAAAGTGCAGGGTAATTTAAAATAGTCAAAGAATGGTGTGCCAATTTCACCAGCCCTTCTTGGCGCAAACTGCGTAAGGTACGATTGACATGCACTAAGGTCAAACCAATGGTATCGGCAATATCTTCTTGCGTCATTGGGAAAGGAATGGTATTTCCCACATCAGGCAAATGTAAATGAATACGGTGGTAAATTTCTAAAAACAAAAAGGCTAAGCGTTCTTTCGCATTTTTCCGCCCAACACTTACTAAATACTCTTGCCCTAATGCCATATCACGCGCTGTAATCCACGCAATTTGCATGGCTAATTGTGGATGCTTACTAAACATATCAATTAAATGCTGACGCGGAAATACGCACATGGTGCAATCAGTTAAAGTTTGTGCCGAATGATTCATAGGCGCGTCTAAATTTTGCTGAAAACTTAAAAAATCTCCTGGAAGTGCATAACGTAATACCTGACGACTGCCATTACTTAAGGTTTTATATAACATAACCCAACCACTAAATAAGGTATAAGTATTATTATGCCGTTCACCTTGATGATATAAATGGGTTTTTGCCGGAATAATGCGTTGCTCAGTTCTATACTGCTGCACAATATCCAATTGTCCATCAGGAATACCTTTATACATACTGAGTTGCCGAACTGGGCAAATGTTACATGAAATAATATGTGTAGGTTTCTTAAAATGACTTGCCATATTTAATATCTTCAGTAAAAAGTGATAAAAAATTTTAGATAAATTAACAGCAAATAAATAGCTTTACAGTCTATGTGGAATTTAACTTAAGTTAATGTTTGCTTTTGATAGTTTAGTGTATTTTGCTACAAATAACATAGAGATTTATATAATAACGCTGGACAGTTGCGCTAAATGTTGTTTTAATATCGCATCTGTTGTAAAAATCCCAATTTGTACGCACCACCACATTGTTGATAACACATAAATGTAATTAAGGAGTCTTCCCCATGTTAACTTTCAAAAAATTAGTTTTACCTGCATTAATTGCTGGTAGCTTCATTTCTGCAAGCGCACCTGTTGCAGCTTTAAACGCTGGTGATTGGTTAGTTCGCGGTCGTTTAATCAGCATTATGCCCAATGATGATAGTTCTGATGTGACTTCTAATGGTACAACCGTTCCTAATACTTCTGTTAGCGTTGACAACGGTTTTTCTTTAGACATCGATTTTACTTATATGTTTACTAAAAACATCGGTGCTGAATTATTGTTAGATTTAAGCTCTAAACATGATGTTACTTCTGAAGGTGCTACCTTAAAAACTTTAGCACCAGGTGAAATCATTTCTGCTAATGTTTTACCACCTTCTTTATTATTACAATATCATTTCTTACCAGATAGCAATATTCGTCCTTATTTAGGGGTTGGTTTTAACTTCACTTATTTCTTCAATGAAAAATCCACCGACAGTTTAAATAAAGGCTTAAACGGCATTACTGACCTTGAGTTAGACTCTTCCTTTGGTTGGGCTGCTCAAGCAGGTTTAGATTATGACATCAATAAAGATTTATTCTTAAACATTGACGTAAAATACCTCGACATCAATACAACAGCTTCTTTCAAATCTGGTGCTTTAGGCAACGTAGAAGTTGACGTTGACGTTAATCCTTGGGTATTCGGTATTGGTGTAGGTTCTCGCTTCTAATTGAGTGCAGTGTATCGCGTTTTAATCCTTTTTGCCAAAAGAAACGGATTAAATTACTCAAGATAGCAAAAAGCTTTTAAGCTTTCCAAAAAACCGATAGTTTTTATCAAAAAACTATCGGTTTTTTTATTGTCTTTTAAAAACTTTAAGCGTTATGTAATTAAATAATCCTCTTGATTCAAACAAACACGAACAACATAACACCTTAATCAGACTAATTTTTTTCTGATTGCCGCATTGCTTGTAAATCCTCAATAGCTTCCACCAACTCCGCAATCAAACTACCTAAGGCTTTGACAGAAACAGTTAAACTATCTTCCAAGCGTCCCGTAAAATATTCTACTTGCTGCCGATAAGCTTCTAAACCATTTGATAATTCAATAAAAATTTTAGCCACATCTTCATCAACTCGCTCAAAATGTCCTTGATATTTTTGCCATGTCTGCGTTACGGCTTGCGTTGATTCACTAAAATTAATTGTGGTTTCTTGACTTGTTTCTATCAACATTTTACTCATCCCATTAACTGCCGCAACCAAATCATGTACTTGTGCAATCGCTTCCGTTAAATGATGCGCGACTTGTTGCAGGGGCGCGTGGGTTGTTGTAAGTACCTCCCCTGTTTGTTTTAATCGCGCTTGCAAACCATTGAGTTGATTTGTAATAACTTGAAAAGTTTGCGAACTACTCTCAAAGGTTTGAGTTAATTGCTGTTGCGCTTGTATAAATTGCGTCGCTCCACTACGCAAAGCAGTTGCCAATTCCGAGCCACTCGCAGATAACTGCTGATTAACTTCTAATAATCCCTGTTGCAAATCTTGTAAATGTGCATTAATTTGCGTGAAATTGGTGCTTAGCTCTGTAAATTTTTGCTGACTTTGTTGCTGTAATTGTATATGCGTTTCAGTCAGTTGAGTTAAAAAATGTTCGCTAGCTTGTTTCACACTTTCTTGCAAAGTTTGCGAGGCTAACACCATATTTTGATTGAAGTGCTGACTACTTTGCGTTAAATTTTGCTGCATTTGTGATATTGTCGGGACTAAAGTCTGTAAACTATGTGTTAACTCACGCAATTCTGCTCCTGCTGCACCTTGCAATTGCTGTGAAAATTGCAACATCATCGTTTCTAACGCCTGCTGATTGATGCTCCCCACTTTTTCTATTAGCCCCGTCATTGCTTGCGTGAGCGGTTCAATTGCAGTTTGCAATGCGCGACTAAAAGCAGCTTCTTGTTGTGCTTGTGTGAACTGTTGCGCCTGCAAGATTTGCGTTTGCTGTACTGTTATTTGCTCTAAACTACTGAATAAAAAGCGACTTTCTAATACATCACAAAAATTATTTAATGCCGTCTGCAACTGATATAAATGCGCTTTTTCTCGCCAAGAAAAGACTAACGACGCTAACAACCCCGCAATAGATGTAACAAATTTAAACGTAGCCGCATGTAACAAATCGCGTAATGCCTGTTTTGCCTGTTCCATATCCGCCGCCGCCACGCCCGCACTTGCAAACCATAACGCCGCGACTAAACCAATGAAAGTAAAAAACAAACCAATTCCAACCAAACTGTTTGGCACAGCTTGAAATAACGCTAAATTCATTTTAGGCGCGACAAAAGTTTGCAAATTAAAATAATAAGCGGGGCGTTGTGTATAATAAATGCCAGCAGAAGACTGTGTTACAATCAAAGACTGTTTAAACGCATCCCAATGTTGAGCAAATAATGTTTGTTGCTTAAAGAAATGCGTCAATTCTTCAAGTTGCTCGTGAGATGAAATTGTTTCATATTGCTTTAAATAGTTTTGAGCATTATTTAAAGCAACTTTAAAGGAACGTATTTGCTGCAAGAAAATCAACCAAATAGTCAATGCTAAAAAAATAATGCCAATGGCTAAAAACCACGGCACATTAGCATTATTAATCAGATTAAATAATTCATTCATTAATGATTTCCCATTTTTTAAAATAACGCATGTCTATTCCTTTATTTCATTGTTTACCTTATCACGCTAATAATGCAGTGTTAGTCAATCGTTGTCGAGAATTCTTTACACAACATCCACCTTTACCTGAATTTAACTGGTTGATATGGTTAGATAGTGGTGGACTTGGACGCTATGATATTATTGCCGCCGCGCCGTATTTAACGTTATGTACGCAAGATGAACAAACTGAAATCCGTTTTACAAATGGCGAATGTATATACAGTCGTGAAAATCCTTTTACTTTGCTTAAACACTATTTAGGTGACAAAGTAGAATCTATAAATCATTTACCTTTTTGTGGTGGTGCATTAGGGTATTTTGCTTATGATTTAGTGCGACGTGTAGAAAAACTACCAACGATTGCCAAAAATGCGGAAGCGATTCCAGAAATGGCAATTGGTTTATTTGATTGGGCAGTTGTTATTGACCACCATACTCAACAAAGTTATTTAGTGGGACAAGGACGCAATGCAAATACTTTTAATTTATGGGAACACTTAAAAACTATATTTACGATAGAAGAAACTTTTGAAGTTGAAGAAAACCTATTACAACAAAATGCTTTTCAGTGTCTTAGTTCATTGCAAAGTAATTTAAGCAAAATTCAATATTTAAATGCTATAGAAAAAATTAAGCATTATTTAAAAGAAGGGGATTGCTATCAAGTTAATTTTGCCCAGCGTTTTTCAGTAGAATTAGAAGGTGACGCATGGGCAACTTATCAATTATTACGCAAACAAAGTCCCGCCCCTTTTGGTGTATTTTTTGAAACTCCTTTTGTCAATGTTTTAAGCAATTCCCCTGAGCAATTTTTATCAGTGAATGCTTATCATCAAGTGCAAACACAACCGATTAAAGGCACAGCCGCACGGGCAAAAAATCCCAAGCAAGATACTGAATTAGCTCAAGCATTACTGAGTAGTGCAAAAGATTGTGCTGAAAATATAATGATTGTAGATTTACTACGAAATGATTTAAGCAAAATATGTAATTTGCATAGCGTAAAAGTGCCTGCTTTATGTCATTTAGAAAGTTATGCAACAGTGCATCATTTAGTTAGCACTATCGTAGGACAATTACCGAATGATAAACATGCTTTAGATTTATTAAATGCTTGTTTTGCAGGGGGGTCAATTACAGGTGCGCCGAAAATTCGGGCAATGGAAATTATTGAAGAATTAGAACCGCATAGACGCGGGATTTATTGTGGAAGTTTTGCTTTTATTAGCTTTGATGGTGCAATGAATAGCAATATTGCGATTAGAACATTAGTTTATAATCAAAAAGTTGCGCGCTTCTGGGCAGGGGGAGGCATTGTAATTGATTCAGAAGGTGAAGCAGAATATCAAGAAACTTTGATTAAAGCGCGTGCTTTCTTAAAATTATTGAAAATTGCAGAAAATAGTATCTAAATTGAATTTTTTACATTAAAAAACCTGCTGGTTTTTGTTTTAAAAAACAGCAGGCTTTTCTCAAAATTTGCCGTTAGAAATCTTTGACCACATCCACCCCTTTCGGTGGGGTAAAGGTAAATAAACTGGGGTCTAAGCTTTGATTACGTTGAAAAGAGGTAAAAGAAATCACTGTTGTTTGTCCTAAATTATCTTTTAATTCTAATTTAAGCAACACTTGTTCTTTTAAGACTAAATGAATCTTAGCAAATTGCGCTTCTTCATTTTTAGGAATTAACTCAAGATTAGCAGTGCCATCATCGCCATAAGTTGCAGAATAAATATTGAATTCATCATCAATTTTATTAGAATCACTTAATAAAAACGCGGGCGTATTTCCTAAAGCTTTATCAATACTTTTAATAGTTACTTGCTCTAAATCTTGGTCATAAACCCAAACTTGTTTGCTATCGCCAACAATTAATTGCGTAAAAGGTTTTTGATAATCCCAGCGAAAACGGTTAGGACGTTGAATATACATGATACCGCTGCTACTTTCTAACAACTTACCTTGTTCACTAAATTGTTTTTGCTCAAACTCTCCATTTAAAGACCGTAAGTCTTTTAAGAAAATATCTAAAGCATCATTTGCAAAAACAGATGAAGAAAAAATATATACTAAAAAATAGCAAGCAAAACGAGAAATAAAAGAAACTTTTGACATAATAAAAATAAAACGAAGGTTAATTTTAGAGATAGACGATTGTAATCAATTTATTAAAAGCTGTAAAATTACCTTTTCTGAAATAAATCTCCGACCTTAGGGATATAAGATGATGGAACAGTGTGACGTGTTAATCATTGGTGGGGGAATGGTGGGACTCACATTAGCCAGTGCCTTGTTGCAAGCGCATTTGACCGTGACCGTAATAGAATCCACACCATCAACACCTGTTACTCTTGATACGCAATCTAATGCCTTGGAAACGATTGATATTCGTACATTTGCATTAACGCGCGCCTCTGAAAAAATTTTTAGACAGCTCGGCATTTGGGACGCAATGTGTCAACTGCGCGTTAGTCCTTTTCACAAAATGTATGTATGGGATGCAACGGGGTCGGGTGCGATTTGTTTTGATAGTCATGAAATTCATCAAACTGTATTGGGACATATTGTTGAACAAAAAGTTATTTTAGCTGCATTATTAGCTAATTTAGTTAAACAACCCAGTTTTGCATTAATTAGTGACCAAAAATTAGTAGATTTTTCATATCACAAAGAAAATATTATTGCCACTTTATCCAATGGTCAGCAAATTCATAGCCGTTTATTAGTAGGCGCAGATGGTGCAAATTCTCCCACACGACAATTAGCAGGAATTGCTTATACTGCAAAGGATTATGCACAATGTGGCTTAGTTGCAAATGTACAAACTGAATTCTCACATCAAGATACAGCATGGCAGCGATTTTTAGGAAATGGCGATGTTTTAGCTTTTTTACCTTTATTAGATAAAAATCAAGCTTCTATCGTTTGGAGTTGTTATTCTCCTACTGCACGGCATTTGTTAACTTTATCAGAAACAGATTTTTGTGAGCAATTAGCAAGCCATTTTGAGCATAAATTAGGGAAAATTACTGCCGTTGGACAACGGGCAATTTTTCCATTAATTCGCCGTCATGCTGCTGTTTATACACAACCCCGTCTAGCATTAATCGGCGATGCTGCCCATACTGTGCATCCTTTAGCAGGACAAGGTGTAAATTTAGGCTTGTTAGATGCTGCATGTTTAGCTGAAATTGTTATTAATGCAGCGCAGCAAGGGCGCGATATAGGTGCTTTATCTGTTTTGCGACATTATGAACGCTGGCGTAAAGGCGATAATCATGCAATGCAACGATTAATGGAAGGATTCAAGGGCTTATTCGGCTCGCCACTTGAGCCTGTGCGCTGGTTGCGCAATACGGGCTTGCATTTAACTAACCATTTTTCTCCCGTAAAACATCACATTATGCGCCACACAATGGGGCTGGAATCGATGACCCCCTTACCAAAATTAGCGCAAGACTTATAAAAATTGCACAAAATTTGTCACTAAAATAGGACATTTTGTGCAATGCAAAATCATAAATCGTGCTATACATAATACCAGCATTCACTTATCTGAGATTAAAACTTAAGTTTTTACAATGCTTTAACCTCACAACTCAAATCAAAAACATAAACGGCGGGGTATTTGCAACTACGTTGCTAACAGCTCGCCTCATTTTTTAGAAAATCCGTTTTCTCTATTTTTTAGGTATATTGCTAATATGATGAAGCGTTGGCGTTTTTTAAATTTTTCTTTTAATTTAATACTGATTTTTTCTTTAACAGCCTGCGGCTTTCATTTACGCGGTAGTAATTCTTTACCATTTAAAAGCGCAGTTATTCAAGAACAAAGAGCAGGCACTTTAGCTGCTTTAGTTAAACAACAATTAAATGAGCAAGGCATCAATACCAACCCAGCCAAACCAGAAGATGCCAATATTGTCATTCATTTAATGAATGAAAATATAGAAAGACGGGTATTAGTTATTTCAGCTTTAACGGGCAAACAAGAAGAAGTAGAAATTAATTACCGTGCTGAAGTAGAAGTTAAAAAAGTCAATGGTGAAATTTTACTCGCAAAACAAACACTCAGTTTAGTGCGCGATTTAAATATTGACCCCTCAATTGTATTAGCAAAAGATGCTGAGGAACAAGTTTTACGAGAAGAATTAGTGCGCGAAATTGCCGCACAAGTGATGCGCCGTTTAGAGAAACTACCTATAGAAGTTAAATAGTTTCTTTAAGGAAAATTTATTTAAAATGAAATAGGGATACTTAAAGCATGATTAGCAATCAGCATCCACAACGTTTTTTACTGAATGATGAAATTCATGTTCGCCCTTACGACTTGGTACAACCGCCCGAGCGCGTGTCATACGTTGCGTTTTACACTGCTAATGAACGTGCAGAAGATTACGCCAGTTTGGTAAAGCTTTGTGAATATTACCAAATTGAACCGCCAAGCGCAGACAAAAACTACTGGTACACTGAATTTGCCAATTTTAGATTGAAATGGGAACGGCACACTGAATTTACCAGCTATACCTTTTTTCAACAGGGTGAATTTGAACATCCTTTTGAAAATCCAGTCATTTCACAATTACCCGCAGACTGGCTCAAAACGGTTAATGGACAATTACTGGTTGCGGCGCATTTGGCAATTCAACGCGGTTCAGCGAATCCGCAAATGCTCGCCCCACTGTTTAACCATAACTATTTGATTGGTTCAAAAATTGGCGATGGCGTAGCCCATGCTTTTTCTGATTTAAAAATTCATGAAGATGGATTTAGCCGCTTTTTGATTTTGGATTTAGCCATGACTCCCCGTCAAGCAGGGCGCATGGTGCAACGGCTGTTAGAAATGGAAGTTTATCGAATGCTTGCCTTGATGACTTTACCTTTAGCCCGTCGTTTAAGTCCACAAAATGAACAACTTGACCATCAACTCGCTAATATCACAACCAAAATGGGACTGGCTAATAGTGATGATGAATTATTGTTAGATGAACTCAGCCAAATTGCGGCGACGGTTGAACAAAGCATTTCTTCAAGCGATTATCGTTTTAGCGCGGCGCGGGCGTATTTTACGCTGGTAAATCGGCGAATTACTGATTTACGCGAACAACGTATCCAAGGTTTTCAAACCTTTAAAGAATTTATGGATAGACGTTTTACCCCCGCAATGGACACTTGCGAATCGGTTTCGCGGCGATTAGAAAGTTTATCAAAGCGGATTAATCGCGCAGGGCAATTATTGCGTACCAAAGTAGATATTCGGCGGCAAAAACATAATCAAGCCTTACTTGCTTCTATGGATAAACGGGCGCATTTGCAATTGCGTTTGCAAGAAACGGTAGAAGGTTTATCCGTCGCTGCAATTACTTATTACATGGTCAGTTTAATTGGCTATGTTGCTAAAGGCTTGAAACCTATCGGGATTGATTTACACCCAGAGTTAGTGATGGGGCTTTCTATTCCTTTGGTGGCGTTAGTCATTGGTTTAGGCGTGCGTCATGTCCGCCATGGTGTGCAAAAAGATTCTAAAGATTTAAACGCACCTGATTTATAACGCTAATTTTGCTAATTTTCCTAAAAACCTGCTAGGTTTTTAAAACCTAGCAGGTTTATTAAACAGTTACTACTCTTTCACTCTTTCGCGTCTTTCATCTCAGCTTGTTCAACTTTCAAGCGCAATTCTTCTAATCCGCGTTCATACGCATTCATCAATGCACTTTTAGGATTTTCAGTATTGGCTATGGGGTCAAATTCGCCTTGCCACGTTACCAGACTACCCGCCTCATTAGCTTTTACGGTTAAAGTAGAAATGTAATTTTTAGCAGGTAAAACTTTTTCATCTGCTTCTAGCAAGCGATATTTGAGTTGCATAGTTTTATCATCGCTAGAAATTAATGCTTCTTTCAATTGCGGGCCACTTTCTAAAGTAACAACGCGCTCAATCCCCAAAGGACTGAGAGGCGATTTTTCACCCTTTTTTACTTCAGTTGATTTAAATGAGGGATGCCAAAGATGGAGACCGCTAAAATTGCTGACCATTTCCCACACTTTCGCGGGCGGTGCGTCGATTTCTACTTTTTCGGTCAATGTTTCGACAGCAAAAGCAGAGGAAAAAGAAAGGCAAAATAAGAAAGTCATACCAACGTTTTTCATCATTAAAGTGTCCTGTTAATATTAACTTTTAAAATATGTCGTTTTAAGATGTTATCCATAATGGATGATATAAATTCTTATAACCTCTATTACAATAAAAATCATCAAAATCACTTTTTTGAGTTATTGGAAATTCTTTTTTAATCTCATTTTTTAATATGTTTAATAAATTTTTACCTACTGTTGCAGCATATTCTCCGCGTAATGCCTCTTCATACCATTTAATCAGTTCGCATTCTGTAATAATGCTTTGAATTCTAGCTTTCCAACCTAATTGCGTTAATAAAGAAAGGATTAATTTCTGCTCAGCATCTTTACAAATAATTACAATTCTATCAGAAGTAATTGAATTAACAATATTCTCAGCAACTTCTTCACTTAAAGAGAGATGTTTTATTTGAATGGCTAATCCAAAGTTAGCCCACATATCTAATCCTCTATCTGCTGCATTCGTTACACCTACACGATACATTTTAGCGCGGGTTTTAAAATGAGGAATATTAGGACTTAAATTTAAAACTTTATCAGCAAATTCATTAAATTTTACTAAAATATCTTTTTTATCGGATGAATAAGAAACCTCAATAAATAACTCCAGTGCATCTACTAAAGCTGAAAATAAAGCATATACAATTATTTCATAAATTTTATCAATACTTCTTCTTAATCCAGCTTCTGACCAAAATAGTGCTATAAATTCATCTAATTTAAAATCATTTATAGAGTGTGTTATACAATAATTTAATCCTGTTTTCATTTTAGAAAAACGATGTGCGAATCGCTGATAGATATAAGCCTCAACAATTCCTTGATGTTCATAATTTTCTTTAGCAAGTGCCATTAAAACGGTAGGTGGAATTGCATTAGCCTCAAAAAGGTTATCTTGATAACGTGCTGATGAAGTACTCACTCTACCTAATAATTTAAGGCAAATATCATCTCGCCATTTCTTTGAGTATGTTCTATATGTTTCAAGCCTATCAAGAAATATGGGTTCACCTAAGCGATGATGATATAAAATTTCTGCAACTTGAATAGGTTTATATAAATGTATTCTTGCTTTATCAATTAACTTATCTAAAGCTTGTTTTGCTTCCTGAATATCCATTATTAAAAACCTAATAAATCAAGTTGTTGAACAGGTTTTTCTATATTTTTCTCTTCAATTGCTTTAAACATGGCTTGAGCCACTGCTTGAATAACTGGTATAGCAACACTATTTCCCGTTAACTTACGCATTGCGGAATAATTAACTACAATTTCAAATGTTTCTGGAAATCCTTGTAATCTTAACATTTCTCTTGACGATAAACGCCGTTTTCCATTTACAAGCAAATAATTATAAGAACCATTTGCGCGTAAAGCACAGGAATAAGGTAATACGGAAATATTTCCACCTTTATTTTCGTGCCAAATTGAAGGAAAAAAAGGAGACTTTTTTAAAGCTTTTTGGCGTTTTTCTATAATATTAGTTGAAGCAAATAAGCGGTTATCAACTTCATCATCTAATTGTAAAAGTGTATCTAAAGTTTGATAGTTATTATGTGGTTTTGGAAAACTAAATTGCAAGTTTTCTTTAAAACCAACAATAATAATACGTTCTCTTTTTTGTGGTAAACCAAAATCTAACGCATTTAAAATACAATAATGAACAAAATAACCAAGTGCTCTTAATTTAGTTAAAATAGTTTTAAAGGTTATACCTTTATCATGACTCTGTAATTGTTTTACATTTTCTAATAAAAAACAATAAGGTTTTTTTATACTAAGAATATTTTCTATATGAAAAAATAACGTCCCTCTAGTGTCTGCAAAACCTTGCATATTACCAATAATAGAAAATGGTTGGCAGGGAAAGCCTGCTAACAAAATATCATGTGCAGGAATAAAATATGGGTTAATCTGAGTAATATCACCCTGTGGCATTTCTGCAAAATTAGCAAAATACATTTTCTGGGCATCTTTATCCCATTCTGAAGAAAATACATTTTGGCATGATGAAAATCCTAGACGAATACCTCCAATTCCTGCAAATAAATCAATAGTGCGTAGTGATTTCATGAGTTTATATAAATAGTTTATATCTTTTGATTAGTACAATTTAATCAAATATAGCTTATTTGGTTATTTTAAAAACCCGCTAGGAATTAAAAAATTAGCGGGTTTTTAAATATCAAATTACTCTAACTTCCCATGACACTGTTTATATTTTTTACCAGAACCGCAAGGACAGGGTTCATTGCGTCCCACTTTGCGCTCGGAACGTGTATAAGGTGTTTTGGTCTCTTCGCGGGCGTTTTCAGCAGGCGGATTCACTTCAACCCCTTCATTAGCTAAAGCTTCACGCAAACCTTCCCAATTAGCATGACGGAATTGTAAAGCCTTCGCTTCCGCTTCGGCTTGTAAACGACGTTGTTCTTCAATCGCTTGCACGTCTTCTTCTGCTTGAACTTTAACATTACACAAAACGCGCACAATTTCTTGTTTGATAGCTTCTAACATTTTACCAAACATTTCAAAAGCTTCACGTTTATACTCTTGCTTAGGATTCTTTTGCGCATAACCGCGTAAATGAATCCCTTGCCGTAAATAGTCCATCGCGGCTAAGTGTTCTTTCCAGTGAGAATCTAAAATTTGCAAAGTAATCGCTTTTTCAAAGTTGCGTAAAATTTTGCTGTCGCCGACTTGCTTTTCTTTAGCCAAATACGCATCTTCAAATGCTTTCATAATGCGTTCGCGTAAAGGTTCTTCATGCAATTCAGGCTCATCTTTTAACCACTGAGCAATCGGCAAATCTAACTGATATTGCTCACGCAGAGCAGTTTCTAAACCGCTGATATTCCAAATTTCATCTAAACTTTGTGGTGGAATAAAAATATCAATTTGCGCATTGATAACATCACGCCGAATCACGCAGAATTGCTCATAAATAGACTCTGCTTCTAATAAGCTATCACGTTGTTCGTAAATTACTTTACGTTGGTCATTCGCTACGTCGTCATATTCTAGTAATTGCTTACGAATATCAAAGTTACGCGCTTCAACTTTACGCTGTGCATTAGCAATAGCTTTAGTTACCCAAGGATGCTCAATTGCTTCGCCTTCTTCCATGCCGAGTTTTTGCATCCAGCCAGAAATGCGGTCAGAAGCGAAAATACGCATTAAATTGTCTTCTAATGACAAATAGAAACGGCTAGAACCTGGGTCACCTTGCCGCCCTGCGCGTCCGCGTAATTGGTTGTCAATCCGCCGTGATTCGTGCCGCTCTGTACCGATAATATGCAAGCCGCCACTGTCTAACACTTGTTTATGTCGTTGTTGCCATTCTTCACGCATTGTTTGAATGGTGGCTTCGTCCACATCTGCGCCTAACGCTTTAATTTCCGCTTCAACGTTACCGCCGAGAATAATATCCGTTCCCCGTCCTGCCATATTAGTAGCAATGGTCACAGTTCCTGGGCGACCTGCTTGCACAATAATATGCGCTTCTTGTTCGTGGAATTTGGCATTTAAAACTTGGTGTTCAATCTTATTTTCAGTTAACAGTTTGGATAAGTATTCAGAGGTTTCAATAGAAGCCGTTCCCACTAAAACTGGCTGTTTGCGTGCTTGGCAGTCTTGAATATCGGCAATAATCGCGGCGAATTTTTCTTTTGTGGTCAAATAGACCAAGTCGCCCGCATCTTTACGCAACATGTTGCGATGGGTAGGAATAACTAATACTTCTAAGCCATAAATATCATGGAATTCATAGGCTTCTGTATCCGCTGTGCCAGTCATACCAGCTAATTTTTTGTAAAGACGGAATAAGTTTTGAAAAGTAATCGAGGCTAAAGTTTGGTTTTCATTTTGAATATCTAATTCTTCTTTAGCTTCAATCGCTTGGTGTAAACCATCTGACCAGCGGCGACCTTGCATGGTGCGCCCTGTGAATTCGTCAACGATAACGACTTGTCCATCTTTAACGATGTATTCTACGTTTTTGTGGAATAAGGTATGAGCGCGTAAAGCAGCATTAACGTGGTGCATGATGATGATATTTTTAGCATCGTATAAGCTTTCGCCTTCGGCTAAAATGCCATCTTCCATTAAAAATTCTTCAATGTGTTGATGCCCTTCTTCACTTAAAATAACTTGCTTACCTTTTTCATCAAGGAAGTAGTCCCCAGGAATATATTCTTCCTCTTCTTTGGTTGGGTCAGGTTCTTTTTCTTGGCGAGTTAAGCGGGGAATAACTTTATCAATGCGGCGATATAATTCTGAATTATCGTCAGTAGGGCCAGAAATAATTAACGGTGTGCGGGCTTCGTCAATTAAAATGGAGTCCACTTCGTCCACGATTGCATAGTGCAAACCGCGCAAAACGCGGTCTTCGGTGCTAAATGCCATGTTGTCACGCAAATAGTCAAAACCGATTTCATTATTGGTCGCATAGGTAATATCACATTGATAAGCTGCGCGTTTTTCTTCTGGCGATAAACCAGGAATCGCAACCCCAACACTCATTCCTAAGAAGTTATAAAGTTGTCCCATCCATTCCGCATCACGGCGGGCAAGATATTCGTTAACAGTAACAACGTGCACGCCTTTAGCAGGGAGCGCGTTTAAATAAGCGGGTAAAGTAGCCACTAAAGTTTTACCTTCCCCTGTGCGCATTTCGGAAATTTTGCCTTCATGCAAAACTAAACCACCGATTAATTGCACATCAAAGTGGCGCATTTTTAGCACCCGTTTGGAGGCTTCACGCACTACGGCAAAGGCTTCAGGAATTAAAGAATCTAAAGTAACACTGGGATTTTCTAAACGTTGACGAAATTCAACGGTTTTAGCTTTTAAATCGGCATCGGATAATGAGGCTAAACTAGGTTCTAGCGCATTAATTTGTTCGACGATTTTACGAATACGTTTGATTTGGCGGTCGTTGCGACTACCAAAAATCTTAGTGAAAAATTGTGTAATCATGTCTTAGCTTTTGATTATGAATGAAAAGTAAATTTATGGGTTTGACGCTATGCGTCATAGGTTATTTTCTCAGGAAATAATGCGTTCTTTTATATTGAGGTATTGTCGCCTTCAACAAGAGCCAATGTGCAAATCAATAACTGATTGACACATTAGACGAAAGCAAAATTTAAGAAATTGAGCACTTGCAAGTCGGATGTGCATTTGTCACTATTGTTAGCAATTAATTAGAATTGTAGCTTTAAGTTATTAGGTTGGGCAATAGTCGTTAAACAACGGTATACCATGAAAGAACGTCAGGATTTCATACGTCAACAAAAACAAAATGCACAACAATTGTTGTTACATGCCTTGTGGTTATCAAAGTTAAATCAAGAATTTAAGCAAGCATTAGCCCATCATGTGCCCGCTGCTTGGTTAGCCCATTGTCAAGTTGCGAATGTGCATGAAATGACGCTAATCGTTTCTGTTGATTCCGCTGCGTGGGCAAGTCGAATGCGTTATCAACATGCCAAAATATTGCAGATTTATCAATCACTTGACATTTTACCTTTACCGCCTGTGCAACGCATTCTTATCCGCGTTCATCCCTCCACGGCAACCCCGTTAGTTAAAATCGCCGAGCCTGCCGCTTCATCAGTCATAAATTCGCGCACTGTCTCTGCTCAAACCGCACAATTATTGGCAGAAACCGCTGAAAACGTTGAATATGCACCTTTGCAAGCTGTGTTACAACGTTTGGCAAAGCATAAAACACGGTCTGAACCTTAATTCACATAATCGCTTAATTTTTAACGAGTGTGATTAGTGTAGGGTGGAATAGCATAGCGTATTCCACCATGAAACGCCGTAAAATCCAAAAAATAGTAAAATAACCTAAATTTGGCAATAGACTCAAATAAAAACAAAAATTTACCAAGTCTAAAAAACCTCGTAGGTCTATCGGTATGGATTCAAAAGAGTAGCAATCTTAACAAGCAATTAAGTTTAAAATGTTGACTCGTCAAGCTCACGTTAAACAAAACAATTAGATACGGCTTGCGCCTATTCCACCATGCAGTAGGGGCAAATGATTATTTGCCCTTACCGACGATAATTTGTTTTTACTCAAGCTTTTGCAGTGCTTCTTGGTGGAATACGGCTTGCGCCTATTCCACCCTACAAATTTAACAACAATTACAATTTTGCTAATAATTCCGCTTTTTTCGTTGCAAACTCCGAATCGCTAATAATGCCTTTGCGTTGTAACTCAGCTAAACGTTCCAAATTTGCAAACACATCGCCTTGTGACGCAGATTGCGCTCCATTATTACTTTCTACATACTGAGTGCTTGTTACTGACACATTAGGCGAGCTTAAAGTCTGCCCTGATACTAAAGGCAAACTAAGCAAGTTCACCGTGCCATATTGGCTGCTAAAAGTAATTGAACTGTCGCCACTTTGTTGCTGCCCAAAACCGCCAATTTGATGGTTAAGGGTGTTATACACCGAAACTTGTCCATTCACTTCTACCGCTAAACGGCAAATCGATGCAAAATAAGCATAGCGCATATTATTTTGCGAACCGCTTGCACTCGGATATCCCAATTCAGAAGGATACCAAATGCTCGCTTGAATCGCGGCTTTGGTATAAATGGGTGCACCACTTGCCATATAACGCGATAATTCATCACATAATTGGCTGACACGATATTTGAGCGATTGGTTGAACATATCACCAACCATCACCATACCGCCTTGCATCCATTGTCCCCCCCCGCCTAATTCATTGTGATAAAACTGTGCCATTGTACCATTGCCGTTATACACAGCCTCTAGTAAAGTAGCAACCGCATCGGTGCTAACACCCTGTTGTTGCGCTAATTGATTAACAAACTGCTGTGTTTCTGGTGTAAATGATTGATAAGACATAAGTAAATTCCTTGTCGCTGTTTAGAATAGCTGGATTGGCTCATAACGTAACACTGACCTTGTTCTACCTAGATTTTTTGAATAATGATATTTTCCTTGTCCGATAATTCGTTACGCTGGCTGGCTTTATTCAGCGGTCTTCTAACATGGCAATTTGTCGCGTTATATCTTGCTGACTCTATTTTTCCACCGCCAACTACCATTTTAAAGAGTTTGTGGCAGCATAGTGTTCATGGACAATTATTATTTCATCTCATGATGACATTAATGAGGGTCAGTATTATTTTCGTAGTTGCGATGAGCATTGGCATTGTGCTCGGCATGGTAATGGGACATTATCCACACATTAATGCCCTGCTGGATGTTTTCCTGATTGCAACGCTCAATGTGCCCGCGTTGGTCATTATTATCTTATGTTACCTCTGGTTAGGATTAACAGAAATTGCCGCAATTACTGCGGTTGTTATCAACAAAATCCCAACAGTGACAATTACCATTCGTGAAGGTGCACGCGCAATTGACCCCAAACTGTTAGAAGTTGCGCGGGTTTTTAAAGTTTCATTTTCCCAAACCTTTTGGCGAGTCTATTTACCACAATTGTATTCCTATTTATTCGCCGCGTCCCGCGCTGGTTTATCTTTAATCTGGAAAATCGTATTAGTTGTTGAATTATTAGGGCGCAGTAATGGCATAGGTTTTCAACTGGGCTTATTTTTTCAATTATTTGATATAACAAGCATTCTGGCTTATACCTTCGCTTTTATTTTCATTATTTTAGCCATAGAAAACTGGTTATTACGTCCTTTAGAATTACGTTTAAATCGTTGGCGACTTTAATTTAACTCACTCAGGTTACACAGCGTTGTTAACAGTACAAATTCACAAAAAATATTATGGCGACCACTTAGTTTTAAATCATTTAGAATTTACCGCAAATGCAGGTGAATTTGTCGCCATTGTCGCCCCCTCTGGTGCAGGCAAAAGCACCTTGCTCAATATTATTGCGGGACTAGATAAACACTTCAGCGGAAAATTACAATTTAATCAACAACCTTTACACCCTTTTTCTAAAGATGTGTATTTAAGCTGCATGTTTCAAGAACCGCGTTTAATGCCATGGCTATCTGTATTAGATAATTTATTACTGGTTACGCCCCACCGTTCACATGCAGAAAATTTATTACAAGCAGTTGGATTACAAGATTATTTAAATCACTACCCGCTACAACTTTCAGGGGGAATGCAACGCCGTGTTGCATTAGCGCGCGCCTTTTGCATCAAGCCGCATTTACTTTTAATGGATGAACCCTTTATTTCACTAGATGCACCTACTACTGAAAAGTTACAGCAAATTCTCCTTGATTTATGGGAAAATCAACGCCCTACAGTCCTATTTGTCACACATCATTTAGAAGAAGCTTTAAAACTAGCTGACCGCGTGCTTTTTTTATCCACCACCCCTGCGCAGATTATTTTATCGCACCCCGTTATACTGAATCGTCCACGCGCTTTAAATGATGAAAATATTACTCAACTTAAACAAAAACTTATGCAACAATATCCCGCTTTATTAACAGGTAAAATACTTTAATTTTTAACAGGAGCTTTTATGGAGAATTCTCCACAACAAACCACAATCCCGCGTTCTCCAAAAGAAAATCGTTCAATGATAGAAAAAGTCTTTGAACAAGTCTTTTGGAATACTCGCTATTTAGTGATGTTCGGTGTTTTTTCTAGTTTAATTGCCGCTTTTATTTTGTTCGCCATTGGCACATTGGATATGATAGGTGTAGTCAAATTAGTATGGAATTACTATGTATATCATGATACTAGCGTAGATGTACACGGCGTATTAATTGGCTCAATCATTGGAGCGGTTGATATTTTTTTAATTGCTGTGGTGTTATTAATTTTTAGTTTTGGTTTATACGAACTATTTATTTCTAAACTAGAACCCGCAACTGATAGTGAAATTTCTGGGATTTTACAAATTAAATCCTTAGATGCTTTAAAAGACAAAATTGCACAAGTGATTGTGATGGCGTTAGTGGTAAAATATTTTCAATTAACGACCAGCATTAAATTTACCTCGGCGGTAGAAATGATTTATTTAGCAAGCTCTATTTTTGCTTTAGCCTTAGCTTTATATTTCTTACACAAATCTAAGCACTAAGCTTGCTAAAACTACGCTGTCAAAAACAGCGTAGTTGTTCTTAAACATCTTATTAAAGCATTGATTAAGGAATTTCTTTTATGTTTATAAAAACCAGCATAATTTACATTATATTTCCCGCGCTACTGTCTTTACAAGATGTTTTACCTTCTTTAAAAATGCAAGCTAAAAAAAGCTATCCCATAGAACAAACATTACAAAGCTGTATTGCCAAAGATTTTGCTAATACTGCACTTTTAAAATGTTATCAAACTGCTTATTCAGAATGGGATAAAGAACTTAATCAATATTACAAAGACCTTAAACAACTCCTTAATAATAAACAACAACGTGTATTAAAAAATGCACAAAGAAATTGGATAAATTACCGTGATTCTGAATTTTCTATGTTAAGTGCTATCTATGGCTCTTTAAACGGCAATCAATGGCAATTACTTGTTATGGCGACCAAAGTAGAAATTGTGAAACAACGGGCTTTAGAATTACATGATTACATTCAAACTTTGCGGTTTGACACTTTATCAGTAGATTGAAATTAAAGCATCTTAATTTGCAAAATAGGCAATTTATTGCCAATATCAATAAAATAATTATTTATCCTAACAAATAATCATCTCACTTAAACATTGCTAAAACAAATAGAATTCTCCAATTTTAAAGAGGCTTTCATTGTGCTTGTATAAAATGTTTTTAATCCTTAAACAAATGAGCGAATGAATGTAAATATGAAGTTGTTTTATCAACTTTTTCTTCAACCAAAACACTTAAGTTTTCACTTGAAAAAACAAAGCACGCAGCAAGACAAAAATTAAAAATGCTTTTATGTAATGCTCCAAACTAAAAATAATATATTGGACACTGCACAAACTATGTGCAGCAAAAATAAAGCAAATTTATATCTGTCTTGTTATATTGCTATGCTTAAAAAAGTGATATTTTTTCAAACAACTATCCAGTTTTTCAACTTGAGAGAAATGGAGAGATTGATGGACTTATTAAAAAGAATTTTCTTAATTCTCTGCTTATTTTTTTATAGTTTCACTGCATTTTCCCAAAATAATCATTTAAATGATTATGATGCTTCCATGCCGCCACCGCTCAATCAATTATCTGATTTTGGCGTGATTAGTAATGAAATGTTGGATGAAAAACAACAACAATTAGCCAACGACAGTACTTTAATTGATGAAAGTAAACTCAAATTAAATCAAGCTGAAAAAAGCTTATCTAGTGCAATTAGCGAATTATCCGTAAAAGGGGTAGATGATAGTTTGCTAGAAAAAAGCAACTTAGAACAAAAAACCGCACAATTAAATTTAGATAAGCTCACTTTAGATTTAAACAATTTAGAAAGTAGTTTAAATGAGCAAAATCAAACTTTGATAAATCAACGCGCTCAGTTTGACCAGTTTAAACATAATCCCCCTAAAGAAGAACCTGCATTAACAGATTTCAATAATAAACTCACGGAATTTAAAAAAAATCTAAGTATTCGTGAAACCTCTATTAGTTTAGATGAATTACGCCGTGACAATCTTAAAAGATTGATTGAATTAGCAGATAGATATTTAACAGTTAAAAATCATTGGTTAGATGCAGTCAATAACGTTTATAAAACACAGCAACGCCAAGTTTTAGAACAACGTATTCAACAAGAACGGCAGAATTATTTAAACAAAGCAAATGAATTGCGTAAGCAACTGCTTACTTTAGGCAATACAGGTTCACAATCTTCACAACGTTTTTGGGTTGAAGCACAAATTCAAGATGCAGAATCACGGGCGCAATATGTTGCGAACGAACGCAAATTCACCTATTACAAAGAACAGATTGAACAAATCACTGTTACGTTAAAACAAGCACCTCAACAATTAAATCGCGATAATGCTGAAGTAATTCATCAAACTTTTTCAGAAATTACGCAATTAAAATTAACTTTAGAGGGACAACTAAATTTAGTTGAACAACAACTTAAAATTTTAGATTCACAAACTCAAACTTTAAGTGCAGATAAGCGTTATGCTAAGCAAAGTCGTGATATTTTTTCTCAATTAAAAGAAGATTTATCTAAACAATTAGACACTGCAACCCATTTAATTGAAGATAATGCTTCCTTACCTTCCGAAGTTGAGCGTATTTATCAAAATAACTTCTATAAAAAATTATTAGAACGGCGGCAGTTACCTGATGATTTAACAGGCTGGCAATTATTATGGAATGATATTGCTTCAACCCCCTCTATGTTTTTTAAACAAGAAAAACTGATATTACAAGGTGTAATTAATTCTTTACAACAGCTATCTATTCAATATTGGCTATTATTAAGTTTATCGGTGATATTACTAGCGGGATTGGTTGTTTTTTTAAGAAATAAGATTGATGATTTAATTACACATCTTAATCAAAAAGAAAATAAAACTTTCTCTATCCAAAGTGCAATTTTAAGTTTGCGTTTATTAGAGGAAAATTTAGTAATCACTGCATTAGTTGGCTTTTTATTGTTAGTATTTTGGGTTGCTAATCCGCCTTTTTCTACCTTATTGGTTGGAATGGTATTCGGTGCTTTTTTGATTAGCCAAAAAGGTTTAATGGATTTAAATCATTTTTTATTAGTAGTTGAACATGAAAATTACAAAGGTTTAGTAGAAGATGTTTCTTTAGTTCAGCGATTAAAGTTATATAAGCAATTGCGCTGGATGTTATTAGTTTTTGGGATTATTGTTTTAATCACCGTATTAGCTCATATTCTGATGATTCGCCGTGAAGTTATTGAAATTATTGATACTATATTTATGGTAACTTTATCATTGACAATGTTTCCTATAATGCGTATTCGTAATATTACTTTACAATTGCTTACAAAAGAATTAAGCAGTTATTGGATGTTAGTATTACAAATTACAACCTTAATGTTTCCTTTTGCTATGTTAGTGGTGGCGTTATTAGGGGTGATTGGCTATCTCAATTTAGGCTGGTATATTGCGTGGCATTTAGTTTTATTTATTGCTGTGTTTACTTTATGGCTTATTTTACGCGGTGTATTAAATGATATTGTTACACTTTCAAAACGTTTGGCAATGCGTCATAGTGGTTATGGTTTATTATGGACGCAAGATATTATTCCTTTAGTTGAGAAACTCGCAGGTATTGCATTAGCAATTTCTTCTATTGTTTTATTATTTTGGCTCAATAGTTGGCTAGATGATGAAACAGTTATGAGTTTCTTTAAAACTTTCTTTGATTATACTTTATTCACATTGGCTGATTCCCCTATTAGTGTAGGGAATGTGATTTTATCGTTTATCACTATTTGGATGGTGTTCTGGTTTAGTGGTTGGGTTAAACGAGTTACTTATCGTTGGATTTATACTAATGTTATTGATTTGGGGGTAAGAAATAGTTTATCGGTCTTTACGCAATATGTTGTATTGTTAATTGGTTTGTTAATTACTTTGAAAGTAATCGGTATTAATTTAACTACCTTAACTGTATTACTTGGTGGTTTAGGCGTTGGGATTGGTTTTGGTTTGCAAAATATTGCAAATAATTTTGTAAGTGGTTTATTGCTATTAATTGAACGTCCTTTAAGAACAGGCGATATTGTTAATATCGGGAAAAGCTTTGAAGGAACGGTTACCCATATTGGAATGCGTTCTGTGACAGTGCAAACGTGGGATAAACAAGATGTGATTGTGCCGAATTCAGAGTTGATTACCAATGCTTTTACCAATTGGACGCATACTGACCGCATTGTACGGATTACAGTGTATGCACAAGTGAGTTATGACAATGACCCGCATCAAGCGCGTCAATTAATTTTAGATTTGCTTAAAGCGCATCCTGAAGTCGTTAAAGAACCTGCTGCATTAGTAAATTTATGGGAATTTGCGGATTCTGCGATTAATTTGCGTATTGATTTTTTTGTGGATTTAACCCATTCCAGCACCTTAAAAATGCGCGGGGCGATTTTATTGGCGATTTGGGATTGTTTTAAAGAAGCGGGGATTAAAATTCCTTATCCACAACGCGAGGTTTATGTGCGTCAATCACCTGAAAATAAAGATGATGATGCTGCGACGTTTGCGGCGGGTTAATTAGGGTTTTGCACGTTTCAATTTAATAAACCTGCTAGGTTTTAAAAACCTAGCAGGTTTTTATGCTGCGTTAAATAAATTGGGATTCACTAAAATTCTCAGCCTCACCCCCCACCAATCGCATGAATAATTTCTACTTTATCACCCGCTTGTAAAAAATAATCCGTAAATTGACTGCGCGGCACAATATTTAAATTCACTTCAACCGCTAAACGCTTATTGCTCAAATCTAATTCTGTGAGCAATTGAATGATAGAGAAAGGATTTTCTGGGAGTGGACGCGCTTCACCGTTCACAAATACCACATTACTTTGATTCATAACATTTCCATTAACAAGCAAAAACTAAGATTTTTGTTCGCGCCATGCCAACACGCGCTCATCACCAAAACGACACGCTTCATTTTCTGTCGGGCGATTTGTTTCATAACGCTGCATTTCTAAACCTAATGGACTTAAAGCCTCTGCTTCAGTGACAGGGTGTTGACGCGGTTCAATTTGAATGCCCCATCGCTCAAATTCTGCTAAAGCGAGCGCAATACAAGGCTCAATTTGTGCTTTAACAATATCTGTCAAACTGCCACCATAATCTTCTAAAACAGCGGGTTGTACACCAATTAATACCAATTCATTGGGATAGCGATTGGTCAATTGCGCTGCGGCTAGCACTTCTTGAAAACCTGTTTGATGAAGACTCATTTTCTTAACCCCCATAAAGCTCGGCACTTCGCTATCACGCACGACTTTAATTGTGCCCGCAGGTAAGGCATAGTCAATTGCATCAAAAATTAGCACACGGTCAGCCGCTTGCAAATATTGCAGTAAATAAAGTCCTTGCGTGCCGCCGTCTAATAATTGAACATTTTCAGGGAATTGATAGCGTTGGTGTAAAATTTCTACCATCCTCACGCCGAATCCTTCATCTGCCCATAATAAATTACCAATACCTAAAATTAAATGTTGCATATTATTGATTAACAAGAGGGTTTAAATTTTAAAGAGTGTTCTAACGCTGCATCAATAGATTTTAAAAATTGTTTGATATTTAACGGTTTTACAATATAAGTAAAAAAGCCAGCTCGTTGGCTTTGTTCTGAATTATTTGCATTATCTATAGCAGTGAGTGCTAATACGGGAATATTTTTAGTTTTTTCATTGCATTGCAGTTGTGATAACACTTCATAGCCATTCATACCTGGTAAGTTAATATCTAACAAAATGACATCAGGGGAGTGCATAATGGCGAGTTCTAAGCCTAATTCACCTGTTTGTGCGGACATTAGGGCAATATCTGGACGCGATTTTAAAATTTGTGCAACGAGACTGACGTTTGTGCGGCTGTCTTCAATGTACAATAAAATGAATTTGCGCATGTCCGTTGATAAAGTTTGCGTTTCGGCAAGTTCACCTGTAGGAAGTTCAATCCAAAAACGACTCCCTATATTAATTTCGCTTTCTACATCAATGCGTCCATCCATTACTTCTAATAACAGTTTAGTAATGGTTAAACCAATTCCTGTTCCTTCAATTAAATTGACTCCCGTAAAACGGGTAAAAGGTTCGAAGACTTTTTCTTTTTGTTCTGCTGTTAAACCTACACCTGTATCAATTACAGAAAGATGCACATATTCAACCGTGGGTTTTTCTATTTTGATAGTTAAAGTACCATTTTCTCGATTATATTTTACGCCATTAGAAAGCAAATTAATAATAACTTGCTTTAGCCGTCCTCTATCCATTAAAACATAATGCGGAGCAAGTAACGTGGATTCATTTTTAACGGTTATTTGCTTTTTCTCTGCCAAAGGTAAAATTAAACTAATACATTCCTTAACCAACTCAATTAATTCTACTCTTTCAATATTAACTTCTAATTTATTTGCTTCAATACGGGTTAAATCCAAAACTTTATTAATCAATTCTAATAAATGCCAACCTGCTTTTAAAATATTTTCTACATATTGTTTCATGTCAATGGCATAATTTTCATCTAATTCATCAATTGGAATATTTAAATCTTCCTTTAGAATTTCACTATACCCTAAAATAGCATTCATAGGCGTGCGTAATTCATGACTCATGCTTGATAAAAATTGCGATTTTGCGCGGCTAGCACGTTCTGCATTGTCTTTTGCAGCTAATAAATCTTGTTCTGTTTTTTTAAAGAAACCTACATCATTGAAAATAACAATAATCCCTTTAAGCGTTTGATTATCTGTAATAGGATTAAAACTAACACTGACATATAAAGCTGGATTCATCGTTAATAATCGTGCATTAGGGTCGTACAATGCTTTACCTGTATTAAGCAGTTGAACAATTTCTTTTTTTTCTACAATGAGATTGTAGTCTTCTAATTTATGAATTTCGAATTGCGCTAATAAAGTATTAAAATGATCGATAGGGACTTTTAAAGCATTTTTAGCATATTGATTGATAAAATAAGTCTGTCCTTCAGGATTAAAAATGCAAATACCTTCTTTTAGCGCATTAAACAAAGCAATAGCAGATAAAGATTGTCCTTGTTCATTATTTAAAACATTTGAAATAGCGACAGTTGTAGATTGTTCTGAAGCAAGTTTTAAAGATTGCAAGGCTTGTTCATTTTGAAGGCGTTCTGCATCTGCATTAATATAGAATTTCTCAATACGCAACAAGAAAGATTGCCAGCTTTTAGTATCAGCAGGTAAGGTATCGAGGTTAAAACCAGCAAGGCGTAATTGACGTTCTAATAGTGGATGCATAACTGAATTGAGTATGGATAAAATTTGTGCATGGTAAATAACAAGGATTTAGTGGCAAATCACTGTTATACGATTTATATGATTCAATCCTCCACATTTGCATTGGGTCAAACAACTATTTATTTTTGTTGAATGTTATAAGGTGGTTTTTATCCATCATAATAGAACCACCTTTCGCGAAATTCAAATGCTTAGCAATACAATTTTTAAATGGGGATTAATACACTACATTTGTCCATAGTTTAATTAGGCGTTGAAGTTAAATCTACGTTTATTTTATCAGGACGGGTAATGCGTAATTGTAAACTGCTTAAATCAATCTCTATTTGTTGTTGTTCGCTCAGTTTTTGTACGGCTTGCGATAGTGCATTTAATTGCGCATCAACAATTTGTAAATCATCTAGCATATAAGTAATTGCATGTTGTACGGGGTCTATCTCACATAAATCTTGTGGCATTCCATAAGAATCAAAGATTTTCTGATTAACCGCAGATTGACAACTTTTGTGATAATCTTCATTGATTTTAACAATCTTAGCAGGAATCCCAACCACTGTCGCACCTGCGGGCACGGATTTAGTAACCACCGCATTTGAGCCGACGCGCACACCTTCGGCTAATTCAATAGGTCCTAAAATTTTTGCTCCCGCGCCAATGACAACATCATTCGCTAAAGTAGGGTGACGTTTACCTTTTTGCCAAGTCGTCCCGCCTAGCGTAACACCATGATATAGCGTGCAATCATCGCCAATTTCTGCGGTTTCTCCAATGACAACCCCCATTCCATGGTCAATAAAAAAGCGTTGTCCAATTTTCGCGCCTGGGTGAATTTCAATGCCTGTTAACCAACGGGCAAAACCTGCCACGATACGCGCCAGCAATTTCCATTCTGCTTTCCATAAATGATGGCTAACACGATGAATTAAAACCGCGTGAACTCCTGGATAAGTTAATAAGATTTCGAGACTAGAACGTGCAGCAGGATCACGGGCAAATACACATTCTATGGTCTCTTTAATGTGTTTAAACATCGAATATTGTCCTATAAATATATTTTTTGAGTAAGCATGTCAAATAAACAGGATTTTTACCCCTGTTGTACTGCGCAAAATAGTTGACTGCATTACTCTAAATTATAGAGTAGTGCCTGTGATGAAAAATAAAATTAGTGTAATATTTTATTATTAAACCTTACTGGAGGGAAAGCCATCACAACCTATAAATTGTACTGTCCATTGTTGAAAAGGGCATAAATAAAAAAAAACGCCTAAAACTTTGCAGTTCTAGGCGTTTATTTTTACGCGAACACTAACTTATGAATTAGCCTTTTAAGCGTTTCATAATAGTTGCGCCTAATTCGGTAGGAGATTTGCAAATAGACACGCCAGCAGATTCTAATGCGGCAAATTTGTCTTGTGCTGTACCTTTACCACCAGAAATAATTGCACCTGCGTGACCCATACGTTTGCCTGGAGGCGCGGTAACGCCAGCAATGTAAGCAGCAACAGGTTTTTTGATATTGTCTTTAATGAAAGCAGCGGCTTCTTCTTCTGCGCTACCGCCAATTTCACCGACCATAATCATGGCTTCAGTTTTGGGGTCAGCTTCAAACATGGTTAAACAATCAATAAAGTTCATACCATGAATTGGGTCACCACCGATACCAACGCAAGTTGTTTGACCTAAACCGTTCATTGTTGTTTGATAAACAGTTTCATAAGTCAATGTACCAGAACGGGAAACGATACCGATAGAACCTGGTTTGTGAATGTGACCAGGCATAATCCCAATTTTGCACGCGCCAGGCGTAATTACGCCCGGGCAGTTAGGACCGATTAATTTCACATCTGGATAATGGTCTGTTAAAGCCGCTTTGACTTTTAACATGTCTAAAACAGGAATCCCTTCAGTGATACATACGATAACTTTAATACCACCTTCAGCAGCTTCTAAAATTGCATCAGCAGCAAAAGGAGCAGGTACATAAATCATCGTTGCGTCTGCGCCAGTGCCTTCTACAGCATCACGCACAGTATCAAAAATAGGTAAACCTAAATGTTTTTCACCGCCACGACCTGGGGTAACACCACCAACCATTTTAGTACCGTAAGCAATGGCTTGTTCAGAGTGGAAAGTACCTTGTTTACCGGTGAAACCTTGGCAAATGACTTTAGTATTAGCGTCGATTAAAATGCTCATTGTTCTCTTATCCTTTCACTGCTTTAACAACTTTTTCTGCTGCATCTGCCAAGTTATCGGCAGGGATAATAGATAACCCGCTGTCCGCTAACACTTTTTTACCTAAGTCAACGTTTGTACCTTCCAAACGGACAACAACAGGCATATTAACGCCTACGCCTTTGACTGCGGCAATAATCCCGTTGGCAATTAAGTCACATTTAACAATACCACCGAAAATATTGATTAAAATGGCTTGCACGTTTTTGTCAGATAAAATTAATTTAAAGGCTTCAGTCACACGTTCTTCAGTTGCGCCACCGCCAACGTCTAAGAAGTTTGCAGGTTCGCCGCCATATAATTTAACGATGTCCATCGTTGCCATCGCTAAACCAGCACCGTTCACCATACAAGCAATGTTACCTTCTAAAGTCACATAGTTCAGGTCAAATTTACGCGCTTTATCTTCTTTTTCATCAACTTGAGAAGAATCGTACATGCCTGCTAAATCAGTGTGACGATATAATGCGTTATCATCAATATTGATTTTGCCGTCTAATGCAATTAAATCACCTTTGTCATTGATAACTAAAGGATTGATTTCTAATAAACTTAAATCTTTTTCAACAAATAAACGATAAAGATTAGGTAAAATAAAGGTTAATTGCTTAACTTGATTAGCATTTAAACCAATTGCAAAACCAATTTCGCGGCATTGATAGGCTTGAATACCAGCAACTGGGTCAACATGGCGAGTGATAATTTTTTCTGGGGTGTGAGCAGCAACTTCTTCAATGTCCATCCCACCGGCAGCGGAAGCAATGATAGCAATCCGTTTTTTTGCACGGTCAACTAACAAGCTTAAATATAATTCACTTTGGATGTTAGTAGGGGATTCAACAATAACGCTGTTGATAGGTTGACCTTGGCTATCGGTTTGGTGGGTTACTAAACGAGTGCCGATTAATTTACCTGCAAATTCAGCAACTTCATCTAAGCTTTTCAGTTTTTTAACGCCGCCAGCCTTACCACGTCCACCTGCGTGAACTTGGGCTTTAACCATCCAAGAGTCGCCGCCTAATTGCTGAGCTTTTTCTTTAGCATCAGCCGCACTGAAAGCAGCAAAACCGTTGGGAACGGGGATTAGATAGTCAGCAAACAATTTTTTTGCTTGATATTCATGTATATTCATCGAGTAAAGCCTCTATGATGGTTTCGTTTTCCTACTGCAACCCGTCGCCATCCTTCAAACGGGTCTATTCCATTGTGTTTGTTTCAATCTACAGATTAACGCGCTGGTTAAATGTAGCATCGCTAACAAGCGCGTATTGTCGCACAGATTAAATCTTTTTTTAAGGCTATGCGTTAAACTTAGCTGTGAATTATTTGTAGCAGTCATGTCATTTTTTTGACACAGCGAGAGGACAGCGAAGCATAAACACGTTGAGGTGTTCAAATTTGATTCATAAAACGGCGATTAGGCATTTTCTTTAGTTTTATCATATTGACTTTTCAAAAAATTCTTGAGTTTAATCATTTCAAAGTTATTAACTAAATTGAGAATATGTTGGCAAAAAGTTTGACAATTAGGAGTGTTGCGTATGATTTGGTAGCATGTTTCGCTCACATTTTTTACATCTCCTAATTGCGCAAGACGTATTAATGTTTGTAATTGTTCAGTATTGGGTAATATAAATTCCTGCACAGTTGGCGCAATAGTTTGTGTTTCTGTGTTGAATAACCATTTTAATTTAAAACGCGCTCCCAACATTTTTAATAAAACTGGGATTTGTAATGGTTTTTCTAAAACGCCATGACAACCTAAATTTAATGCCTCTTGTAATTCTTGTTCACATCCTGTTGCTGAAGAAACTAATACATAGGCATCTCTATAGTGTGAACAGCGTTGCATTTGCTGAATACATTCCGCCCCATTTTTAAACGGCATTCGCAAATCCATAATGACCACATCAGGTTTACAATTCACAAAGAGTGTTAATGCTTCATCACATCCGCTCGCACTGGTGACTGCAAAGCCTAAAGGAGTTAACAACTCAGTTGGAAATAAGCGATTTTCATAAACATCGTCAACAACTAATATGCGCAATGCACGGCTGACAAACTTAGACTGAGCGGGAAAAAATTGATAACCAGAGACATTTTGCCAAACGATTTCCGTTTGAGAAACATTTGATAATATTGGTTCTGTGGATTGCACTTTAATTTCAAAATAAAAACGGCTTCCTTTTTCTATTTGGCTTTCCACGCGAATTTGACTATTCATCATTTGCACAATGCGTTGTGCAATCGCAAGTCCTAAACCAGACCCTTCTGAATAAATACGTTGCCCTTTTTGTTGCAATTGAAAAGGCTGAAAAATATGACTTAATAGCGATTCACTAATACCACAACCTGTATCTTCAACTTCAAACTGCAAATGATTCGCCTGATAGTGCACTCGAAAATAAATAGAACCTAATTGTGTAAATTTGACAGCATTACTTAATAAATTATATAAAACTTGTCGTAAATATTTTTCATCAGATTGAATAGAAATTGGAAATAAACCACTATTCGCGGCGGGCACTTGTTCATAAATGAAAGTCAGTCCTTTATCAATGGCTTGTTGTTTAAATCTACTCACTAATTCATTTAAGACTGATTGAAGTTCAACTTCATAGAGTTTTAATTTAGATTTACCCGTTTCCATCTTAGAAATTTCTAAGACATCATTAATAATAGAAAGTAATTGCTCGCCACTTCGTTGAATAATTTCAATGCCTTGTTTTTGCGGAAGTAATAAATTATCATCTTGTGCTAAAATTTGAGCATATCCTAAAATACCATTTAAAGGTGTTTTTAATTCATGACTCATATTTGCTAAAAAAACGCTTTTAGCACGATTGGCAGACTCTGCTTGTTCTTTTGCAATAGTTAATTCTAATTCTGCAGTTTCATGAGCAATAATTCTTTGCTGTAATTGTTCATTTTGTTGCTCTAAAGTATCACGCAAATGAGAAATTTGTAAATGGGTATCAATCCGTACTAAAATTTCATCAATCTCAAAAGGTTTAGTAATATAATCTACCCCCCCTACTGCAAATGCTTTAACCTTATCAAATACATCACTTAATGCGCTAATAAAGATAACTGGAATATTAACCGTTCTTTTATCTGCTTTTAAACATTGACATAATTCAAGTCCATCCATTTCAGGCATCATTACATCTAACAAAAATAAATCAGGAATTTGTTGATTTAAGCTTTCTAATGCTTCTCGTGCACCGTTCTTCATCAAGACTTTATAACCATGTCTTTGCAACATCCGATTTAATAATTGTAAATTTTGCGGATTATCATCTACTACTAAAATAGTATCTAATGGTCTCTTAGTTTTCTTAACTTCAGACATTGCCATAAAATTATCCATATTGTAGAAATGAAATGTGCAAAAGACAGTAAAAACTTTTATCGCAAATAATAAAAATAATAAAGGAGCGTAAATAAATTTACCCTCCTTTTAAAATAAAAATATTTAAATTAAAGCAGTTTCAGAAACAATAATGCCATCTGCATCTGCATAAGCAAAATGGTTAGGGAAAAAAGTAACCCCTCCAAAAGTAACAGGAATATTACGATCACCCCGTCCATGTTTTACGCTTTTTTGAGGATGCGTATTTAAGGCTTTTATCCCTAACTCTAATTCATTGATTGCAGCAGAATCACGGATACATCCATAGACAATAATGCCCGCCCAACCATTATCTACCGCCATTTTAGCTAAAATATCGCCGACCAAAGCACAGCGTAATGAACCGCCACCATCTACAACTAAGACGCGCCCTTCACCAGCTTGTCCCAACATCTCCTTAACTAAAACATTATCTTCATGGACTTTTAAAGTGTAAATCTTGCCCCCAAAACAGGGTTTAGCTCCATAACTACGAAATAAAGGATCAACTACTTTGATTTTTTCACTGTGTTGGTCACATAAATCAGCGTTACAAAATTGAGCAATAGACATCGCACAAACTCCTTGTATGTTTTTAAGAAAAGCTAATTATTTCCTTAAATCATACTCCAATTGCATTAGTTATGAAATCATTCTGCAAAGGTAAACAAAAAGAGCATTTTTAAAACGACTTTTTTAATAGTAAAATAAATGTTTTTTAATAATTCACTCTTTATTAAATTTATTTTTAGAATTGGTAGGCATTTTTTCTAACATCTTTAAGCGAAGCTCACAAAGTTCACTGCAATGATTTATTTCACTGGTAAAAGATTCACCTGTTTGTAAATTAACCCATAAAGTTACGCTAGTGCTGTTTGTTGCCTTGTCGTCAGTCATGTGCGATAAACTGACAACTGCAATAGAAGAACATTTAGAAGAGATAGTATTTGAGGACGCAGTGGACATGCAAAAGGTTTTAGGATATTGAATAACGTTAAATTGCCAATAATCCCAACTAAAGTAACTTACAGCCCAGCTTAATATTAAGCTTAACGCTAAGATAAGCGAAAGTGGAACAACGATACAAGTTTTGTTAGTTGTTTGAGAAGTTAAGTGAGCGGATTTCATAGCAATAACACAGTTAGAAATGAAGTTACTAACTGGTAACGCAATTTTTATACCTTTAGGTATTACGCAGTTGATTAAAAAGGAGTGCAATAGCTTTAGCTATTGCGCGGGTTGTCGAGTGTTAGAATAATGTTAAATTAATTTGCTATTTAAAAAAGCAATCGTTTTAGATTTTATTTCTAGGAGCTACTTGCAATAGCTGAAGCTATTGCACTCTGTTTCAACTGCGTAACTCCTAACCTTATAAATAAAAATTATTTTTAGACAAAGCTTTTATGTTTACAAAAAAAGACATATAAAATTATTTAAAAAAATAACAAACAAAATATTATTTTATTTAGTTTATTTTAAAATTAAAAAATCATAAATCTACGTTGCTTCTATTTTTATAACTGGTTTCCTACATGAATACATTACAAATTTTTGTTTCCTCACCAGGAGATGTTATTCCTGAACGTAATATTACTAAACAAGTCATTGCTACTTTAAAAGAACGTTTTGCGGCGAGAATCAATATAGAAGGCTTTTTTTGGGAAGATACTCCTGTTGTAGCAACCTCCACGTTTCAAACCCAATTTCCCCGCGCCGCAGATAGTGACATTTTTATTTGTTTAATGTGGTCACGGATTGGAACGCCTTTGCCAGAAGGTGCTGTCTTTGAAGATGGTACGCCCATTTTACGCCCAGATGGGAGTGCGTATGAATCTGGCACAATTGCCGAATTTGAAGATGCCATTCAAAACTTTGAAATACATCACACCCCTGCCGTTTTAATGTATTTTAAAACTGCCGAGGTAACGCTTAATCCTAAAGATGATGGATTTCAAGCAAAATCAGAACAATACCAAGCGGTTGGAAAATTTTTTCATAAATGGTTTCAAGACGAGCAAGGACGTTATCCGCGCGGCTGTTTAGAATTTAACAGTTTGACTGATTTTAGTGAAAAACTAGAACGACAATTATGTCGTTTAATTGCCGAAAAATTTTTACCGCAAGACAGTTATAGTCGCAAAATTTGTTCCTTAGCATGGCAAGGATGTCCTTATCCAGGTTTAGAAGCATTTCAGGCTTATCAATCACAAGTATTTTTTGGTAGAAATCAAGCTATTGATGATGTTTATTCGCTTTTGCAAGCTCAATCTAATAAAGAATATTGGGCTTTTTTAATGGTTTTAGGTTTAAGTGGAAGCGGAAAATCTTCATTAATTCGCGCAGGAGTTTTACCTTTATTTAAACAATTAGGGATACCTTCCACTATTTTTCGTTTTCAAGAAGCATTAAATTCTTTATGCAGTTGTTTTAAACAAGTTATAGAAGATTTGCCTAGTAATCCAGAAACAACGCCTAATTCAATATTATTTATTGACCAATTTGAGGAATTATTTACTTTTGATAAAATTTCTGAAGAAACTCGTGAGCATTTTATTGAACAATTAGTTCAAATTATCTTTAAAGCAACAGAATCTTCTAAATCTATTTGGGTTATAGGAACTATGCGCAGTGAATTTTTACCGCGCTGTTATGAATATCCTAAATTAGCTGTGTTATTAGAAGGACAAAAACGTTATTTATTAATGCCGCCTACTCCTAGTGAATTGCGGCAAATGATTGAATCTCCAGCGCGGGCAGCTGGCTTACAATTTGAGCATCCTGAAAAACATCCGCCTTTAAATGATGTTATTTTTGATGATATGGTGCGCTACACTAATAATTTATCATTAATTCAGTTTACCTTGCGTTCTTTATATGAGCGGCGCACTGAAGAAGATGAGTTAACCTGTCAAAGTTACGTCGACATGGGCGGTGTAGAAGGGGCTTTATCGCAACATGCAGAAATGATTTTTCATAGTTTACCCATTGATGTACAAAATAGTTTTGCCAAATTAATGCGTACTTTAATTACAGTGAGCAAAGTAGGCGGATTACCTGTATTAGGGCGGCGTTATCTTAATATTAACGATATGTCTGAAGATATGCAGATATTATTTAATGCCTTTGTGCAAGCGCGTTTAATTATTACCGATAATACTTCAGCGGGGGTTGCGATTGCGCAATTAGCCCATGAAACATTGATTGAAAACTGGCAAAGAATGCGGGAGTGGTGGGAGAATAACCGTCGTTTACTATTAGTACGAATGCGAGTTTCAGATGATGCAATTTACTGGAATGCAGAAGGCAAACCTGATGATTTACTTTTATCCGCTGGGCAGGCATTAAACGAAGCTCAAGAATTATTAGAAAATTGGTCAGATGCTATTTTGCCAGAAACGGCTGAATATATTGAAGCCTCTATTCAAAAAGTAGAACTTCAACGTTTAAAAGAAATTAAAGAAATAGAAAGAAGTGTGCGTAATACCCGACGGATAAGTATTGCTTTTGCAGTATTAATTGTGTGTGCTGTCGTAGGGGGAGGGTACGGATATTTGCGGGAATATGTTTCTCGTATAGAAGTAGAAAGTGCGCATCGCCTTCAACAACAAGCAGAACATGCTCGTGATGTGGCTGAACAAGCATTAATTATATGTGAACAACGCAATCGGCAAAAACAAGAAAAGTAATTTATTAGGAGTTACGTAGTTGATTAAAAAGGAGTGCAATCGCTTTAGCGATTGCAAGCGTTGCCGAGAACTAAATAACTCAAGTTTGGTGATAGATTCAAATTAAAAAAAGACTTACTAGATTTTCAAAAACGAGCAGGTTTGTCAATTGCAATAGCTAAAGCGATTACACTCCTCATTTCAACTGCGTAATGCCTAAACTTAATAGATAGTGCTTAAAATATATTCCAATAGACCTGCAAGATTTTTAAAACCTTGCAGGTCTTTTTTTGAGTTTGATACTTTAGATTTTATCAAAACCAAAAAACTAAAAAGGACTATGCTATTTAAGAAACAGCATAATCCTGTGACACTTCAATGTTAATTACATAACGCGGATGTTATTCTTAAAACTAGGAATTCCACAAATTAAGGAATGCCGTAACCAAATTGCTCAATTAATTGTTTTTTCACAGCATCAGTTTGTAAAAAAGCGAGAAATGCTTTTGCAGCAGCATTATCTTTAGCTTTATTGGTTAATACCGCACCTTGTAAAATCGGATTAAATAAAGTATTGGGCAATATCCAGTAAGAACCTTCAATTCCTTTAGCTTCTTTCAATTGAGATAAAGCAACGAAACCTAATTCAGCACTGCCAGAAGCAATAAATTGATAAGTCTGAGTAATGCTATCACCTTGTACAATTTTAGCACTCAAGGTGTCTGCTAATTTCATATTGCTTAACACTTGCATGGCTGCCGCACCGTAAGGTGCTGTTTTGGGATTGGCGATGGCTAAATGTTCAAATTTAGCATCAGATAAGACTTTACCTTCTGCATCAACGAAGTCCGCTTTTTTGCTCCATAATACTAATTTACCAATTGCATAAACAAATTGGCTGTCAGCAACTGCAAAACCTTCTTTGACTAATTGACTAGGACGTTCAACATCAGCAGCTAATAAAATATCAAAAGGCGCACCATTTTTAATTTGAGTAGCTAATTGACCTGTTGCTCCAGAACTAATAACTAACTTGTGACCAGTGGACTCACTAAATTGTTGTTCTAAAATTTTCAATGGTTTCAAAAAATTAGCTGCTACTGCAACATTAATTTCATCTGCCCAAGCATTAAAAGCTAATAACCAAACAGCGACGATACTGACAAAACGCATCCTTGTTTACCCTCAAAAATAAAAATGGGTGAATAAAAAATCGCGTTAGCTAATTAGAGGGTATTATCTCCTTGTTTAGTCTATTTTTCATCTACTTTCATTATCCCCAATAAAAGTAGATGATGATAATCGCTAAAAACTAGGCTTTAACCCCTAAAATAACGCTACCTGCTTTGAAAACGCCACACATTTCTAAACCTTCTGCAATTTGTAAATCAGAAATTGCGTCTCGTGTTACAACGGCGCGTAATACATCACCGCCTGCTAATTGTAAAACAACGATGTCATTCACTGCACCAGCGTTAACACTTAACACCTTGCCTGTCAAGCTGTTACGAGCACTGAATTTGAAACCACTGTCTGCACGACTTAAAATGACATGTGACACTTTAATAAAAGCATATACTTCGCTACCTACTTGTAAACCTAAACTTTCTACGCTAGATAAGGTAACAGTAGAAACGATTTTTAAGCCACTGAGCAAATCGATAACTACTTCGGCGTTTACTACACCAACTTTAATTTCTGCGACTTTACCTACGAATTGGTTACGAGCACTTGTTAACATTTTTAATCTCCATAATTGTTGGTATAGCCTACTTTGCTGCTCGACTTTAGCAGACAGCTCTGTAAGACACGCGCAAAAGTATACTTCAGTCTGAGAATAGACTGCAAGTAGATGACGAGAATAGTCGGTTATTAATGTTCCCCCGCCTTTTTTTCCGCCTGCAACCCGAATAACTAAGGACTCGCCTGTCATTCGTTGCATTTTATCGATGATTTCCCATGCGGTTTTATAACTGATATTTACAGCTTTGGCGGCTCGGGAGATTGAGCCAAATTCGTCTATTTTTTTAAGTAGTTCAACAGTATCTTCTGTTAGCAGCTTTTTATCGTCATAAGAAAACCAAAGTGTTCCTTGAGTTTGTATCATGGTTAAATGTGTGTGTTATACGTTATGTTGAATAGAATATAACGACTAAAAGAAAAAATCAATAGCGTTATGGTCAATAACTCCTAACGGAGATTCTGATAAAAATCATGGGTTACTAGTTTGTTTTGTATATAGATGAATTAGAAAATTAAAATAACTGTTTTTTAACTTTCCTACTATTCAATTCCTTCAAAGTCTTGTAGTCTTTTGTTGCACTCTCTAAACTGAGAGGTAGTTTATAGTTTGATTAAGCATTCACCTTGTTTTAATTTACTTATAAACTCAATTTCACTTTGCATTTTAGAGCTTTCACACTACTCAATGGACATACTTCTTATTCTTTTCTTAATTCTACTGAATGGCATTTTCGCGCTTTCAGAAATGGCAATTATTTCAGCGCGTAAAGCACGTTTATATCAATGGGCAGAAGAAGGAAAAATTGGCGCAAAAGTCGCTGTTAAATTAGCAGAAAATCCCAGTCACTTTCTTTCCACCATTCAAGTCGGGATTACCTCTATCGGAATTTTAAGTGGTGCATTAGGAGAATCAGCAATTGCTGATGGATTAGCAGAATATTTTAAACAATTTCCTAGCCTGCAAGCTTATAGTGATACTTTATCTACCATTATCACTGTTTTATTGATTACTTATCTTTCTCTCATTTTAGGCGAATTAGTACCTAAACGTTTGGCATTACAACATGCTGAAGAGTTTGCTTCTATTGTTTCCCGCCCCATGCGTTGGTTATCTTTGCTCGCCTATCCTTTAGTCCGTGTTTTAAGTCTTTCTACAGAAAGTATTTTATGGTTGTTAAAAATTAAACCTAAAGGCGAAGACCCAATCACGGAAGAGGAAATTCAAGTCTTAATTGCTCAAGGTACAGAAGCAGGCATTTTTGAAAAAGCAGAACAACGTTTAGTTTCCAACGTATTCCGTTTAGATGACCAAAAAATTGCGGCAATTATGACACCGCGTTTAGATATTGTTTTAGTCGATTTACAAGATTCTTTAGATGAAAATCGCCGTAAATTACTGGAAAATGAACATTCTCGCCTTCCCGTTTGCCAAAGTGGATTAGAAAATATTTTAGGCATTGTGCAAACTAAACATTTACTTTCACATGTATTATCAGGTGAAAGTTTTGAACAATTGGATTTTAAGCGAATTTCTAAAAATCCTTTATATGTGCCTGAAACAATTACCTCCATGCAGTTACTAGAAACGTTTAGAAAAACTGCCTCGCAAATGGCGTTAGTTGTTAATGAATATGGCGATATTCAAGGTCTAGTCACTTTAAATGATGTCTTAGTTTCTATTGTGGGCGAATTACCCAAAGCAGACGCTGATGATGAAATGAATCCTAAACAACGCGAAGATGGTTCTTGGTTAATTGATGGAATGTATCCCATTGAGAAATTTAAAGAACACTTTAAAATCTCTCAAATTGAAGGTGAAAATACTGGCTATTTCCATACCGTTGCGGGTTTTGTGATGTGGCGTTTAGGTAAAGTCCCCGAAGCAGCAGACACTTGCGAATGGGGAAATTTTAAATTTGAAGTTGTTGACATGGATGGAAAACGTATTGATAAAGTTTTAGTCGTTGTTTTAAATAGCATCGCTGAGAAAACTGTTTCTTAAAATTTTATGACTTTTAAATCCTCACCTACTCTCCACCTACCTCCAGCATCCTCTTATTCCTATCCTCCTGTTTTGCATGTTGAGCATTTAACAATGGCATTCAGTGGTTTGATTGCGGTAGATGATGTATCCTTTACCGCCGCCACTCGGCAAATTACTGCATTAATTGGTCCCAATGGTGCAGGAAAAACAACTGTTTTCAATTGTTTAACTGGGTTTTATGTGCCAACGGTGGGGCGTATTGCTTTACATTCGCCTAATCAACAAACGCCTTACTATTTGGAACGGATGCGTGGACATGAAATTACCCGTGACGCAAAAGTTGCGCGGACGTTTCAAAATATCCGTTTATTTGCAGGCATGTCGGTTTTAGAAAATTTAATGGTGGCACAACATAACCTATTAATGCGTGCTTCAGGCTATACTTTTGCGGGTTTATTTGGCACAAAAGCCTATCAACGAGCTGAACAACAAGCAATAGAGCTAGCGCGTTATTGGTTAAACAAAATGGGATTGTTGGAATTTGCCAATATGGCAGCGGGCAGTTTGTCTTATGGTGCGCAACGCAAATTAGAAATTGCCCGTGCAATGTGCACGCATCCTGTTTTATTGTGTTTAGATGAGCCAGCGGCAGGTTTAAATCCAGCAGAATCTGCTGTATTGGCTCAATTATTACGCAATATTCGTGATGAACACAATGTCGCTATTCTACTCATTGAGCACGACATGAGCGTGGTGATGGATATTTCTGATTACATTGTTGTCCTTGATTATGGGCGAAAAATTGCCGAAGGTACACCCCGAGAAATTCGTCAAAATCCGACGGTAATTGCCGCTTATTTAGGAGAAGACTCAGCGGAAAGTTAATTGCGGATTTTACCGCCCATTAGGTCAATTTGTTGAATTGAGAAGCTTGCATGGCACTGTTAACTATTTCTGATGTACATACCTATTACGGCAATATTCATGCGTTACGCGGTGTATCGATTGCCATTGAAGCCGGTGAAATTGTAACGTTAATCGGAGCAAATGGCGCGGGGAAATCCACTTTGCTCATGACTTTATGTGGTAATCCCCGTGCACAAAGTGGTGAAATTTTGCTGGATGGACAAAAAATTAATGAGATTCCTACTCATCAAATTGCCCGTTTAGGCTTAGCCCACGCGCCAGAAGGACGACGGATTTTTGCTCGGATGAGTGTTTTAGAAAACTTACAACTAGGTTGTTTAAATCCTGCATATTTTGCAGAAGATTTAGCGCGCGTTTTTAATTTCTTTCCCCGTCTTAAAGAACGTCAGCAACAACGTGGTGGCACTTTATCGGGTGGTGAACAGCAAATGTTAGCGATTGGACGTGCTTTAATGAGTCGTCCACGCTTATTATTACTCGATGAGCCATCGCTTGGACTTGCTCCCCTAATTGTTAAACAAATTTTTAATATTATCAAAGAAATCAACGCTCAAGAAAAGATGACGATTTTTCTGGTTGAGCAAAATGCGTTTCATGCACTAAAACTTGCCCATCGTGGTTATGTCATGGTTAATGGACGAATTACGCTAACAGGACGTGGTGAAGAACTTTTAGTTCATCCAGAAATTCGCGCAGCTTACTTAGAAGGAGAACATTAATGACCACTTCTGCTCAAGCGATGTCCCATGAGCACCCCCATCAAAGGACATTTAATTTAAACGATGCCGAATCTCGCAAATATTTGTTAGCTTTAACAATTGGCGTAGTTGGTGTTGTTTATGGTGATATTGGAACCAGTCCTTTGTACGCAATGCGTGAATGTTTTCACGGTGAACACGCCATTGCAGCAACGCAAGAAAATGTACTTGGTGTTTTATCCTTGATGGTATGGTCATTAATTATGATGGTCACTATCAAGTATATGGTATTTGTGATGCGCGCTGATAACCGTGGCGAAGGCGGTATTTTGGCTTTAATGGCATTAACCTTACGCGAAGCGGTCAACCGTCCAAAATTACGCAATACTATCATTATTTTAAGTTTATGTGGCACGGCTTTATTTTATGGCGACTGTATGATTACGCCCGCTATTTCTGTTTTAAGTGCGGTAGAAGGTTTATCCATTGCCAGTCCCATTTTTAACGATTATGTTATTCCTTTAACCTTAATTATTTTAGTAGGTTTATTCGTTTTACAAAGCATGGGGACAGCGGTAGTAGGTGCGTGGTTTGGTCCTATCATGTGTGTCTGGTTCTCAGTTTTAGGCATCTTGGGTATTATTTCCACCCTTCAAACTCCCGTGGTTTTATTAGCCTTTAATCCTGAATATGCGTGGGTTTTTCTCATTAACAACGGCTGGGAAGCTTTTATCGTTTTAGGCTCAGTTGTATTAGTGATTACTGGGGGAGAGCCTTTATATGCCGATATGGGACATTTTGGACGTTTCCCCATTCGTTTAGCGTGGTTTACCTTCGTTTTACCCAGCATTGCTTTAAATTATTTTGGTCAAGCCGCATTAATTTTGCGTGACCCCGAAACAGTAGTAAATCCTTTCTACCACTTAGTGCCAGAATGGGGTTTATATCCTCTCGTGATTTTATCAACGGCAGCCACGATTATTGCCTCGCAAGCCGTGATTTCGGGCGTGTTTTCTATTACCCGTCAAGCCATTCAAATGGGCTATTCTCCCCGTTTAGATGTGCGTCATACATCTGAAAAAGAAATCGGGCAAATTTATATCCCTGCATCTAACTGGTTATTAATGGTCTGCGTGATTGGTTTAGTGCTCGGTTTCCGCTCATCTAGTAACTTAGCCGCTGCTTACGGGATTGCCGTCACAGGGACAATGGTCATCACTTCTATTTTAGCCTTCTTTATGCTGCGCAAATTATGGGGTTGGCACTGGTCTGTCGGTTTTGCAATTGGAACATGTTTCTTAATCATGGATTTAGCATTTTTCACTTCTAATTTAATGAAAATTCCTCAAGGCGGCTGGTTCCCATTATTAATGGGCATGGTGTCCTTTACTTTCTTAGCCACATGGCGGTGGGGACGGGAATTGTTACAAGAACGGATGCACTCAGACATGTTGCCCATGGAATTTTTAATTGAAATGATTAAAGTTTCTCCGCCATTGCGTGTACCAGGGACAGCAATTTTTATGACCAGCGACCAAGTCGGCGTTCCTCCTTCATTATTACATAACTTAAAACATAATAAAGTCTTGCATGAACGCGTCGTCTTTTTAACGGTGGTCTCTGAAGATGTGCCTTTCCTAACCGATGAAAAACGCATAGAAGTCAAACCCATTAGCGATAATTTCTATCGTCTAATTATCCGTTTTGGTTTCAAAGAAGATACTAATTTACCGCAAATTATGGAAATTGCGCCAAAATATGGGTTAGATTTCAACATGATGGAAACAACCTTTTTCTTAGGACGTGAAACTCTATTACCGTCTGCTAAACACATGAAAGATGTTGTATTATGGCGCAAAATTTTATTTATTAGTATGATGCGCAACTCTCGCAATCCCGCAGACTATTTTAAAATTCCGCCTGGTCGCGTGATTGAAATTGGAACACAAATTAGTTTATAAAGTATTGATTGCCAATAACGTAGGATTTTTAAAACATGCTTGATTTTCAAAGTTTATTGCAAGGACGTTGGCGCGTTGTTTGGCTACGCCATTTTCAAGTGTGGCTTAAATTATTTGTGCCTGCGTTATTGGGCAACTTCGCTGAACCCTTAATGTTTTTAGTCGCATTAGGCTATGGCTTAGGACATTTCGTTGGACAAATTGATGGTATTCCTTACATTGCTTTTTTAGCTTCAGGAATTGTGTGTAGCAGCACGCTACAAAATGCAACATTTGAAGCGCAATATTCCGCTTATACACGAATGGCTGTACAAAATACATGGCAAGCCATGTTAGCCGCACCGCTGAATATTCAAGATGTTGTGATTGGCGAAATTATCTGGGCAGGCACGAAAAGCTTAATTAACGTCTCCGCCATTTTAATCGTTTCCGCGCTCATTGGCGCAATTGATAGTTGGTATGCTTTATGGCTATTACCAATTTTATTGATATGCGGCATTTGCTTTGCGGCGATGGCAATGGTAATGACAGCAGTTGCTAAAGGCTATGATTTTTTTATGTATTACTGGACGTTAGTAGCAACCCCATTGACATTATTAAGTGGCGTTTTCTTTCCACTGTCTGAATTGCCCGCCAGTTTACAAACTATCATGCTCTTTTTCCCATTAGCCCATGCCATTGAGTTAACCCGTCCTTTAACCTTAGCCAGCGGACACATCAGCGCATTAGCTGTACTGACCCATTTAAGCGTCATTTTGTTATATACACTCATTGCAACTATGTTATGTTTACATTTAGTTAAACGCCGTTTGCAAGAGTAAAAACCGCTTTTTAAACGTTGTTGCTGTAGGGTGGAATAGCGTGTGAGCGTATTCCACCACGACGTTCCACAAAAGCTGGGCAAAAACAAATTATCATCGGTAGGGACGAATAATCATTCGCCCCTGTATGATGGAATACGGCGCAAGTTGCATCTTACTATTTTGTTTTTACTAATTTTTTGACTTTGCAGTGTTTTAAAGGTGGAATACACTTCGTTATTCCACCCTACAAATATGCTTAACTGAAAGAGTCTGCTTTTAAAATTTAGCGTTTATGGTGGATAAAACACGCATAATTACTTAATTTTAAAAGTTTACTCATCAGATTTAGACTTAATCACAATAAACAGGGAAAACAATGGTTGAACATTATATTTTAATGGCGCGTGCAATTGAGCTTGCTTTAGAAAATGTTAAAAAACAAGAAGGGGGCCCCTTTGCCGCAATCATAGTCAAAGATGGAGAAGTTGTTGGCATTGGCACAAATCAAGTAACAACACTCAACGACCCCACGGCTCATGCTGAAATTAACGCGATTCGCGATGCTTGCAAAAAACTCAAAACGCATAATTTAGATAAGTGTGAAATTTACACCACCTGTGAACCCTGCCCAATGTGTTTAGGCGCAATTTATTGGGCGCGTTTACGCAAAATTTATTATGCGGCAACCCGTGAAGATGCCGCCGCCATTCGCTTTGATGATGAAGTGATTTATCAAGAATTAACTCGCCCCATTAATGAGCGTTCTATTCCTGCTACCCAACTGTTACATGATGAAGCGATTAAAGTATTTGAAGCATGGGAACAAGATAGCACTAAAATCATGTATTAATTGCGTTTTATTCTGGAATTTCTTCCACAGCAGGCGTTGGCACAAACCACGCTAATTGCTGATGTAAACTCACAACACTTCCTACAATAATCAATCCTTGCACTTTCAAATCTGCGGCAGAGATTAACTCGGGTAACGTCGCTAAAGTGCCCACTATCACCCGTTGTTTAGCAGTGGTCGCTTTTAACACAATAGCAGCTGGCATATCGTTTGCCAATCCGTGTATTATCAATTGATTACAAATTACACTTAAGCCATTTAAACCCATATAAATAACTACAGTTTGATTGGGTTGTGTCAACATTTGCCAATTTAAATCCACCGTATTATTGCGCAAATGTCCCGTTACAAAAATACACGCTTGAGCATGGTCGCGATGGGTTAACGGAATACCAACATACGCCGACGCGCCCAGTGCCGCCGTAATCCCAGGCACAACTTGAAACGGTACACCCTGCGCCATCAGCGTCTCAATTTCTTCTCCACCGCGCCCAAAGACAAACGGGTCTCCGCCTTTTAACCGTAAAACTTTTTTCCCTTGCAATGCCAATTTGGCGAGTAAATCATTAATGGCTTCTTGGGGTAAAGTGTGGTTATTCATTTGCTTACCGACATAAATCCGTTCAGCTTCGCGGCGTACCAATTCCATAATTTGCGGTGACACTAAACGGTCATACAACACCACATCGGCTTGCTGCATTAAACGTAAAGCTCTAAAAGTCAATAAATCAGGGTCGCCAGGCCCTGCACCGACTAAATACACTTCGCCACGCGGAGTCTCTTGATTTTCCTGTTTTTCTAAATAATGCAATAAAGCTTGTTCAGCCGCATGAGAATTACCTGCTAACACAGATTCAGCAATAGAACTTTGCAAAACCGTTTCCCAAAAATCACGTCGTTGTGTCGTATTACGAAACCGCGTTTTTAAAACGTCGCGAAACCGCGCCATAAATGCCGCTAACTGCCCATAGGCGGTGGGGATTGCACTTTCTAAACGCGCTCGCAATAATCGCGCTAACACAGGAGCCGCGCCGCCTGTAGAAATTGCCACTTGAATTGGGTCACGATTTAACACTGAAGGCACAATAAAATCACACAACTGCGGCGCATCCACGACATTAACTAAAATCTCCTGCTGTTTTGCCAACTCAGCAATTAAGCGATTGACGGTAGCGTGATTGGTCGCCGCAATGACTAAACGATGTTGCTTTAAATCACTAATTGCAAACTCACCTGCTCTATAACTGATTTTGTGCTGTTCAACTAATTCAGTTAAACGATTACTTAATTGTGGAGCAACAACATGCACTTGCGCTTTTGCTTGTAATAATAATTCAATTTTGCGTGTTGCTGTTGCACCGCCGCCCACAACAAGGCAAGAATACTGATTTACATTTAGAAAAATTGGAAAATACGCCATGATAACCTCATGAAAAAAAGCTGCTCATTTATCAGTCTAGCAGCAAGCAAAGCAGAGTGAAGCGGTTTAAATGCTTCGCAAACTCGGCGAATATAATTATAAATATCGGCTATTTACTTACAAATATGATAAATATAAAAAATAATCAATAAATTAGCGATTAATTAATAAAAATCTTGATTTATTTCAATATGTTGTTAGTAAAAAATTTTTCTTAAATTCATCAATTTTTTAAGAAAGGAATTCAAAAGGATAAATAAGTTTTTACAGCAATAAATTGAAATTTATGATTATTTTCATCAACTAAAACATCAAGCTATTGAATATTAATAATTTTATTGGATTTAAAGATAAATAATTGAAATATTTATTTATATTCGCCGAATTCACGTTAACGTAGTGAAACTTAAAAGATTCTAAACGAATTTGAACAGCCAGATAAAAAAACCTGCTCAGTTTTTTAAAAAACTGAGCAGGTCTATTAATAACGCCCAATGCTTATTTTAAGCATAACACGCTTAACTAAGTGCCTAAACCCTATAACGGACGACTGACTAACGTAATGCTTCTATCTTCTTCGTCCACGGTACAGTGAAAACCTAATTTATTCATTAATTTCAACATGCCGTAGTTGTTGGTTAACACTTCGCCCTGAATGGTTTTCAAACCGCGTGAACGGGCTGCGTCCATAATCGCTTGCATTAACTTCTGACCTAACCCTTTACCTTGCATATCATCAGAAACGACTAAAGCGAATTCGCACGTTTCACCATCAGGATTAATAGAATAACGTGCAACTCCCGTTTGTTTTTCTGAACCATCTGATTGCCGAACCACAGAAATTAATGCCATTTCACGGTCATAATCAATCTGGGTAAAACGCACTAACATGATTGGCGTAAGTTCTTGCAATGTTTGCATAAAACGGAAATAACGAGATTCATCTGATAAGTTTTTGACAAATTCGCGTTCCATGTCCGCATCTTCTGGACGAATGGGACGGATGGTTAAATCCATGCCATCAGGTAACTGCCATTGCATGACTAAATGCGTTGGATAGGGGTGAATTGCCATGTGACTATAGCGGTCTGGCGTAGGAGTATGGTGTTTAACCACAATCCGTGCATCCACAGCTACCGCACCTTCTTCATCTACAATCAAAGGATTGATATCCATTTCTTGAATCCAAGGCAGCTCACAGGTCATTTCAGACACGCGCAATAGGATATTTTCAATCGCTTTGCGCTGTACTGGCGGCATGTCTCTGAATTCGCCAAGCAATTTGGCAGCGCGACTATCATCAATAATCGCGTTGGCTAAGTATTTATTTAACGGCGGTAAACTAATACTAATATCTTGTAAAACTTCAACTAATACGCCACCCAATCCGAAAGTAATCACAGGGCCAAACAGCGGGTCACGGGTAACGCCAACCATGAGTTCGCGCCCGTGCGGTTTTTTAATCATTTTTTCAATGGTTACGCCATCTAATTTAGCATCGGGACGTTTTTCTTGAACGGTGTATAAAATGCTTTTATAACAATCCCGCACTTCGCGTGCTAAATTTAAATTCAATCGTACGCCGCCGACATCACTTTTATGCGTAATGTCCGTTGAGTTGATTTTCATCGCGACAGGGAAACCAATAGATTCCGCAATTACTAAGGCTTCATTGACGCTACGCGCAATCGCGGTGCTGACGATAGGAATATGGAACGCACCTAGTAAGGCTTTGGATTCCATTTCTGTTAACACTTTACGCCGTTCTGCTAATACGCCTTCGATAATCATCCGCGCGCCTTCTACATCAGGCGGATTTTGCCAGCCCATTGAAGCGGGAGTTTGTAACAGTAATTGTTGGTTTTGATGATAAGCGGATAAATAGTAGAACGCTTCTACGGCTGCTTCGGGTGTGCGGAAGTCAGCAATATGCGATTGCACGAATAAAGTGCGACTTTCAAAGACATGCGCACCGCCCATCCAGCAGACTAAAATAGGTTTAGTTTGATTTTTGGCAACTTCGATAATGGCTTTTGCGGTTTCTAACGGTTGGCTAATAATGTGTGGCGTTAAAATAATCAATGCCGCATCTACATTATTATCTTGCAAACTGACTTCTAATGCGTTTTTGTAACGTTCTGCATCTGCATCGGTGCAAACATCAATAGGATTTGCGTGAGACCAAGTGTTAGGTAACACTTTGTTTAATTTATCAACGGTGGCTTGTCCCATTTGGGCTAATGGAATGCCCAAATCTGCCGCGCGGTCAGTCGCCATGACACCGGGCCCACCGCCGTTGGTGATAATCACTAAACGATTACCCGATAATTTATAACGTGAAGCTAAAGCTTTTGCGGCTGCGAATAGTTGCCCGAAGGTATTAACCCGCACAACCCCTGCCCGTTTTAACGCGGCATCAAAAGCGTCATTGCCACCGATTAACGCGCCACTATGTGACATTGCCGCTTTAGAGGTAATTTCATGGCGACCGCCTTTAATCACAATTACGGGTTTAATCCGTGCTGCTGCCCGCAAGCCGCTCATAAAACTCCGTGCTTGGTGCACGCCTTCAACATAGACTAAAATGCCATGGGTATAAGGGTCAGACACTAAAAAGTCTAAAATCTCACCAAAATCTAAGTCTGAAGATGTTCCTAACGATAAAACCGTAGAAAAACCTACATCATTGGGCACAGCCCAATCTAAAACGGCTGTACATAACGCGCCTGATTGAGAAATTAATGCTAAATTACCAGCTTTAGGCACAGAACGCACAAAAGTTGTATTTAAACCAAAGTTGGGACGAATGACTCCCAAACAATTTGGACCTAATAAACGAATGCCATATTTTTTAGCAATCGTCATCATATTTTTTTCTAATTTTACCCCCGCGGGCCCTATTTCACGAAAACCCGCAGAAATAACAATGGCTGTTTTTACGCCATTTTGCCCACAGGATTCCATAATAGTCGGCACTGTTTTCGCGGGAGTAGCAATGACTGCTAAATCTACCGTGTCATTAACATCATTTAAATTTTTTACTGCGGCAATACCTTGTATTTCTTGATATTTTGGATTAATTGGATATAGTTTTCCTTTATAGTTACTTTTTATATTTTGAAAAATAATGTGTCCAATTGAGCTGGGTTCGTTACTTGCACCAAATACAGCGATTGAGCGGGGAGCGAAAAGGGGATTTAAGTAATGTTTACTCATTGATAGCAGTCCATTGAATAGAGTTAATCTGCGTGTAGTATATCAAAATTATGGTTATTTTATGTGCAGTGCAACATTAAGAAAATATGAACCACACAATCATTTGATTAAAAAAGAGATTTTGCGGCAATAGGAACAAGGTTATATTCTATTTCTACTAACACCACTTCCCATTGCGCACATTTTTTAGAAGTACGATAAGATAAATCCTCCTCATCTATCGTGCGCTGGACAATGGCAACCACTTTTGCCGCAGTAATCTGTGCTAGGCGATTTCTCCAGTATGAAGCGGTTTCTCTAGCAAGTTGTCCAACAATTTCATTATAACGATTCTTAACCAAAATATTCTCTTTTTGCACAAATAAACTGACAGCATCCCCCGCATTTAAATGCGCAATTACTGAGTGAATAGGTGCATCAGCTTCATATTTACCAGCAAAACCAATCAGCATTTCTTTCATGCCTAAAGTTGCAAATTGACGGGTTAATAAAGCGTGTTGTTCTGCATTCAAAACAATAGAAATAGGGTGTTTATATAAATCTGCGATTTCTGCAATAAAGGGATTTCTTTTATCTTTTCTTTGAAATACACATAAAGTTTGTTGCGCCCGTGTCATGCCAACGTAAAATACACGGCGTTTATTTTCCAAATCAATTATGTTTTCTGCTTGCCAAAAACCATCTAAAATAAAAACATGTTTAAATTCCAATCCTTTAACACTATGTACAGTAGAACAATAAATACCCTCATATTTAACTGCTTTAGTTTCTTGTAATGCTGTTTCATAGAAAAACTCTAATACTTCTGCACTACTAATTTCTAAATCCAGAATTTCTTCAGCATAATTATCTAATAAATTTTCTAATAATTGCCACCAAATAGTTTCTTTGGTTTTTAAAGAATTTAATAATTGTTTTAAACTTGCAATTGTCCATTTATGACAATAATCTTGTTTTAACACTGCTAAAAATTGTGCAAACTCTCGTATTTTTGTCATTGGTAAAGACTGATTTTTAAATTCATTGGGAAAAAATAAAGGAATTTGTTTTGCAGTTAACAAATAACGAATAAAACTTAATTCTTGCCAAGAACTCACTAAAATTGCACAATCGCTCCATTGCCACTGTGGACTTAATTGCTGCAAACGCTGCAATTCTGCTAATAAAGCAAAAGCTTGTTGTGATTCATTTGTGACTTGTAAACATTGCACTTTACCCTGCACTAAAGTATCCAAAGTTTGCCAAATTCCACCCGCGACATCCATTTGCCGTGCTTGATTAACGCGCAATTCATGTGCAATTTTCATGCGGTCTTGATTATGCGCAATTAATTGATTAGCCGCATTTAAAATGGCGGCGGTTGAACGATAATTTTCAACTAAATAATAAGATTTTGCTTTATAGTCTTCCTCAAATTTTCTAATGTAAGCAACATTTGCCCCTCTAAAACTATAAATATTTTGGTCATCATCGCCGACAGCTAATAAATTCAATTTATTTTCTTGCTCGTTTTCTGTTCTACCCGCAATCGCAGAAATCAATTGATATTGTTCTTCATCTACATCTTGATACTCATCTACTAAAATAAAACGATAACCTGCTAATAAGCGTTCACGTTGTTCATCATCTTCTAAACCTAATAAGGTTTTTTCACCTTTTAGTAAAGCAACTGCATCACTTAATAAGGTTTTAAAATTAATTTCATTCTTAGCTTTTTCTTTAAAAGAAAAACCTAGTAAACGCATTGCAAAACTATGATAAGTTAAAACCGTCACATTTAAAGCATCATTTCCAATTAAATTATACAAACGCTTTCTTAAGGTAACGGCAGCTTGACGGTTAAAACATAAAACTAAAATACTATGTGCAGAAACTCGTTGTACACGAATCAAATAAGCACAACGATGTACCACAACGCGCGTTTTACCTGCGCCCGCACCAGCAAGAATAAGAATATTTTCATCTAAAGGCGCAGTTACAATTTCAATTTGTGCTTCAGACTGTAAATTATGAACAATTTCTTGAATTGAGTTTTCACTGGTAGGTAATGTTAATAATTCTTTTTGCTGTGGAAAATAACGTTTAATTAATTGGGATTTCTCTAAATTAAAATAATCTAAAACAAAACTCAAAGCAGATTGAATTTGTTGTAACCCCAATTTTGCATAATGCTGCATGATATGAATTTGAAAAACTTTCTCACTATAATGATTTTGTAATAAGTTAAAATCTGCTTTACTATACTTACGTCCTTTAGCTTCTGCACAAATTTCAATATTCATTGCTTGTCTAAAAATTGCACTGCCGTTTTGCAAAAACAACACTTTTTGTTCATGTAAAAATAACAAGCTATGTTCAATAATAGTGACCCACTGCGTTGCATTTTCCAAAGTAAAATTTTGTTTCAAAGGTTGAATTAAAGATTCATAATCAAATTCAATTTCTACTTTTTCAGTGCTACTGATAACCTGTTTAGCTTTAGTAACTAAGATTTGTAAAATAGCTTCGGCAATGGCATAACGAAATATCATTCGTTTTTCTATAATAGACCAATCATAATTAACCGTAATAGCATATAAATCTTTTCTCAATAACTTTAAAGAAAAACTAGAACGTTTATCAACGCTATTATTAGTATCTTGATTTAAAATTGACAGAATTCTTTTTAAACATTCAATACTAGATTCGTGATTATTATCTAGTAATTGTTGATTAATAGAACGCAAATGAAGCGGTAAATTATCATACTGCACTGCATCGGGAGCTTGTTCGCGCAATAAGGCTAAAAAAGCTTGTTCTAAAATATGGATTTTAGTAAAAACTGAAGTTGCATTTTGTTTACCAATAGGACGAATAACTACGGATAAATTAATTCCTTTTTGTAAAATCTCTAAACTGGTTAATTCATTTAATAAACGCAAAGTATATTGTGCAGGACTTACAATAGCAGGATTGGGAGACTCAATTCCTAATTGTTCTGCTAACATATCAGCATTAATAGCATCAGAATATTGATTTTCTATTAAATATTGAATTAAGGATAAACACAGTTTTTTCTTAGCAACTGGAAGTTGATGTTGATTTAAAGCATATTCAGCTTCAGCTAAAGTTAAACGCGGCTTACCTTGAAATACTTGAGTATAGTTAAAATGACGTTTAATAAAACCCGCTTGTTCCAACCATGCTAAAGCTGTTTTAATTTTATTGTCAGCATTTTTTTGAGCAATTTCTATTGCTAAATTACTTTGATTAATTAATTCACTACTTGTAACAGTAATTAAATTTTCTTTACGTTTAAATTTACGCAATGCGCGTAAAATCTGAATAATTTCTTTATGCGTTAATTGATTTTTAGCATTTAATTTGAATTGCATTTCTATATCATTGTGATGATAAAACAAAATACATTTTGCGGGTTGTTGGTCGCGTCCCGCCCGCCCTGCTTCTTGTAAATAATTTTCTAAGGAACTTGGAATATCTGCATGAATAACAAAACGAATATTGCTTTTATCAATGCCCATTCCAAAAGCATTCGTTGCACAAATCACCGCAATGTCACCACGACTAAAAGCTTCTTGAATTTCCCGTTTACGCACAGCATCTATATCTGCATGAAACGCCGCACTTTGAAAAGGTAAATTTTGCTGATTTAAAAAGCTGGCTAATTCTTCTGCTGCTTTTTGGGTTGCAGTATAAATAACAATAGACATTTCGGGAGTAAACTGCTGTTTAAGCAGTGAATGAATAGCCTCTTTCTTTTCATGTCGTGCAATTTCTTGCGTGGTAAACGCTAAATTATTTCTTTCTACTCCTCCTTCAAAAGGTGTTAATTCTATATTGAGTAATTGTTTAAAGTAATTCTTTAATTCTTTTAAGACTTCTAATTTTGCAGTTGCTGTAAAACACCAAATTAAAGAGTTTTGTCCAACCTGCATTAATTTTTGAATAAAAACCCCTGCATATAAATAATCTGGGCGAAAATCATGCCCCCATTTTGCTAAACAATGGGCTTCATCAAATACCCATGCGTGAATTTGACGGTGTTCTATTGTTTTTAAGAAACTTTCATTTCTAAGTTGTTCAGGTGCAATAAATAAAATCGCAGTTTTACCTGTGCGAACTCGTTCTAAAACATTTTTACGTTCAATTGTTGTTAATAAACCAGATAATTCATCAGCTAATACGCTATCAGTATGTCGCATTAAACCTGCGACTTGGTCACGCATTAAAGCTTGCAAAGGAGAAATAACAATCGTTAACGCCCCTGTTTGCTGATAAGCAACTAAGGCAGGTAGTTGATAACAAATAGATTTTCCTGAACCTGTGGGTAAAATTGCCAGCAATGAATTAGCTTGTAAAGCATGATGCACAATATTTTGCTGCAAACTTTCACCTTCAGGAGTGGCGGGTGTTGGACGAAAAGCAGGAAAATGAAAAAATTTTTGGAGTTGTATAACAGGATTAAATTGTTGTTGGCAGTAAATACAATTTTTTTCATTACAAGGCGTTGAGCGTAAATTTTTTATAAGATGACGCAAATTAGGAAATTGATGATGTACCCAAATAGGCAAAGGTTGCCCTTGTTCTGCTACAGATAACCAAGCAGCTAAATAAGCCAGTTCTATTTGATTAAAATCTGTTTTTAGCAGTTCTTTTAAAGCCGTATTGCATGTAATTTTATAAAAAATTCTTTTAAAAATTTCTTTAGCAATTTGATTTGAGACAAGCAGAATTTGCATTGTTGCAAAACAATTTTCTATCCCAGAATATTGTATATTTTGATGAAAACAAAAACGGTAAAATGCGAGTAATGCTGGTTGTTGGTTTTTTAAATGCTTAAATTGAATAAGTTGTAATTCTAAAAGCTTTAAACTTTGTTCTGCATCTAATGTAGGCTGATTTTTACTTGAGAAAGTGCTTTTATAATTTTTAATTAAATGATGATACGTTATTTGAGGAAAAGCAAGCGGCGATAAAAACAAAGTATCAATAATAGATTTGTCAAATAATCTTAATTGTGGGAGACCTAAATAAAGACATGCTTGTTTTAAAATCGGTAAATCATGCAATAAAAGATTATGCCCTACAATATAGTGAGCAGAATGCGCAAATTCTTCTAATTGCATTAAACTTTGAATACTGCAATTGCCCCGATAATTAAAAACTTGTTTTTGAAAAATTGCGCCTATTTGTAAAATTTGTCCACTAATAGGGTGCGTTTCTATATCTATAGCAAGTGTTTTGTTTAAGAGTGGCGTAAATTCTTCCAAATCGCTCACATGATTTCCTTCAATTTGTCTAATTATAGTATCCATACTATAAAAAGACTAAATGGGATAGAGTAAGAAGAGCTCATCGATAGAACAATTCTGCTGTTTACGAAAAGCCTTAACTTGCGCCCATTTATGCTCAATAGGATTTAAATCAGGCGAATAAGGGGGTAAATATTCCAAAATATGCCCTGCCGCCCAAATCGCCTGTTGAATATCCTGTCGTTTATGAAAAGTCGCGTTATCCA
>JACCEE010496658.1_pt1 | contig 66455 bp, 55 predicted proteins | sample 7449931 | NCBI WGS metagenome assembly JACCEE01 (sample SAMN15323457, study PRJNA562643) | freshwater metagenome | isolation source: river surface water | place: USA:Blue River Watershed | collected 2017-08-19
AATTGATGTGGAGCAAAGTGAAAGCATACCTGCGGAAAGTCGAAGCCCGATGCAATGAGAGTCTTCTCCGCGCCATCGGCGACGCTCTCTCAAAAGTCACCCAAAAAGACGCTACCCATTGGTTTGCTCATTGTGGATATGGTTTTATTTAAAATGCTCTAAGGTCGATCATTCTTTTCTCCCACCATTCCCTCAAACCAAAAGCTGCGATTCAGACGAGAGTCTCGATGGGTTGATCCAAGCCTTGTAGCCAGGGAGTGAATTCGGGCGGAATGCTCGCGGTGAAATGGAGGCGCTCGCCGGTGCGTGGGTGATCGATGCTCAATTTCCAAGCGTGCAGCATCAGTCGTCCGGTTTGCGCGGTCTGGCGCTGGGTCTGGGCGTAGATGGGATCGCCGATGAGAGGTGTTCCCTTGTGTTTCATGTGGACGCGGATTTGATGGGTGCGACCGGTATGAAGGAGGCATAACACCAAGGCTGTGCGTGTGGAAGCGTCACCCCATAGCACCTTGTAATCGGTGATCGATGCACGCCCGGCGGGAGGCGTCACAACCGTCATTTTTTGTCGATTGCGCGGATCACGGCCAATATGGGTGAATACGGTCTCAGCGGCGGGGGTGGGAATATTTTGCGTGACGCAAAGATAAATCTTTTCGTTGGTGCGCCCCGAAAACTGGCTAGCAAGGTGCTGGTGGGCCGCATCGTTCTTCGCGACAATCAAACAACCGGAAGTGTCTTTGTCCAGTCGATGCACGATGCCCGGTCGCTCTACCCCGCCTATGCCGGAGAGTTGACCATGACAGTGATGCAACAACGCGTTGACCATCGTGCCATCGGGGTTTCCGGCCGCAGGGTGAACCACCATGCCAGGCTCCTTATCGATCACAATGATATCCTGATCTTCGTAAAGAACCTGAAGTGGGATCTCTTGCGGAGCTGCCTCAGAGGGGACGGCCTCGGGAATGACGATGCTGATGCGGTCGCCGATTTTCACCGCATCGCGCGGTTTTGCGGGCTTGTCGTTGCAGAGGATGTATTGCTCGCGAATCAGCTCCTGGATGCGTGACCGTGAAAGCTCTGGCAAACGACTGGCGAGCCAGGCATCGAGGCGATCGTGATCTACGGCATCGACGGTGAGGAGCATGGCATGAAAGTGGAAAGCGATCCGCGAGCTGTGATCAGTGTTTTGAAAAGTGGGGCAGTGGGGTGAGTTCTCCTGATGGTTTGAAGCGGACTGAAGTCCGTGCTCCATTTGCCTTTCCACTAATCACTGTTCACTCCCCATTCACCACTTTTTCCTCAAATCTCTTGCACGGGCAGAGCGGCGCATTCCTCGCGGAGTTTTTCGGCGAGCATGGTGCTAAGATAGCGTTCAGAACTGGAGCAACCGACGGTGACGATGCGCTTGCCGGCAAACTCGGGGCGCTTGGCGATCTGGATGGCGGCCCAGACGTTGGCTCCGGTGGAAATACCGGCGGGAATGCCTTCATCCTGGGCGAGGGCGCGAGCCGTGGCAAAAGCGTCTTCGTTAGAAACCTGGATCACTTCATCAATGATATCGACGTTGAGGTTTTTCGGAATGAATCCGGCACCAATGCCCTGGATCATGTGAGGTCCTGGTGCTCCGCCGGAAATTACGGGGCTGGCCGTGGGTTCCACAGCGAAAGTTTTCATCGCGCAGCGGGATTTCAGCACTTCGGAAACACCGGTGATTGTGCCGCCGGTACCGACGCCCGCGACGAACGCATCGATTTTTCCATCGGTGGCAGCCCAGATTTCCTCGGCGGTGGTTTCGCGATGGACTTGCGGATTCGCGGGGTTGTCAAACTGTCCGGGGCCGAAGGCTCCGGGAGTTTCCTCGAGCATTTTTTTCGCCATGGCGATCGCGCCACCCATGCCGCGGGCACGGGGAGTGAGCACGATTTCCGCGCCGAGCAAACGCAGCAGCACGCGGCGCTCCACGGACATGCTTTCCGGCATGGTCAAAATGCAACGGTAGCCTTTGGAACGAGCGACGAAGGCGAGGGCGATGCCGGTGTTGCCGGAAGTGGGCTCGATGATCAGTCCGCCGGGTTTGAGCAGGCCATCGTGTTCGGCGGCCTCAATCATGGCCTTGCCGATCCGATCCTTCACGCTGAAGAGTGGATTGAAAAATTCCGCTTTAATACAAACCTCGGCATGCAGACCTTGAGTGACGTGATTGAGGCGGATGAGTGGAGTGTTGCCGACGGTGTCGACCATGCTGTTCGCGATTTTCATAGGCGTAGTGAGTTTGCGATGTTTCCGGGAGGAAGCTAGCACGAGCCCGGGAAAAATCCCAGACATTTTTAAGATGGGGAGCGGGGGATCATTTGTCGATCCATCTCAGTCCCCCTTGTCTCCTTGTCTCCTTGTCTCAATGCGAGCCGGTGCCGGGGAGGAAACGGTAATAGACTTCCAGCATCAGGGTGCAGAGTGCGGAGCGATAGAATGCATGCTGGGGAGCATCGCCTTGAAAATGTTCTTCTCCGACTGCCCGAAGTTTTCCATCGGGGCTTTTCCAAGTTCCATCAGGGTTTTGGTTTTTCAGCACCTCATCACGCATCAGGGCGTTGTAATCTTTCCACTCCTGACCTCCGCGGTTCATCATGGCCTGGGCTTCATAGTAGTGTCCGTAAAGATCGACGTGCGGGGTGCCCCATTTGAGCTTGGTGTTTTTGCTGATGTATTTCGCTCCTTTGCGCACCTCGGAACTGCTGCCTTTGTCCCACATCTGCAAGCACAACACGCCAACGCCGGTGAGAGTGTGATAGTCGAGGCCACCATGAAGGCCCTTGCCATTGTATCCGAAACCTCCTTCATTGGATTGCTTGTCTTTCAGATACTCGAGCCCCTTCGAGGCGCAGCGGGAGAGATTTTTGAAATCGAGACCAGTGTGTTTCATGGCCTTCAGCGCCTGGATGTGCCAACCGGTTACGGAGACATCGGTATGAGCATTGGGACCTTCGTCATAAGAATAGGCCCAGCCGCCGTTCTTGTGTTGGTTGTCGATCAGAAATTGGCCGGACTTTTGTGTAATTTCCGATAAGTTGGGTATGTTGATGTTGAGTTGTTTGCAGAAGGTGGTGGATTCCGACAAGGCGTAGACGGCGATGGAGTGCTCATACACCCACGCATGGCCGCCGAAGTTTTGCGCCAGTTTACCCTGGTTTTGCAGGCCTACATTAATGAGGAAAGTCATCGCTTTCAGGCAAGACTCACCGAATTCCTCGGAAATGGGGGTTTCGCAATGCCCCAGATAAGCGAGTAGTCCCAGCCCCGTCATAGCGGCTTTGTTGCCGCTACCCCAAGAGCCATCGGCATTCTGAGTTTTTTTCATCCAGCGCAGGGCTTTGAGCACGGCTTCTTCGCATTGCTCATTGCCACCGGTTTCTGCCAAACGCTGTAAGCGGTCTTCCTTGGAGCAACGCTTGCGCATGGTCGCTGGGATCCTGCCGAAACTGCCGCCATCGCCTGTGCCGTCGCCTCCGGAGCCCCAGCCATCGCCGAAGTCATCGCCATTACCGAAATCGGTGGAGGGCTGTGGCACGTCCACTTCCGGTACAGGAATCGCCACGTTCGATGTGGAGGCTGCAGCGATCACCTTCGCGCTCGAAGACGAGGGTGCTGAGGGCTTTTGTTTGCTGTTGGTGCTGACTTTTTTTGTTTCCAACACTTCTTCCGCAGGCACATTCGCGCTATAGGACACAATCACCGGAGTCTCCTTGAACAAAGGTTGGATGAAAATGAAGGCGAGCAGCAAACCGACGAGCACAATGCTGAGGAGCGCGATAATGACCGAAGAAATCGTCGAATTGCGTTTCATCGCATCAAGGCGTGCTTGTGCTTCGGGACTGAGTTGGGCGTGTAGGCTCATGATTGGGGTATTGTGGAAAACATGGATGATTGGGTGAAATTCACTGGTCTCAGGGAATAACGCACAAACACACCCCAAAATTAGGCATTTTTCATGATTTTGTGAACCGTATTCCGTCAAAGATTAACGGTTGATAGGAATTGTGGCAGCAGGTTCTTCTGGTCATGACACAAACGGATTTGTCAGATTGACAAGTACCTGCGGATTTTTAGGATGGAGAAGCCAAGAGAAACGATGCCTGTGACGATGGAACAAGATTTCTCTCGGCGACTTCACCCATCATGCAAAAGCCCCGAATCAAGTTTCAGCGATCGATACGGCGTGGATTCACGCTGGTATTGGTGTTATCGGTGTTGGTGTTGTTAGTGATGATCGGTGTGGGGATGTTGGGTTTATCGGCGGTTTCCCTGCGGCAATCGCAGCAGACAACGGCGCAATCGCAGGCGATGGCGAATGCCAAGATGTCGTTGATGATCGCGTTGGGAGAATTGCAAAAGCAAAGCGGACTCGACACCCGTGTCACTGCCATGGCGGATTTGCTCGATCCCGCCCATCCATGTTTGTTGGGTGTGTGGCGTAGTTGGGAGGGATCGGATCACGATCTGGGGGCTTTTGCAGGACGACCTACCGTTCCGGATTACGCCGCGAAGCGTCGTCCCATTACCCGCAATGGTCGTTTTCTCTCTTGGTTGGTGTCGAGCAATCCCCGCGATCCCAACATGGCAGATGCTGCGACGATTGCGCGCAACGCGCCTTTCGCCAATTCGGTGCCGTTGCTGTCCACGGGCACCGTGGCAGCGGGAGATTCTCGTCAAGTTCACGTGGTTCCCACATCGCTGGCGGGCGGTGGGTCTTTTGCTTGGTGGGTCAGCGGCGAGAACCAAAAAGCTCATGTGCCGAGACCGTACGAACCGACCGAAGAAACTCCGGCACGATGGGCGGTGATCCATAAAAGTCATGCGATTGCCGATCCACGTCCCTTTCAATGGGAGCATTTTCTCACCAACCCTGCACGGGTGGTCAAGGCGATCAGTCGCGCCAATACCGATTGTCTCGCAGAGCCGGCTAATTCCCGGGGAAGGCACTACTTTTTTGATGTTTCGGCCCAATCCGTTGGCTTGCTCACCAATACCGCCACAGGTGGCTGGCGCAAGGATCTTTCGTTGCTCTCGGAATTCTGGTCCCAACAAAGCAGCAGCGGCCTACCGTTGTTTCGACTGAATGCCACGCGTGCCTCAACGGCCCTGATCCCCAACGCGGGAGATGTTTATCCCGCTTCTTCGATGCTTTATCCTTGGGCCGCTTATCGGGGTAGTAGTGGCGTGATTCCGATCTATCGGCATGGTGCCGTCTCGACCTGGGAAAACCTGATCGATCACATGACTTCCTACAAACGCGTAAGCGTGCAGTCCACAGGGCGGGCTACCATCCCTTGCCAATCGGTGGCGATCGATAACAATGCCAACCATTTCGGATTTATCCATCGAGTGCGGATTCTGCCGGTCATTGCCCGCATGCAATGGGTGTTTTCTCACAGTGCCGGTACGGTGGCCGGTGGTTTGTTAGAGCCGCGTTTGCTGCTGACGCCGGTGATTACGATGTGGAATCCCTACAATGTGGAAATCACCTCGCCGGCGGCGCTGACTTTCACCATTCCCAGACCGCTGCCCGCCGCTCTGCGCTACACCATCAATGGAGCAGCCAATCCAAGCTTCAACTCTGTGATGGTGGCAAACAACCATCAACCGGCTCTCGGCGGCGGAACACTGCGTTTCACCATCAATTCGATCTTCACACTCAAGCCCGGGGAGACGCGGTTGTTCAGTCCGGAAACCACCACGCCAGTGGCAAACAATACGACATTGAATCTGATGCAGGGCTATCGTAGCGGAGGAGGGCATTTTTTTCCTGTGCGCGGTCCATCCGGTCAAACGATGACTCTTCCCGCATCTGCCACCTTGCGTGCAGAGGCCCGGTTTGATGCCACTTACTTCGACGGTGCTGTGATCAACCCGGAAGGCGTGGGGATTTACCTCGACATGGCCATGAATGGGGCGAGGCATTTGGTCTATCGGATGATCTACACACCGGATACCGCCAACGCTGTTTATCCGGCGATGCGCAATCTGGCGGAGGGGACTTTGGGCCAATGCCTGACCAATCCACAGCCGTTTCTGTCGACGATTTTCGGCGCGCGTTCGGCCAGTCGCACGCATCTTGCCGCCAAGGGCTTGGTGCAATCGAGTCCCTTGGTGAACTATACCGCCATGGGGCGCAAGGATGAGGCGGAGAGCACGATTCGTCGCCACTACGGCGGCACGGGACATCCGGTAAATTCTCCTTTTGATTACAGCTTCGTGCGGCATGCACCAGGTGGCGATAGCCTGCTGCCGAACGCCAGCGATAGCACCGGACGCGGATACATTGTTACGGGTTTCAATAAGGCCGAAGGTCTATCGCGCTGCGTCATTGCGGAGGTACCCACGCGGCCCTTGGTGTCACTTGCGGAACTCACGCACTGGGATTTGCGCTATGAAAATCCGATTCCTCCCTTCGCCCTGAACTTGATCGGAAATTCCGATGCATCGCCGCTCCTACCTGCGAATGCGGTGGTGAACAAGGCCGATGCTGGTCTGGCGGAGAATTTGCAATACGATGATTCGTATTGTGCGAACCATCTACTTTTTGATGACTGGTTTCTGTCTGCCATCACTCCTGATCCCACCAATTTCGGCAGCGCCGGGCGGAACTTACAAACCACTTACACCGATTTTGTCACAGGGAAGACCCCGCTGGCGCATCGATCGTATCAACCGATCCTGTTCGATCAGCTCGCCGCAGCACAACCGGGTGGAGCCCAGAAGATCTATGCAGCCGCAGTGGCCCGTCCCACGTCCTGGCAAACGATCGCCTCGCGTCTTGATGTGCAGGGCATGTTCAATGTGAACTCCACCTCGGTCAAGGCCTGGAGAGCATTATTGGGCCATGCCCGCAATCACAGGGTGCCTTCGATCCGGGAGTCCGGGGCTGGTTGGCAGATCGCCTTATCGGAAAAATCACAATATCCGCTGAGTCGTTTCAGTGTCGCCGGCGATGTCCAGGCCGGTAGCATGGGCAGCTCCGGAGCATTCCCTGAGGCTACGGAATTTGCCGGATATCGCGTGGTCGATGAGGCTTTTCTCGATGCGCTGGCGGAGCAGGTCGTAGCCCAAGTCCGACGTCGTGGGCCGTTTCTTTCTCTATCGGAATTCATCAATCGCCAGCTTTCGTCTGGCGATTTGGCGCTGGCAGGGACTTTGCAAGCGGCTTTGAATGAAGTGGCGAAAAACTCCCGCACCAATCCCTACGGCGTCATGCAAGCGCTATCGACCACGGCATCTCCCGCGCCAGAACGAGCGGCGGATGCGGAGTATCAATTTCCCGCGGCTGCCGCTGGCTTCAGCTCCTATGGCCTGCCCGGATGGACGCGTCAGGCGGATTTATTGCGTCCGCTGGCACCCATTCTCTCTGCCCGCGACGATAGCTTCACCATCCGCTCTTATGGTGATGCGCGCGACAGTGCGGGTCGGGTGATTGCCCGAGCCTATTGCGAGGCAGTGGTGCGTCGCACACGCGAGTTTCTTGATTCTGCTGATCTTGCGGAAACACTCAATCAACCTGTTCGTCCGATCAATCGTGTCATGGGGCGGCGCTATCAGATTGTTTCCTTCCGCTGGCTGAATTCCAACGAAATCTGAAATCTTTTATGAATCGTTTTTTTTTACTGTTTTTTTGCATCGCATTCTTGGGTGCAGCGCATGCGGAAAAAGCTCCTCAGCGGACCTGTCGCGTTCTTTTTCTGAATGGTCCGGATTCCGCGCCGGACACGCTGCATTTGTTTGATGGCACGAGTTCACGGGAAGTGGATTTGCCGCGCATGAACCTGTCGAAAGTCTACGAACTACCGTCGGGTCCTCTGACACTGCGTTTGCTCGGTAAGCCCATCAGCGATCCGAAAGAATTGCCGCTCAACGCGCCTTACGCTGTTGTGGCGGAAAACATGCAGGATTGTTATCTGCTCGTCACCAGCGATCCTGTGAATGCCGTGACGCCTGTTAAAATCCAGGTCATCAATGCCAATGCTGATCAGCTCAAATCAGGACAGATGTTGTGGTATAACCTGACGGAGCAAGACATCGGTGGTGTGGTAGGTTCACAAAAACTCCTTTTGCGCGCTCAGAGTCGTGTGATTATGGACGCTCCAGCCGCGAAAAGCGAAGGGTATGCCGTTAATCTCAGTTATCGCCGCGCCGGCAATGAATCCCTCTATCCGCTTTGCGAAACGCGCTGGCAACATGACCCCCGCGGCCGTAGTCTCGCTTTTGTGATCAATGAAAACGGTGCCCGCACGCCACGCGTGATGGTTTTCCCTGATTATCGCGAAGCGGCCGAAGAGGGACCATGAAAAACCTTACCACTCGCGGATGGTGTCTTGCATCGCGTTGAGTGTTTCATCGATGTCCTCGCGCGTGTGTGCCAGCGAGAGGAAGCCGGTTTCGTAGGGACTGGGAGCGATGTAGACGCCTTTGTCGATCATGGACCAAAACAGCTTGCGGAACATTTCGAGGTCCTGCGTTTTCACGGAATCGAGGTTGATGATTTCGGTATCGGTGAAGAACAGGCAGAACATCGAGCCGACGCGATTGAAGCGGTGCGGTATGCCCTTTTCAGAGAAAATTTTCTTCACGCCCGCTTCGAGGTGTGCGCCGATCTGGTCAAGGGTTTCATAAGCTCCGGCTTTGTCGAGCTCGTGGAGCTGCGTCAGACCCGCGACCATCGCCAAAGGATTGCCGCTCAGCGTGCCCGCCTGATAGACCGGGCCGAGCGGTGCCAGCCAGTCCATGATCTCGGCGCGCCCTCCGAAAGCCCCGACGGGCAACCCACCGCCGATCACTTTGCCGAAGCAAGAGAGATCCGGTGAAATGTTTTCCAGGCCTTGCACGCCTGCTTTGCCGAGGCGGAATCCGGTCATCACTTCATCGAAGATCAGCACCGTGCCGTGTTTTGCGGTGATTTCTCGGAGGAAATTCAGGAAGCCCGGCTGCGGCAAAATGAGTCCGGCGTTGGCGGGATAAGGCTCCAGGATCAGCGCGGCGATTTGTCCATGCCATTGCGCGAAGGCGGCCTCGACTGCAGCACGATCATTGAAGGGCAGCACGATGGTCTCGGCGGCAAAGGCCTTTGGCACGCCCGCGGAGTCAGGCTCGCCCTGAGTCAGTGCACCGGAGCCAGCGGCGACGAGCAGGGAATCACTGTGGCCGTGGTAGCAGCCATCGAACTTGATGATTTTGTCGCGTTTGGTGAAACCACGGGCGAGACGGATCGCGGACATCGTCGCCTCGGTGCCGGAATTGGTCATGCGGACTTTTTCCACAGACGGCACCCACGAGGTGACCATTTTTGCCATTTCCACTTCGAGCACGTTGGGGATGCCGAAGGAGAGGCCGTTTTTCGCTGCCTCGTGCACGGCATTGATCACGGACATGGGTGCGTGACCGAGGATGGCAGGACCCCAGGTGCCGATGTAGTCGATGTAGCTTTTACCGTCGATATCCTCGATCCGGCTGCCCTTGGCACGGCGCACGAAAAACGGCTCGCCGCCGACGTTACGGAAGGCGCGTACGGGAGAATTGACACCGCCAGGAATCAGCTCCTTGGCAGTTTGGAAAAGTTTGGCGGAAATGGGATAGCGCATGGCGGGAGGAAATCATCCTGCAATTTTTCCACCGCTGCAACTGAGATTCTCAAAAACTTGAATAAACGAGTCGGCCAGACGTCCTAGTTTTGTTCTTTTCTTTTTGTCTGTCTGACCTATGTTGCTTTTATGAAACTCCTCTGCTGCGCCTTGTTTCTGACTCTTCCATTGACCGCGCAAACGAAACGTGGCGAGCGCAAGTCTTTGCTCGATAACGATCCGCGTGTGGTCTATTTAAGCGAGATGCCGGACAAACAAATCGAGCTGATGATCATCAAGGAGGCTCCGGTGTTTTCCGATGTGGACGGCAAAAACAAACTGGGTACCATAATGGCCAATCAAAAGGTCAAGATCGAGGCCATTACGGACAAAGCCTACAAGGTTCGCGGCAGGGGCGCGCGAGACGGAATTGCAGGTTGGGTCGGTCCGTGGGCTTTCGCGTCGAAAGATCCTCAGTTTGTCGAGAATTTGAAAAAATTCTACACCCGGCAGTTGGAGGTGAATAAGATCATCGCAGAAAATGGTGTGGCCATGGGGATGACTACCGATGAGGTCACAAAATCGCTCGGCCAACCAACCAAGAGTTCGTTACGCCAGACACCGGAAGGTCAAAGCGGCAAATGGGAGTTTATCGATTACGAAGAGCAGAAAAACTACAGTCTCGCCCGTGATCCCGTGACCGGCAATATGTTCCGTCAGCTCGTCAGTGTCACACAAATCGAGAAAAGCAAACGCGTAGTCGAGTTCACCAACGGCCTTGTCAGCGCCATTGAGGATGCAGAAAGCCGACAGGCGAACAACATCCGGATTGTTGTTCCGCCCTTGATCTTCGGATGGTAATGGAAATGATCGCGATGCCCCCAAAAATCGACGGCCACGTTCATTTGGTCGGCAACGGTCGTTCCGGCTCGGGCTGCTGGATGCGCATGAGCGGTTGGCACCGGATGATGGGGGAAATGATGCGACGCAGCATCGGCATGCCCGTCAGCGTTACGGATCCGGACTTCGATCGCATTTATGTGGAACGATTGCTCCAGCATGTGCGTGAGTCATCGCTCGATCACGCCCTACTTTTGGCGCAGGACGAGGTCTATGCCCCCGATGGCCGCAAACGCGATTTCGGCTCCTTTTACGTGCCGAATGAATTCTTGTTCGAGGTCTGTGACAAGCATCCGGAATTTCTGCCCGCGGCATCCGTGCATCCTTCGCGCCCCGATGCGTTGGAGGAGCTGGATCGCTGCCTCGCCCGCGGCGCGCGTGCGCTCAAATTGCTGCCGAATTGCCACGACGTGCATTGCTCGGACCCGCGCTACGATCCCTTCTGGGAGCGCATGGCGGAGGCGGAATTGCCGTTGCTCGCGCACACCGGTGGAGAAATGACCGTGCCCGTCGCCAATGTTGCTTATGAGGATCCGCGCACCTTGCGGCGGCCGCTGGAAATCGGCGTGAAAGTCATCGCCGCCCACTGCGCCAGCAACAGCGGCTTTTGGGATCAAAATTATTTCCCGGCATTGGAAAAGATGATGCATCAGTTCCCGAATCTCTATGCCGATACCAGCGCGCTCAACACTCCCGTGCGCAGCGGCAGCCTTCGCGATGCCCTGCACACTGTTCACGCGGACCGCCTGCTCCACGGCAGTGATTTCCCCGTACCCATCGGCACATGGTATGCCTGGCTGCGCGGCCTCATCGACCACGACGACCGCCGCCAGGCCGCGCGCATCGAAAACCTGTTAGAGCGCGACTATTTTCTCAAACGCATGACGGGCTTCGAGGAAACACACTTCACCCAGATCAGCAAGGTGCTGCGGCCTATCAAGGAGAACCGCCGGTATGGCGCTTGATCGCTTAGGATTGAGCTGCTGCGGGGACTGTGCTACTCCCATTTGTTTCGTGCCGGGACTGTCAAGCAAGAGAGTCTGAGTTCACCATCATCCGCATTAACTACCTAAGCAGCAACTCTTCGCACAAACGATTCAAGGATGTGTTCCTCTGCTGCGCTTGGATGGCGAGAGTTTTGTGAAGCTCAGGGCTGATCCGCAACAGAAATTTCCCCGTGTAGTTTTTCTGAGAATCTTGCAAAGGATCGCAGTTTTCCCAGCTCGTGATAATCTCGTTGAGCTGGCGCAAGACACTGATCTCGTCTTTACCGTGACAGCAGTGACCGATCAAGGGTAGCGCGCTGCCGATGTAGCACTGATCTTCCTCGGACCACTCGATCACTTTCATGAGTTTTTTTGTCGCTTTCTTTTTCATGATTCGGACTTTTTCGATTGTTGTATGGCGGCTTTCACAACCGCTTCCTGGTAATGCTTCGCATCGTCCCCCCGGTCGACCGGAGATCGTGACACGTCCGCCGATGGGATGCTCGAAGTTGCGATGACTTCCTTTTCCTCCACGATTGACGAAACCGGAGGACTCGAAATCTGCCATCAGTTGACGTATTTTTCTCGGTACGCAAATACTAGTATCACAATGATACTATGTGTCAACTATCAAAAGATGTCGCTAGGATTTACGTCCCTGTAAAATTCATGGCCTGACTCACCCCGACACAGTTCCGCCTTGTGATTTGGGCCCTGCTGGACTAGATACCATGGCATGTCCGCCAAGTCCCGCACTCGCACGCCTGCTCGTGAATTGCTTTTTGGAAATCTGTGGGAATACGATCCCGCACCGGAAACGGCATCGCCGCAGTTGCAGAATCGCTACACGCTTTTTATCAATGGCAAATGGACGGCACCGAAGACGAAGAAATTTTTCCCATCCATCAGCCCGCGCGATGGCAAGCCGCTGGCGGAAATCGCCCATGCCGGTGCCGCGGATGTGGATGCCGCGTATCAGGCGGCTGCGACGGCTTTTCCGGCATGGAGCAAACTTCCGGGGGCCGAGCGCGGCAAGTATCTCTATCGGATCGCGCGACTGTTGCAGGATCGTGCGCGGGAATTTGCCGTGGCGGAAACACTCGATGGCGGCAAGCCGATCAAGGAATCGCGCGACTTCGATGTGCCAATGGCGGCCGCGCATTTTTTCTATCACGCCGGTTGGGCGGATAAGCTCGACTATGCCATGCCGGGCAAAAAACTCGCGCCTCTGGGTGTGGTCGGTCAGATCATTCCGTGGAATTTCCCGCTGCTGATGTTGGCATGGAAGCTCGCTCCCGCTCTCGCCTGCGGCAACACCGTGGTGCTGAAACCGGCGGAAACGACATCGATCACCTGTCTGAAATTCGCGACATTGCTGCAAGAGGCGGGTTTGCCGCCGGGCGTGGTGAATTTTGTCACGGGTGCCGGTGAAACCGGTGCCGCCTTGGTGAATCATCCGCTGGCAAAAAAAATCGCCTTCACCGGATCGACTGCCGTGGGCAAGGGCATCCAACGGGCTCTTGCCGGTAGCGGAAAAAAGCTCACTCTGGAGTTGGGCGGAAAAGCCGCCAATATCATTTTCGAAGACGCTGCCATCGATCAAGCGGTGGAAGGCATCGTCAACGGCATTTTCTTCAACCAGGGCCACGTTTGCTGTGCCGGCTCGCGCTTGCTGGTGCAGGAGTCGGTCGAATCCGCCGTGATACAGAAATTGAAAATCCGCCTGCGCAGTTTGCGGGTGGGTGATCCCATGGACAAGAACACCGATATCGGCGCGATCAATTCGCACAAGCAGTGGCAGAAGATCGACGCATTGGTGCAGGCCGGGATCGAGGAAGGCGCGGAACTGTACCAACCGCCCTGCCAGTTGCCGAAAGACGGCTACTACTATGCTCCTAGTATTTTCACCAATGTCAGTCTCAGCCATCGCATCGCGCGCGAGGAGATTTTCGGTCCGGTGCTTTCCGTGCTGACCTTCCGCACGCCGGAGGAGGCGATCGAAAAAGCGAACAACACACCCTACGGATTGAGCGCGGGTGTGTGGACCGACAAAGGCTCGCTCGCCATGAAAATGGCATCGGAATTGAAAGCGGGCGTGGTCTGGGCGAATACCTACAACAAGTTTGATCCGACCTCGCCCTTCGGCGGATTCAAGGAGTCGGGCTTCGGACGCGAAGGCGGCAAACAAGGCCTGCTGGAATACGCGCAAATCATCTAACGAAAAAAACTATATGAAAAACCCATGGAAATGCCTCGCGCTGAGTTTGTTTGCCAGCGCACCCTTGCTCGCTGCGGATAGTCCGAAGCTGAATGTGCTGATGATCTGCGTCGATGACCTCAAGCCAACCATCGGCTGTTATGGCGACACGTTTGCCAAAACGCCGAACATCGATGCGCTGGCCAAGCGGGCCGTGGTATTTGAACGGGCCTATTGCAACCAAGCGGTGTGTGCTCCGTCGCGCAATGCCCTGATGACCAGCCTGCGCCCGCAAACGTTGGGCATTTATGATCTTGGCACCAATTTCCGCAAGTCACGCCCCGATGCGGTCACGGTGGCGCAGCATTTCCGTGCTTCCGGCTACAAGGCGCAGTCGTTAGGGAAAATCATGCACGTGGGTCACGGCAACGGGGAGGATGCCGCCTCCTGGGATGTGCCGCATTTTCAAGGCAAAACGGTGCAATACGCGTTGAAGGAAAACCAGGCGCCGACGCGCGAAGGCGCCTTGTTCGAGAACAAGCGCCCGGACCAACTGCCGCGCGGTGCCGCCACGGAATCGGCGGATGTTCCCGATGAAACCTACAGCGATGGCCAAATCGCGGCCGAAGCCATCCGTCGTTTGCAAGCGGCGAAGTCGGACAAACAACCGTTTTTTCTCGCCGTGGGATTTCTCAAGCCGCACCTGCCCTTTGTTGCACCAAAACGCTACTGGGACCTGCACGATCCGGCCAAACTGCCGCAACCGGATCGACTCACGCCACCCGATGGCGCGCCCTCGTATGCTCCGCAATTCGGCGGTGAATTGCGCAACTACGCCGATATGCCCGCAGGCAGCAAGCCGCTCTCACCGGAGTTGACGCGTCATCTGATCCACGGCTACTACGCCGCTACCAGTTACATGGATGCGCAGCTGGGCAAGCTCCTTGATGCGTTGAAAAAGTTAGACCTGGAGAAAAACACGATTGTTGTGTTGTGGGGCGATCACGGCTGGCATCTCGGCGATCACGGCATGTGGTGCAAGCATACGAACTATGAGCAAGCCACGCGCATTCCCTTGCTGGTCGCGGCACCCGGCGCCAAAGCTACGCACTCGCAGGCTCTTGTCGAGACCGTGGACTTGTATCCCACGCTTGCGGATCTTGCCGGGCTTCCCGCACGAGAAGGGTTGGATGGCAGAAGTTTCGCTGCCGTCATTCGGGAATCATCGCCGAAACACCGCGAGTTTGTCACCCACGTCTATCCACGTCAGAACATGATCGGACGCGCCGTGCGCGATGAACGCTATCGCCTGGTCGAGTGGAAGAAACCCGGTGCGGAGGCATCGACCGCCGAATACGAACTTTACGATTACCAAGCCGATCCGGGAGAGACCAAAAACCTTGCAGCCAAGCAAGCCGAAGTGGTGAAAACCCTCGCCTCTCGCATCCTCGGCATGCCCGAGGCCAAACCGCAACTGAAAGCCGCAGCTGCAGCCGATGCTTCCCAGCGTCCTAAGGCTCAACATGATCGTGCGCAAATGTTTGCACGTCGCGATGCCAACAAGGATGGGAAACTCACGCGGGACGAATTCCTCAGCCAGCAACCCGATCCCAAGGACGCTCCTGCCCGCTTCACGCGTTTTGATCAAAACAACGACGGCGTTCTATCGAAAGAGGAGTTTCTCCAAGGTGGAAGAGAGAAAGCCGATGCGCAGTGACGCATTGAAAAAAATTCATATCATCGATTTTGCCAAAAGTTGGCACGCCATGCGCTCCCTTCAGTGACGTTGCTGTTTGGTTTTGGGTTATCCGACAGTGACGCAAAAGGGGCGGCGAATCGATCGAGTATCAAAGGATTCGCCGCCCTCTTTTTTGCAGACTTTTGCTCAGGTCGAACATCGGGAGATGGATTTTCCCACTTCAATTCGCGGCGCAGCCGCTTTGGACTGCTGCGAGAATCGCAGCTTTCGGTTTGCGGGAAAGAGTGGCAGAAAAGAATGATCGTCCGTAGCGGAAAAATGCTGAACGAAGCAAAGCGGTGATGGCTCACCGCAGTCCAAAGCCTTCGGCGGGAAGCTCTCGCGGCGCATGCCGCTTTGGACTGCTGCGAGAATCGCAGCTTTCGGTTTGCGGGAAAGGGTGGCAGAAAAGAATGATCGACTGTAGCGGAGAGACGCTGAACGAAAGCAAAGCGGTGATGCTCACCGCAGTCCAAAGCCTTCGGCGGGAAGTGGACGGCGTCATTCGCGTAACGCCCCAAAATCACCTAACAGAAAATCATTTCCCCGTCGCAAATTTCTCCTTCGTGCAACCTCTAACAACTGAGTAAAATTTTGTGCTGCCGACGGTCGACAACGAGAAAATTGAAGAAAAATGACCGTCCAACACCTCAAAAACAGCTCGTTTGTGTCATCTTTCGTCACAAATGCCGATTCGAAAAATGTTGCTAAATCAATGGATCTGGCCTTTTTTTAGGGATTTTTGTATCCGAATTGAAATTTTTTCCGTCTTGCCGAGATTTTTTCTTGCGGTCCGCAAAAAAATGGAGTTTTATGTCTACGTCATCTGAGAAAACTTACGTGCCAACCACGCGACATTTGTTTCGGCAAATCAGTGTGTCCTTGAAACAAAGCAACTCGGGTCACAAAAAAACCAACAAGATCCAATCTCAAAAACATATGAAACCAAAATCAATCCTCACAGCTCTGGCAGTAGCACTGCTCGCTCCAGGTGCTTTGTTTGCTCAAACGACAGCTACCACCACTCCTGTGGGGTATGTGACACAGACAGTTCGTCCTAATATCGCAAATTTGATTGGCATCAATTTGCACAACGCGGCTGTTGCCTCTGGTGTAATTGACGCTTCGACTTCTTCCTCGATAACTGATACTCAGATCAATTTCACCACGCTTCTTACTGCTGGCAAATCTTACATTCTAGAAATCAGTGGATCTCCCGACAACGGTGTAATCGAAGAAATTGCGACGTGGGATGGCTCAACTCTTAACACTACAGCTAACCTCACTTCATACATCACAAACGGCACTACTACATACAAACTCAGAGAGGCTTCTACAATTGGTGGAATTTTCGGTGCTAACAACACTTTTGGTCTGACACCGTCTACTGATGGTGACACAACAGCCTGTGATACTATTCTTGTTTTGAATGCTGCAGGTGATGCTTTCGTAACTTGCTTTTACTACGATGATGGATCAACACAAACTTGGTTTGATCTTGACTTTAATGAAGTAACAAACCTTCCTCTTATTTACGCCGACTCTCTCTACGTAAGTAGAGTTGCAGGTCAAGATAAAGATATCGTAATCACCGGCGAGGTCAAAACGACCAAGACCAACATATCTCTTGCTTCAGGTAATAACTTCGTTGGCTCGGTTTATCCAGCAGGTGCCACATTTGGCAATTCTGGATTGAGCGCAAGTCTCGCACCCAGTACGGATGGCGATACTGCAGCCGCCGACACTGTATTGCTTCCTCAAGCCGACGGTAGTTACTTGACTTGTTTTTATTATGACGATGGCTCTACACAATCCTGGTTTGACCTAGACTTCAATGACATTACCAACGAGCCACTTACTCCAGGTCTTGTTATACAAAACAAGGGTAATGCCAAAAACGCTACAATCACGCCGCCAGCAGCATACAATCAGTAACTTTTATTAACTCTCAACATACAGAAAATACAAAAAATATGAAAACCAAAGTAATGTCCCTACTGCTTTGCACTTTGAGCTTATCTCAGGCTGCAACATACGTGCTAACAAACAATCAAGGCACACCTGCTAACAGCAATGCTATCACCGACTCTACCGGTGTTGCTTTCAAGTCTGGCACAGCTGGAGTTGCATCTGTGGGTTACTTCAATATCAGCGATGCTGCACTCTCAAGCGCAACAAGTTCTACAATCTTCACATCGAATTTTGTAGCATGGAATACGGCCACATCACCAAATGCTGATGGTAGTGTCAATTTCGTTAACAGCGTGACTCCAGTTTTTGCTAGAGGCTACTTTACTATGAACGCCGCTTCACGCACTGTTGCAGGTTCCTCATTTGAGAACAAAAACATGTATATTATGGTGGGTAACGGTCTTACGTTTGCGTCTTCAACAGAGTTTTTGATCCTTAAGTCTACGGCTCAGTTCCTCGCAGCAAACGATCCTACACTTCCCAACGTCACTGTTCGTTTCACTAACTCTAATACAAGTGTGCTTTTCGGAACAACTGGCGCTAGTGTTCAAACAACTCAAACTGATGCAACATCCAATCCCTCTTGGAGAACAGCTGCACCCGTCCCCGAGACCAGCACATCGTTGCTTGGTGCCATCGGAGCATTGGCTCTGCTGCGTCGTCGCCGTAACTAATGGATTATTGATTTGAGATTGGTTTCTCTCTTTGAGGTCGGACTTCGGTCCGGCCTCATTGTTTTTTAGGGGGTTGGGAGAGTGGGGTCGGAATTCAAAATTTTTCAAGCCGTGGAGTTATTTCGCGTAGGCGAATCGCGCATCGGAAAAGCCACCGAGGCGATTGGGTCCGGCCGAGCAGGATCTCGGCGCTCCGTACGATGCAATGATGAGATCCGCATCTGCCCATCACCCTCTCATGCAGGATCTTCTGTTCATTCATGCGATCATCGTTCACAAGACCCCGAACGCGGTATTGACAGCGGATCGCCACGCAACAATTTCGACATCGATTCTTCACGAAAAAACATTGACGCGGGTAACCACGGGCGTAAGATCACGGCACATTCCCATTGCCATCATGAATCGTATTTTTCGTCGTATGATCACCGCGGCCACCGCCGCAATCACCATCGCCAGCGCCAGTGCCCAGGAAGCTAAAATGAAAGTCGCCACGGTCGACATGGCCTTGCTTTTCAAAGAATTTTATCAAACCAACATCGCGCAACAGGAAATCAATGTGGAGCGCGCACGCATTCAGAAAGACAACAACGAAAAGCTCACCACGATTCGCCAGATCGAGAGCGACATCCGCACGCTGAAGCAGCAATCGGACGACCCGACGCTCTCCGATCAGAAAAAAGCCCAGGTCTACAAGGAGTATCAGGCCAAGTATCAGGAGGGCATCCAGCTTGATAAAGAGCGTCGTGAATTTTTGGGACGCAAGGACAAGGCTCTCAACGAAAAAATGGTGCAACGCATGCGGGGAATTCTTGATGAAATCCGCAAGCTGGTGGAAGAACGCGCCAAAGCGGAGAGCTATGATTTCGTCTTTGATAAATCCGGCATGAGCACTTCGCAGGTGCCTTTTCTCCTCTATTCGAAGGATGCTACGGATATCACTCCCTCGCTGCTCAAAGACCTCAACAAAAACGCCCCTGCGGATTTGACTCCCGCAGAAGGCACGCCGACTCCTGATGAGGCGTTGAAGCCCAAAGACGGGGCTTCCGACGCATCCAGCGGACAATAAGACCGACATCTGTCCCGATGGAACTGTCCTTGCAGGATCTCGTCCGCATCACCGGCGGACGACTTGCCCAACAGGGCTCGCGTGATTCTTTTCGCGGTATTTCCTCGCTGGATCTTGCAGAAGCGCAAGACATCAGCTTCCTGGGAAATGCCAAGTATACCACTCAGTTTCAGCAGTCACGGGCGGGAGCTTGTTTGGTAGTACCCGGAACGGAAGGCGCACCGGTTGATATGACCACGATCGAGGTGGAGAATCCTACCATGGCATTCTCTGCCGTCATATCCCATTTCGCCGCGAAGCAGCAGGAGATGGCCCCAGGGATTCACCCGCGGGCTCTCGTCGATGCCACGGCACAATTGAACCCGAAAAAAGTCTGCATTCATGCGGGTGCCGTGATCATGGCGGGAGCGGTCATCGGAGATGGCACGGAAATCCATCCGAACGTGGTGATCGGACGGGACGCGGTGATCGGACGGGATTGTTTGATCTATCAGAACGTCAGTGTTCGCGAGCGCTGTGTGCTGGGTGACCGCGTGATTCTGCAACCAGGTGCCGTCATTGGAGCGGATGGATTCGGTTATGAATTTTCCGCTGGCAAGCATCTGAAAATCCCCCAAGTGGGGATTGTCGAATTGGGGGATGACGTGGAAGTGGGAGCGAACACGACCATTGACCGTGCTCGCTTTGGCAAGACAGTGATTGGCGAAGGTACAAAGATCGATAACCTTGTGCAGATCGGTCACAATGTCCAGATTGGCAAACACTGCCTCGTCATCGCCCTCACTGGCGTGGCAGGTAGCGCCAAGCTGGGCAACTATGTCACCTGTGCCGCGCAAGTGGGTGTGGCGGGGCATTTGGAGATTGGCGACAAAGCCGTTCTCGCAGCCCGCACGGGGGTAACCTCCAACCTCGCGGGCGGAGTGGTCTATCTCGGCAATCCCGCGCAGCCGATGAAGCAGGAGCTGAAGATCATGGCGCAACAACGCCGCCTGCCCAAGCTCATCGAGGAAGTCAAGGAGCTCAAGCGACGCATCGATCAAGCCTGATTTTCTCAGGATGCGCCGGAGGGATGTCGTAGGATCAAAGAACGCTCTTACTCGTATGATTGCCCCCATGTTGCCCAGTATACCGTGGAAGGTCATCGGGCTCATTGTTGGGCTGGCGACCATCCTCTCTCCAGCTGACACCGTGATCTTTCCGCGGGAAGGTTCGCTCTATGTATCCCGCAGCGATGGCAAAGAGCCCGGACTCCATGTGCTTGAGGCAGCGCAACCAGGCCAGCCTCCGCAATTTTCCGCACCGCGGCGCATTGGCGATGCCGTAAAGCATCTTCTGCCTTCATTTCCCGGGGGAAAATTGCGCCTCGCATCGCCGGGATGGACCTATGAGATCGATCAGCAAAAAGGACTGAAAAAAATCAAGCCCTTGCTGCTACCGATAGAGAAGATCGATACCGCCCTGTGGTCATTGGCCGACTACAATGGCGATGGCCGATGCGATGTCATTGTTTTTTCGCGGGTAGCGGAAGATGCCAAAGCGAGGATTTTCTATGGACGAGCCGATGGATCACACGCCGCCGCCTTTGTGTTTCAGGTGGACGGCAAGGACTTCGACGCGACTGGCGTGCATTCGCCTCATTTTGTCAATCTGGATGACGATGACGACCTTGATTTTTTCCATCTGGATGAGGAAGGCCGATTGATCTACTATGAAAATCGTAATACGAATTCCGAACCGTTGTATGCGGCTGGACGGAGGTTGGGGAGCGGGGTGATGCAAGCGATCGTTCCCACCGACTGGGATGGTGACTCGCTGATCGATTTGATCCTCGTGACCCAAGGCGGGGAAATCGGATGGATGAAACAAAAAGCGAGTCACTCGGGTCAGATGCCGGCATTTTCCGAAGTTTCCTTTTTTGCGAACTGCCGCTGAAGACGAGACAAATCTCTGATTCATTGGCTTTATCCATTCAGCCACGGATCACCATGAAAAAACTTTTACGCATCATCGTTCCCTTTCTCATTCTCCTGCTGATTCTTTGGCGCTGGTCGGGCACTCAATCGGCACCTTCCCTCATCACAGCAGATTCTTCGAATCGATCATCCGCGCAGAAAGTTCCGCGCTCTGAAGCCGATCGCTCAGATGGCTCACCCAGCGGCAATGGAGCGAGTGCCTCAAGTCGGCGTGAACAAAACGAGCGCGATGCGGAAACGAGTCCGGAAATCACGGCTGTGGATGATTTCGGCGATGAGCATCTGGTGCACGAACATGTCATCCATACGATGGTGCCCGCTGGTTCATCGGTGGTTGTGGCGGGCGAGCGTGACGCGAATGGCAAAAGACTTTTCACCATTCTCACGCCAGCGGCTCTGGGGCAGGATGGTCCTAAGGGGCAGATCAAATTGGCCAGTCGCACCTATGGACTTGATGACAATCAAATCGCGGAAGCGGGAATGCAAACATTGCTCGGTAACGAGACACGGCTTCACAATCAGGGTGAGATCTGGAGCGCTGAAGACATCACTGCCACCCACGAGAAATGGCCGGCAGATGCCGCCTTATCGATGCCGACAGTGATGCTGGAGCCTGGCTCCGAAGGCGTGATTGAGATCGGATCCTTGGTGGGCGAGGCTCCGTATCTCTACCGCACAAAAGTTCAGGTCCAGTCATCGCCCGGCGGTTTCGAACTGAAAACCACGCTTCAAACATTCCGCAAACACTGAGAATTTTTCCACAAGGTGGATTGACACCTGGAGCGGTGATTTCCCACAGTATTGCTCACATGAATCGCGATCCCCGCCGTCCGCTGGTCCTCATCGCCTGCGATAAATTCAAAGGCTCGTTGTCCGCGATCGAGGCCTGTTCCGCCGTGCAACGTGGGCTTGGCGATGCGTGGGACACGGACTTGTGCCCGATCGCGGATGGAGGCGAAGGCTTTGTCGATACGGTCGTAACGGCGATGCGTGGGCGCAAGATCGAGGCGCCCTGCCATGATGCCTTGGGACGGGAAATTTCCGCCGAATACGGCATCGTCTGTCGCGAGGAAAAAACCATCGCCGTGATGGAAATGGCAGCAGCCAGTGGCATCTGGCGTATCGCGGCTAGCGAGCGCGATGTCATGCATGCCTCCACCTATGGAACGGGAGAGCTCATGCGTCATGCCATCGAACAAGAGCGGGTCGATCAACTCATCATCGGCATCGGTGGCTCGGCGACGAACGACGGCGGCATTGGCATGGCGGCCGCATTGGGCGTGCGTTTTCTTGATGATGCGGGAAATGTGTTAGAAGCGAATCCCGCTGCATTGCACAGGCTGGTGCGCATCGATTTCTCTCAGCGCATCGCAATTCCTCCGGTACTGGCAGCCTGTGATGTGGACAATCCGCTATGCGGTGAAAGAGGAGCGAGTGCGATCTACGGGCCACAAAAAGGCGCCACACCAGCGCAGGTGTCCGAACTCGATGCTCTGCTGCGGAAACTGGCAGAACTGAGCGCCTCACCGCAGCATGCCGCATTTCCTGGTGCGGGAGCGGCGGGAGGGTTGGGTTTCGGGCTCTTGGCTTTTGCTAACGCTCGGTTGTTATCTGGTTTCACTATGGTGGCAGAAACATGCTCGCTTCACCAACGTGTGGGTCAAGCGGATCTGGTGATCACCGGCGAGGGTTCGCTCGATGCCCAGTCGCTTTCCGGCAAAGGTCCGGTCGGCATCGCCAAAATCGCCCAAGAGCAAGGCGTGCCCTGCGTGGCAGTGGCTGGAGTCTTTACGCAGGAACTTCGTGCCAGTGGCATCTTTGCCGATGCCATCGATCTGGTTTCACTCGGTCATCCGCTGGAGCATACCCTGTCCCATGCCTCCTTTTTGCTCGAAGAAAACGTCAGAACAGCCGCCTCGCGCTGGCGATGGCTCGTCGAAGGCACTGTCGGAACATCACCGCAATTCAGGCAAATCGATAGTTCTACTTGAAATTTGCCCGGCCGCCTGGACCGTTCCTGATTTACCATCATCCAAAAATTTACCCTCGCGCCGCAAAAGTTCTAAAAAAACCGATTTTATGCTTGCGCTGATGAGGACATGAACCTAGCTTCGCGCCCCGCAACATCAATTTCGCCCAGTTATGTCCAAGCACAACAGTCTCAAATCAGCTTCCACAGTGGGTGGCAAGCGTTCCGTTCTCAAGCGCTTCGAACGCGTGAAACTCATGAAAGAGCGCGGTCAATGGAAGCAAGGTCGCAGTCCCATCGGTCTGCCCAAGACCAAACACGAGGGCTGATGGCTCGGCGCGCTTTTTCCAGTGCGCCCGCCCATTTCCTGATCACTTTCCTCAAGCGCGGGTCTGTTCGGATCCGCGCCTTTTTTCTTGCCAAGCAACCACGCCATGGAAACCACCCGACTGAACAAATACCTCGCCGCCTGCGGTATCGATTCCCGACGTGGCTGTGACGCCCTGATCCTCGAAGGCCGCGTCGAAGTGAACGGCCACCCCTGCCTGAAACCCGGCACACAAGTGAAGGAGGGCGATCATGTGCGCGTCGATGGCAAACGCGTTACTCTGCGCCGCACCACTACCATTCTGCTCAACAAACCGCGCGGATTCGTCTGCTCCAAGGACGACGAAATGGGGCGCGATACGATTTATGGATTGCTGCCTGTGGCGCTCCAGCACCTCCACCACGTCGGACGCCTTGATGCCGATTCCGAAGGCTTGCTGCTGCTCACCAACGATGGCGATTTGACCCAGCGTCTGATGCATCCGCGCAACAAGGTGGAGAAAGAATATCTCGTCACCAGCAACCAGCCTTATCAACAGGAACACCTCGATCTCTTCCTATCCGGCGTCTATTCGGCGGAAGGAAAACTCAGTGCGAAATCCCTACGTCGCATGAGCGCCCGCCGCATCTCCATGGTTCTCGACCAAGGCGCCAAACGGCAGATTCGCGTGATGCACGAGGCACTCGGCTATCAAGTGACCAAACTTGTGCGCGTGCGCATCGGCAGCCTCTGGGGCGGCGACTTGGAAGTGGGACGCCACCAATTGTTAGGTCCTGAGGAGATCCTCAAGGCCTGCACCAATCCTGCAACGGTTGCCCCAAAATCCCTCGTGCGCAGGGAAGGCAAAACAGCGAAAAAATCTGCAGTCAAAAGCGTAAAGCCACCCGCCAAAAAATCCGCGCGCAAATCACCCTCCAAGAGCCGATTTGATGCCGGACCACCTCCACGCAACGGGAGCCGTGCCACGGCCAAGCGCCCACGCAAATATTGATCTTCCTCGTTCACAGAGAGCACGACGAAAAAGCACCGCGCTTCCTGACAGTGTGTCAAATTTGCTCGATGCGGAACACCACCGGTTCGGAATTGACACAGTTGAGTTCAGCGATTTCGCGCAACGCTTGTTGCAGCAGACCGAAGGGACAACTGTGAAGCAGAAAGACCATGTCGACGAATTCGGCATCGGGGTTTTCCGGATTCACCGGCGAATGAGTACCGCTGATGCCGATGCGGTGCTGCGCGAGCACGGTTGCGATTTCCGCCACGACGCCGGGGCGATCGGTGACGTCGAAGCGAACGTAATAGGCGGTGCGGGTTTCCGCGATGGGCAGCAAGTTCCCTTCCTTGCCCCAGGGCAGGAATCCCCGATGCGGCAGCTCGTGGGCTAACGAACGCGCGGCTTCCACAAGATCCGCCACCACGGCGGAGGCCGTGGGGTCTTCTCCGGCACCACGACCGTAAAACAGCGATTCCCCCACCCCATCGCCATGGACGGCCACGGCATTGAACACTCCGTTCACGGACGCGAGAATGTGATGTTTGCTCACAAACGAGGGCTGCAGGCGCAGTTCAATCGATTCATCCTCATGCTGTCGAATCACGGCTAGCAGTTTCACCACATAACCCAGTTGTTTGGCGAAATCGATGTCGATGGGCTTGACCTGCTCGATGCCCACCACATGGACCCGGGCGGGCGAAATCGGAAAACCATAGGCAAGGGTGGCTAAGAGAATCGCCTTGTGCGCGGCATCCCAGCCGTTGACATCCAAGGTAGGGTCGGCCTCGGCGTATCCGAGAGCCTGCGCCTCTTGCAGTGCGGCGGAGAAGTCGAGCCGAGCCTCCGACATGCGTTGCAAAATGTAGTTGCTGGTACCGTTGATAATGCCGCACATCGCCTTAATGCGATTGCCGATGAAGGCTTCCTGCACGGTCTTGATGATGGGAATGCCTCCCGCTACGGCCGCCTCGAAATGAATCGGCGTGTTGTGTTGTTTCGATAGAGCAAAGAGTTCCGCGCCACGCTCGGCCAGCAGTGCCTTGTTCCCCGTGACCACCGGTTTTCCTAGGCTCAGCGCGCGCGCAACGATGTCAAAGGCCAATCCCGTACCGCCGATCAATTCGACCACAATGTTCACTGCCGGATCATCGACCACAGCCTGCCAGTCCGTCGTGATAAGCGATGCATCCACAGTTTCGTGGCGCACTTTTTCCTTATCGCGCACGAGAATGCGACGGACCTGCATATCGATAGCTCCGCCGCAGCGTTGTCGGATGAGTTCGCCATTGCGTTGCAAAGCGCGGATTACACCTGTGCCGACAGTGCCGCATCCTGCCAATCCGATGCCATAAGGGGTAGAAGTCACAGGCGGACTTTACGGAGCGTGACCTCGAGTCGCAAGCGAGAAACCTGACAGTTGCATGCAAGAACACAGTGGTTAGAATAACGCGATTTTTTCTCGCTTGCAGGGTATTGAACAAGTGACCAAGTTTCGGCGGGATGTCCGAACTCGCTTACGCGTTGCTGTTTTTCGCCGGTTTTGCCGGGGGCCTGATCGATGCCATCGCAGGGGGCGGCGGATTGATCACGGTGCCGTCCTTGCTCGCTGTGGGTGTTCCTGCACATTGGGCATTGGGCACCAATAAACTGCAATCCGCTTGCGGAACATCTCTGACGGTCTGGCGTTACTATCGTGCCGGACTGATGAAAACACCGGGCTTGCGATGGGGAGTGATCACATCATTCCTGTCCAGCGCCACGGGGGCGTGGGCGGTGACCTTGATCTCCCAAGATCTGCTGCGTTTGCTCATCCCATGGCTTCTCGCTGCGGTCGCGGTCTACACGGCAGTCAACCGGCGCTTCGGTCTTTCCGTCGGAATGCAACGCATGGGGCATCTGGCATTCGCTGTGAGCTTCGGCGTGACTCTCGGGGCCTACGATGGATTTTTCGGCCCCGGATGTGGTTCGTTCTGGATGCTCGCACTGGTCGCTGTGCAAGGCATGGAACTGCGCGATGCCACCGGCTACACCAAAGCGGTGAATCTTGCTAGCAACCTCGGCGCGCTGGGATTTTTCCTCGCTGCCGGGCAAGTGGACTTTCGCGCGGCACTGGCCATGATCGCGGGACAATTGCTCGGCGCACGCATCGGCTCCGGCCTGGTGATCCAACGTGGCTCCACTTTCATTCGCCCGGTATTTTTGACCGTGGTTTTCGGCATGACCTTCAAACTCCTGTGGGATGCCTGGGGAATGCACTGATTTTCTTTGACATGAGGAAAACTAGGGTTGCACGTGCGCTCTGTTTCCCCTATGCCAAACGCGAATCACCTTTCCTATCACTATGAGCAAAAGCGACTTCGGACTTATCGGACTGGCCGTCATGGGCCAAAATCTCGTTCTCAACGTGGAATCGCGCGGCTTCCAGGTCAGCGTCTACAACCGTACCACCGCCACCACCGATGAATTCATCGCGGCTCATCCCGGCAAAAAATTGGTTGGCGCCAAGACTCTCGAAGAGTTCGTGCAATCCCTCGCCACTCCTCGCAAAATCCAGATCATGGTGAAAGCCGGCGGCCCCGTGGATGCGGTGATCGAACAACTCATCCCCCTGCTCGATCAGGGTGATATCATCATCGACGGCGGCAACTCGCTCTACACCGATACCGAGTGCCGCGACGCCTACCTCACGGAAAAAGGCCTGCGTTTCATCGGAGCCGGTGTTTCCGGTGGTGAAGAAGGCGCCCGCAAAGGCCCCTCCATCATGCCCGGCGGCCCACTCTCCACCTGGGATGTGATGAAGCCCATCTTCGAATCCATTTCCGCCAAAGTCGATGGTGAGCCCTGCGTCACTCACATCGGTCCCGGCGGTGCCGGTCACTACGTGAAAATGATCCACAATGGCATCGAGTACGGCGACATGCAGCTCATCTGCGAGGCCTATAACATCTTCAAAGCCGCTGGCTTCACTGCTGCCGAACTTGGTCAGGTCTTCACCGATTGGAACAACGGTGACCTCGAAAGCTACCTCATTCAGATCACCGCGGAAATTTTCAAACAAAACGACCCCGAGACTGGCAAGGCTCTCGTCGATGTCATCCTCGATACCGCCGGCCAAAAAGGCACGGGCAAATGGACCATCATGAACGCTGTGGAAAACGCTGTGGTGATCTCCACCATCAACGCCGCCGTGGAAGCTCGCATCCTTTCCTCGATGAAGGAAAAACGCGTAGCCGCCAGCGCCGAACTGCAAGGTCCCGTAGCCAACATCACCGGCGACAAGGCCGAGCTGGTGAAAAAAGTGCACGATGCTTTGTTCGCTTCGAAAATCATTTCCTACGCCCAGGGCCTCGACCTCATCAAATCGATGGGTGCCGAGAAAAACTGGAACCTCGACCTCGGAAAAATCGCCGCCATCTGGCGCGGTGGTTGCATCATCCGCGCTCGATTCCTCAACGACATCACCGATGCCTATCGCAGCAATCCGGAACTGAGCAACCTCATGCTGGCACCGTTCTTCAAGAACCTGCTCAACGAATTCCAGCAAAACTGGCGTGAGATCGTGGCACTCGCCACCATCAACGGCATCCCGGTTCCGGCCTTCAGTGCCTCGCTCGGATACTACGACAGCTACCGCAGCGCCGTGCTGCCTGCGAATCTGCTGCAAGCCCAGCGCGACTTCTTCGGTGCCCACACCTACGAGCGCACCGACAAACCACGCGGCGAGTTCTTCCACACCAACTGGCCCGACGTGATCGGTTGATTCCACTCTTTGGATCCATCGTCTTGTCCCCTTGAGAGCAAAAAGTGTTCTCAGGGGGATTTTTTTACGCATCTTTTCGCAGCTACAAGCCGAACGGGGAGAGGCGGCATGATGCCGCATTATTCCTTTAGAAGCGACTTTCCAGTGGCTTCCTTGAACCGTGATCAGCTCTCTACGAAATTTCAGCCACAGGGCAGAAAGAGAGCATCCTCATCAAAAGTAAACCCTAACACAAAAGCGATTCACCCATGAAACACCGCAAGCATCCGCGAGTCACCTATCGTCGTGCATTTCTCGTCACGATGGGCCTGATTTTTATGGGGATTCCCTTGTGCGTCATCGTACAGGAAATGTCTCACATCACCACCTGGCCCTGGTGGTCGTATGCCATTGTCGTCGTCATGACTTGCCTCGGATGCCATTTGATGCGCATCGGTTTGCGAGGTAGTCGCACCTCCGTGGAGTCATGGGTGGAGGCCTCGACAAAGCCATCCGAATCTTTGATTGTGATGATCATCGCGTTTCCCGTCTATCTGCTGATGCGATTGTTTGAAGATCGAAAATGACTCTTGAACGAAGCCTCATGAGGAGAAAGAAGCGAAGCTCGTGATTCACGCGTGTCCGACCAGTTCAACCGATTCGCACAGTTTGACATTTGACCGGTCATCGGCACAATCGGGGCGTGCCGGATTTTTCTTATGAGCAGGCTGCTATTGCGCAGGGTCATTCGCGGGTATGCGGGATCGATGAAGCAGGACGCGGGCCGCTGGCAGGTCCGGTATCCGTGGCAGCGGTGATCCTCCCGGCCGGATTTTCTTTGCAGGGGTTGAACGATTCGAAAAAACTCACGGCGAAAAAACGCGAGGAGCTTTTTGAACATTTGATCGCCAACCCGGACGTGATTTGGGCACAGGTGGAGGTGGATGCCGCCACGATTGATGACATGAACATCCTCCGCGCCACCCATCACGGCATGGCAGGAGCGGCACGGGCCTTGGAGGCGAAATACAACATCACCATCGACCATTGCCTCATCGATGGTCTCCCCGTGAAACATTTCCCGCTCTCGCACGAGGGCATCGTCAAGGGCGATGGGAAATCGCTTTCGATTGCCGCCGCAAGCGTCATTGCCAAGGTCACCCGGGACCGCCGCATGGCGGAGTATGCACGGGAATTTCCGCAATATGGTTTTGATCGCCACAGCGGATATGGTACAAAGCAGCACCTTCATGCACTCCATCTTCACGGGCCTTGTCGCATTCATCGTCGCTCGTTTCAGCCGGTTGCTCAACTCGCCCTGCCGTTTGACGCATAAGGACGGAACGTCCTGGACGCCGCAGGAGGTCGGGGCTTTTGGCGAACGCGTGGCATGCCAGTGGCTGCGCGCGCGGGGCGAAAAAATTCTTTATCGCAATTACCGTGCGCCCCAAGGTGGTGAGGTGGACATCGTCGCACGCCGCGGCAAACTCCTGCTATTCATCGAGGTCAAGACCCGGCGCGCGGGAGGCGTCGGCAGACCGCTCGATGCCGTGGATCGCAGCAAACAAGAACTCATCGAACGCGGCGCGAATTCCTGGCTCAAACTGCTCAAAACCCGGCGCATTCCCTGGCGCTTCGATGTCATCGAAATCATCCTGGAAGAGGGCAAGACACCGAAGATCCATCGGGTGGAGAACGTCTTTTGATCCTGTCTCGGGATTTTTTTTTCCACAGGCTTGCCAAGAGCCGATGGGATTTGCACAATCCGCGCGAAACTTTCTCTTTGACCTCAAAAAACACCGAATATCATGCCTGAAATTACCGACAAAGAACTGCCACAATCCGCACGCGCCTACTGGCTCAAGGCTCTTTCCGCAGTGGAAGTAAAAAACCATGGCTATGCAGTCACCCTGTTGCAAGCGATTCTCAAGGACAGTCCCGGCTTTCTCACGGGTCGTGAACTGATGCGCAAATGCGAGGGAATTCTCACCGGCGGCCCAAAAAAGAAGCAAAAGCTATTTGGCTTGGATGCCGGAGGTCCCGGGATGAAACTTCAGGGCGCGGCCAAAAAGGACCCCGTATCCGCCGTGCCGCTGATCGAAAAAGAACTGGAGAAAGACCCTTTCAACGATGGGCTCAACGACCTGCTGCACGACTGCCTTGTCAAAATGGAGCTGTTTGACAGCGCCGCATTTGCCCTGGAAACAGTGCGCAAAGGTCATCCGGACAATACCAAGAGCATGCACAAACTGGCCACGTTTTATCTGGAACGTGGTCGTGCTGATCTCGCTGGTGAAGTTTACAACGACATCCTCAAAACGGATCCCACCGATGGCAAAGCCGTCAAGGGATCCAAAGACTGCGCCGCCCAGCATTCCATGCAGCGCCAGAACTGGACCGAAAATTCCAGTGTCAAGGACCTGATGAAAGACCAGAGCGAATTCCAAGAACTGGAAGCAGCCTCACGCGCCGGCATGACCAAGGACCAGATGTACGAAAAACGCGATCGCCTGATCGCCCGCTACAACGAGGATCCGAACAATCTCGGTAATGCGAAAGAACTGGCCAACATTTTCGAACAACTCGAGGATTGGGAAAATGCCACCACCTTTTACGACTGGGCTTTCAGTCTCAGTAATGGTGACGCTGCCCTCAAATCGAAGGCACGACAAATGTCCGATAAGTTCATCGCCCAGCAAATGGCATCCCTACAAGCCGCGGTGGAAGCCGATCCCGACAATGCGGAACTGCGTGCGCAACTCGACGAAGTGCTGAAGGCACGCTCCGCAGAAATGGTGGCGAATGCGAAACAGCGCGTGGATGAAAACCCCACCGACCCACAACTGCGATTTGAGCTTGGCAGCGCACTTTACAATTCCGGTGATTTTAGTGCCGCCATTCCTCACCTGCAACAAGCCAAGAGCAATCCGCACATCCGCACCAAAGTGCTTTTGCTGTTAGGACGGACCTTCAAGGCCAAATCGATGTTCGACCTTTCCCTCAAGCAATTGAGCGATGCGCTCGCTGATCTGCATGGCATGGACAACATCAAAAAGGAAGTGCTCTATGACAAAGGTCTGATCCACGAGGAAATGGGTGATAAGGAATCCGCGCTCGACTGCTTCAAGCAGATTTACGAAGTCGACTACGGCTACCGCGACGTTGCACAACGCGTGGAGTCCTCGTATTCCTGAATCGAACCGCCAACTGTAGATTTTTTCCGTCGACTTGTCATTGCAAGGTGAGCCATGGTTTGCTATGGTGTCTTCATGACTGACGAACAGGACAATCGTGATTGGACCGATAACACAGCCTTGGCGGCGCCGGCCTTATTGGGAACCGCAGCCGGACTGCTGTTAGGTGAACTGATGCATCGTGGCGCGCGTCGCGGCATTGCCTTTGGCCTTTTGGCACTGGGCATTGCGGCAATTACCCCCTACACTGTCGGCGAAATCAAACAGCGCATCAATTCGCCTGCGACCAAGCGTGGCGCACAACGTCGACTCCGTTCCATTCGTGAGGCGGGAGCTTATGGTTTCGATGATGTCGATGAACAATTGCGCGAGCAAGGTTTACTGTGAGAGTCGCGGTCACCGGCACGAATGGTCGCGTCGGCGGAGCATTGGTGGATTTCCTGCGTCGTGCCGGACATGAAGTCACCGCTCTAACGCGTCGAGACATTCCCTTGGATCAAGCGACCGTGCTGCGTGAGGCGGTCGAGTCGTTGGACGTGGATGCCTGGATCAATCCCGCGGCCATGAGTTCGCCGGATGCCTGCGAACAAGATCCACAGACAAGTCATGTTGTGAACGTGTTGGCTCCCGCGATTTTGGCAGATGCTTGTCGGCAACGCGATCGCTACCTGCTGCATTTCAGCACAGACTATGTTTTTTCCGGCGAGAAACCGGGCAAAAGACGGGAACAAGATCGGACCGTACCGATCAACTTCTACGGTCAACACAAACGCGACGGAGAAATGGCGGTCTTGGCGAGTGGGGCGCGCGCCACCGTCTTGCGCGTATCGTGGGTCTATGGCGCCAAAGTCCCGGCATTTGTGGAACAATGCGTTCATCGACTTACCGCGAAGGAAACCATCCATGCGATTGCGGACAAATGGTCCATCCCCACCGCGATGCCTGATCTTTGTCACTGGGTAGATATTCTCCTGAAGCAGCAACCGAACACCGTGCTCCATGGTTGCCACAGCGGCGAACCTGTGAGTTGGCATGGCATCGCACATCACCTGAGAGAAGTGTTACAACTCACCAACTCAGCGGAAATTCGCCCCACATCTCTTGCAGATACCGCGCATTTCATTGCCCAAAGGCCCGTTCACACCGCCATGGACAATGGGCTTCTTTCCTCACTACTGCCACAACCCATTGACCACTGGCAGGATGCCATGAACCGGGTGATCTCCCCACGATGATCCGGCGCTACAATTTCATCACCATCGACTTTGGAATGTATGCCTCAGACTCATCCAAAGCATGGCGCTGAGAGGCGCGGTTCACACACAACAGCAGCGCCACCGACCAGACCGAAAACATGAGGTTAGTGCCGCCGTAACTCACGAATGGCAGGGGCAATCCGGCATTGGGTAGCGAACCAATCGTCACGCCGATGTTGATCAAGGCCGGCAGCAACAACATCATGGTCAACCCCAGCGCAACAGTGCGACCGAACACATCGGGTGCATTCAGTGCCACCAAAAATCCACCGATCGCCAGTGCGACGTAACAAATCAATACGCCGAGAGTGTAATACAATCCCAGTTCCTCACCGATGACCGGATAGATGAAATCGGTATGCGCCTCAGGCAAATATCCATGTTTCTCGACCCCATTGCCCAACCCCACTCCTTCCGGACCGCCATTGCCAAATGCGAGCAACGAACGCCACTGCTGACGATTGGTATCTTGGTATGGCTTGAGATTTTCCTCCAGATGCAACCAGGCATCGATCCGTTGCCGACGCGTCTCATCCTTCATCACCATGGTGTATCCCAGAAACCCACCGATTGCGATCACTGGCAGCATGTAGCGGAACTTCACACCGATGCAAAACAGTGCCGTAGCGCAGGCCACCCCAAGCGCTAGGGCCGTATCCATATCCTTCTCAAACAAGATCAATAAAACCGGAACCGATAGAATGCTTCCCGGAATCACGAATCCTTTCCAAAACGTGCGTATCTCCGTAACATAGCGGGCGTAGTAGGCGGCAACACCGAGGATGGTGGTGATTTTCCCGATTTCCGATGGTTGAAACTGCGGTATCACGGGAAACTTCACCCAACGCTTGGCACCGTTCACTTCCACACCGATGCCCGGAATGTAGCAAAGCACCAGCATCGCCACCCCGAAGACAAAAATCCACGGTGTCATCTTGCGCAAAAATTCAGGCTTCAGCCACTGGATCACAACCCCCACGGCGAAGGATATGATCAGGATCGTCGCCTGCTTGCTGACGAGCAAGTGCGGTTGTTCGATCCCATTCGCCCAATAACTCGTACTCGCCAGCATGACCATGCCCAATGCGACCAATAGGCCGACGGAGACCAAGATCAGGCATGAGGCAAGACGTGTCATCAATGCTGCATCGTGGGAATTTTGAGGACCTGACCGATCTTCAATCCTTTATCGTTCTTGATGCCATTGCCACTCATCAGAGTAGACACGGACACTTTGTGATCACGAGCGATTTTATAGAAGGTATCACCTTTACGAACCGTGTATGTTTTACCGTCACCGTCATTTTGCTCCGAAACAGGTGTGGCTCGTGGTGCTGTCTCCAAATTAAAATTAGGGCTCACCCGGATCGCCCGCGGCGAAGGGCCATCGGCTTTGCCCCCATTGCGTAACCGCTGCATCTCCAACGGCTCCAGCGCTACGATTTCACGCGGCGGCACGCGCAGCACCAATCCCGAGCAAAGATTCACATTGTTGTTGGCGGCACGCAATGCCTGTTCACTGATATTCCATTTTCGCGAGATCGACACATAAGTATCACCTGCCAGTACCATGTGGCGATCGTCGCCGCGCTGAATTTGCGGAAGATCCGTCATGCTGGTAAGCGCGGTGGCACCATAACTCGGTCGGTCACTCGATACCGCCGCAGCTGCCGCTGCCAATGGTTTTTGTGACGGCGATGGTCCTCCCGGCGTCTGTGTGATGTGCCGATTTTCATGGTATCGATGGGCAAAAAATCCCAGTACTCCCACCACATGCACCAGAGCGATCACAATCAGCACACGACCGACATTCATGCTCGGGATGTCTCCATCGAGGTCAGCGGGATTTGCCGCTGCCGCAACAGGACGCTTGATTTTCGCATGCAATTTGCGAAACAGTCCCTGTTTGATCGGCCGGCGTTTGACGGGTAATTCACGTGGTTTCATGATGAAATGCAGTTTTAAGTGAGTTGTTGAACGAGTTGACGAAATGTATCGCCGCGGTCTTCATAGCCGCGGAACATATCAAAGGAAGAAGTGCCCGGTGAAAATAGGATGGTGGAACCGCGTGGAGCCAGTTTTCTGGCCGCATGGACCGCCTCCTCCAAGTTGTGAACGACTTGGGTGGGAACAGCCACTTGCATCACGTGACCCAAAGGCTTGGCAATCTGACCAAAAGTCACCGCCGCAAGCGCTTTCTGTTGCAACAATGGCACCACAGGAGAGTAGTCTAGGCCTTTCTCTTTGCCACCAGCGATTAATACGACGGGTCGTGTTTGTGAACGCAATGCACTTTCCAGAGCGTGCAAATTGGTCGCTTTGGAATCATTGAGATACTCGACTCCGTCCAGCGTGCGCACCAATTCACAACGATGCGGTGGTGGTACATAGTCTGCGAAAGCGGCCTTAAGATCCAGAGGTCGACCCAAAACGCGACACGCGGCGATCGCGGCCATGATGTTTTCCGCATTGTGCAGGCCACGCAGACAGGTGTCTTGCTCCACATGCAACACAAGTTCTCCGCCATGTTTGATAACGATGCCGTTCGATGTCCAATCACAGTTCTCGTCGATGGACGAAAACGTCACCATCTTGGCGCGCAACGGCGGAAGATTTTCCCCCTTGCGCACGACCGCCGTGCAATCCGTATCTTGATTTTCAAAAATGCGCAACTTCGCCTGATGATAACTTTCCACCGTGGGATAACGGTCCATGTGATCGGGAGCGAAGTTCAACCATACCGCGACATGTGGTTTGAAATCCACAATCGTTTCCAATTGAAAGGAACTTGCTTCCAGCGAAATGACCTCGGGCACGGGCGATTCCATCACCACTTCGGACAGCGGCTTGCCGTAATTACCGCATGGCACACAGGAGATGCCGCTTTTGTTGAGAATCTGGCTGATGATTTCCGTTGTGGTGGTTTTTCCGTTGGTGCCAGTGATGGCGATGGTAAAGCCCGGAAAATAATGCCAGGCGAATTCCATCTCGCCCACCACCTTGTCCGCATTCTGGGAAAACGCCTTCACCAAAGGACCGAAGGTATCGATGCCCGGACTCACGATCAGAAGATCACAGTGAACCGAGCCGCCGATTTCGGGCGAAGCCGATGGATGAAGATCCACGACATCCGCAAAACCGCTGATCGCATCCGCCTCGTCGTATACGCTTACATGCGCACCTTCGCGCAACGCCAAGGCGGCGGCCGCGCGACCGCTGCGTCCCGCGCCCAAAATCACCACATCTTTTCCCTGAAGAGTCATCGGATTTTCAATAGCGCAAGACCGAACAAAGCCAGCATGATTGATAACAACCAAAAGCGGATGATGACCTGGCTTTCATGCCAACCTCCCAACTCGAAATGATGGTGGATCGGAGCCATGCGGAAAATGCGTTTTTTCCGCAGCTTGAAACTTCCCACCTGCAAGATGACAGACATCGCCTCCATCACGAAAACACCACCAATGATCACCAAAAGCAATTCCTGCTTGGTGGCAATGGCCGCAGAGCCCAGCGCGCCACCAATCGCCAGAGAGCCGGTGTCTCCCATGAAAACTTTTGCCGGGTGGCAATTGAACCAAAGGAAACCCAGCCCTGCTCCGACCAATGCCATCAAAAACACCGCCAACTCGCCGATAAAAGGGTTGTGGGGAATCACGAGATAATCGGTAGCGAGGAAAAAATGCCCCGCTAGATAAGCGAGCACCGAGTATGCCAAGGCCGTTGTGATCGTGCATCCCGTGGCCAATCCATCAAGTCCATCGGTCAAATTCACCGCGTTGGAACAACCAATGATGATCATGGCAAAAAATGGAATCACCAGCCATCCCAGATGAATCAAAGGTGTTTTCCACAGGGGAAAACAGATCGCATCAATACTCATCGGCTCCTTGCCCAACAAAAACCCGTGCCCCGGCTGACCGATGCCCGAAATTTCCGGTTTGAAAAACAGAAATGCGGAGGCAATCAGCGCGATGACGAGTTGCCAGAACAATTTTTGACGACTCGTGAGACCGTCGGACTTTTTCTCCCGAACTTTCTTGTAGTCATCGCAATAGCCTAACAACCCGCAGGCCCCCATGGTGCAAGCGCAGACGGCGACAAAGGGATTGAGAGGATTGGCGCAAAGCAGTGTGGCAATCAACACCGAACTGAGGATCATCACGCCACCCATCGTGGGCGTACCGATTTTCCCACCGTGCAGCTCGGCGAGTTTGTGTACCTCCTCCGCCGTGCGGATTGGTTGGCCGAGTTTCAGGGAAATCAATTTGCGAATGACTCGTGGTCCTATCATCAGGCTGATACTGAACGACAGAAGACAAGCCACAGCCGCGCGAAAGGTGATGTAGCGGAACAAATTGAGAGCGTCAAAGGTATGCGCCCAATCCGGTTGACCGGCGGCTTTTTCGGCGTCGAAGGCTTCTTTCCAAAATTGATAGATCCAGTATAACATCAGTCTTCAGGGAAAATTTGTTTCATCACTCGCTCCATCGCGGCAGTACGACTGCCCTTGAAAAGCACCACATCACCGGCGCGCAGTTGGAGAGAAAGCCACGCGGCAGCGGCTTCGCGGTCCGCAAAATGGCGCGCATCCCTGCCAGCGTGGCGGGAGATCAGATCAGCTTCGTCACCTACGGTGATTGTTGAAATCGGTAGTGCAGCGGCGCAGGCTCCCACACGTCGTCCGCCTTCGGCAGCATGATCACCGAGTTCCCCCATGCGTCCCAGCACGGCAAAACGACGCCCACCCTCCGGCACATGCTGCGCGGCCAAGGTCTGAAGTCCTGCCATCATCGATTCAGGGTTTGCATTGTAGGTGTCGTCAAAAACGGTAATACCTCGGCTCACAAAACGGCGCAGGCGTCCGCTGGCAAGACTGGCCTGACCGAGACCGCGGGCAATCGATGCGCAGTCCACGCCGCAGGCATGCCCGGCAGCGGCAGCAAGCAATGCATTCGCCACCATGTGCCTTCCCGCAACGGGCAAATTGACGGCAGCTTGGTTTCCGTCAATTTCTAACGTAAAATGCATGCATCCCTCATGCTCGCTGATATCTACCGCTCTGACACAATCGTCCGCTCCACCGGTCGTGAGCACGCGCGCCTTGGTCAGACTGCGAATGAGCGGTAGGTAGTCACAATCATGGGGCACAATCAAAAGCTCCTTCTCAGCAAGCTCACCGGCGATGGAGGCCTTTTCCCGTGCGATGTTTTCGCGCGATCCCAAAAACTCGATGTGGCTTGACCCGATGTTGGTGATGATGGCGATCTGTGGTCGGGCAATGGTGGCAAGAGGCGCAATTTCACCGGCATGATTCATCCCCATTTCATACACTGCCGCCTGATGATCTTCACGCGTAGACAATACCGTGAGAGGCAAGCCAATGTGATTGTTGAGATTGCCTTTTGTGGCGACAGTGGAAAATTTTTGTGACAGCACCGCTGCGGTCATGTCCTTGGTGCTGGTTTTTCCGTTCGATCCGGTGAGACCAATCACATGAAGAGAAAGCTGCGAGCGCCACCATGAAGCGAGTTGTTGAAGAGCATCCAGCGGATTCTCCACCAACAATACCGCACCGGAAACTGGTGGACCACACTGCCACTCGGATACCACTACTGCCGCAGCGCCTTGCTCTAACGCCTGTCGCGCGAACATGTTACCGTTGAAATTCTCGCCACTCAGTGCAACAAAAAGACTTCCCGCGTGCAATTGTCGCGTGTCCGTGCAAACACCGCCATCGATCAAAGCATGGCCATCACCCTCGACGACACGTGCGCCGATGATGGAGGAAATGATTTGGGCGGTGAGCGGTTTCATTCCGGTCTTTCCTTGCGACGAGGTTGATGGGTTTTTCGCGGCGGCAACGACTCGCGGAACTTTGCCGCGGCGACCACTCGGTCACGCAGCGCTTTGGTGGCTTCCCGCCTATCATCGAAGTCGATGGTGCGATCCGCGAATTGCTGATAGGTTTCATGGCCCTTGCCTGCGATCAGAACGATATCTCCCGCACGGGTGGCGGCAATCGTGTCGTGAATCGCCTTGGCGCGGTCAATGATCGTGACGTGATGCGAGCCGCCCATACCTCCGACGATTTCCCGAATGATACTCTCGGGATTCTCACTGCGCGGATTATCCGAAGTCACAACGCAGTAATCACTCAGGCGGGCGGCTACTTCGCCCATCAGCGGGCGCTTGCGCGCATCACGGTCACCACCGCAACCGAAGATCGTCAGCAGACGGGTGGGTTCAAGTTCCAGCAAGGTGCGACAGGCATTTTCCAAAGCATCCGGTGTATGAGCGTAATCGACAAACACAGTCGCCCCACCGGCATTACCGACGTTTTCCATACGTCCCGGCACCTGAGGCGCATCCGCCATCCATGGCACAGAATCACGCAAGGGGATACCGCAGGCCGCAGCTGCTGCCAGTGAACCCGCGATATTATAAGAATTGAAACGGCCGATCAATGGCGCACGAACGAGGAACTGTCGACCCTTGTGATTCAATTCAAATTCCATGCCCCGCGCGCTTTGACGCAAATTATTCATGCGGAAATCACAGTGCACGCCGAAGCCGAACGTCCACACCGGCATTTTCCCCTGCAGTGATTCGGCTAATTCGGCACCGTAGGCATCATCGAGATTGATGACAGCAACGGGTTTTTTCTGCAACGGATCTGCCGCCAAGGCATCGAACCATGCTTTTTTTGCGGCAAAATAGCGCTCCATCGTGCCGTGATAATCAAGGTGATCCTGGGTGAGGTTGGTGAAAATGCAGGCGTCGAAGCCGATGCCGGTCACCCGGTGTTGATGAATGCCGTGCGAGGAAACTTCCATCGCCACGCCGCGGCAGGCGTGATCGGCCATGCGCCGCAAAATTTCCTGCAATTCGACAGCACTCGGCGTCGTGCTATGTGCTGTTTCCACCGTCTCACCGTCGTCGATACGGACTGTTCCCAGCATACCCGCGCGGTGCCATGATTTCTTCATCAGATGATGCACCAAAAACGCGGTGGTGGTTTTGCCATTGGTGCCGGTCACACCGCAAAGTTTCATCTTGCCAGCAGGATTATCGTGCAGCGCTACGGCGCATTTTGCCAGAGCGTAGCGGGCATCGGCCACTTGAATCCAGGCGAGGGATTGAGTGAATCCAGCAGGTGGGGCTTTTTCCGAAATGACTGCGACAGCGCCTGCGTCCAGCGCCTGTGAGACATAGTCATTGCCATCCGCTGTCTCGCCTTGAAAGGCTGCAAAAATCACACCGGGTCCGCATTTGCGGGAATCGGCGGTCACCGCATGCACCTCAAGATCTGTGGGACCAGAGACGACGGGGCGGTGAAAAAGGGATAGAAGATCAGCAAGTTTCATTGATTGGCAACAGAAGTTTGAATCGCTTCGGTGGGCGTGAGGTGCATGTGACGGGCAATCCGTCCCGCGGCCTTGGCGAAAATGGGACCGGCAATCGTACCACCGTAGCGGGCGACTTTATCCGTTTGTGGATCGTCGATGACCACCACGCAAACAAAAGCCGGTTTTTGCGCGGGCAACATTCCGGCAAAGGACACGGTGTAGCGGTTTTTGAAATATTTTTTGGTATCCCTGTCGTATTTGAGCGCCGTGCCCGTTTTTCCCGCAACCTGATAACCGGGCACGGAAGCCTGCAAGGCGGTACCCTCTTTGCTTACGACTGCGGTCATGCAATCACGCAACTTCGCAGCAGCATCCGCGCTGATGACTTGGCGAACCAGTTCGGGTTGCATACGATCGAATGGTGTTCCATCGTTCGCGATAACCGCTTGGAGCAATTGAGGCTTGAGCAACTTGCCGCCGTTGGCGATGGCTGAATAGGCGCAAGCCACCTGAAGCGGGGTCACATTGACCGCATAGCCGAAAGTCATCCGGGAAAATGTTGTGGGGTTATCCGTCTTGGCAAGATATCCTTTGACCTCACCGCTGAGAGGGACATCGGTTTTCGCTCCAAATCCAAAATCACGAGCGTATTGATAAAAACGATCCATTCCTAGTTGGGATGCCACTTTGTAAATGCCGATGTTGCTGGATTTCGCGATCGCCGATTTGAAAGATATGGTCGGATACGGATGGTGATCTTTGATTTCAAGAGATCCCTGTTTGTAAAAACCGTGATAACAATTGACGGGTGAATCGGGGGTGATCAATTTTTCATTCAATGCCCCTGCCGCGGCAATAGCCTTGAAAGTCGATCCGGGCTCATAGACCATTTGCGTCGCGAAATTGATCCCGTTCGTAGCGACGTTATCGAGCGTATTGAGATGGAATGAAGGATAATTGGCCATCCCCAGGATCCCGCCGGTGTGAGGATCCATCACGATCACACATCCACGCGGCGCAACATGCTCCTTGATACCCGCCAACAACTCCTCCTGGATGATCGACTGGATCTCCATATCCAAGGTCAACTGAACGTTTTTTCCCGGCAGTGGAGGATGAGTCACACTGGGTTCGGGAGTGATCAGCAACCCGCGCGCATTCGTCATGCTGGTACGCTTTCCATCCTTCCCAGCGAGAATGGGTTCCAGCGCTTTTTCCACACCGAAGGCGCCCACCTCCTTGTCGTAGCTGTAATTGCCTTGTTGCTGTTCCTTGATAATCGTGTAGCCCACGACGTGACTGGCCAATTCCGGTGAAGCGTAACGACGACGCGCGGATTTCTCCAAGCTGAAACCCTGGATCTTGTGTTCATCGATCACCGACTGAACGCGGTCAAACATTTCCTCCTCCATGTTGCGCTCAATCACGAACCACATGTTTTTTGGATTCGCCTCGATGCGCGCGCGCAGCTCTTCTCGGTTCAATTTCATGACCGGTGCCAAATGGCCGATGGCGTAGGCGAGATGTTTCTGCAACAGCAAATGTTCATCTTCGTTGCGCAGCATTTTTTTCACTACGGGCCGAAGTTTGTGACGTTTGGCCTGCTCGGTCAGGTTGGACCAGCCCGGATCCGCGCTCAATTCATCCCAGGCCAGCGCAAAGGCGGCAAGCTCGGGATTATTCAAGGCATAGCGATCCACCCGCAACCTAGCCAAGGTCACACTGCGGGCAATCAATTCGTCATGACAGTCCAATATGTGCCCACGGCCGCCCGGCAGATAAGTCGTGGTGGTATTGAAATTTTTCGCCGCTTGCTGATAGTGCTTACGATTGAAATACTGGATATCGATCAAACGCGAGGCGAGGCTGCTGAAGCCTGCTGCGATCAGCAGGAACAACAGAGTGCAACGGGCTTGATACGAAAACTTCACTGGTCAGGGGCGAAAGGACTGCTGGGAAATGGCCGGCTGTTTCACTCGAATCAACTCGATGCGATGGGATGGGGTGGAAATCAGTTGGCTACCGTTGCGTTGCAATTTTTCCCGCAAATCGTAGCGCGCCAACTGGCGGTCGATTTCCGCCTGAATGCCCGGAATGTCATCCTGCACGAGGGAGGCGATGCGTTTTTCGGTAGCCTCAATTTCACGTGCGGTTTGGATCTGCAAATTCCGATACGTGACGTAGCTGATCGCTCCGCCTGTAGCGATTGCCAAAGCGACAAATGCCACAAACCAAAGAAAGCTATTCGAGCGATGTTGACGGTTCGTGCTCATAGGGAAGATTCGTTTTGGTTGTTACGCAGGGCGACCCGCAGTTTGGCGCTGCGGGCCCGGGGATTGGATTCTAGTTCGGCAGATCCTGCACTGATGGCCTTTTTGACGGGCAATGTGAGGTAAAACTCAGGGTTGTCTCGCGGCGCGGGCCACGTAGGGTCATCGATGCAAGGCTTCGACCGGTGCTGCAAAAATTGTTTGACCATGCGGTCTTCGAGACTGTGAAACGTAATCACCAACAAGCGCCCACCCGGAGCGAGGCAGGAGATCGCAGCATCGAGTGCCTGCTGCAACAAATGCATCTCTTCGTTGATGCGCATCCGAATCGCCTGAAATGTGCGGGTTGCCGGATGAGTGCGTCCATGTCGTCCCAGGGCTTTTTCAATGCACGTGGCGAGGTCGGCCGTGCGCGTAAAAGGACTTTTGCTCCGGCGTTCGACAATCAACCGGGCAATGCGCCGAGCCTGCGGCTCCTCACCCCATTCGCGCAGCGCTTGCAGGATTTCCGACTCACTGGCTTGATTGACAAACTCCGCCGCCGTCATGACCGCGTTTGGCCCCATGCGCATGTCGAGCGGTCCATCCTGCTGAAAAGAAAAACCTCGCTCGGCACAATCGAGCTGATGAGAAGATACTCCCAAGTCTAGCAAAATCCCTTGGACCTTGCCGGAAGAAGGCAGGCCGGGATGCTCCGCCATTTGCGAATAATTGGCTTGATAAGCGATCAACTTGTCACCATACCCCGCGAGACGGCGCTTGGCGTAATCGATCGCTTGCGGATCGCGGTCGATCCCAAGAACCGTGGCACCCTTTTGCAAAAAAAGAGAAGTGTGACCGCCGCCACCCAGAGTGCCGTCGATGATCACATCATCGGGCTTGGCATCCATCCAAGCATCCACCTCGACAGGGAGAACGGGAAGATGATATGGCGGGAGAGGAGCCGTCCCTTGCTCCTCCACCCGCCCAGCCATAAGAAAATCAACAATTGCCGGAGATGACGATACTACCGAAGCAGCGCTGGTTACTCCTGCAACATCCGCTGCCACGCAGCATGGATTCATCATCGAAAAAATTGGCGGGAGAGGAGCCGTCCCTTGCTCCTCCACCCGCCCAGCCATAAGAAATTTTGTCGCACCGAAAGACTTTTTTTTTGCCAATACGGTGCCTGTTCGCCCCCCGACATGGCGCATGAAACATCCCTCCCACAGCAATCGCAGCAGGGAAATCTTCAAGCATGGCAGGAATGGCATCATAAAAAAAATTAGAAAATTCCGAGATCGCCAAAACTCTCGCTCACACGAGCTTTCTGAATCTCATTCACTTTCGCATAGTCGGCGCTGTTGTAGATGTCAAAATACTCGCCGCGACCTACCATCATCACGTTGGACTCGGCCTCGATATTCGCTCGTAAGCTCCACTCTTTGGGAATCAGAAGCTTGCCCTGATTGTTGACGTTCACCGGAAGGATGCCGGCGTGCAGCAGCTCCAGTGCCTCGCGAATCTGTCCGGCGGAACGGTTCGGATATTCACGGATGTCGCGTTCCATGTCCGCAAAGGCAGCCAAGGTCAACACACGGACGCAGGGAATGCCGTAGCGCTTCGACTCCTGCAAAATCAATTGCTGGCCCTCTTCCGGGCGCCAAGCCACAGGAATGGAAACCCGAAATTTCGGGTCCATTTTGTGCTCTTGAAAGCCGTTGAATTGTGAGAGGACAAAAGACATGAATATGAATACGCCTAGGTGCAGCTAAGTACACTTGAAAAATTTTCAGAGGTCAAACTTTTTTTCTCAGTACACTCAATTTTTTTCAATAGAGCCGAGCGACCCGAGTGAATCGAAGAAAGCTTTTGATTTTCAACGATTTTAGCCAATCAATTCATGCTAAAAAACTTTATGGATTTATCGATATTTAAGGTTTCCGTAAAAATAATTCTTGCCAAATGTCCAATTTCGTCTTGCAGGCTACAAAATAGCGCCGTTGCCGAGCTCTGAAATTTGACATTCAGCTGACATCGCCCTGCGACGGCGAGTGATCGTTTTTTCTGGCAAATCGCTATGGCATTGACGCCGCGCTCATCGCATGGAATCTTACTGCCGATGATAGCTCGCATTCGTGGCAAGGTATGGGAAGCCTACCCCAATCGCCTGATTCTGGACGTGCAGGGCGTGGGTTATGAAATCCACGTGCCGCTGAGCACCTTCGACCATCTTCACCCGCAGGAAGGAGCCACCGTGGAAATGCGCACCTACCTTCACATCCGCGAAGCCGCACACACGCTCTATGGATTTGCCACCGAAGAAGAACGAGATGTGTTTTTATTGCTCATTGAGCGCGTCAGCGGAATCGGCCCCGCAACAGCCATGTCGGTATTGAGCGGTATGCGTGTCTCCCGCTTCAAGGAAGCCGTTGTGCGTGCTGATGTGGCGGAACTCTCGCGCATCAAGGGTCTGGGCAAAAAAACCGCGGAACGCATCGTATTGGAGCTGAAAGACAAGGTTGGCGTCACGGAAACATGGGAATCTGCCGCAGGAGGCGGCATTAGCACCACGGCAGCGGATGCCGAGCTGGCCCTGATCGCTTTGGGCTACAAGCAGGTGGATGCGCGCAAGGCCGTCAAACAAATTCTCGAACAAGAGAGCAACTCCACCGTGGAAGAACTCATTCGCGGCGCTCTGCGTCTGATATCATGAGCACAAGCGAGACGCGATTGTCACTGGAGCAGATCCATCAAGCCATGCCCGAGGGTGGATTGTTTGGTGCCGGCACCTGGCGCTGGTCGCCTGAGCCCCTGACTCTCCCGCGCAAACTGCTCCGTGAACTGGAGGGTCTTGGCCACGTGCTGGCACAATTCCAACGCGCCAGTGATGCGATCTATCGCCGCAGTGCGAAAGGGAAAATTTCCCCATGGATCGCTGAAAGCCTCGATCGCGGCAAGCCCGAGTGGATGGTCGCCGCCCAACGACGTGGAGACTGCGCGGCAAATTTTCCCCGCATCATCCGGCCCGATCTGCTCCTCACGGAAAACGGCTTCGCACTGACAGAAATCGACAGCGTTCCCGGCGGAATCGGCATCACCGCGTGGTTAGCCCGCCAATATGCCGCGGCGGGATGCAAGGTTCTAGGTGGAGCGGAAGGCATGTTCGAAGGATTTTCCCAGGTCCTGCCAGCCGGTGGAGCGGTGCTCCTAGCCGAGGAATCTGCCGACTACCGCGCGGAAATGCTCTGGCTGATCGAACAACTCGGCGAGCAACGCAGCTTGGAAGAAGCGTCGACCCTAAGGGCTGATGAAACACGTGCACTCTATCGATTTTTTGAATGCTTTGATTGGCAAAACGTCACTGAACTCACTGCTTTTTGTGCCCGCGGGGGACGCATCGAAGCACCCATCAAACCGCATCTCGAGGAAAAACTCTGGTTGGCTCTATTTCAAATGCCCGGGCTGAAAAAACTGTGGCAGCAGGAACTGCGGGCCAATCAATGGCAACAACTCAAGAATTTAATTCCAACCAGTTGGTTTGTTCGTGATATCAATTTGCCACCCGATGCAGTTATCCCGGAATTGAATGTTTCCGGCTGGCAAGAGGTGATGGATTTCAGTCAAAAGGAACGACAATTGGTCTTGAAAATTTCGGGTTTTGATCCCCGGGCCTGGGGTTCGCGTGGAGTATTCATCGGCCATGACATGCCTTCGTCCGAATGGCGTGATGCACTGCAGCGGGCGCTCAATGATTCGCAAAGCTCTTGGATCCTGCAATCATTCCGCGAGACAAAAATCATCGAGCATCCCGTCTATCAGCCCGATGGCTCCACAGTGATGGAACCTGGGCGTGTGAGACTTTGCCCTTACTATTTCACCGATGATTCCGGCTACACGCGATTGCGGGGATGCCTGGCCACCATCGTTCCCATCGATAAGAAGAAAATCCACGGCATGAGCGACGGCATCCTCACGGTCGTGTCGTGTTAAGGGTCGTGAATAGGCCAGCTCAGGTTTGTAGATAAAAATCCCGACTCGCGATCACTTCACCGTTGGCCTTGATCTCCAAGCGGTGAATTCCCGGATAATAAACGCGTGTGGTGATAGGGCGGAATGAATGCCGTCGCACAAATTGACATTCTTCCGAGGCATCGAGAGTGGTGTCCTTCCAACAAAACACCTTGGGAGACGTGCGGCCACTCGCCTTTTGGTGATGAATCACATAATCCATTCGTAGTGATTGGGAAACCCGAGCGTCAGAGATCAGATCGAGGCGAAATTCCAAGTCTTCCCCCAAGGCGATGTGCTCACGTGCCAAGGAAAGTTTTGCTCCGCGAAGGAGCGGTTTTTCCCACTGGTAGAGCCCGAGAGCTGCGGGGTTTCCTTGTTTTAAAAGATTTCTCAGCGCATGCCGGATCAGCCGCTGGCGCTCGATCGAAGCGCCGCGTTGCCATTCGCGTGCCAGCGCTATCACCGATTCGGGATGATCGCGGGCATTATCATTCAGATGATTTGCCACTGATTTTCTGACGTAAGGAGAAGGATCATCACGCAAGGCCTCCAACAAATGCCAGGTACGTTTCGGTTGTTCGATGAATCCCCGCAATTGCAAACCCCAGGGCAAACGCGGACGCGACCCCTCGGATACCAGACGCCGCACATGTTCATTCTCATGATCAACCCATCGCGATACAATGCACATCACTTCGTCCGGATGACTCAACCAAAGGTGACGAATTCCGAATTCCGAAGTAAATCGCATGGTCAATTCTTTCAGCAACTCCATCGCCAGTGGCAGGGATTCGCCTCCGTGACGTCCGACATACTCCGTGAGCGGCAGGATCAACCAACCTTGAATCCCCTGCTCCGTGGAGCCCTCTCCACGCGCATTTCCATCAAGCGAAGGATGCAGGGCGCGGCGAATGCACTCGGCAGCTGCAGGAAAATCCGAGGGCAGATACCGACATAGCGCGCGATAGATTTGCTCGCTTCTCTCCTTGAGTTCCAGCGAATCGAGATGGGTGGATGCCGCTTTGACAAAAGCCCGCTCATTCCAAGAGGGAGCATGCCGACTCATGACCTTAGCCATGATCGCGATACCCTTCTCATGAAAAACGTTTTTGATCGGCTCCACGATTTTCATTGTGATGGCCATCCCTGATCAGGGTCAAGCAAGATGCGGGATATCCATGTGCGGCGCACCGAAGATCATCGGGGAAATATTTCTCGCGCACCACCGCAAATCGACTAGAATATCGCCATGAAGATCATGCGGTTTGTGTTGGCTTGTGCCTTTCTGTGGCTGCCTGGCCGCGCTCATGCGGCGAGAGAAACCCCCTTTGATTTTGGCCCCGGCTATCTGACATTTTATCTTGATAATGATCTGTTCGCCAATCGCGACCGCGATTACACCAATGGCGCTAGGTTATCCTGGATCTCCGGCAATCGAAAAATGCGGGACATTGGAGCCGTGCAGCGCGCTCTGCGTCCGCTGACCAGTGATGACACCTCGCCGCAATTGCTGCAAGAAATCACCGGATTTGATGCCCCTGATGAAGTGGCCTACAACTACGGCTTTTCCCTCACGCAGTTGATGTTCACGCCGGAGGATTTTCTTTCGAGGACCCAGCCTGAGGACCAACGGCGATACGCTGGCTGGACTGCGCTGGGTTTTTCCCTTCATGCCAAGGACAGCAAGCGACTGAACACCGTGGAAGTTCTGCTGGGCATTACAGGCAAATACGCATTTGCCGAAGAAACCCAGAATTTCATTCATGATGTGAGGAATATCGAAACCTTCCAGGGATGGGACCAACAAATCCCCACGGAAGTCACCCTCGACCTCTCGTTTTTGCAGAGAAACCGCCTACCGCTTGGCGAAACAAACTCCATCGTCAGCATGGACGGATTTTCCGAGTGGGGCGCCAGGCTCGGCACGTTCCGCACCACAGCATTGGTGGGTGCGATGATGCGCTATGGTCTCTACTTGCCGGCGGACTTCAGTGACCCGCGCCTCAGCGAGACCGCGTATACGCACAAATTTTTTACCGGTGAGGATCATGAGAATCACCCTTGGTCGCTGTATTTTCTCACTGGCTTCCGAGCTTTTGCCATCGCCCATGACGCAACGCTGGACGGTCCGCTTTTCAGCGGTTTTAAGACGGGCATCAACCGCGAACCGTTGGTGGGAGAAGTCTATGCTGGCATCGGCTGGCGCATCCACGCCGTAGAAATCAGCTACGCTCATACTTGGCGCACGGAAGAATACAGCGAGCAGGTCGGTGATGCGAATTTCGGCACGCTGAGTGTGCGCTTGCAATTCTAACGCATTGATCCCTTGCGCGATTTCCTTCCCAACGATCGTCCCGCCCTCGTGCTGGCACCGATGCAAAGTGTGACCGATCTTCCGTTCATGCGGGTGATCGCCCGGCGCGGAGGACCTGATTGGTTTGTCACGGAATTTTTCCGCGTTCACCCGGCATCAAAACCGGATCGTTACATCCTGCGCTCGATCCGGGAAAACACGACCGGCATTCCCATTTTTGCGCAAATCATCGGTTCGGATGCCGATGCCATGGTCAAGGAGGCGAAGGTCCTGCTGCGGGAAAACGTCGCGGGCATCGACCTCAATCTCGGCTGCCCCAGTCCCACGGTTTGTGGCAAAAGCGCCGGCGGCGGATTGCTGCGACACCCAGAGGACATCGATCGCATGATCGGCATGCTGCGCGATGCCATCCCTACGCGTTTCACCGTGAAAACGAGGGTCGGCTATTCCGACGAGAGCGAGTTCGATACCCTGCTGAATATTTTCCGCAAACATGCGATCAATGGCCTGACGATTCATGGTCGCACGGTGGCAGATCGCTACCAAACTCCCGTTCGTCCCCACTGCGTGGCCAAGGCCGCCGCGACCTTAGCCTGTCCCGTGATCGCCAACGGCAATGTCGTCAACGCCCGCGCGGGTGTGAACTACCATCAACGAACTGGTGCCCATGGCTTGATGATCGGGCGAGGTGCCATCCGCAATCCTTGGATCTTCGATCAACTGCGCGCCCATTACCAAAAAACCACCGCCCCGCAACCGCGTGCCAGCGATTTGTTAGCATACATCGAGGAACTCTATGCCGAACTCGCGCGGGAAAGCAAAGAGTTTCATGAGGTGCACCACATCCAGCGCATGAAAAAAACCATGCTCTACATCGTGCAAGGACTGGGTGAAGAATTCGAACACGCCATGCGCCGCATGAAAACGGAGGAGGAATTTTTTGCCCTATGCCGTGGTGCCCTCAACCATCCACAACCGCTGCCAGACGTGCCGCCAGAGCAATCGAAACTGTTTTGTGGATTCCACACCTTGCTGGCACCTTGATCACGCACCTGCGATCCATCGAAACAAACCCCAGTTCTGTCACGGCAATATATCACCGTAGATGCCGGGATCACTGCCCTCGATGACAGTGGCACCGCAGGCCTTCTCATAAAACTCGCGGGGGCCTACGCCGCCGATGACCGCGTAGGCGTAGCCAATGTCGCGCATGGCTTCGAGACTCTTGTAAAGCAAGGCCTTGCCGATGCCCATGCCGCGGGCAGCCTCCTCCACGCCGGTGGGACCAAAAAAACCACGCATCGTCGTCTCGTAGCAAGCGAATCCGAGAATCGCCTTGTCCCTGGTGGCAATGAAACAACTCACCGGTTGACGCGTCAGAGCCACCTCGATCTCGCTCACCCATTTTGCGGAAAAATGCTTGCGAGCAAATTCCGCAACCGTGTGTTTTTCAAAGGCACGAGCGCGCCGCAGAGTCACGCCGTGCGATGCCACTTCCTGATAAACTTGCGCGCTCTCCGGCAACGCATACAACCGCACCAGCATGTCAACCATGGCCTCATGCTACTGCTTTTGACGCTCGCTGCCAATAGGAAATGACGTTGCTGCTTGGTGCGGAATGACCTTGCATCCGCAAAGATCCCTTTTACCCTCTGAGCGACGATATGGAATACGCGACACGGCAACGATGGATGGAACTGGTGGAATTTCTGGGCGCGGACCGCAATCTCGCGCGACGATGGTTCGATCGGTTGGAACAATGCTACCGCGAGCCCCATCGTCGCTATCACACCTTCCAACATTTGGAAGAGTGTCTGGAGGAATTGGATGAGATCGAGGGTGATGAAGAACGCCTCGCGCTGATGGAAGTCGCGCTATGGTTTCACGATGCCGTTTGTCAACCTGGTGCTGCGAGCAATGCCGCGTTGAGCGCCAGTCTTGCGAAAGAATTTTTGTTAGAATGCCAAGCTACCGAATCGGTGATCGAATTTGTGAACGATATGATCATGGCCACCAAAGACCATCGCGCTAAGGATGATCCGGATGCCGCAATCGTGATTGCTTTGGATCTGAACATTTTCGCCCGCAGTCCGCAGCGCTACATGGCTTATGAAATCCAAGTGCGAGAAGAATGCTCCGCCATGAACGACGAAGCTTATCGCACCCAGCGTATCGCTTGGCTGCAAGGATTCATCGATCGTCCCGTGATTTACGAGAGCGAAACCATGCGCGAAATTTACGAGGACCAAGCCCGCTTCAATCTGGAGCAGAGAATCGAGCAGTTGCAACGCGTATGACATCCGCGCGACGCGACGTCTTTTACACCTGCGCCCAGCGCAATTTCGCTGGAATGGATCGCGGGTTCGCCCTGCGCTCCTCGGCACTGGCAGTGATGACCTCCTCGTTCACGGTTTGAAAGAGCCCGTCACGTTTTCCTTGTTGGAAGGATTTTTTCACGCGCCTGTCCTCACCACTATGAAAGGTCAGGATCGCTAGACGACCGCCCGGTTTGAGGAAAAAAGGAGCGGTACGCAAAAATGCATCAAGCCCGCCAAACTCATCATTGACCGCGATGCGCAGCGCCTGAAACACCCGCCTCACGGTATCTCCGGAATCATCGCGGACAACGGCATGGATCGCATCGACGAGATCCATCGTAGTCGATAACGAACGACCCGCGAGGTGGGCGGCGATGTCATCAGCGCGTGATTCATCAGCATTTTCTCGCAACACCTCCGCCAGCTCATCCACGGAACAACGGCGCAGGAAGTCGGCAGCGCTGATCCCACGTTGAGGATTCATGCGCATGTCCAATGGTCCATTCGCCTTGAAGGTGAAGCCGCGGTCCGGATCATCGATCTGCATCGAGGAGCAACCGAGGTCGGCGAAGATAAAATCCGCCGCAGTAATCCCCTTCTGCCCCAGAACCTTGCCGATTCCCGCGTAATTCGACAATACCGCCTCAAACACATCCGGCCCAAACCCTTCTGCGCGCAGACGTGCGATGGTTTTCGGTTGTTCGATGGGGTCAAGGTCCAGTCCGATCAACTTGCCGCCGGGGCTGATGCGATGAAGAATTTCACGCGCATGTCCGCCGAATCCGAGCGTTCCGTCCACACCCATCATGCCGGGCGAGAGTTGCAGGGCTTCCATGCATTCTCCCATCAATACGGGGATGTGAGTGCCGGCCGGAGTCTTTCCGGATGCTGCAACTTTTTCGATGATTCCAGGAAAACGATGGGGATCCAGTTCCTTGTATTTCTCAGAAAACTTGCGTGGATTTTTTCCCGAGTAGCGCTTGCGCCGCACATGCGTGGGAGCCTCGCCATCGGACGCGGATGGATCAGAGTTCATGATACTTGCGATTGTTGCCGCGCGACTTTTCCACCGGATAGCGCTGTTCGTTGTGAGCGATTTTCGATGCCATCACATCACCGAGTTTCATGCCTAACAAATCCGCCATCTCAAACAACAGGATGCCCACATCGGCGATCTCGGAAGCAATCTCCTCACGATGCTCGCGGACTCTGGCATCAAGCTGATCCGGTTGCTGCCAGACAAAGTGCTGCATCAATTCCCCCGCTTCCGCTGCGATGGCCACAGCCATGTCCTTGGGATTGTGGTATTGCTGCCACTCCCGCGCGGCGACAAAAGAACGGATGCGTTCGGTTAGCTCTTCGATGGAATCGCTCATGTCATGACCTTGCGGTGGATCCTTGCCACAAGCAAGAGCGAAGTCTCGAGCCCAGGAGATGGGCTCGAAGCAATCATATGGCCCGATATGATGACCAACTGTGACAGGAAATGTTCCAAAATAAGCCTTGCCTGATGATTCTTCGATCAATAAAATCTAAGGTAGCATGTCAAAAATCCAGAGGTCATTTCGCAAATATTATGAAGTTGCTTGTTCTCACCAAGTTAGAGCACACAGTGCATTTCTCCGCTCTGTCATAAACCCACGCGTGGTTGGCCTGGGAGCCTTGCTTGCCAGTTCCATCCTGCCCGCCAACGCACAGTATGCCGACTGGACCGCCACCCCACCGAAGATCCTACCAAATGAACGGCCGGGGTCGGGGTTGGTGATCTCAGGGAACTCGAACTTGGGCAGTGGCAGACAGTTTTCTAATCCGCATGCATTTGCTGCGCTTAAAGCAGATGGCTCGATTGCTACTTGGGGCCTTGGCTACTATTACGATAGCAGTCCGGGGTTGTTCAATGAGGGACCGGGCTTCTACTTTGCCAGTCAAGCGTTACCGAGGGATACGGGTTATAAGGCGATTTATTCCAATGAATCCGCTTTCGCGGCACTGAAGGCGGATGGCTCGATTGTCGCTTGGGGCGCAACAAGTGCAGGTGGGAGTGGAGCTCCCACAGGGAACGGCTACACAGCAATCTATTCGACTTTAAATGCCTTTGCTGCGCTCAAAGCAGACGGATCGATCAAGGCCTGGGGAGACTCATCGTCCGGAGGTGGCTCAACTGGATTTCAATACGGGAATCCGCCTACAGACGTAGGATACAAGGCGATTTATTCGAATTCAGGTAGCTTTGTCGCTCTCAAGGGGGATGGTTCGATCCGGCAGTGGGGTGATCCATTTCTTTATTCTGGACCCGGTGCCGTCCTTCCGCCCACCGGAACTGGTTTCATAGCGATTTATCCATCAGCTTCCGGCTATGCCGCACTGAAGGCTGACGGCTCGATCGCAGCGTGGGGAGTGTATGGCGATACCATAACTCCAAACATCGTGCCCAGCGGCACGGGCTACACGACAATTTGTGCCAATTCGAACGCCTTTGCCGCGCTAAAATCAGATGGCTCAATTAGTGCGTGGGGTCACCCGTATGGAGGAGGTGTTGGTGCGCCGACGGACACGGGCTACACGGCGATCTATTCGAATTTACAAGGCTTTGCCGCGCTCAAGACTGACGGATCCATCAGATCTTGGGGTGACCCAAGCAATACTCTTTTCACTCAACCGCCTACGGACAACGGCTACACCGCCATTTATTCGACCGATTATGGCTTTAGTGCTATCAAGGCCGACGGTACGATTTCGTATTGGGGTATGCCGATAACCACCGCAGCACCGAGCGGCAATGGCTACAGAGCCATCTGTTCAAATGGAAGATCGTTTGCAGCGCTTCGAGCCGATGGATCCATCTACTCTTGGGGTGAACTCAATGGCAGCGCGGCACCCACAGGCACGGGCTATAAAGGGATTTATTCGAATCGATTCGCTTTTGCCGCAATCAAAGCAGACGGAACGATCAGCGCCTGGGGGGAGAATTCCAGCAGTAATGGACCGGCGGGCAACAATTTCCGCAGTGTTCAATCGGTGTTGAATTATGGGCAACTGGTTTTTGATCCCGAGCTGACCGGCACGCTCGGCAGCATCACCTCATCAACAGCGGTGATCGGCGGCAATGTCACGTCGATGGCCGATAAAACCGCTGCCTCGCGCGGGGTGGTATATGCCCTTGCTAGCAGTAATGTCGATCCGCAGATCGGCGGCTCGAGCGTCACCCAGGTTGCGGAAAGCCCGCTGGGCAGCACTGCGACTTTCGAAGTCAACCTTTCTGGCCTGATCGCCAATACAGCCTATGTTTTCAAGGCCTACGTGACCGATACGGACGGCGTGAGCTATTATAGCACAGTTGCCACATTTTCCACCAACCTGCCGCCAGTCATCATCAGCAATGGTGGCAATACCAATGTGGACGTGAGCGTAGCGGAGAACTCTAGCGCTGTCAGCACCGTCAGCGCGTCGGATGCTGACGCGGGTCAGTCGGTCACCTACAGCATCTCCGGCGGTGCGGATGCCGCACGTTTTGCCATCGGCAGTTCCAGTGGCGCGCTGACCTTCGCGGCAGCTCCGGACTTCGAAGCACCGGCGGATGCCAACACAGACAATGTTTATGAGGTCATCGTCGCTGCGACGGACAACGGTAACCCGCCGAAGTCCGCTACCCAGACTTTCGCTGTCACCGTAACGAATGTCGCGGACTCGGCAGAAATCACCGTCGAGCAGCCCGCAGGCACCAACGTGGCCACGGGGGGCACGGTGGCTTTCGGCAGCGTAACCGTCGGTCAACCGCTGGAATTAACCTTCACCGTGCGCAGCAGTGGCGAGGTGCCTTTGTTACTGAGTGGCGCCACAATTTCCGGGACGCATCCGGAGGAATTTGCCCTCGTTGGCAGTCTGCAGTCCAGCCTTGCCATTGGGAACAGCACAACTTTCTCCGTAAGGTTCACGCCTATCGGTGGCGGCACACGCAGTGCGTTTCTGAGTCTGCCAAACAATGATCAGAGCGGCGGAGAATCGTCGTTCGTCATCAATCTCAGCGGGACTGGCGTGTCCTCGGCGACAGTCGCCACCTACGCCAACGCGGCGAACCAGGTGCGCGGCGGTTGGATCAACAGCGGAAATTTCACCATCGGCACGGTGGGAACGACGAACCCCGCCAACAACTGGCCATCGGCAGAAGGACCTGACAAAGTGGTGGACTCCAATACGGGCAGCAAATTCCTGATCTTCCGCAACAGCAACGCAGGTCTCATTCTCAATCCGACCAACTCGAACGTTGTCTTCAATCGCCTCTCGCTCTCCACCGCGAATGATGCCTCCGAGCGCGATCCCGCGAGCTACATCATCTACGGCTCGACCACAGCGCTCAGCGGCACAGCCGGCACCAACATCTCCTTGGCGGGACTCACGGAACTGGCCTCTGGCACGATCACACTGCCAGACAATCGAACAACAGGCCCGACTGTCGTGCAGTTCGCCAACACCACAGCCTACGCCAGCTACATCGTCGCCTTTCCGACCGTGCGTAGCACCACCAGCAACACTATGACGCAGATTTCCGAGGTGCAACTCTCGCAGGGCATGAACTCGCCTTCCGCCGTGGCGATGGCCGGCGCGCGGGGTGGGCAACTCTCCAGCGGCACCTTCACCTTCGGTAGTATCGGTAGTTCCAATCCCGGCACCAATTGGCTCGCCAACGAGAGTCCGGACCAGGCCATCGATGGCAGCGTAAGCACCAAATACCTGATTTTCCGTAACACTGGAGCCGGTCTCATTGCCAGCCCGCAGGCTGGTCCGGCGCGCGTCAACAATTTGAGCTTCTGGACTGCCAATGATTCCGCTGAGCGCGATCCGCTGACCTACGAGGTTTACGGTTTCGCCACGGCGGTCACCGCGCGTAGTGGCACCCTGAATGTCACCACCAACGGCACCTTGCTAGGCAGCGGAACCCTGACCTTGCCAGCTACCCGAAACGCTGGACCGGTCAACGTGGCCTTCGCCAACACCACTGAATACGCTTCCTACTTGGTCGTATTCCCCACGGTAAAAAACTCGCCGTCCACCACAATGATGCAGATCGCCGAAGTCCAGTTCGGATACAACACAGCACCAGATTTTTCCATTTTCTCACCCGTAGTAAACTTGAATGAAAACAGCGGACCCCAAAGCTACGCCGCCTTCGCCACTGAGATCACGGCTGGACTGGGCGATGTCGGTCAAACGGTCAGCTTTACCTGCACGAACGATAATAACGCACTCTTTAGCGCGCAGCCTGCGATCGCAACCGATGGCACGCTTACCTTCACCACATCAACAAATTCCTATGGCAGCGCCGTAGTGACAGTGGTGGCTACCGACAATTTGGGATCCTCCAGCGAACCTAAGACCTTCAACGTCGAAGTCGCCATCGTGCCCTTGATCTCACGCTCCGCATCCTTGCTCGGCGATTTCACTGCAGTTACAGGTAACGCCTCGTCATCGCAATCCTTCGTAGTCAATGCCAGAGCCCTCTCCGGCCCAGTCGTCGTCACCGCCCCAAGCGGCTTCGAAATCTCGACGGATAACTCGAACTTTTCCTCAAGCCTAACCCTAAGCACCAAACCTGGAACCATCGACAGCATTTACGGCGGCAGCTTCAACATCGCTTCGGGTAGGATATGGGGTTCAGGCAATGGTAAGGAATTTCCCAATTATTTTGCTTTTGCTGCTATCACAAGCACTGGATCGGTCGTTGCTTGGGGAGATACTCGATTTGGTGGAAGCATCTCAGCTGTGGCGAACAATCTCAGCTCCAATGTCACGGGAGTGTATTCGAATTTTTATTCCTTTGCCGCACTGAAAACGGACGGCTCGATTGTCACTTGGGGTGATGCGCGCTACGGAGGGAACTCCACTTCGGTGGCAAATAATCTCACCTCCAATGTCGCAGTGGTGTATTCGACAGAACGGGCCTTTGCAGCGTTAAAAACAGACGGCTCGGTTGTCACTTGGGGTGATGCCGGATATGGCGGTGATTCCGCAGCGGTGGCCAGCAGTCTTACCTCAAATGTCCAGGCCGTATATTCGAATACAAAGGCTTTCGCTGCCCTGAAGAAGGATGGTTCGGTCGTCACCTGGGGCGATACCAGTAATGGAGGGAACTCCACATCGGTGGCTGCGAGCCTCACCTCCGGAGTAACGGCAGTGTATTCGACAGGATACGCTTTCGCTGCCCTTAAAGGGGACGGCTCGGTCGTTACTTGGGGCGATAGTCTTTACGGCGGAGACTCCTCACCAGTATCTGCAAAACTCACCTCCAATGTCACCGCGGTGTATTCGACAAGTAACGCCTTTGCCGCACTGAAGACCGATGGCTCGGTCGTCACTTGGGGCGATTCCTTCTTCGGCGGATACTCAGATGGCGTCGCTAGCAAACTTGCCTCAAATGTCGCTACTGTATATAGTTCTTCAGGAGCTTTTGCCGCACTGAAGGCCGATGGCTCGGTAGTCACTTGGGGCGATTCCCGGTTCGGTGGATACTCAACAGATGTTGCTAGCAGCCTTGCTTCCAATGTCGTAGAAATATACTCTACAACATTCGCCTTCGCCGCGCTGAAGATCGATGGCTCGGTCGTCACTTGGGGGGGCGCCGCCAATGGCGGCGACTCAACCACGGTGGCTTCGAGTCTCACTTCCAATGTGACGGCAGTGTATTCAACAGGATACGCCTTCGCCGCACTGAAGACCGACAGATCACTTGTAATTTGGGGCAATACCAACTCGGGTGGTGACGCCTCTGCGGTAGCAGGAAACCTCACTTCCAATGTCGCGTCGGTTTATTCGACATACACCGCTTTTGCCGCGCTGAAGACCGATGGCTCGGTCTTGACTTGGGGCAATGGCTCCTATGGTGGTTTCGGTGGTCCGGCAAATATCGGTGTCAATTCCATGCCGGCCACTGTATACACCCGTCTCTCACCCACAGCTCCCACTGGTTCTGTGTTTGGTAACCTAAGCCTCGTCAGCTCAGGAGCCCAACCCCAAACGGTCGCGCTCTCGGGCACAGTCACCTCTCAGGCATCCTACACCCACTTGGAACTATGGCGCTTCGCCAACTTCGGCAGCTATGACTCCGTGGACTCCGGTGCCGACTCCGCCGATCCAGACGGCGATGGTTTGAGCAATCTCATGGAATATGCGCTAGGTCTCTCCCCGAACAATTCCGGCGTCATCCCCGCCGCTCTCTCACTCAGCGGAGCGAATCTGGAATATACCTACACCCGCAGCAGCGAGGCGCGTGATAACGGCGTGACCTATCAGATCGAGTGGAGTGATACCCTCACCGTAGGAAGCTGGAGCACGGAAACCGTGACCGAACAAATCACCTCCACCCAAGGAGCTCTGGAAACTGTCAAAGCATCCATTCCCAAGGGCACTGGCGGCAAGCGCTTCCTGCGCCTCCGCGTCGGAGCTGCACCGATCCAGACACCGTAAGACAAAAGTAACCATTCCAAGGTGCTCCGCCATGAACACCTTGGAATTGCCCAATGATAAGAATTGGCGCAGATGAAGTAGGTGAAAATCCTGCGAGCTGAGGTATATGGCAAGGCAGTAGTGAACGTTATAGAGATTCCGTCTATGCTCTACGAAGCTCCAGAAGCTGAGGAGGGTCTTCGATCATGTGCGTGGGATCATGGGCATGAAGCGACTCGCGTGAATTGAATCCCCAGGTCACAGCTGCCACGGCGATTCCGGCTTTTTGCGATGCTTTCACGTCGCGGATCTCGTCGCCGACGTAGAGCATTTCATGGGCCTGCAGAGAGAACGTCTTGCGGATGGCTTTCAAATGTTTCGCCTTACCCGTGAGTTTCGAAGTGGAGGAAACAAAGGTGAAATGATCGCGCAGACCATAGGTATCGAGAAAAAGATTCACGTTCTCGGTGGAATTGGAGGTAAGAACACCGAAGGTCTCGGTGCGGCGGCGCAACTCGGGAATCACGGCGGCCATGCCGGGGATGATGGGAATTTCCGCAATACGCTCGCGCAACATCGCCGTGCCCCGCGACAACAGCGACGGCACTCTGAATTTCGAGATATCGAGGTGTTTGAGCAATTCACTGAGGGAAAAATTCCGCAGGGTTTCCATTTCATGAGACTCGATCGGGCGAAGACTGTAATCCGAAGCAAGCTGATTGTAGATGCATCGGGTCTGCTCCAAGGTATCGGCAAGTGTGCCGTCAAAGTCGAATATGATCGCGCGGTAATGCATGGCTATTCAATGAGTGGAAGCCCCAGCAAAGGCTTGGTCTAACAAGTCGGGTGTCAGCACATCGTTCACGGCACCGAAACGCAGACAGCGCCGATCCAGCAACAGAGCTTCGTTGAACAAGGAAGGTGCTGTGGTCAAATCATGGTGAGAGGCGATGATCAGTCGACCTTCCTTCGCGAGTGACTCTAACAATACACTGAGGCGAAATGAAGCGTCACGATCGAGGCCGGTGAAGGGCTCATCGAGCAACAGGACGTGAGCCTCCTGTGCCACCGCGCGGGCCAAAAAGGCTCGCTGTTGCTGGCCACCGGAAAGTTCACGGATTTGCCGATCCTGCAAATTGGTCAGATCCAGCGCGTGCAATGCTTGATCCACAGCGATCTGGTCTTCGACCCGATAGCGGCGCCACCATCCGGTCTGCGGGTAGCGCCCCATTTCCACCAAACCGCGCACGGTGATCGGAAACGACCAGTCGACCTCCTCGCGCTGAGGCAGATAGGCAAATTCACGCGACCAACGTTTCACCGGCGCACCGCGCCACGTGATGGTGCCCGATTGGCGCGGCACAAGGCCGGCGATAGCCTTGAGCAACGTGGATTTTCCCGCTCCATTGCGACCGACCAGCGCGACTCGGGTACCGCAGGAAGTGGCAAAGGAAATTTTCTCCAGCGCCGCAATTTTGCGATACGCGACACTCAGATTTTCCACCACCAGTTCATGATGATGGTGATGATGGGCACAACAGTCGTGATGGAAGTGATCGTTCATGGCAGTTCCCAAAGATCGTCGATATCACCACTGGCATCGAACACATGAATCAGACTCTCGCGTCCCGGAACGTCCATCCGCAACTTCGCAAAGTAGCGGGGGGCAGGCGAACCCGACCAAGAGATTTTTACCATAATTTGAGCAGGCAGTTTCTGTAGTTCGGCAAAAAATTCGGTGTTATGCGCGTCGTTCGTATGCCACAGAACCTCGGCATTTTCGTCAAGCAATTCGATCTGTCTGGCGGCAGCGGACAACTGCAACTGAATCGACACTGCGGTCTTGGTTTCGGGAGTTGCGGCGATCGGCAAAACGTAGTTTTCCGGATCACTCGCTGCCACATGGGAGCTGCTGATGCGGTAAATTGGCCAAGCCGCCAACCCCAGACCTAGGGCCGTCAAGAAAGTCCGCAGTAGTGGTGAACCTCGCACGACCTATTGTTTGAACCAGTTCACTCGCATGTGCAAGCCTGATGCGGCGTCACAGGGGGATTTTGGGAAAAAATCATTCGCGCTGGGAAAAAATTGCGCTATAAGAACGCAGCAAAGTAGCATGACTAGGAAGAAAGTGATTATCGTAGGTGCCGGTCCCGGAGGATTGACTTCGGGAATGATTCTGGCCCGCCGCGGCTTCGACGTGACCATTGTGGAAAAGCAAAACCGCGTGGGCGGTCGCAATGCCGAGCTGAAAGTGGGGGATTTTTCCTTCGACACCGGCCCGACCTTTTTGCACCAGAAATTCACGCTCGATGAGGTCTTCGCCGAGGCAGGAGCCAAGCCCGAGGACTACATGGATCTCGTGCTGCTAGATCCCATGACGCGACTGACTTGGGGCGATCTCTCGATGGAAACCACCTGTGATCGTGCGCGCATGGAAGCCAACGTGGAAAAAGCTTTCCCCGGTCATGGCGAAGGCTACCGCCGCTTCATGGCCGATCACGCCGTCAAGCTCGCCGCCATCTACCCCTGCCTCCAGCGACCTTACCATGAGCTGAAATCCTTTCTCAGCACTACGCTGATGAAGGCGATCCCCTACGTGGCCACAGGAAAAAGCGTGGTCGATGTGCTGGAAAATTATTTTGCCGATGATCGCCTCAAGCTCGCTTTCACCTTTCAGGCAAAATACCTCGGCATGTCGCCCTGGCGCTGCCCCGCGCTGTTCAGTATTTTGTCCTACATCGAATACCGCTACGGTATCTACCACGTCCAAGGCGGTTTGTGCAAAATCTCCGAGGGCATGGCGAAGCTGTTCCAAAAAAATGGCGGCACCTTGCGCCTGAATACCAGCGTCAAAGAGCTGAAATTCACCGGCACGAAATGTACAGGCGTGGAACTCGAAAACGGCGAGATTCTGGAGTGCGATGACATCATCATGAACGCGGACTACGCCCACGCCGTGACCAACCTGCTCAACGGCCACTCGAAGCCCACCACCCAAATCGAGAAGAAAAAATTCTCCTGCTCCACCTTCATGCTCTACCTCGGCTTGGACAAAATCTACCAAGACGAGCCGCACCATCACATCATCTTCGCCGACAACTACCGTCACAATGTTGAGGACATTCAGAGCGAAAAAATCGTCTCCGATGACATGTCGGTCTATGTGCGCAACTCCTCCATCACCGATCCCTACGTCGCCCCGCCGGGCCAATCCGGCCTCTACATTCTCGTGCCCACCATCAACACGCGCCACGGATTCGATTGGGATACCTACAAGCAGGAATACCGCGATAAGGTTATCGCCCGCATCGAGGCGAAAACCGGCATGAAGGACCTGAACAAGCACATCATCGCCGAGCGAATCCTCACTCCTCAGGATTGGCGCGATGAGGGAGACATCTTCATGGGTGCCACATTCAATCTCGCCCACACCCTCGATCAAATGCTCTACCTCCGCCCTCACAACCGCATGGAGGGCTACGAAAACCTTTTCCTCGTCGGCGGTGGCACCCACCCCGGTAGCGGCTTGCCCACGATTTACGAAAGTGGTCGCATCTCGAGCAACCTGCTCTGCGATCGCCACAAGGTCGCCTACGACCGCGTCGATCTCGCCCCGGCGTTCCTCGGTAGCGCCGACTGAAATCTATAGCCCCTTTTTTGGCGAAATTTCGCGAAATCGCCTTGCCAAGTCGGTTCACTCGTGACATTTTGGCTTGCCGACATTAGTATCTTTATCAACAAACTAAGGTTATGCTTCCTGCCCACGCTCCGTTTTCTGAATCCGCACGTCGATTGATCGAGACCGCCCTCGTGGGTCTAGATGCCACCCAGCGCGCCTGGCTTTCCGGCTATCTCGCCGCCGCTCCCGTGTCAGCTGCTGCCGCTCCCGCCGCAGCAGTAAAAGCCCTCGTCCTCTATGGCACGGAGTCCGGAAATTCCGAGAAACTCGCCGATCGTACCGCAAAGGAAGCCAAGAAAAAAGGCATCAGTGCCACGGTCAAAAACATGGCCGACATCAAGGCTACCGACCTCTCGAAACACCAGAATCTCATGGTCGTGGTATCCACTTGGGGCGATGGCGAGCCACCCGACGGTGCCACCACTTTCTACACAGAATTCATGGCGTCGGAAAAAAAACTCCCTGACCTTCGTTTCTCCGTCTGCGCTCTGGGAGATACTTCCTACGAAAAATTCTGCCAAACCGGCAAAGACATCGATGCCAAACTCGAGGCCCTGGGCGCTCAGCGCGTGGCACCTCGCGTCGATTGCGATGTCGATTATGAAGACGCCTTCACCGACTGGCTCAAGGCCACACTCGACGCCTTCGCCCCTGCGGCTGCGGCTGTGATCGAAGCCCCGGCAGCATTCGCTGCTCCTGTCGTCTCGAGCTACGGCTTAAAAAATCCTTTCCCCGCCGAGGTTCTGGAAAACATCCTGCTCAACGGCAAAGGCAGTGCGAAGGAAACCGTGCACGTCGAGTTATCCCTCGCCGGCTCCGGCCTCAGTTACGAGCCCGGCGATGCCTTGGCCGTGATTCCTTTCAACGCCGATGACGTCGTCGCCGATCTGCTCAAGGCAGCAAAGCTCACGGGCAACGAGGAAATCGACACCAAGGTCACCGGCAAAAAATCGCTGGGACTAGCCTTGCGCGAGGACCTCGACATCACCGGACTTTCCCGCTCGGTGCTGACCAAGCTCAACGAAGCCGCACCGAATGCCTCATTGGCCGCATTGCTGGAAGAAGGAGCCAATGAGCTGCTCAAGGAATACACCTACGGCCGCGAGATCATCGATGCCATCCAGGACTTCGCACCCCAAGGCCTGCCCGCGCAGACCCTTGCATTCATCTTGCGCAAACTCCCGCCCCGCCTCTACTCCATCGCCTCCAGCCCGCTGGCACATCCCGATGAAGTCCACCTCACCGTCGCCGCCGTGCGCTACCAAGCCCATGGTCGTTCGCGCAAAGGCGTGGCCTCCACCTACTTGGCAGATGTAGCACATACCGGACAGTCGGTTAAAGTTTATACTCATACCAACAAAAACTTCCGCTTGCCGGAGAGTGGAGACACCCCCATCATTATGGTAGGACCTGGCACTGGCATCGCCCCGTTCCGCGCCTTCGTCGAGCACCGTGCCGAGCTCGGCCACAAGGGCCAAAATTGGCTATTCTTCGGCGATCAGCGCTACATGTTCGATTTCCTCTACCAGCTCGAGTGGCAGGAGCACCTCAAAAACGGCACGCTCAGCCGACTCGACGTTGCCTTTTCCCGCGATCAGCCGGAAAAAATCTATGTACAGCAACGCATGCGCGAGAAATCCCGCGACCTCTACGATTGGCTGCAAAACGGTGCTCATTTCTACGTCTGCGGTGATGCCTCGCGCATGGCCAACGACGTTCACGAAGCCCTCATCGCCATTTACCAGGAACACGGCAGCCTCACCCGCGAAGCGGCAGAAGCCGAACTCGAAGCCCTCAAAAAAGCCAAACGCTATCAGCGTGATGTTTATTGAGAAAATCCGACTGATCCGACCAATCAGTCTAATCTGACCGATCATCTATTTTATCACCATGTCTGACACCAAACTCGCCGCAAACGAATACATCAAGATTCGCTCGAACTACCTGCGCGGCACTCTTGCCGAGGAACTGACGGATGTCTCCACCGGAGCCATTTCCGAGGACAGCCAGCAGCTCATCAAGTTCCACGGTTCCTACATGCAGGACGACCGCGACCTCCGTGCGGATCGCCGCAAGCATCGCCTGGAAAAGGCTTATTCCTTTATGATCCGCATCCGCGTGCCCGGCGGTGTTTCTACCCCCGCCCAATGGCTGGCCACCGATGCTCTCTGCGAAAAATACGGCAACCACGATTTCAAGCTCACCACCCGTCAGGCCTTCCAGCTTCACGGTGTGATCAAGTCGAACCTGAAACGCACGATCCAGGAAATCAACCAGGCCGCCATGGACACCATCGCGGCCTGCGGCGATGTGAACCGCAACGTGATGTGCAATCCGAACCCGCACCTCTCCCATATCCACGCCGCCGCCTTGAAAGCCGCGCAGGACATTTCCGATCACCTCACCCCACGCACCCGCGCCTACCACGAGATCTGGCTCGACGGCGAAAAAGTCCAGTCCTCGGAGGAAGAGGTCGAGCCCATCTACGGCAAGACTTACCTGCCACGGAAATTCAAAATCACTGTCGCCGTTCCGCCGTCGAACGACGTCGATATCTACGCGAATTGCCTTTCTTTCATCGCCATCGTTGAAGAAAACCAACTGGTCGGTTACAATGTTGCTGTTGGTGGTGGTATGGGCATGACCCACGGTGCGGAGGAGACGTTTCCACGCATCGCCGATGTCATCGGCTTCTGTACACCCGAGCAAGTTGTGGAAGTCGCCGAAATGGTGGTCAAAGTGCAGCGTGATTTCGGCTGCCGTACCGACCGCAAGCACGCCCGCCTGAAATACACGGTGCAGGACAACGGCCCCGAGTGGTTCCTGAACAAGCTGAACGAATACCTCGGCTGGAACTTGCAGCCCGTACGTCCATTTGTGTTCGAAAACAACGGCGATCGCTACGGCTGGGTCACCGATCCCAGCGGCAACTCGCACCTCACGCTGTTCATCGAAGGAGGACGCGTGATCGACCGTCCCGGCAGCCCGATCCGCACAGGTCTCAAGGAAATTGCCAAGATCCACACCGGCGACTTCCGCCTCACCGCCAACCAAAACGTCATCATCGCCAACGTCACGCCGGAGCAACGCCCCGTGATCGAGGCTCTGGTGGAAAAATACGGCCTCGAGGACGGCAAAAAACGCAGTGCACTGCGCCTCAACGCCCTCGCATGCGTTGCCCTGCCCACCTGCGCTCTATCGCTGGCCGAAGCCGAGCGCTATCTGCCCGTACTCATCGATGAGATCGAAAAAGAAATCGAAAGTGCTGGCCTACGCCACGATGCCATCACCATCCGCATGACTGGCTGCCCGAACGGCTGCGCGCGCCCCTACATTGCCGAGATCGGCTTCGTCGGTCGCGGCCCCGAGCGCTACAACGTCTACCTCGGCGGAGGCCACGCCGGCCAGCGACTCAGCAAACTCTTTAAAGGCGATGTGCCGCAATCGGAAATCCCTGCCCTGCTCAGCCCCGTCATCCATCGCTACGCCAAAGAACGCGAGGAAGGCGAGAAGTTTGGTGACTTCGTCATTCGCGCTGGCATCGTCGCCGCCACCATCCAGGGCGATGATTTCCATAAAAACATCAAAGCCTTGTCATGACCACGCAGCCGCTCAGCGCCGAGGGGCTTTCGCTTCGCCTTGAATCACTCAAGGCGGCGGATCGGCTGCGCCTGTTGCATGAGGAATTTGGCCCACGTTTGGTCGCCACGACCTCCTTCGGTCTGCAGGCGGCGGTGATGCTGCACCTGATTCACCATCACGCTCCCGAGGTGCCGGTAGTATTCATCGATACCGGCTACCTCTTTCCCGAGACCTATCAATACATGCAGGTCCTTATGGAAAAGTGGCCGGTGAATTTGCGCACTTATTTGCCAAAAATGACCGCCGCCCATCAGGAGGCCATTTACGGCAAACTCTGGGAGCAAGGCAAGGAGGGCAACGAAAAATACGGCATCATCAACAAGGTAGAGCCGATGAACCGCGCCCTGCAGGAATTGGGAGCCGACGTCTGGATTTCCGGTCTGCGACGCAGCCAGAGCTCCACCCGTGCGAACCGCCCCTTTGCCGAGCAGCAGAAAAAAACCCTGAAGGTTTACCCCATTCTCGATTGGGCCGATGCGCAAGTGGCCGCTTACATGGCAACGAACGGCGTTCCCCCGCACCCCTTGGCTGATCAGTATGTCACTATGGGCGACTGGCATAGCACCCGTCCTGCCGAACAAGGCGTGGAAGCGGAACACACCCGCTACAACGGCCTCAAGTACGAATGCGGCCTCCACGAAACATCGACAAACTCGGATTTCCAAATTTAAGAATCTCCGCTAACGGAGCAAGGACTTCAGTCCAATGCCTTTAAGGATTCGGAATGATGATGAATGCATTCGTATTTCGTCCTAACGGGACGATTCATCCAAGCCCACGGTGTTACCGTGGGTTCATCCATCAAAAAAACCTTCGCGTCCCAACGGGACGCTTCATGGTGTGACACGCTGCCG